>SESG01012171.1_pt1 | contig 10202 bp, 6 predicted proteins | sample 3171421 | NCBI WGS metagenome assembly SESG01 (sample SAMN10866946, study PRJNA518727) | freshwater metagenome | biome: subpolar coniferous forest; feature: holomictic lake; material: water; isolation source: holomictic Lake 227, 6 m and 8 m depth | place: Canada: near Kenora, Ontario | collected... | reverse complement strand
AAAAACCCTTGGATTGGAAGTCAATGCCAATTGGAGAACAAACAAGTGGCTGAAATTAAACACAAAACTCGATTTTATTGACTCAAGATTAGATGTCAGTCTCAATCCAATTGCTGGTGAAAAGAGCTATCAGCAGTTTTATTCAGTTACCAGTGCCAGCATTACCATCCAACCTACTTTGCTACTCGAACTGGATTTTTCTTACTTTGGTCCGGCCCTGACTGTTCAGAGCACAGTCGACAAATGCTACATGGCAGGCATTGGACTGAGAAAGACCTTCCTAAATAATAAACTCACAGCAACTATAACCGGGCGGGACTTTTTAGGTCTTTACAAAAAAGTTGACCATATCATAGGAGCAGATTTTGATCAGGTCCTTTCGGTTAAAAACAATTTCCCCATCCGTTTCTCTCTCAGCTACAAATTTAACCACTACAAACGGGACGAGCGAAGAATTGCGAAATCCCCTGTTGCCGAATAATCCGAAATTAAACGATAATTTATTCCGGTTTATAATTTATTTATGGCAATTACTATTAAATTAAAATAAATTTCCCATTTTTGATGCCAATATATACATAGAATCGAACAATGCTTGAGAATTTAAAACATCAGGTTTATAAAGCCAGCTTGAAGCTCCTTGAGCAAGGGTTGGTCATCTACACCTGGGGTAACGTGAGTGCCATCGACCGAAAATCCGGATTAGTCGTCATCAAACCATCTGGCATCTCCTACGATGAAATGGTTCCGGGCGACATGGTAGTAGTCGACTTAAACGGGAATATCGTATCCGGGGATCTTAAACCTTCGACGGACACCAACACTCATCTGGTTTTATACAAAAATTTCCCATTGATTGGTTCGATTATGCATTCTCATTCTGAGTATGCAAGCTGCTGGGCTCAGGCAGGTTTGGGTATCCCACCTCTCGGTATTACCCATGCCAATTTTTTTAATGGTGAAATCCCTTGCACAAAACCACTCTCTGCAAAACAGATGGAGGGAAATATTGAAACAGAAACCGGAAAAATCATCGTTGACACTTTTAACACCGCCAAGCTGGACCCTATGCGCATTCCTGGCGTTTTAGTTTATGGACATGGGCCTTTCTGCTGGGGGAAAGAGGTACAGAATGCTTTTGACCATACAGTGGTTTTGGAAAAAGTAGCCAGGATGGCTTATCGAACCCGACAGCTCAATACAGTTGTTCCTGTAGAAAAAAAATTCCTTGATCGCTATTTTTTTGAATGAAACATATTTCAATGCTTTAAGTTAAATTGCATAGCTATTAGCAAACAGCTAAATTCTACTTATCTGTTTGATTATCATAAATATAAATAATTTATATAAAATTCTATGCAAAACTTTGAATTCTTCAATCCGGTAAATGTGGTCTTTGGAAAAGGTCAGATTCAAAACCTGAATAAACTGGTACCTGCCAATACAAAAATTATGCTCGCCTATGGAGGCGGAAGCATCTTTAAAAACGGCGTCTACGATCAGGTAATTGCTGCCTTACCAGGATTCAATCTGGTCGAATTTGGTGGCATTGAACCAAATCCAAAGTACGAAACACTGATGAAAGCAGTGGATATCGTTAAAAAGGACAAAATCGGATTTATCCTTGCTGTTGGAGGTGGTTCCGTTCTGGACGGCGTAAAATTCATCGCTGCGGCTGCGCTTTGGGAAGAGGGAGATCCATGGAATTTCCTGACTAACCGCAGACTGACAGTTACAAAAGCCATTCCATTGGGTACTGTATTAACCCTTCCTGCGACTGGTTCAGAAATGAATGGAGGTTCGGTGGTTACCCGCATCTCTTCGCAAGAGAAACTTGCCTTCATGTCCAATGCCGTTTTGCCGCGCTTTTCCATTCTGGATCCTACTGTGGTCTTTTCCCTTCCGGAGAAGCAGGTAGCCAACGGGATCGTAGATGCCTTCGTCCATGTGATCGAACAATATCTTACCTATCCGGTTAACTCCCCGATCCAGGACCGTTTTGCGGAATCTATCCTGATCACGCTGGTAGAGGAGGGACCCAAAGTTCTTGCCGACCGCAACGATTACGATGCTGCGGCCAATTTTATGTGGGCGGCTACGATGGCCTTGAATGGTTTGATCGGTGCAGGAGTACCCCAGGATTGGGCAACACACATGATCGGACACGAGCTGACTGCCTTCCACAATATTGATCATGCCCGCACCCTTGCCATTGTCCTGCCAGGAATTATGCAAGTAAAAAGGGATAACAAACGGGAAAAACTATTGCAATTGGGCGAACGTGTCTGGGCAATCAACTCTGGAACGGCTGATGCGCGCATTGATGCAACCATCCGAAAAACAGTCGAATGCTTCGAGTCTTTCGGTATTCCTACCAAACTCTCGGCCTACAGCATCGGAGCCGACTTCATTCCAGTTGTCTGCAATCGCTTTTCAGACCGAGGCTTCAATGGAGTCGGAGAAAGAGGAGATCTTACTGTTGAGCAGATCGCGGAAGTTTTGACATTACAACTCTAGTTGAGAGTTGAGAATTGAGAATTGAGAATTTCAACTCTCAACTTTTTAGTTTGAGGTTGCGCAGTGCGGGAGACTTGATCGCAGCAAAAGTGACGATGACAAGCGTCATCGCTCCGCCAAAAATCACTGATGGAACGAGTCCCATCACACGGGCAGCGACGCCCGATTCAAAGGCTCCAAGCTCATTGGATGAACCAATAAATATGCTATTGACCGCTGCAACACGGCCTTTCATCTCATCCGATGTAAAAATCTGAAGGATACTGGATCGAATAACTACACTGACATCATCAAATGCCCCGCTCAAAAAGAGAACGAATGCCGATAAATAGAAATTTTTTGAAAGGGCAAACACGATCATGGTAAGGCCGAAGCCGAAGACGCTGAAAAGCAACAACGGACCGGAATTTTTCACCGGAGGATTAAAAGTTAAAATCACCGACATCAATATCGCACCAATGGCCGGACAAGCACGAAGGATCCCCAGACCTTCCGGTCCGACTTTCAGAATATCTGAGGCAAATACAGGAAGCATTGCTACAGCACCACCAAAAAGAACAGCAAACATATCCAGTGTGAATGCCCCAAGTAGTACCTGACTATTGAATACATAATGGATGCCCTCTTTCATTCTGGCGAAAATGCCTTCTGTACTACCCTCTGCAATAACAATTTTTCCTGGACTTTTTACGAAAAAGAACAAAATCGAACAGGCTAAATAAAGGAGGAAGACTAAGATAAGGGCAGGTAAAATTCCATAAAACCCATAGACCAATCCACCAATTGCCGGACCCGCAACTGCTCCTACCTGCCAGGTTGTACTGTTCCATGTCGCAGCACCAGTCAACAATTTCCGGGGAACAAGCTGTCCAAGCATGGCAGCATTGGCTGGCATTAGGATTCCCCGGACTAGTCCGGTCATAAAAATCGTGATGTATATCGGCCAAACTCCCAGTAGCTCCTGAAAATTGAAAGCTGTAATATTATAGAGTACGAGAATAACCGAGCTAAGCAACATAAACAGAGTGGTAAAGAATATAATTCTCTTCCGGTCCCATATATCGACAAAATGACCTGCAAACAGTGCGATGCTGACCTGCGGAATTACCTCTGTCAGACCAATCATGCCAAGAGAGAGCACACTTTTTGTGATGTTGTACAAAAGCCATGCTACAACCACTGATTGCATCAACGTGGCCGAGGTCATGAAGAGACGATAGGCCATAAACAACCTGAAATTCCGGATGTGCATCACCTCAAATGCCTCGTTGGAAAAAATTTTCTTCATTTCTCAAATTTAATAATTCCTCTCTTCGCTCCGTCATTTCAGTCTCTCTGTCTCTCCGTTTCCCTCTTCCCTCTTCAACGCAGCAATCTCCCCCTCTCCCTATCTCCTAGTCTCCAAGTCCCCTAGTCTTCTCGTCCTCCAGTCTCCCCGTCATTTCTTCCTTGGCGCTACAGGGCAGCCTTCGCACGACTTCCCGCACCCTCCACACGGATTGGGGTTGGTGATGTTTCGGATGGCCTTAAATGCCTTGAATCCTACCAAAATGGCAGCCGCCAATATCAATATATATGCGATAGTCTCTTGCATAACAGTCAGCTAAATAAAGAATATTGCGATGTGGAAGGTCACGAAAGCACCAATCCAGGCAGCAGCTGTAGTATAAAGCACAGTGAGAAGCGCATACTTCCAGCTTCCTGACTCGCGTTTGATCGATGCGATAACAGCGATGCACGGAAAGTAAAGTAGAACAAAAACCAGAAAAGCGAGAGCCACAGCCTGATTAAAGACTGGTTCCCCAGCCCGAGGCCCTGTTTCATATCGCTGATTCTGAAGACTGGTCTGCAGAGGTTCATTTTTGTGCTGATCATTTTCAGTACCATACAAAACGGCCATCGTTCCGATCACGATCTCCTTGGCAGGAATTCCTGCTATAAGTGAAACACCCATGCGCCAGTCGAACCCAAGCGGACTGATGGCAGGTTCGATGAAGTGCCCAATTCTTCCCAAATAAGATTGTTCCATCTGCGAAACCTTATGCATCGGCACATTCACGGTAGTTGGAGCAGGAGGAGACAAAGTGGTTTTTTCGCTTCTTGGGAAATATTCCAATGCCCAGATCAATACCACTGCAACGAGTATGGTTCCGCCAATTTTTTTTAGATACTGGCTGGCTTTGTCCCACATGTGAAGCAGCGAATTTTTCAGCAAAGGCATTCGGTATGGTGGAAGCTCCATCACAAACGGTGTCTCCTTGCGTTTAAATACGGTCCTGTTCAATACCTTGGAAAACAGGATGGCCACTGCGATACCCAGCAGGTAAATTCCGATGAAAACCAAGGCCGGATAATGGGGAAAAAAGGCTGAGATGAGCACAACATAAACCGGTAATCTGGCCGAACACGACATAAAAGGGATAATCATCATGGTTAGCAGACGATCCCCGCGATTGCGGATAGTCCGGGTGGCCATGATCGCCGGCACATTACAGCCGAAACCCATCACCATGGGGATGAAAGAACGGCCGTGAAGTCCCATCTTGTGCATCAGTTTGTCCATGATAAAAGCGGCCCGGGCCATGTAGCCGGTATCCTCCATCAGCGAGATGAAGAAAAAGAGAATCAGAATGTTGGGCATAAAGACGATCACGCTACCCAATCCGCGGATAATGCCGTCTATGAGCAAATCCTTCAACATGCCATTGCTCATCAAAGCCGCAAATTCGTCCGAAATAAGTACTACCCCTTTCATAATCCATTCAGTCGGAAAAGCGCCAAGGGCAAAAGTGGCATAAAAGGTAAAAAACATCATCCCCAGAAAAATCGGAAATCCAAAGTATTTATCGGTCATTACCTTGTCGATCTTTTCCGTGACAATGGTCCTGTTCATGATACCGGGCTGGTAGCACTCTTTCAACGCTCCAGCAATGAAACCATATTTGGCATCCGTAATGAGGTGCGGACTCTCATCGACCAATCTCGATTCGAGGCGGCAAATTTCACGTTCAGTGATCTCCTTGATTGATTGGTAATTCGATGAAGACTCAAGAACTTTCAAAGCCTCCGGGTCCTTCCCGATCAGTCGAATGGAAAGGTAGCGCGAAGAGAAAGTGGCTGTCAGTGGCTTGTCTTTCTTGATCTCTTTGCGGATAAGATCGATCGATTTCTCCATCTCTTCTCCGTAATTGATATGAATATGCCGCACCACCGGATCGCGGTCCTCGTAAACTTCAATCAGCTTTTCGAGAAGCTCCTCTGATCCTTCGCCACTAAAGGCAGTAGTCGGGATAATCGGAATACCAGTGAGTTTGCTAAGCTTCTTAGTCTTCAGTTTAGATCCACTTGCCTTCAAATCATCAAACATATTCAGCGCGATCACCACCTTGATGTCCATGTCGATCAGCTGGGTCGTCAGAAAAAGATTGCGCTCCAGGTTGGAAGCATCCACGACGTTGACAACAATATCCGGCATCTCCTGAAGGATATAATTCCGCGTGAACAGCTCCTCCGGGGTGTAGCTTGTCAGCGAATATGTACCTGGAAGATCTGTCAGATCAATTTTGTAGCTATTTTTCTCAATGGTAGATTTGGAGGCTTCTACCGTGACCCCGCTGTAGTTGCCAACGTGCTCTTTCGAGTTCGTCAGCCGATTGAAGAGCGTCGTTTTGCCGCAGTTCGGGTTTCCAACCAGTGCGACTGAAATCATGCGTCCCTTCTCCTTTGCTGAAGTTTTTAGCACCTCCATATCAATGGTGCCATCATATGCATGAGGATGAAGAAGGAGGGCCTCTTCCGGCGTAACGACCTCAATCAGACCAGCTTCCACGCGACGCAAGGAGACGTTGTATCCCATCAGACGGTACTCAACAGGATCTTTGAAAGGAGCATTCTTCAGCACAGAGACTTCTTTCCCAGCCACAAATCCCATCTCTGAGATCCTTCGCCGAAAAGATCCATGACCCAATACCTTGGATATGACCACTGTCCTACTTTCTGGTACTTCAGCTAACCGCACTCCTTATATTTATTAAGAATAATTATAAATAGAGTGCAAAGATAATTTAATTTGCCAATTTGACCCAGTCGAACTGGCAAATTAAATTAGTTGATTATTCAATTCTAGCAGGTCTTTTAAATCCTCCACGCTTCGAAACGATGACAGAAACTGTGACGATGGCCAATGAGATAATGCCGGTAATAATTAGTCCGGCAGAGATTTGACCAGGTTTCTGGTAAGCAATCAATACTGGTGCCGCCAGGAGTGAAACCAGATTGATCACTTTGATCATAGGATTTAATGCTGGTCCGGCAGTATCCTTCAATGGATCGCCCACTGTATCGCCAACCACTGCCGCATGGTGTGCCTCAGATCCTTTACCACCATACAAGCCGTCTTCAATGGTTTTCTTGGCATTGTCCCAGGCACCGCCTGATCCGGCCATGAAAACGGCCAGTAGCTGTCCTGACAAAATGACTCCACCAAGGAATCCGCCAAGGGCTTCAACACCCAACAAGCTTCCAACCAGAATGGGTGACATGACTGCGATCAGAGCCAATGGAATCAACTCTTTCTGAGCAGCGATGGTACAGATATCAACCGCACGCTGGTAATCGGGTTTGACGGTACGTTCGATAATTCCGGGGATTCTGAACTGACGGCGAACCTCTTCAACAATCAGTGCTGCTGCACGCGTTACTGCATTAATGGTAAGGGATGAGAACAACCAGGGGATCGTACCTCCGATGAGCATGCCGATGAAAACCATTGGCATGGAGATGCGGATACCAGTTTGCATTAATTGGTCCGCTTTTTCAAAACCAAGCTGAATCTGAACATTGCTCACATCTGTGATGAAAGAACCGAACAAGGCAACTGCCGCGATCACAGCAGAACCGATGGCCACTCCTTTGGTTATGGCTTTGGTAGTATTTCCTGTGGAATCCAGTGAATCCATGATCTTGCGGGCATCCTTGTCCAGATGGGACAATTCTCCGATTCCATTGGCATTGTCAGCAATCGGTCCAAATGCATCCATGGCAACGTTGTTGCCAGTCAAGGTAAGCATCCCAATACCAGTCATGGCCACTCCATAGAGCACATAAACCAATGGCATTCCGTTGTAGATGATTACTGCAGAAAGAATTGTGAGCGCAATAACAATGGTTTGCCATACAGCGATCTCAAATCCGTAACTTAATCCTTTGAGAAGCAAAGTGGCCGAACCAGTCTTGGCATTTCTGGCAATATCTTTCACCGGATGGTAGTGTCCGTCGGTAAAATGTTTGGTGATTTCGTCGAGTACAATGGCCAGGACGATACCCATGACCACAGAAAGGAAGGATTTCCAATCGTGAAGATAGAAATAGGAAACTGCTCCAAACATAGCGATGCTGATGGCAGCGGAAGTATAAAATCCTTTGTTGATAGCTTTAAGCGCATTGTGAGATTTAGGATCCTTTTCACCCTTAACCAGATAGGTACCAAAGATGGAGGAGAGCACGCCAATACCCCTGACGAGCAGTGGGAAGATGATCCATGACAGATCGAGCGTTGTCATATAAATTACAACACCGAGAATTAAGGTAGAGACGATCGTTACTTCGTAGGATTCGAAGATGTCTGCGGCCATACCGGCGCAGTCGCCAACATTATCGCCAACTAGGTCGGCGATCACTGCAGCATTTCTTTCGTCATCTTCCGGGAGGCCGGCTTCGACCTTCCCAACAAGGTCGGCACCTACATCGGCAGCCTTGGTATAAATTCCACCGCCGACCCGCATAAACAGAGCCAGAAGGGTACCTCCAAAACCGAATCCCAGTAAGGTGTCGGGCGAGGCCACGCCAAAAATCATGAAAATTACTGTTCCTCCAAGCAGACCCAATCCGTCGGTGAGCATTCCGGTTACGGTACCTGCACGGTAAGCAATCTTCAATGCCTCACCGAAACTGCGCCGTGAGGCAGAGGCTACGCGAACATTGGCCTGAACGGCCATCCGCATACCAAACTGGCCGACCATTAATGAGAAAACGGCGCCCATCACGAAGGCCATGGCGCGGCCAAAACCGATGATCAATTTCAGCGACTCATCCGAATATCCTACAAAGCGGAGCTTGGATGATTCAGTTGGCGGTACGATGTAAACGGATAAAAATAAAACGATGGTAAAGACGAAGATCAGCGGAATGATGGTTTTCAGCTGACGTTTCAGGTAAGCATTGGCACCTTCACTGATGGCACCCCATACTTCCTGCATTTTTGGTGTTCCTTTGTCACAAGCCATTACCTGTTTGCGGAGAAGCAGAGCATATGCCAATCCGAAAAAAGAAATGACCAAAACACTCCAAATGGCTATTACTTCGAAGGAGCTTGCTCCTGGTAAACTAATCATATCAATCTGTATATTAAATTATTAAACATTAAAGTGTGGCCAGAAAATCATAGTTGATTTCCTCGAGTTCGACCATTGATGGATATCGATAATAGATCATGTCATCGCCCGATCCAACATAAAATCCGGATCCAACCGTACGGTAGAGCAAGGATCCATTGTATGAACGAACCACCGTTTTCATCTTCTTTTCGTAGCCTTGAAGCGCAAGCAGACAATCTCTCAGGTGGCGAACGTGGGTATAAGGAAGATGTTCTGCAGAGCCGGTGGCAGGATTGTCGGCCAGTTCACCGAGCTTCATTTCCACGAAGAAAAGTTTTGGCAATTTGAACTGACGTGAACCATCAGTCAGGGCTTTCAAAAAATCGTTTGGAGAGAATTCGCTCACAACCTGAGGCGAAACCGGACAAAGTTCCTGGTATAGATGGAGGGAAGTCTTTCCTTCATCAGATACGACGTACGGCGTGGGAGTCAACTCCAGAACGATACCATTGTCTGTAGTAAGATAGAGGTTCTTCAGGGCCTTAAGTGGGATCGTTTCCAGGACTCGGTAGACAGAAAGGTAAACGGAGTGTTTGGGCAAACCATCGGCATGACGAACGCAATTTTTATCAATGTAATTGTTGTCGACCAAATCTTTGACCTGCTCAAGATCGACCTCAAAAAAGATCATCTGGCCTTTGTTGCTTTTTTTGGTTCCGGTGGCCATGTATTCGCCGAATTCGATCGGAGGTAACATGGAAGCGATGAGTGCTTCCGGAGTGACGGACAAATAGAGGTATTTACTCATAGTTCAATTGGTTAATAAATGGAACAGTAAAACAATATTTAATGGCGACCGGACATAAAATTATACGGTCATTTTTCAACGACAAATTTTAATTGATGTATATAAATTGTTTAGAATGAAATATGCAAAATCAGCGATGCAGCCCTTTTGTTTAGCGATTCAATATTAGAGATTTTAGACCGTTTGCTCATCAAAAAGCCCTCCGTGTACGCACACAATTCACAAAATCTTAACATTGGCTTCTGCACGGATCGACATGAATGCAATTTTAAAAAAGACTGGGAGACGGGGGGAGTGGGAGACGGGAACTTCGAAAATTGAAACATGAAACGGAGAAAAGGAGAAAACAGGTCAAATAAGGATCACGCTAATCCTCAATTTACGAATATCTTGAGATTGAAAACCACTCCCCCCATCTCCCAGTCCTCCCAGTCTCCCACTCCCCCAGTCCCCCAGTCCCTTCAACCCCTTCCTCAAAAGAAAAAAATTCCATCCATTAGCAA
>SESG01002418.1_pt1 | contig 10205 bp, 6 predicted proteins | sample 3171421 | NCBI WGS metagenome assembly SESG01 (sample SAMN10866946, study PRJNA518727) | freshwater metagenome | biome: subpolar coniferous forest; feature: holomictic lake; material: water; isolation source: holomictic Lake 227, 6 m and 8 m depth | place: Canada: near Kenora, Ontario | collected... | reverse complement strand
AGAAAAACATTCGGGCTCATGGTTTCTTACCGGTTCCATCCGTTTTTCGGAAGCCGAAAAGGCCCGATATGGCGCTATCTGGGAGGATGCGAAACCGGAAATCATCTTCAAAGAGCGGAATGCTGCGGATTGAGCAATATAATGGACGATAGAGAGCGTACCATCCTGTTGCTCCTGATCGGTCAGGCGGTTGTTGTTTGTATTGCAAACGTGGATGTATTGGAAACATTGCATTATGGGGAGAGCAGGGAGCATGAGTATCGATATTCAGGGTTTGCATCCGCAGGTGGTTTGGAAAAATTTCTACAGCCTGACACGGATTCCCCGTCCTTCAGGGCATGAGGAGAAAATCAGGAGTTTCATTGCCGATTTTGGTCGGGATCTTGGATTGGAGAGCATGGTAGACGAAGTGGGTAACGTCATCATCCGCAAACCTGCAACCCCCGGCATGGAGCACTGCAAAGGGGTTATCCTGCAAGCCCATCTTGATATGGTGCCGCAGAAGAAGAGTGGCAGAGATCATGATTTTGAAAACGATCCGATTGAACCCATTATTGATGGTGACTGGGTGCGTGCAGATGGCACCACGCTTGGCGCCGATAACGGTATGGGTGTTGCGGCTGCCATGGCGCTGCTTGAATCAATCGCGCTGCAACATGGCCCCATTGAAGCGCTCTTTACCAGCGAGGAGGAGAGCGGCATGACGGGAGCCACAGGGCTGAAACCCGCTCTGCTCAGGGGGTCGATTCTGTTGAATCTTGATTCGGAAGAAGAGGGTGAACTCTTTATCGGCTGTGCGGGTGGCCTCAATGGCACCATAACCTTCACCTTTCATGAAGAGGCTCTTTCTGCGGGCTATACGGGCTTCTGCATCAAGGTGACCGGGTTGCGGGGCGGCCATAGCGGCATGGATATTCACCTTGGCCGGGGCAATGCCAACAAGATCATGAACCGCCTGCTCCATGAAGGGCATGCATGCTGTGGTTTGCGGCTGGCCTCAATTGAGGGTGGAAGCTTGCGCAATGCTATTCCACGTGAGTCGATGGCCAGGGTAGCTGTGCCTGTTGCAGAGGCGGAGAGGCTCCTTGAAGCACTCTCCATAGTGGCCGCAAAGATTAAAGATGAGCTTTCATCCAGCGAACCGACCTTGAGCATCGAAGTGGTTCCTGCTGTGACGCCTGAGATGGTTATTGAAGAGTCGGTTGTGACGAGGCTGCTCAATGCCCTCTATGCATGCCCGAACGGGGTGATGCGTCTGAGCAGCGAGATGGCTGGATTGGTTGAAACATCCAGTAATCTTGCAATTGTGCGATCAAGCAATGGCGTTATTACCATCGAATGTCTGCTCAGAAGTTCGGTGGATTCGGCACGTGAAGATCTTGAGGCCATGATGAGGGCCCTTTTTGACTTGGCTGGAGCAGTTTCGCTCTTTGACAAGGGATATCCCGGCTGGAAACCAAATCCCGATTCACCCATACTGAAGAGTATGCAGCAGATCTATTCCAGGAAATTCGGGAGAGTTCCCGAGATAAAGGCGGTTCATGCCGGTCTGGAGTGCGGGATTATAGGAGGCGCTTACCCTGCGCTCGACATGATCTCATTTGGCCCTACCATTCGTTATCCCCACTCGCCGGATGAAAAGGTCAACATTCCTTCTGTCGGGAAATTCTGGGATTTTCTTGTGGAAACTCTTGGCAGGGTAGCAGCCGATACCTGAACACCACCTTGCTCCAGAGAAAGGTGGTGTAGGCAACCATCGGGAGGCGATTACTTTTTCGGGGTGGTGAGCGAAGTGATGCTCGTTGCAACGCTCTGGAGAAGCTGAGAGGTTGTGTTCAGTGTGCTTGTGACAATTGTTCCACAGAGATTGACACCTGACTGGCCGATTGAAAGGGCTGCATTGAAGCCGTCACCAATAGTGTCAGCAACATTCTGGATTGGAGCGCCAACCGCATTGAAGAGGTCGGAGAAGACGCCGTTGTTTTCGTTTGCCATAGCCGTATTTCAGTTTAGGTTATAGGAAAAGTTATGCTTGCAAAAATCAGTCGGGACTTTTTTACTCAACAGCATGGCTGAAACGTTGTTGATTTTCCACTCATGCCGTTATGATGCTAAATATAACATAATTGAATGGAAGGAGGGGTTTCAGAGTGCAAATAATTCTGGAATGACCAGCCATTATTATCGTCAAACATAGATTTTCAGAAGGGAGTGGTTCTTTTTTGTATTCCCCTGATGAGAGCAAAATAGAGACGATCTCCTGATGCCTGTTTTGACTTATCTACTACAGTCTCTTCCTCTTCAGACGCAGCGAATTGCTCACCACGGAGACGCTGCTGCCAGCCATGGCAAAACCGGAAAAGACTGGGTTTAGAAAGATCCCCCAGAGCGGGAAAAGCGCTCCGGCGGCAAGCGGGATGCCGATAATGTTGTAGATGAATGCCCAGAAGAGGTTCTGGCGAATGACCCGCATGGTGGCGCGTGAGAGGGTGATAGCCTGCGCCACCTTGTTGATATCCCCCTTGAGGAGCGTTATGCCGGCGGACTCTATGGCAATATCGGTTCCGGTTGCCATGGCAATGCCGACATCGGCCTGGGCAAGGGCCGGAGCATCGTTGATGCCATCTCCGGCCATCACCACCTTTCTGCCCTGCGACTGCAACTCCCTGATTTTATTTGCCTTCTCCTGCGGCAACACCTCGGCAATCACCTCGTCAATGCCAACCTGCCGGGCCATATAGTTTGCAGCCATAAGGTTGTCGCCGGTCAGCATGATCACCTTGATTCCTTTGCGGTGCAGCGCCAGAACAGCCTCCTTTGCCTCCTCCCGGACGGTGTCGCTCAAGGCAATCAACCCTGTCGTTATGTCGTTCTCCTCAATGACGACAACTGTTTTTCCCTCACCCTGAAGTTTTTTTAGCTCAGGAATTGCTTTTTCGCGCTTGTCCGGCTTGCGGATGGTGACGGGAGTGCTGCCCATCATGGCTGAAACTCCAATACCTTCGAGTGCCCTGAAATTGGTGATCTCTGCCAGGGTGAGCCCCTGCTTGACGGCGGCTTCAACTATGGCCTCTGCAAGAGGATGTTCAGAGCGCTTTTCAATGGTGGCGGCAAGTTGCAGAAGGGAGGTGAGGCTCCTTTCCGTGTCAAACGAAATGATGTCGCTGACCTGCGGTTTTCCGGTGGTGATGGTGCCGGTTTTATCGAACACAACAGTGTCAATGGAGCTGAGTTTTTCAAGGCTCTCGGCGTTGCGGATTAAAATGCCGTATTCTGCCCCTTTGCCGATGCCGACAATGATGGCGGTTGGTGTTGCAAGCCCCAGCGCACAGGGGCATGCTATCACCAGAGTGCCGACCAGCCCCATGATAGCGTAGGAGAGAGCCACTGAAAAGCCGAGATAAGAGCTGCCGACCGTCAGCCAGATCACGAAGGTGAGGGCAGCAACCACAAGGACGACCGGCACAAAGAGGGCTGCAACCCTGTCGGCAATCTGCTGTATGGGGGCTTTGGAGCCCTGGGCCTCTTCGACCATTCTGATGATGCGGGCAAGCACGGTGTCCGACCCCACGTTTGAAGCGCTGAAGGTGAACGACCCCTGCCGGTTGATGGTGCCTCCAATAACCTTGTCGCCCCTTTTTTTGTCGACCGGTATCGGTTCACCCGTCACCATCGATTCGTCAATGGATGAGTATCCCGAGATGATGGTGCCGTCAACCGGAAGTTTTTCGCCTGGCTTGACAATAACAATTTCACCCTTTCGCACCTCTCCGACCGGAATCTCAATCTCCACACCTCCTCTCTGCACAAGGGCCGATTTTGCCTGAAGGTCAATCAGCTTTTCGATGGCTTCACCGGTCTTCATTTTTGAGCGTGCCTCAAGATATTTGCCGAGCAGAACAAAGCCAATCACCACAATGGTCACATCAAAGTAGGTCGAGTCGGGTGCATGAAGGAACTCTTTCGCGGAGGGAATCAGCGTGATGACCGCGCTGTAGAGATATGCCGCAAGTGTACCGATGCCGATCAGGGTATCCATGCTTGCGGCTCCGTTGCGCAGAAACATCACAATTCCATGCAGGAATGGCGCTCCGCTGCGGAAGAGCATCAAGGTGGAGAGGGCCATAAAGATGATGTTCATCAGCTCCATGGAGATGGGGAGGTGCGGGATAAGGTTGAAAGCCATTGACCCGATATCCCACATCATCAGAAAAAAAACCACCAGAGCGACGGGCAGCGCAAGCTGCACCTTCCGGAGCTGTGCACGCAGCTCCCGCTCTCTCTCTTCCCGCTTTCCGGCGGCATCGGAAGCGGCCCCCGTCACTCTCTGCGGAGGCCCTTCAAGCTCCAGTGAGTAGCCATATTTGTTGATCACCTCATTCAATGCTTCGGGGGTCAGAGTGTTACCGTCAAATTCAAGTTTTGCGGTTTCTGTTGCCAGATTAACATTGACCTCACTGATGCCCTCCACTTTGGAGAGTTTTTTGGTGATGATGGCCGCGCAACTTGCGCAGTGCATCCCCTTGATGCTGTAGGTTTCGGCGGCCATTGAAAAGGGTTATTGCACGTTAATCACGCCGCGCTGAACTCCCATTGCGCAGGTGATCTTGTAGGTACCTGGTTTTTGAGGAGTAAACTCCATCACAATTTTTTTGCCCTTTACCAGAGGTTGCGGCTTCTCCCATAATCCGGGAATCATGATTTCGCTCATGCAGCCGGTAGCGGTATCGGAGGGGTTAATTTCGATATGAACCTTTTCTCCCTTTTTGACCGTAAAGGTATTCGGCGCAATATCATGCGCTTTTGTATAGCCGACCGAAAAGCTTCCAGCATCTGCAACAGCGAAAGAGGATGATGGTGCGGCAAGTGTCAAAAGTGTTGCAGCGAGTATCGTTATGCGTTTCATAAAAAGTATTCTTCTGATTGATTGTCTGTTATAGCTTCTCATAACACTCTTTTTGCAGTTCCCGTTCAGGGGCAAAGAAGAAATAAGCAATCACTTTTTCATGCCTGAATGGCGCAGTCGCCCTTTTTTGAGATCCCGTGTTTTCATTAAAACAAAGATAACCGGTGTCATAATAAGAACATGAACTGCCGAAGAAATCATTCCCCCGATCATCGGAGCAGCAATCGGTTTCATGACATCAGCGCCGGTGCCGGTTGACCACATGATTGGAATCAGGCCTAACAGAGCTACCGCTACGGTCATCAGCTTGGGGCGCAGGCGAAGCACCGCCCCTTCAAAGGCAGCATCGTAGATATCCTGTTCCGAGCAGGGGCCGTTAATCAGTTTTTTGTCGAGCGCCTCATGCAGATAGATAACCATCACGACACCGGTTTCAACGGCGATGCCGTAGAGGGCTATAAAGCCGACCCAGACCGCAACCGAGAGGTTATAGCCAAGGGCTGAGACCAGATAGACCCCGCCAACCAGAGCGAAAGGGACCGAAAGCATCACCATCGAAGCCTCAAGTACCGACTTGAAGGTGAAGTAGAGCAGAATGAAGATGATGAGCATTCCCAGCGGTATCAGCACCTGCAAGCGCTCTTTTGCGCGAATCTGGTTTTCCCACTGTCCTGACCAGGTGACGTAGTAACCGGCTGGCAGTTTGAGCTTTTGTTCCAGCACCTGCTTTGCCTCGGTCACAAAGCTGCCCATGTCGCGTCCCCGGACGTTGAGATAGACCAGCGAGCGTAAAAGCCCCCCTTCACTGTTGATCTCCGGGGCACCAGTGGTAATTTTTATGGTTGTGACCAGGGAGAGCGGCACCTGGGTGCCCTCCATACCGCCAACCAGAATACGACCGATTGCCGGAATGTTGTCGCGGTAGTCGCGAAGGTATCGGATGCGGATCGGGAAGCGGTTGCGTCCTTCGATGGCCGTGGAGAGCATTTCGCCTCCAAGAGCTGTCTCAATCACATCCTGAATCTCTCCCACACTCACCCCGTAACGTGCTGCCGCCTCACGGTCGATGGTGATATCAAGATAGTTGCCGCCTGTAACCCGTTCAGCCACAACGTCAGCCGCACCATTGATCGGTTTGAGAGTGCTTTCCGCCTGAAGCGCAAGATCTTTCAGTACATTCAGGTCATTACCAAAAATCTTGACGCCAAGGTCGGTACGTACCCCGGTAGAGAGCATGTTGATGCGGTTGATGATCGGCTGTGTCCAGCCGTTGCGTACGCCGATCTGCTGCAATTTGGAGTCCAGTTCTGCCACAATGTCCGCTTTCTTTATTCCCGCACGCCATTGCTCTTTCGGTTTCAGGATAATGATACTTTCAAACATGGAAACCGGTGCAGGATCAGTGGATGTTTCCGCGCGTCCGACCTTTCCCAGCACATGCTCCACTTCCGGCACGCTTTTGATGATCTTGTCCTGTATCTGGATAATGCGTTTGGCCTCGGTGATCGAGACATTGGGCAGTGTCACCGGCATATAGAGCAGTGACCCTTCGTCGAGAGGAGGCATGAACTCGGAGCCGAGATGCATGAATATCGGTACGGCAATGGCCAGCGCCACAAGATTAAGGGCGATAGTGGTTTTTTTCCAGACCAGCACCCAGCGAATAACCGGTGAGTAGAGTCGGATAAAAAAGGTGGAGACAGGATTGGAGCTCTCCGACCGCATTTTGCCCCGCATGAAATAGTACATCAGCACAGGCACCAGCGTGATGGCAATCAAGGCCGACCCCATCATGGAGAAGGTCTTGGTGAAGGCGAGGGGGTGGAAGAGCTTTCCCTCCTGCCCCTCGAGCATGAAGACCGGCACAAAGGAGAGAACGATGATGGCGAGCGAAAAGAAGATGGCCCGACCGACCTGCTTGGCTGAACTGATGACAATCTCGAGCCGTTTTGCATCGCGCTCTTCAGGAGGAATCTCCGAGAGGTGGCGATAGCAGTTCTCCACCATGATTACTCCGGCATCCACCAGCACCCCGATTGCGATGGCGATTCCGCCAAGCGACATGATATTGGAGGTGACACCCATCAGCTTCATGGTGATAAAGGCGATCAGCACGGCAATCGGCAAAGTGAGCACAATCACCAGAGCGCTGCGGAAGTGGAGTAGAAAGATCAAAATAACCAGAGAGACCACAATCGACTCTTCCAGAAGGTTTTTTTTCAGTGTCTCAATGGCCCGCATGATGAGGTCAGAGCGGTCATAGGAGACCCTGATTTTTACACCGGGCGGCAACCCCTTCTCCAGATCGCTGATTTTGAGCTTGACCCGGTCAATCACCTCCTTGGCATTTTCGCCATATCGCATCACCACAATGCCGCCAACGGTTTCACCCTTGCCGTCAATATCAAGCATCCCGCGTCGAAGGGCGCCACCGATCTGTACCGTGCCAAGATTTTTGAGGTAGACGGGTATGCCGCGCATGTCGGCTCCAACCACAATGTTCTCCAAGTCAGCTTTCGACTTGATATAGCCACTGCCCCGGATAAGGTACTCGGCATCAGCCTGTTCGATCAGCTTGCCCCCCACATCTCTGTTTGATCCCTTGACCGCCTCCATCACCGTTCCAACCTTGATGTTATAAGCGAAGAGCTTGTTGGGATCAAGATCAATCTGGTACTCCCGGACAAAACCGCCGATGGATGCCACCTCGGCAACGCCCTGCACGGTGTTGAGCTGGTAGCGGACAAACCAGTCCTGAAGGGTTCTGAGCTGCTCCAGGTCGTACCCCTTGCCCTCAATGGTGTACCAGAAGATGTGGCCGACTCCGGTGCCGTCAGGGCCAAGCGTTGGAACCACTCCCTGGGGCAGGAGTGATGCGGCATAGTTCAACCGCTCAAGGACGCGGGTTCGAGCCCAGTAGATGTCGGCCTTGTCATCAAAAATAACATAGATCATGGAGAAGCCGAAGGCGCTTGATGCGCGTACGGCACGAACCTGGGGCAGACCCTGAAGGTTGGCCACCAGTGGATAGGTAACCTGATCCTCCACAACCTGCGGCGAGCGACCCGGATAGTCGGTAAAGACAATCACCTGGTTGTCGGACAAGTCGGGAATGGCATCAACCGGAGTTTTGTAGATCGACCAGATACCCCAGGTGATGAGCAGCCCGAAGAGCATCAGGATGATGACCCGGTTACGGGCGGAATAGTCAATGATCTTCTCTATCATGGCAACGGTTGAGGTCGGAAATCGTTAGGTGCTCTTGTTGGGATTGTTTTGTTATCTCTTTATACCGGGCGTGGCATCGTGCTCACTGGAGCTGCCTCTCAACCGGGATTCCGAGTCAATAAGGTATGCCCCTGATACCGCTACCTTTTCGCCGGGATTAAGTCCCGTTAAAATCTGGATGCTCTCCGAACTCTTCTCTCCAACATTGACCTCGCGTGGTTCAAACATTCCCGGAGAGCTCTCTACCCAGACTATCTGCCGCGTTCCGCTGTCCATGACGGCGCTCACGGGAACCACGATGGCAGGGGCAAGCGGTACCTTGATGGTGGCATTGACAAACATATCGGGCTTCAGCTTCAAGCCGGGGTTTGCCATCTCCACTCGCACCTTGACTGTTCTTGTTTTGGGATCCAGAAAGGGGTAGATGAGAGCAATTCTGCCGGTTAACAGCTCGCCGGGAAAAGAGCGTGAGCGAATTTCAACCTGCTGACCGGTGTGAATATTGGGTAATTCATTTTCGTAGAGTTCGGCCTCTATCCAGACCCGTGAAAGATCGGCAATGTTGAACAGCACCTCTCCGGTATTGAGATACTGCCCCTGTTGCACCATTTTTTCAATGACCACACCGGAAAATGGCGAGTAGATGGCAAGCCTGATAGTGGGCTTTCCTCTTTTTTCAAGCTCAGCAATCTGGCTCTCCCTCACCCCCGAAAGCAACAGTCGCTGTTTTGCCGATGCAACCAGACTCTCCCCGTTAAGTGCTATGGAGGCGAATGGTGAGTTTTTTAACTGATCACGGCTCTTGATGGCCAGGAGATACTCCTGCTGCGTTGCCACAAGGTCGGGAGAGTAGAGTTCTGCGACAGGGCTCTCTCTGCTTACAAAAGCTCCGGCACCGCTTACATACAGCCTCTCAATACGCCCGGCAACCCATGCTGTGACCTTTGCCTGTCGGGACTGATCATACTGTACTGTACCAACGGCATTGATCTCTTTGCTCATACTCCTCTGTTCGCCCTCGACCGTGGCGACATTGGCCATGACTCGCTGGGTTGGCGATAACGAGACATGGTCAGCCATTTCGGAGGGCTCTTTCTGTCCGGTTGCATCGGCGCTCCCCTTCTCGACAGCATCAATTTTCTTGATCAACTCCATGCCGCAGAGAGGGCAAAGGCCGGGTCTATCCCTGATAACTGACGGGTGCATGGAGCAGGTATAGAGTTGCTTCACCTCGCTTTTATTTGAAGCACCTCCCTTGCCGGGCTGTTGGTGCTGCAAAAGGAACCATCCTCCACCTGTTGCGAAAGCAAGAATAAGGAGCAGGAGGGGAATCGCTGTTTTTTTGTTCAGAGCCATGAGCTTGATGTCGTGAATAGTTAAAGATGTCGGGACTCTCCGGAGGCTGCTGCGGGGTCGGCTCCGATTGCTGCTTCGAGTTGCGCAAGCGTCATCATATATTCGGCCTGTGATTCGTAGAGTTCGCGCTCATAGTTGAACAGGCTCATTCTGCTTTCAAGGAGCGCTGAAAAATCAACTTTGCCAACCCGATAGCCGATAAGGGCCGACTCAAGGGATTGCTCTGCCTGGGGAACAAGTGCCCCCTTATAGAGATCAACCAGCTTGCGTCGTCGTTCCAGTTGAGCAATTGTATCGTTGATGGTGTATGAAATGCTGTTTTGCACTGCATGCAGCTCCTCATTTGCCATCGATCGTTCAAATGATGATTCAGCCTGCATTGCCTGGCGTTTTCCCTGCTGAAAGGGGAGATTGAAGGTTACACCAAAGCTCACCATATTGTCGCCCGGATCAATTGCCATACCGGACGAAACCGGATCACGAAACATATATTCGAGTGAGAGATTAAAATCGGGATAGTTCTCTTTTTGTGCGAGACGATAAGCGCTTTCACTCTTTTTTATCAGGCTGGTCAGACTTTTAAGTTCCGGACGCTCAACAGCAGCGGTTGCGTTCAGCTCTTCAGAGGAGCGGGTTATGAGCGGCAGGGTGAAATCCGCCACCAGACCAACAGGGGTGCGACCTGGGCGGGAGAGAAGGTAGTTGAGGTTGGCTT
>SESG01027737.1_pt1 | contig 10206 bp, 7 predicted proteins | sample 3171421 | NCBI WGS metagenome assembly SESG01 (sample SAMN10866946, study PRJNA518727) | freshwater metagenome | biome: subpolar coniferous forest; feature: holomictic lake; material: water; isolation source: holomictic Lake 227, 6 m and 8 m depth | place: Canada: near Kenora, Ontario | collected... | reverse complement strand
AAATACGGTGGTTGGAAAAAGCACCGTGTCAAGGCAACCGGTTTTTTTCATGTCGAGAAGGTCGGAAAAAGATGGTGGGGGGTCGACCCACAGGGGTACCTGTATTTTAATATGGCCATCAACAGCATCAGTATGGGTAGATCTCCCAGAAACGAGAAAGCGGTTTTGGACAAGTTCGGTTCGTCCCAAAACTGGATGAAACAAACCATTCAGATGCTGGAACAAAACGGGTTTAATTGTGCCGGATCGTGGTCGGATTATGAGGCCATCATTGAAGCAAACAAAACGGCTGCAAAGCCACTGGCCTATACCATCAACTGGAATTTCATGAGCGGGTACGGACATGAGAGGGGCGGAACCTTTCAGCAGCCTGGGCATACAGGTTATCCGAATGATGCCATTTTCGTATTCGATCCGGGTTTTGAGTCATTTTGTGAAAAGCATGCCAGGCAGATAGCTGCCTTCAAGGATGATCCCAATCTGTTCGGCTATTTCTCAGACAACGAGATGCCGTTTAAAATCAAATCGCTTGACAATTTTCTGGCTCTGTCCGAATCGGAACCTGGCAGGCAAGCAGCTGAAAAGTGGCTCAGTGAGCAGGGTATTACCAGGGAACAAATCACTGACCAGCACCGCGAAATGTTCATGGCCTTTGTGGGGGAGAAATATTTTTCCGTTGTCAGCAAAGCCATCAAAAAACAGGATCCAAACCACATGTATATTGGCGCCCGCTTTTACAGTGACGAGAAAAATCACGAAAAATTCATGAAGGCTGCCGGAAAATATTTGGATGTGATCACCAACAATTATTACAATTTCTGGACTCCCGACTCAACCCATATGGCCAACTGGACGGCCTGGACGGGAAAGCCTTTCATTATCACCGAATATTACACCAAAGGCGAGGATTCGGGAATGCCCAATAAAAGTGGGGCTGGCTGGATTGTTCGTACCCAGAAGGATCGCGGATTGTTTTATCAGAACTACAATCTGGCATTGATTGAATCCGGAAATTGCATTGGATGGCATTATTTTAAGTACCAGGACAATGATCCGGATGCCAGGGGAGTTGATCCTTCCAATACGGATGCCAACAAGGGAATCGTCAACAATTATTACGAGGTATGGCAGCCAATGATGGACAAAATGAAGGAGTTGAATACGCAGATATACAATATCATCAGTTACTTTGATGAATAGGTTTCAATCCTTGGCACAATTAAAACCTCACTTCCTCGACTGATCCCTTACCGCTTTAAATTCTGAATCCTTGTTCCATGCAGGCCAGGCAGAAGAATTCGCAAGGTTGGTGCCGACCTGATACATCAGTTTCGCATCTTCCAAGATCCCGTTCAGATCTGCTTTTTCAGCATGGTATTCATCAGAAGGAGTGTGGTAGGTTTCTTTCCAGTATTTGTCGACGAGTTTCATTGTTTCAGCTTTGCCGTATTTTTCAGCATCCACATAACCCTTGGCATAGATGGCCGGAACTCCCTGTTTGACAAAAGGAAACTGATCGGATCGGAAAAACATGCCATTATCAGGGTTTGGATCGGGAGCAAGGTACCTGCCTCTTTTGACAGCCTCACGGTTTACCCATTCATCCAGTTCCGATTGCCCCGAACCTGTCAGCATCACATCCTTAAATTTGCCCAGGAAAAGCAAGACATCCGTGTTGATGCAGGCAACTGTTTGATTCATCGGAAAAAATGGATGTTCCGCATAATAACCAGAACCAAGCAATCCGGATTCTTCACAGGTCACAGACAAGAATAAGACCGATCGTTCCACGGGTTGACCCTTTTTGAAAGCTCTGGCCATCTCCAGCATCCAGGCTACTGCACTGGCATTATCGGTTGCCCCGTTGTAGATGCTGTCGTTATTCACTTTAGTTCCAATACCCAGATGGTCCCAGTGTGCGGTGTAAACAATTACCTCTTCCGGACGTTTGCTGCCTCGTATCATTCCACACACATTGTTCGATATTTTGGATTCAAATTGATTGAACATTTTGCCGGAAACTTTTGCCGGCAAAATAAGCGGTTTAAAATCCTTTTGAAGGGCCATCCGTTTTGCCCTGTCGAAACTCAACCCACAGGCCGTAAAAAGCTGTTCCGCAGCTGCTTTTGAAATCCAGCCTTCAAACGCGCAACGGTCCTTGTTCTCATTCTCCGGTTGAAGGTACAATTTGGTAGTTTCTCCGTTGTTGCGAACGACCTGCCAGGGATATCCCGCCGGACCGGTTTCATGAACAATCAGGCAACCTTTGGCTCCCCGGCGGGCAGCCTCTTCGAATTTGTAGGTCCACCTTCCGTAATAGGTCATGGTATTTCCCTTGAAATAGGGTTCGCTGGTTCCGTATCCGGGATCATTGACAAAGACAAGGATGGTCTTTCCGGCGAGATCCATTCCCTGAAAATCGTCGCGGTTGTATTCAGGGGATGTGATGCCGAATCCGCAAAAAACAAGTTGGGATTGATCAAGGGAAAGCTCCTTTTCCATTCTTCTGGTGAAAGCTACGTACTCTGTCAGCTTTTGGAATTGAAGTTTTCCTTTGGGAGTTTCAAAATCAAGGGTATTGGATAAGTGTGAACTAACGGAAAGCAGCGGTACATTTTGAAAAAAACTCCCGTTATTGGCCGGCTCCAGCCCAATTTCCTTCATCTGACCGGCAATATAGTCGATGGTAAGTTTTTCCGCATCTGTGGTGGGCATACGGCCTGCAAAGCGGTCGGACGACAAAACCGAAATATGCTTCTCAATATTTTGGTAATTGATCGCATCTTCCCCCGAATTCTTCATGTTGGAAGTACAGGCAACACTTAGAATGGACATTAGTCCCAGGATGGTTTTTCTCATGATGATTGGTTTTGATGAAAATAAGCTGCCGGATATTTAACTTTTGGGTTTGGTGAGCAAAATTTTGTCTCCTTCTTTCAACCCTTTCTTGATCACGGAAAACTTATCGCTTTGGTTTCCACATTCTACATTTTGAACCGTCACTCCACCAAATCCTTTCAGGTAGACAAACTGCTTTTCTCCATCTGAAAACAAGGCTGAGCGGGGAATTACCAACACATTTGGTTCCCTTGAGATGATAATTTCATTGTTGGTGGTCATGGCAGGCTTGATTTTCTTGTTATCGCTTGCAATACGGATATTCACCTTAAATACTTTGGATTCGAAACCTGTCATTTCCTGGCCCACATTTGAAATGGCAGAAATGATGCCGATTTTTTCCTGATTTTTGAGGGCATCGATGATGACCCTTGCACTGTCACCTACCTTGATCTTGGCAATGTAGATTTCTTCCACATAAGTTTCAGAGACCAGCACAGACAAATCAGGCAAGGTAGCGATGATCGGATTTTGCATGCTCACCCAGGAGCCAATGGTGAGTTTGCGGCTTCCACCCCTGCCGAATGTTCTGCCATAAATGATCATCCCATCCTGAGGTGCAGTAATTCTGGCTTCCTCGTATGCCAGCTGGTATTTTTTGTCCTTTGTGGTAAATTCATCAATCTGGGTTTCCAGGCGCCTGATTTTGGTATTCAGATTTCGCTGCGTCATTTTGTAGGCACGGTTTTTTGCGTCGTATTGCCTTTCTGCACGTTCGTAAGCCATTTGTGCTTTTCGCTGATAGGCAGGTGATTCATAGACCGACTGCTCCATCTCAATTTTTTTGTTCTGGAGATCGAATTCAAATTGCTCAATTCCATTGCGCAGCTCAACCAGGTCTACTGCGCTATCAATTTTTTCATCATTGAAATTGAAGATCATTTTTTTGAGCGCCTCCTCGTTGGTTCCCATCAGCTGCTTCACCCTGCCCTGGTCCAGCAATGCCACATAATCCCCTTTTTGTACGATGGAACCTTCAGGAACCAGATCTTTGATCTGTGTATCCCATATCTCCAGTTTCCGGTCACCCATCACGTCGGGCATGGTAATGAACACCGCTTTTTCACTCTGGATTTCACCTTTGCAGGTAATAATGGCTTCAAAATTCTCCTTCTTGACTTTGTATAAGGTTACAACAGGTTTCACCCTGAGAAACCAAACCGCAAGAAAAAGCAATACCAGCAGTAAAGCCGCAAGCGTAATTATCTTTTTTGATTTTGTAAGCGTCATTGGTTCAGTATTTTATCAAAATCAGCAGATAAATCGGTGCTCTTTTCAAAATCATACAATGAAAGTTGTCTGATCAGGTAATAGGATGTCCAGTATTTTTGAAGCGAACTGATATAAGCCCTTTTGGCATTTTCCAGGTCAGTTCTGGCGATATTGAGCTTGGTGACATCCAGTTTGCCAATCTTGAACCGGCGCATGGTCACATCAAATCCCATTTGTGCGATGGTATCTGCCTTGGCCGAATTAACTACCTGCTCAGATTGCAGGTTGAATTCCAAAACATTCATCATCACCGATTGCTGAAAGTCTATGCGTTGCTGTTTGACGGTATTGATCACCACCTCGCGGTTGGATTTGGCCATTAAAATCTGACCTTTCCTTTTTCCCCAATCGATAATCGGCACTGAAAGGCCTACCAGACCCAAATTCTGGAATCGGTTTGGGTTTTGATAAACACTGCCCAGATCGTTCGATTTCTGGTTCAATCCTGCCATTGCATTGATATCCGCGCTTAATCCATTCTGTGCCTTGACAAGTTTGACATTGCTGTCCTGCTCAAGAATCTGTCTCTCCTGTGCCATAATCTCCGGATTGTTTTCCATTGATTTCTGAACGGCAGCATCGACATTGATCTGCAAGGCGGAGCTGATTGCCTTAGGCAGCTGGCATTTGATGATGGCACTTTTTTCCAGTCCCAGGAATACATTCAGGTCGGAGCGTGCCCTCAAAAGCCCCTGATTGGCGCGGGTCAATGCGATCTTTGCATTCATCAGGTTCAATTCGAAATTCAGAAGTTCGTCCTGGGTTAAAGTTCCTACCTGGTACCGGCCCTTTCCAATCTGGTACAATGTATCTGAATTGGCCAGATTGGTATTGGCAATATTGAGTTCGATCTGTGCATCAACCAGATTAAAAAATTTGGTGGTAGTTTTGATGGCAATATCTTCTTTCGACTGGATGAATTTCTTTTTGGCAGTTTCGAATTTCAACGGTTCAATTTTCGATTTCCAGTGTAAACTGTTGTAACCGTTCACTCTTTGTTTGTATCCCAGACTAATCATATTCGATTAATAGGTGGTTGACAAATCTCCGATGAAATTCTTGACCATGCCGAGATCTGTACTTGCAGACAAACTACCGCCGGTGAGGCCGACATTTTGGGTCATTTTCAATGAAGCATTGGAGGAAATGGCCTGTTGCTGGGTGTACTGCCAACTCTGGTCCTGTGGGACATAGTCAGATCTGATCGAATTGTTGTACTGAAATGGACTGGCTCCAACTGCCAGTTGTGGCAATTTATCTGATCTGTAATACTTAAATTCCCAGTAACTTGACAGGTACATGTTCTCCTGCTTGAAAGCATCCAGCGACTGTCTGGATGCCAGATCAATCGCGTCGTTGAGGGTCAGGTTCATGATCTGCCCCTGTGCCGGTGATAATTGACAGGTGGCAAAAAAAAGTATTAAAGCTAAAATGCGGTTCATAGTTAATTATTGTCTTAATGATTCGACAGGGTCTTGATCGGAAGCTTGTTTGGCAGGTAAATACCCGAAAGTGATCCCGATAACGACGGAAACGCCAAATGAAACGAATATGGAAAAAAACGAAATGATCGTTTTGATGTCAAATACGGTTTGTATTACTTTGGAGAGAATGACCCCCAGAACGATTCCTATGATTCCTCCTGCAAGGCTGATCAGGGTTGACTCAGATAGGAACTGAAAGATGATATCCTTTCTCGAGGCACCGATAGCCTGACGAGTGCCAATTTCACGTATCCGCTCCATGACGGAGGCAAGCATGATGTTCATAATCCCGATGCCACCTACAATCAGGGAAATACCTGCGATGGCACCCAGCACGATGTTGAAGATCTTCTTGGTTTTTTGCTGCTGCTTCAATAACAATTCCGGAATGCTGACTTCAAAATCATTGATGTCATTGTGTTTTCGAAGCAGCATATTTCCGACAACCTTTGCCGTAGCAGTGAGTTGCTGGGTCTCCTTCACCCGAACGATGATCTGGTCGAGCTGATTGGTATCTTCCATCTTATTCTGGTTGCCGGTGTTTCCTGCACTGACCAGTTTCACCTGGTCTCCTCTGATCAATGCCCTGTTCCGAAACCTGAGAAGCATTGTTTTAACCGGAATGACGATACTGTTGTCGGTGCTGCTGATGGTCTTTGTTCCGCCACCGGAACCGATGAAACTCCGCTTCTCAATCACTCCAATGACCAAAAGCCATATCTGTCCACATTTGATGTATTTCCCGATAGGTGATTCGTGGTTGAAGAAGATGTTCTTGATGTTGTAACCAATGATACAGACTGGAAATCCGTCTTTCATGTGTTTCTCGTGGAAAAATGTCCCGCTTTCGAGTTTGATGTTAAAGAGGCTGAAATAGTTGTTGTCGGTTGCATCCAGCTTCACCGGACTGCTGATGTCATTCAATATGGCCGTATAATTGAATGTTATGATGGGGCAAACTTCCTCGACTGTGGGAATAATCTCCTTGATGGAATTGGCATCCAAAAGGGTAAGCCCTTTGGAGAATTTCTTTTTGTTCCCTGCCAGCTGATTGCCCTCTGTCGTACTGCTGCTCTTCGGATCGTTGGCACTGGCCTGATCTGACTGCAAAATTGGAGTTACGATAATGTTATTCACCCCCACCATCTTGATTTGTTCGAGGATCTCCTGTTCGGCTCCGTTACCGATGGCGAGCATGCTGATAACAGCGGCAACCCCAAAAATAATTCCCAATGCCGTAAGCAGAGATTTGATCTTGTTGGCAATGATTGCTTCGAAGGCAATCTGAACATTGTAGGAATATCTGGTATAAAAGGCTTTTAGTTTCATAGTTTATCCGTGCATGATTCATAATAACACAAAGGGAAACAACCGGTTGAATTGTCTTATTTCCCGGCCAAATTCAGTCCAATCTTAGTTGTATCAGCCTTTTCTGTGCTATTTCCGGAGATCTTTTTCTCTTTTTGTTTCAACAGTTGTTCCTGATAAATGTCCCATCCAACGGTTTCAATTTCTTCTGTCTTTTCGGGTTCATTCAGTAGTAATTCATCTCCTTCTGCAATACCTTTGTTGACAACCATGTAATCTTCGTTTTCCTCGCCTGTATCTACCAGTTGCCTTACAATTTTGTTCTTTTTCAGGTAAACAAATTTCGTTGAATCGGTTTCAAATACCGCCTCCGTTGGAACATACAGTTTATTCTGGTAAACTCCTGTCTGAATTAAATTTCCCGTTGTCATGGCAGGCTTCAGATCCGGATCACTGCCGGAAATCCTTATGTTGACAAGGAAAACCTTGGAATCGCTTTTCGGCATTGGTTGTCCGATATTGGCGACCGCAATAACCTCACCATTCAATTGCTTTTCAGGGAAGGCATCGATGCTGATGGAAACTTTCTGACCAACCTTGATTTTTGAAATATCGATTTCATTGACGTAAGTCTCCGATATCATTTTAGTCATATCGGGCAAAGTGGCGATGATCGGACTCCAGGGCGTCAAGACTGACCCAACCTGTATCTTGATCCCAAACCTGTCCCTCGCATAAATTACCATTCCTTGTTTGGGGGCTTTGATGATGAGCGCATCGTAAAGTGCCAAGAGATCATCCACCCTTTTTTGCTTCAGCCTTAAGTCAATGTTGCGTCTTTCCATCTGCGAATTCAGCTGGCGGTGACGCATGGCAAGGCCCTTGATGTCTTGTTCCAGCTTTCGTTCGGCTTTGCTGACATCCATCTCGGCTTTTTTGATGACGGAGGGTGATTCATACGCTGATTCTGCCAGGACGATCCTTCGCTCTTCAACATCGGACGTTGAATTGGTAATCAAATCACGGTAGTTGCTCAGGCTCAGGTTCGAATCAAGTTTGGCATCCTCGATGATCACCATGGCCGCTTCCAATTCAAGACGTGCAGTTGTCAGTACCTCTTCAATGACCTTGTGATCGAGGGTGGCAATGTATTGCCCGGAATCGACAACGGATCCTTCTTCTATCAAATCGGTGATTTTGATCTCATATACCCTTACATTCTGGGTTGAAAGAACGGAGGGTAAGACGATATTTTCAGATTTCTCAGATTCCAGCTGGCCTGAAGTGTGAACTTTTACTTCAATGGAACCTTTTTGTACCCTGCAGGTTATTTCCTCTTCACCGGATTTGCTACCCAGAATAATAAACAGGATGATTAAAAGTGGTATTGAAACAGCAAGAATAAGATAAACTCTTTTTTTGTTCATTGTAAACATAGTTACTACCGGATCAGTCCGGATTTTGCATTTATTTTAAGACATTCCCCCGAAAAACTGAGGATATTGATTGTAGGGTAAAATTGACGGTCGCAAAGATAAACATAGATATGGTTTGAACTCCTGTTATTGTGCTTGTGCGGACCTTTTTTTTAATGTTTTAAAACCATCTTTTTCCATCAATAAACCATAGCTAGTCTTCATTCAACGTCGGTATGACACAATATAAAGAAATTGGTTTAATCACTAAAAGTAACTGTTCAGAATTTATTGATCCTTCCTTTGAGTTTGTGTTTGGTTTTGTGAGACAAATGCGTGGTTTTGTTGGAAAAGTCGTTGCTCACGATACTTATATTTCCGTCCATTTCAAGTATTCCTAGTCTGACCTCGCTGATGTTTTCAACCCCATGCTCCCTGGCTGCGGCTTCAATTTCTTCTTCAGTGATTTTTGCTGTGAGGAGATTTTCTGGTAGAAGTTTCCCCTGATAAACCAGCACAATGGACTTTCCCTGGATCAGTTCGCTGATTTTCTTGTTTTTATACAGCAACTTCTTGAACGCAAAGTTGGTCGCAAACAGTGCCAGTGCAGCTACTATTCCTCCTAAAAGGGAGGTATCGCTGCCCACCATTGCATTTTGAACGGCATTGCTGATCAGCAAGATAAAGACGAGGTCAACGACTGACAACTGTGCCAGCTCTTTTTTACCAAAAAGCCGTATGGCCAGTACGATGAAAAGATAAACCGCAACTGAGCGGAGTACAACTTCAGCCAAGGGTGGTAAATGCATTGTTTTTTTTTCGAAATTAGTAAAAAAAGAGCCAAAAGACGCAGAATGAGGGATTAGAATAGGGCACTTATAGCGGAAAGAATGTGCAAAATGAGAAAGATTATAATCGACTTTTCTTCATATCACTCTATTTTCTCCTCCGTCCATTGCCGAATTGCTGAATCGACGATATGCCACATTGTCGAATTGCCACATTTATCTATATTTGGAGTTCTAATCCGTATTGCAAACTAGCTATGACCAAAGTTCTGGAGAGGATGATCGATTTATTGCAAAAACCGTTTCACAGTTCGGTTTTGATCTTTGCAGTCATTCTTTTCATCATTCTGCTGGCACCTATTCTGCTGAGAAGTCTTAAAATCCCTGGAATCATCGGATTGATTCTTTCCGGATTGGTGATCGGGCCTCACGGACTCGGTTGGATTGAGAAAAACGCGGCTGTCGACCTTTTTTCTACCATAGGATTGCTCTACATCATGTTTTTAGCGGGTCTGGAACTCGACCTGAAAGAGTTCAAAGCCAACAAAAACAAGAGTTTGGTTTTTGGTCTGTTTACTTTTGTGATTCCCATGGCATTGGGATTTCCCGTTTGCCGTTATCTTCTGGAGCTTGATTTAAATGCCAGCCTGCTGGTTTCCAGTATGTTTTCGACCCATACGCTTGTCACTTATCCCATTGTGAGCAGGATGGGAATCTCCCGCCATGAGGCAGTAGCTGTTACAGTAGGTGGAACCATGTTGACCGATACGGCTGTTCTGGTTCTTTTTGCCGTGATCGTCGGGTCTGTAAAAGGGGAGATTAATGCCCATTTTTGGTATTCCTTCGGTGTTTCAGTGGTGCTTTTCCTGTTGGTGGTTTTTCTGCTGATCCCCATGTTAACTGCCTGGTTCCTAAAAAAGCTGGAGGGTGAAAAAAGATCTCATTTTATTTTTGTGCTTTCGATGGTTTTCTTTTCAGCATTCCTGTCTGAAGTGGCTGGATTGGAGCCTATCATCGGAGCTTTTGCTGCCGGAATAGCGC
>SESG01029747.1_pt1 | contig 10208 bp, 11 predicted proteins | sample 3171421 | NCBI WGS metagenome assembly SESG01 (sample SAMN10866946, study PRJNA518727) | freshwater metagenome | biome: subpolar coniferous forest; feature: holomictic lake; material: water; isolation source: holomictic Lake 227, 6 m and 8 m depth | place: Canada: near Kenora, Ontario | collected... | reverse complement strand
GTAACGATACAAAGTTGAAGCTGCTAAACCAGTATCAGAATATGAATGATTTGAAGTATTAAATACATTTGCTATAGGTGTACATCCAGAACCATTACATCTATTAATATTATATCCAGTTACCCCAACTGCATCAGTTGAAGCTGTCCAAGTTAGATTAATCTGAGTAGATAAAACAGCAGAAGCTACAAAACTTGTAGGCACAGAAGGTGCTGTGGTATCAGAAGTTACTATATTATTTAAAATATTTATAGTTCTCGAAAGAGAAACTGTAGTATTACCTGCTGCATCCCTAGCTAAAGCCGTCAACAAATGATAACCGTCTGGGAAAATGACACTGTTCCAAATTATAGAATATGGAGATACTGTATCTTCTGCATTAATATCAGACCCATCTAGTTTAAATTGAACTCCTGCAACACCCACATTATCAGTTGCATTTGCTGAAACAACTACCGACGAACCTGATACAGTTGATCCATCTGCTGGAGCAGCAAGAGATACGGTAGGAGATATTGTATCTGAATTATCTTGGGTTGTTACTTGTGCTGATGAAGAATAATTACTATTATTTCCAGCATCATCATAAGCAACAATCTTATAAGTATAAGAAGTATTATTTGTCAGACCTGTATCAGAGTACGAAGTTGAAGTTGCAATGTCTATTTGAATTCCATTTTGATATATTTTATAACCTGTTACTCCTGTTGCATCAGTTGATGCATTCCAAGAAAGATCTATTTGAGAAGAAGAAATAACTTTAGCAATTAATCCTGTAGGAGCAGTAGGGGCTGTTGTATCTGATGCATTATTATTATTATTTGATGATCCTGTAAAAGGTCCAATGTAATAAGCTTGAAGGACTGTATTAATAGCAGATGACGAATGACTCCATCCGTTGCCATTTCCGAGAATAAAGTAATCATAAATATTTTGTCCACAATAAGGAACAATGATATCTCCTCCTGGATGGCCACTACTACCGTTTGCTACATAGCTAGTTATATTATATGCCTTATTTGAAGTAAAATTTGAAGTAAAAGGACCACTTAGATACACCCAACAATTTCCACGGGTATTATGAGGAGCAATATCTGCGGCCGTACAAGAACCACCAGTACCACAAGTTTGTGTTGAAGTTAATGATTGAGTAGTTGCTTGAGCAGTTGATGACGAATTACTATTATTACCAGCAGTATCATAAGCAACTACATAGTAAGTATACAATGTGGCAGACGAAAGACCTGTACTAGAATATGAAGTATTACTTGTAGTAGTAATCTGTGTACCATTTTTATATATTTTATACCCTGTCACTCCTACAGCATCAGCTGATGCATTCCAAGAAAGATTTATTTGAGAGGAAGAAAATGCTGTTGCTGTTAAACCACTAGGTGTAGTTGGAGCTACTGTATCTAATGTAGGAGTGAGAGGTACAGATGAAGAAGAAAAAGGTCCGATATAGTAAGCTTGGAGAACTGTATTAATAGCAGAAGATGTATGACTCCAACCGTTGCCATTTCCGAGAATAAAGTAATCATAAATATTTTGTCCACAATAAGGAACAATGATATCTCCTCCTGGATGATTACTACCATTAGCTACGTAGCTAGTAATATTATAAGCCTTATTTGAAGTAAATTTTGAAGTAAAAGGACCATATAAATAAACCCAACAATTTCCACGTGTGTTATGAGGTGCTATGTCAGCTGCAGTACATGAGCCACCTGATCCACAAGTAGAATTAAAATTTACAATGGGAGGTGTCACGACATCAGGAACAGAAGCTGCTACTGTAGTAGCTTGTGATACAGAAGAAGATCCACTTATATTACCTGCAGCATCATATGCAGATACAGAATAGCGATAAGTAGTTGAGGCAATAAGACCTGTATCTGAATAAGAACGACTAGAAGGAGTTGCAATCTGAGAAGTTGGAGTACAACCTGAACTATTACATCTATTTATCCTATAACCTGATACCCCCACAGAATCAGTTGATGCATTCCAATAAATATTAATTTGGTTAGGTGAAGTAGCTGTAGCAACTAATCCTGTAGGTATAGTTGGAGCAGTATTGTCTACAGCTGATACTGCCTTAGTTGTTGCTTGTGCTATTGAAGAATTAGCACTAACGTTACCAGCAGCATCATAAGCAGAAACTGAATAGCGATAAATAGTTGAAGGTGTTAAACCAATATTAAAATATAATTTTTTATTTGAAGTAGCTATTTTAGTTACAGTAGTACATTTTGCTCCAATACATCTATTTATATTATACCCGGACACACCTATAGCATCTGTAGAAGCAAGCCAAGAAAGATTGACTTGTTTAGAAGAAGCAGCTGTTGCAACTAAATTCTTTGGGACAGTAGGTGCTATAGTATCTTCCTCTACATAACCAGATGTGGATAAATTTCCCTGTGTACCAAAAGAAACTACGTTAGAGATATCTGAAGTGTTTCCAGCTAAATCCATAGAACGAATAGCTACAAAATATTTTTGCCCTTGGGACAAACCATCTAATATATATTTTTGTTTAGATCCTGGACTTAGAGGTTTTATTTCTCCAGAAATAGGAGTAGAAGAAATCCATGAATCAGATGTTATTTCATTTGTAGAATATCGTATATCATAAAATGCTACAGATCCTCCCGAAGGAGAGTCTGAAGGTGATGTCCACGATAAATCAGCAGAATTTGGCTTAAGATTTGAACTTGATAGATCTGTTATTTGCTTAGGAGCTTCTTTATCTTTAGATGAAGCTACTTCTTGAGTTGATTTTGTTGTTACATTTAATTCTGAGGATTGAGCCATAACCTTTCCGCTATTATCTACAGCTTCAACTATAAAAGGATAAGTCTTGAGTGGCTCAAGATTTATAACTGCATATTTTAAATATGGAGTACTTCCAATATCAACACCATTTGAGATAATATGATAAAGTTGATTCTCTGTAGCATTTGGTAATGGAGACCAATAAAGTGTAACTTGTGAATCCAAAACTTCTATCTTTGGGACATCAATGATATTGCTATTATTTTTTATATTTGCATTCGTAGATCCTTCCTGACCTACATTATTTCCATCTTGATGAAATATAAATGCATCCTTAGATTTATTTTTTAAACTCAAAAAATCGTAAGTAAAATAACCTCCAACTAAAAGGATTGCAACAATAATGATGATAAAAAAAGTATTTAATCGCATGAAATAAAAAAATCTATTGACCAATATTTCCAACTATTTTGTATTTTGTTCTAATAATATCTCCTCCGAATATTTGCAACTCTTTTGTAGCATCTGTGCCTGCTATATTGTGGTACGTTCCACCTGGAGCATAAAAACTCTTTCCTGGAGTTACGTCATATACATAACCATCTAACCCTACATAAATAGGTAATCCTGGGTTAGTACCATCATAACTCTTAAGTTGTTCTAGACTGTAAATAGGCAAATCTTTATAAATATTAGTATCTTTTTTTGTGTTAAATCTGAAAAAAAATAAGTAGGCCAACACAAGAAGAAATACTAAAATAATAGAACCATATATATATTTCTTCATGTAATAATTATAACTTAAAATAATAATAAAAAGCAAATTATTAAAGGTAGAATTTACTATTTATTCTTAAAAGAGACAAGTTCATCTAAAAATACTTTAACCCTACTAGATAAAGTATTATCTTTTATATTACCTAATTCATCAAACATATTTTGCACTGTAGAAAAATACAAAGCTTCTCTGATGGGAATCATACGAAATTCAATACAAACTAATCTTAATTGTTCTACAACTCTCGCTCCTCCTAAACCACCAGCGGATACTCCACAAAAACCAACAGGTTTATGTGTATATTCTTTATATAGCATATCTAGCATCATTTTTAATTCACCAGGATAACCATGGTTATACTCTGGGGAAACTATTATCAATGCATCAGATTTATTAATAATATCTCTATATTTTATAGCTTTTTCCGATATACCTGATGCATCGGTCGATTCAATTCTATAATCACGAGCATCTATGACTTCACCTTGGATATTATTCTTCTTTATTTCTTGTAACATATAATTAGAAACTTTTTCTGACTGCCTTCCTTCCCTTCCTGTCCCTAAAATTATTGAAATATACATATTATTTTTAAAAAATTATTATATAAACTAATAAAATTCGACTGCTATAAATTGAAAAAATTAATTACTGATTCTTAAACCAAGCCATATACCAAAAGCTCCTCCTACAGCAGTTAATATGACCGATGATGTATCAAAAAATGTAGCTCCCCATATCATAGGTATCAAACTACCTACAGTAGAGCCAACTATCATAAAAACCATAATTGTGGATTTTGAGCTCATAAATTTTAACTATTTTTTGAATAAATATTATTTAAGTGTAAAAAGATATAATCCAACAACAAAAGCTATCAAACCATACAATACAAAATATCTTTGATATTTATTCACTGAAATTTTATTTAATATTTCTGGTATAAATATATAACTAAGACCTTTCACCATGGTTAACCATACGATTACTGTAACTATTGTTTTATAAGAGCCATCCCAAATATTGTATTGAAGTAAATATATAGATGAAAGAAAAATCAAAATAGTGCTAGTTAAATATATCAATGCAGGATGACTATAGAAATCTTTCAATAAGATTATCAAGCTTTTCTTTTTTAAAATTAACAATAGTCCACTCGACATCATATATATACCCAAAACTTTTATAACTAAAATTGTTGTTTCCATAATGTGTGTATTATATCATTTAATTATTAATACATAAATCAGCCTATTGAAATTTAATTCCAATAGGCTGATAATACTTAATTTAAATTAAAAATTACATTCGTAATTATTTAACTCCCCAAGCAAAGCTAGGTGAAGCTCTCATTTTTTCATTATGAGCAATAGCTTCATCTATCTCTTCTAGCAACTGCTGGTTCTCTGGTCTTAAACGAAAATCTGCCAAAAGTAAATGATTTTTAGCAAGCATCATCTTATCACCATAAAGATGACAAAAAGATATAATTCTGAGATCTGGATCAGTATCGCTCAAATAGCATATCAATACTTTTTCGCTATCCTTATCCTTACCAAAAGAATGTATCATTCCGATCTAGTTTAGAAGCATGGTACTAGGATAGTATTCATCCTTGCCATCCAAGAGATCAAGTATCTCTTCAAAAGTGAAATCTGTTTGTCGTTCAGTCTTTCTCATAATTTTAGTTTTAAATGATTACTTTTCTTCACATTACTTCTGAAAAAGTCTTCTGTCAATAATATACTATCTAATCCCAATTAAAACTTCTTCCGAAATGACCCCAAGTACAAGTATCTCTATACTTTACATTGTCGAGTTTTAATTTCTTATATATACCTCTTGGTGACAAATCATATCCTTCTATATCAATTTCTTTCCCATCTATCACTGCTACTGCCATGACTGGTTCACTTTTACCTATAGCATATGCAAGCTTTGTATAAACTTCCCTTGCCTTATGTTTTTTAAGTAAGTCTACAGCTACCATACGAGCCATATAAGCCCCAGATCTATCGACTTTAGTATAATCCTTACCAGAAAATGATCCGCCGCCTATTGTCACTTCTGGTCCATAATTATCTACTATAAGCTTCCTACCTGAAAGACCTGTATCAGCATCAAAACCTCCTTGATTCCATTCACCAGATGGATTAATATGATACTCTTTTGCTTCAATAATACTTTTTACCAGTTCTAACAATTTATCATTTTTTGTATTTTGAAAACTACATACAACTGTTTTTACTTTTCCGTTTTCTATAGTTACCTGAGTCTTACCATCATAAGGATAAACTTCAAATACTTTCATGCAAAGATTACGAGCAAGACTATACTCGAGAGGTAAATATTCTTCTGTCTCATTCGTTGCATAACCTTTCATTATTCCTTGATCTCCTGCTCCCCCGTTATCTACACCAAAAGCTATTTGGAGACTTTGTGTTACTATATTTGAAATAATTTTATTATCCTTACCAACTATATCTTTTACGATTTTTTCAATATCTATTTTTATTTTTGAAGTCACTTCTCCGTTTATTGTTATCAAATTATGTCCTCCCATTACTTCTATCGCACAACGACTATCTTTATCGCCTTCCAAAAAAGAATCGAGAATACTATCTGCTATATAATCACAAATTTTGTCTGGATGTTTAGGACTCACAAATTCCGCCGTCTTTATACTCATACATTTTTAAATTAAAAAATTCCTCTAATAAGAGGAAAGATATAGATGACTAGTCTTATCTTTCCATATAGTTTTTCAACTATTGGCTGGATTTAGCACCTTCTTATCTCTAAGGGTTGCTGATGGGTCGTTGAGCCAGTGCTCTCGCCATACTCCTGATATCAAACTATTAAGTTGTATGTAGATAATATCACACTAATGCGGTTTAGGGAATGAATTCCCTTTTTGTTTTTTACTTCCCTTAAGTGAAGATGCGTGTTTTAGTGCGTCGTTACCAAATCTGGCTTTTATGATGTCACATACCTCTTCTATTATATTTTTAGATTCTGACTTATCCTGTACACCAAATAAATCTCTTGGTACCTCTTCGCTGCGACGCAAATTATGCAAGGTAACTCCAGTAGATCGTATTTTTTCATCATCTTGTAATAATTTATTAAAAATAGAATCCAAACAGTTAAGTATCACACTTGGATTATTTGTATATAGAGGTAAATGACAATCCTTAGTACGAATAACAAAATTTGTATTTTTTACAAAACATGAAACTGAATTTGTCATAAGATTTAATTCTCTTGCATTTTCACATGCTCTCTCAATATTTGAAGAAAGTTCTGCAAAAATTATTTTTGGATCATTCGTTGCAGGCTTGAAAGTTGCAGTAGATTGGATAGACTTTTGATCTCTTGGGTCATGATTAGGATCGAAATCTAATACAGATTCACCAGATAACTCTTGCTTTATATAAAGCAATGTTTGAGGAAAATACTTTTCAATATACTCCCTAGAATAATGAACGAAGTCATAAGCCGTTCTTATACCCATATCGTACAACCTGGGGACAGTCTGCTTGCCTATACCCCAAACATCTTTTATTAAAGTTTTTTTAAGTGCCCTTTCTTCGTCTTGTTCACTTAAAAGTAACACTGTACCATTTGGCTTCTCAAGCTTGGAAGCTGTTTTTGCTAAAACTTTTGTTCGTCCTAGCCCAAAAGAGTAAGTCACACCTATTTTACTTTTAATTTCATTTTTAATATTCTCTACGAGTTTTTCCACAGAACCAGCATGTTTTATATCTGAAGGTTTAACAACCATAAAACATTCATCTATACTATATATTTCAACCATCTCAAGATACGACAAGAATATATTATAAACATCATCAGATATCTTTCGATATAGATCAAAATGATGAGAAAGAATGATAACTTTCGGAAATTGTTTTTTTATTTGAAATACAGGCATACCACGAGTTACACCCAGCTTCTTGGCTTCGTAACTCATAGCTACTGCTATACCTCTATCTTCACCCACCACTACAGGCAAGCCCTTGTATTTAGGATTCTGAGACACCTCACAAGCCACGAAGAATGAATCCCCGTCCGCATGAAGATATAGATTGTCTGCCTTTTTTAACATTTATATATTGTATCAAAATATATAAATGATAGTAAAAAGCCTCGTTTTACGAGGCCTTTTTATGTTATAAAGTAAAGCAGTTTACTTTACGTGCCAACGAGAGGATTCGAATCTTACCGATTCGGGTATTATTCGACTTTGATTACAAAGCAACGAATAATCTTTCGAATCCTCTACGTAAAGTAAAGCAGTTTACTTTACGTGCCAACGAGAGGATTCGAACCTCTAAGAGTTATTATTTCCCCATCCGTGTTGTCTGCCTTTTAAAGCAGGTTCGTTGGCTTGAAGCTTTAATTGTATTTTATCATTTACAGCAATATAAATCACTTAAAAAAGCAATTGTATTTTCTTGTGTTCAGTAATTAAATATTTTCTATATAAATATTTATGATTTATATCACAAACTCACATGATTATTTATTTAAATATGTTATTGTAAACTGCAAGATTGTTGCAAAAGAAACCCACAATAAATATGGAATTTGAATATATGTGATCCATCTTGCATATGGAAAAATAAAAATCATAGAACAAATAAGAGTTACTAATACTAGAGATATATCTATAGCTGCCAAGAAATTATTCTGTAGACGGAATTGCAAAGTTGTAAATATAGCATTAAAAAATAAATTTAAAATAAAAGGTAAGGCAACAACGAAAGGAATCTGCTTATTCCAAGCCATCATAAAAACTTTACCAAAAGAAATAAAAATTAATATATACAAAGATGTCCAGACTGGACCAAAAAGATACGACGGTGGCGACCATGATGGTTTGATTAACTTTGAGTACCAATTATATGTATCCATATTGTTAATTATAACAAAAAAAATAATAAATAACGAGAACCTATGGTTATGACTTTAAATGAATAAATTTTATTAGCCATATTTTTAAGGAATTTTTATTAATCGATTTGATGTATTAAATAAATAGGAATGTTTTTACATCTTTCTAGAATCATAAGCCCAATGCAATAATGCCTGTCTTTGCCTAGGTCGGCAGAAGATATCTCCAGTTCGACAATTATTTTTAATTTGAATTATATGCCTACGCATAGCTAACCATCTTTTGATCTGTCTATCATCATCAATAGTCCTACGCCCTATATAATATCTGCAATACCATTGAAACCATCCACGTGGGTCTTGTGGTCGAACCCAACCTTTTGTTTGCCACACAGAAAGTGGCTGACTAGCATTTACACCGAAAAAGTTAAGTTCTTTATGGCGTTTCCCATCAGAAGATAACTTAGCTTTTATAAACCAATCATCAGGAAACTCTTTTGGTTTGTCAGAAAAATACAATCCACCAAACACACCAAGTTCGAGCATTTCTTTGGGAGTTAAATCTGGTTTAAATCGAGTATCAAAAATATTTTTATTTATTTTTTTTATCATATCTCTACTATATAAATCTAAAATTTTCTAACAATAAACCATACAAGGAGAAAAAGTGACCCCCACCAAACAATATCAGAAAATATTAAACTCAACATTATTTTAAACTGTAGAGAATATGGTAAAAGTTCTTTTTGTTTGCCTTCTTTTTCTTTCTTAATTAAAAATGGACTTACATAAAAAGAAAGGAAAATACCGTTCAGGATTAACACTAGTGCCCCAATTAAGTGAATCAAAGGAATTCCTGAAAATGGTTCATTCCTATAAAAAATAAGACCACCAATAATCACCAGACAAATACCAGTCCAAATTAAAGGTTTAGTTACCTTATGGGTTCTAATTGTTGCTTCAGTCCAATATGAAGATTTTCTACCTAAAAATCCATGAAAATCAATAACTGTAACTGCACCTAATCCAATAATAAAACCTGAAATAAACACAAAAAGACCAATAATATCTAAAAATTCTTCTCCCATATATTTATTGTAACATCAAATGTTTTAAATTCGAACCCCAAACTGTCTTTTAAAAACCACTATAAAATATGAATTGAAAATACTCTTCCAAACTTGAGGTTAAGTTAGGAAGAGTATAACAAAAGAATAAATTATTTACCAATAAGGAAATCAGCTACATTCTCAATACCCGATGTTACTGTTTTATATAATTCAGTGTATCCACATTTTAAACAAGAAACAGTAATAAATTTATTATTTTGAAGATTAAGAATTTTAGTTAAAATACCGCCGGTAGTAGAAATTTTACCTGAAGTATAAGTTATATTTCCACATTTAACACAAACAAAAGATTTCTTTTCACTAATAGTATTTTCCATAAAATTATAATATTATGCTATGATTAATAATGTAAGTTTGACTACTTATATTATTACATTAATTTATTATTTAAACAATTATGAAAATATTTAATCGTATTCTTGGTATAATTATATTGTTGTGTTGCCTAATACCGATTATGTATTTTATATTTCCTCATTTATTGTGGATAAGACAGGGCTTACAATCATGGATATATTATTTTTTCTTTATTAACCCGATTTTACTTCTGGTGGCTTCTAATCGTTTTAAAAAACTAAACGACATTAAAGGAAGAAATCTCGGATATTTTGCCGCATCTTCTTTTG
>SESG01019368.1_pt1 | contig 10209 bp, 10 predicted proteins | sample 3171421 | NCBI WGS metagenome assembly SESG01 (sample SAMN10866946, study PRJNA518727) | freshwater metagenome | biome: subpolar coniferous forest; feature: holomictic lake; material: water; isolation source: holomictic Lake 227, 6 m and 8 m depth | place: Canada: near Kenora, Ontario | collected... | reverse complement strand
CCGCGGTCGAGGACCGGGACCCGGGCTTGCCCGGCCGGGACGAGAACTCCGTCGATGCTCACGGCGGCGGGCATGGTCGTTTTCTTGACGAGAGGATCATGAACCGATATCACCAGATGGCAAATGGAATCGCACGTCGAGTGTACGCAGTGTGGCGTCCTGATGACGACCTGGTGCGCCGACGGCTCGCCCACCCGTTACTACCAGTGCCCGTTCTGCAAGCGGACGCTCTGCTCGGCCTACGACGAGGTCTTCCAGCGCGGCGCCCTCGCCCGCCGGGTCGTCGCGCCGGTGCGCGTGCCTGCGGCCTCCATCCCCGAGGCGTCGCGCGAGGACAAGCGCTGGCACGAGGTGAAGGGGCGCGCCAACCGCTGGTTCGCTCGGCTCGAGGCCGAGGGATCACGCTGCGCCCCCGCGGTGGCGGTGGCCGTCGCCGCGCGCGTTCCGGCCTAACCCGGAGCGGCGTGCATCGCGTCCAGTACCCGCACCATCCGTTTCATCACCCGCTCCGGAGTCGAGGCTCCCGACGCGGCCTCGTAGACGGCCGCCGCGACCGCGTGAGCCGCGTAGGCGCCGCGCGCGTACCTCCCCACCGACGGGGTCGTCCCGGGGCCGTCGTCGGTGCCCGCACTCATCTGCCGTCGGAGCGTCGCCACGACGGCCTCGTCCGAGTCCTTCCAGTCCTGGATCTCTCCCAGCGACTTTCCTTCCAGTGAATCGAGATGCGTTCGAGCGATGGCGCGGGCCACGGCGGCGGCCGACGCCTTCGCCACCTGGGGCGTGACCACCGTGTCTCCGAGCCGGATGGTGCCCAGGTCCCGATCGGCCTCCGCGACCAGCCTGTCGGCCCAGCGCCCCGCCCCCTGGAACGACAGGAGCCGGACCGTCTCCGCGGCGAGGTAGACCCGGGCGATGTCGGCCGGGTGCGGGTCCTCCTCTCGACCGACGTTCCGGAGCGCCGGCGTTCCCCGCCACGCGCCGTTGAGCGCCCGGAAGTAGCCGAGCATTCCCACCGCCGATGCGGGCCCCATGTTGAGGACCCCCATGACGTCCGCCGCCGACTCATCGACCCGCTCCGACCAGTAGCGGGCGATGGCCGGGTCGAGCCCGGCCGCCAGGATCTCCTTCTCCACGGCGCCCGAGAGCTCCTCGCGCATCCCGTCGTCCGCGACCAGGATGTCGTGCCCCGCCGTCTCGTGCGCGAGCGCCGGCCAGGCGAGGAGCCCTCCCGACGCATTGGCCGCGGGCAGGCTCACCACCGCCGCCTGCACGCCCAGCGTCTCGGTGACGTTCGCGGGCCAGGTGTACGGGCCGGCCTCCGCGCTCCCCCACCGCACCACCGGGGTGGCGACGCCGTGGTCGGGTGGATGGGCTCCGCGCCGCTCCTCGGCCGAGAGGAACCCTTCGTAGAGGTCGCCCACCACCTCCTGGAAGGCTGCCGTGGCGCGGGCCTCGTATCCTTCCCCTTGCTGGAGGACCGACTGGGCGACGTCGAGGAGGAGGCGCGCCTCCCCTTCCCGCTCCGTGTCCCGGAACAGGACGCCCGCGAACCCGCGCGGACCGAGCTCGTCGAGCCTCCGGAGGAGCGGCTCGGCCACCGCCTTCCGGACGTCGGCGGGAAGCCGGGCAGCCGCCCGCTCCAGCCTCTCCCGGAGCGGGGCGAAGACGGTGGGATCGGCAGGACCGTCCTGCTTCGACAGCGCCGCCTGCCAGGCATCCGTGACGCAGGCACGGAGCCCCGCGAGCGAGGTCGGGTCGGGCGGGCGCAGCAAGGAGACCGACGCGAGAGGCACCGCACCGCCGGGATCGGGGGCGTCGTCGATTGCCGGGGAGCGTGAGGGGAGAGCGGGACCGATGAACACGTGGACCTCCGTGGAGTGGTCCACTCCCCCTGCGGCCGGCGTGCCCGTCCTCGCCCCGCGTCGCGCCGCCCGTTCCGTCGCGGAGGGCGTCCACGGGCCGGTCCCAGGCCCGCCGCGCGGACCCTTTTCCCCCACCCGCCACTCCTTCACGAGGACGCGATCGGTTAGGCTCTCCGGCGCGTGGTGCGGGAGAACTACATCCGGCGGCAGCGGGAGGAGCACGGGCGGCGCGCCGTGGCGGTGCTCCCGATCCACTACCCGAAGGAGCTCCTCACGGCGCTCGACCTCCTGTCCGTGGAGGTCTGGGGGCCGCCGGGGGCTCCCCGGAGCGATGCCGCGGGACGGATCCAGCCCTACGTCTGCAGCGTGGTGCGCAACGCGCTCGCCTTCCTCGCGTCGGGGGGCGCCGACGTCGTGGACGCCGCGCTCTTCCCCCATACCTGCGACTCCATCCAGCAGCTCGCCACGCTGGCCCACGACTTCGGGGGCTGGAAGAAGCCCGCCCTCACCTTCCTTCACCCCAAGGGTGAACCGCGCCCGAGCTCCCGCCGATTCGTCGCGGCCGAGCTGCGCGGGCTGGCGTCGAGGCTCGAGGAGGTGGCGGGCCGGCGACTCGACCCCGACCGTCTCGCGGCCGCCATCCAGCTCCATCGGGAGATCGACCTCCACCGCGCCGCGCTCCTCGACGGCCGGGCCGGGCTCGACATGGACGACGCAGAGCTCTACAGGCTGTTGCGCCGCGGGGAGTGGCTCTGGCCCGAGGAGCACCGTGCCGAGCTCGTGGCGGCCCGCTCCCGGCTCGACCCGGCCCGGCGCCGCCCCGGTGCGCCGGTGCTCGTCACCGGCTACGTCCCGGAACCCATCGCCACGCTCGAGATCCTGAACGCTGCCGGCGCCTTCGTCGCCGCCGACGACTACGCCGCGGTGGGGCGTCGGATCGCGCGGCAGCCCGACGGCCCGATCGGAGACCCGTGGGAGGCGCTCGCCGACCGGCTCGCCGCGGTGCCCCCCTGCCCCACCCGCGCGACCGATCAGGACGCGCGGATGCGCCACCTCGTGTCGCTGCTCGACCGGAGCGGCGCCCGGGGCGTCGTGATCCACGTGGTGAAGTTCTGCGAGCCGGAGCTCTTCGACGTCCCGGCCATCCGGCGCACCTTCGCAGCGCGCGGGGTCCCGCTCCTCTACCTGGAGGGGGAGCTGGAGCGGCAACTCTCCGGGCAGGCGGTCACCCGCATCGAGGCCTTCGCCGAGATGCTCGGCCAGGGGGGAACCACGTGATCCTCCGACGCCTCCAGTACGAGCTCGCGGCGCGGGCGGTGGGGCCGTTCCTCACCGCGCTCGACGACTGGCAGCGCCGCGCCAAGGGCACGAAGGCACGGACCGGACCGTTCAGCCCGCCGCTCGAGTCGCTGCGGAAGCTGAAGGACATGATGACGGTCCACTACCTCTCCGGGCGCTACGCCGACGGTGCGGTGCCGGTGGCCTGGGTCACGAGCGGCTTCCCCGTGGAACTGCTCCGGCCGCTCGGCTTCCACACCGTCTACCCGGAGAACCACGCCGCCATGTGCGGTGTGCAGCGGATCGTGCCGGAGCTCTCCGACGCGGTCGAGGCCGAGGGCTACTCGCGCGACCTCTGCAGCTACGTCCGCTCCGACCTGGGCTCCCTCGACACCGGCCGCTCCCCCGCCGGACGGCTCCCCCGGCCCGACCTCCTCGCCTGCTGCACCAACATCTGCCAGACCGTCCTCTACTGGTACCGGGACCTGGCGCGCCGCTTCCAGGTTCCGCTCCTGCTCGTGGACACCCCCTTCGTCTACGGCGAGCCCACCGATCACCAGATCCGATACGTGGCCGACCAGCTCGAGGAGGGGATCGAGATGGCCGAGAAGGTGGCCGGCCGGAAGCTCGACCGGGCCGCCCTGTCGGAGGCGGCGCGACTCGGCCGCGACGGCAGCCAGCTCTGGGGCGAGTGCCTGGAGACCGCCCGCAACCGGCCGGCCCCCTGGACCGGCGTGGACGGCTTCTTCCACCTGGGCCCCATCGTGGCGATGCGCGGCACCGAGGAGTGCAACGCCTACTACCGGATGCTCAAGGACGAGCTGCAGGACCGGGTGAAGCGGGGCATCGGCGGCCTGCGCGGCGAGGAGAAGCACCGGCTCCTCTGGGACAACCTGCCGGTCTGGTACGCCACCCGCGAGATCACGACGCTGCTCGGAAACGGCGGATTCAACTTCGTCTGCACCACCTACACGAACGCCTGGGCCGAGGCATCCAGCCTCATCGATCCCGCCGATCCCATCGTCTCGGCCGCCCGCACCTACTCGATGGTCATGCTGAACCGCGACCTCCCCAACAAGCTGCGGCTCCTCTCCCGGATGACCGGGGAGTTCGGGGCCGACGGCGCGGTCCTCCACAGCGACCGCTCGTGCAAGCCCTACTCGATCGGCCAGGTGGACCTGAAGGACCGGCTCGCCTCCGAGTACGGGGTGAAGACCCTGCTGCTCGAGGCAGACCACAACGACCCGCGCGCCTGGGCGAGCGAGCTCTCCTCGAACCGGCTCACCGCCTTCATGGAGAGCTTCGGGTGAGCGGAGCCGCCATCGGCATCGACGTCGGCTCGACCACCTGCAAGGTGGTGGCAATCGACGCGGCGGGGAACATCCTCGACCGGCGGGTCGAGCCCACCGACCCACGCATCGAGCGGCAGGTGGAGCGGCTGGTCGGGGAGCTGCGCGCCGCGGCGGGACCCTACGCCCCGCTGGGCGCCACCGGATACGGGCGCAAGCGGGTACCGGGCGCGCGCGCCCTCACCGAGATCACCTGCCACGCCCGCGGCGCCTTCGCCCGGGCCAGGCGGGCGGCGGTGCTCGTGGACATGGGCGGCCAGGACACCAAGGTCATCCGCATCGGCCCAGCGGGCGAGGTGATCGACTTCAACATGAACGACAAGTGCGCCGCCGGCACGGGCCGATTCCTGGAGGTGATCCTGGGACGGCTTCAGGTCCCTTTCGATGGGCTCGCCGAGCGGGTGGCGGCCGCGCCGCGCGCCGTCCCGGTCTCGAGCACCTGCACCGTCTTCGCCGAGAGCGAGGTGATCTCGCTCGTGGCCGCCGACGAACCGCTCGACGGAATCGTGAAGGGGCTCCACACGGCGCTGGCCTCGCGGGTGGCCGCGCTCGCGCGGGGCACGCAGGCCGGCGACGAGGTGCTCATGAGCGGCGGCGTGGCGCTCAACGGCGCCATGGTGGCGGCGCTCCGCGAGGCGCTCGCGCGACCTATCCGGGTGCTGCCCGATCCGCAGCTCGTGGGGGCGCTCGGGGCGGCGCTGTCGGTGGTGGCGACGCGGTGACTCAGTTTCCCGATGGTTCGGCGCCTCGTCGGCTGAGCCCCATCCGCTTGATGCGCGAGAGCAGGGTCGTCGGCGGGAGATGCAGCGCTTCGCTCGCACTCCCCGTGCCGTAGATTCTCCAGCTGGATCTCTCCAGGGCACGGAGCGTGTTGTCGCGCTCGAATTCCCGAACCTCGTCCTCGGTGAGGATCCGCAGCGAGCTGGCGGACGCTGCGGCGATCCGAACGGCTGTCCCCGTCCTCTGGCGCGGAGCGCCGCCCGGAACCTCCAGGTTGAGCTCGTCGCCCTGCGCCGTGATGGCGGCGCGCTCGATCACGTTCTGCAGTTCGCGACAGTTGCCGGGCCAGTGGTAGGCCTGGAGGAGTTCGATGTCCGCGGGGGTGAGCGCCAGTCCCCTCCGCTTCAGCCCCTTCTGGGACAGCCGGAGGAAGTGGGCGGCGAGCGCTCCGATGTCCTCGGGACGCTCCCGCAGCGGAGGGATCTCGAAGGGAAACACCTGCAACCGGTAGTAGAGATCCTGGCGGAAGCGCCCGGCCTCCACCTCGGCCGGGAGGTCGCGGTTCGATGCCGCGATGACGCGCACGTCGACGCTGCGTTCCTGGCCCTCCCCGACGCGCCGGAACTCGCGCTCCTGCAAGACCCGGAGGAGCTTCCCCTGCAGTTCCAGGGGGATCTCTCCCACCTCGTCGAGGAACAGTGTTCCGCGGTCGGCGACCTGGAAGAGCCCGACGCGATCACGGTCCGCCCCGGTGAAGGCCCCCTTGGCATGACCGAAGAACTCGCTCTCGAACAGGTCCCTCGGGACCGCGGCGCAGTTCACCTTCACCATGGCCTGCGCCGACCGACGGCTCCGGGCGTGGATCTCCCGGGCGACGACCTCCTTGCCTGTTCCCGACTCGCCGGTGAGGAGGATGTTGGCATCGGTGGGCGCAACCTGCGCGATCTTCCGCAGGATCGCCTTCATCGCGGGGCCCTCCGAGACCAGGCCATCGGATGCGCGCTGCTCGTCCACCTCGCGACGGAGGTAGTCGTTCTCGATCTCGACCCTTCGGCGGAGCGACTCGATCTCCTCGAACGACCGGGCGTTCACGAGCGCCGCAGCCAGATGGTCCGCGACCATCCGCAGCCACTTGAGCGTGCTCTCCACGAAGCGGGACCGCGAGAAGAGCGCCAGCACGCCGAGCACCTCGCCGCGGAACACCAGGGGCTGACCCCCGAAGCTGACGATCTTCTCCCTCCGGATCCATTCAGGGTCGGCCACCCAGTCGGCATCCGGATCGATCGGCACCACCTCCATCGGCTCCCCGGATGCCGCGATCCTCCCGACCTTTCGCGAACCGACGGGAAATCGCCGGAACGAGCCGCCGATGCCCTTCCACGAGGTGCCGTCCACGAGCGACTTCCCGGCGCTGGTGGCGAGGTGCAGGCACCGGGGGCGCGACCTGCAGGCCTCCTCCTTGTTGCACTCACCGCATCGGTCGCCTTCCCGCAGCAGCCAGATGCGGAAGAGGGCGGTGTCGGATTCGTCGCCGATCCGCTGGGTGACGTGGTCGAGCAGACCCTCGACGGCCCGCTGCTGCGCCATCTCGAGGAGCAGGTCCTTGAATGTATCGACGTTCATGCTCGGCCCGGATACTCCAGCAACGACCGGATTTCCCGCTCCAGCCCCGCGGCTGCATCACTGGAATGGCGTCGCGGGCGTGTGAGTTTCACACTCACGTTTCCCACGATCCGTGAAGGCGTTCGTGACATCACTACCACACGGTCGCTGAGAAAAACCGCCTCCGATACACCGTGGGTGACGAAAAGAATGGTGACCTTCCGGCGTGCCTGGATCTCGAGCAGGCAGTCCTGCAACGATTCGCGAACCTGCTCGTCCACGGCGCTGAACGGCTCGTCGAGGAGCAGGATGTCGGGGCGCGTCACGAGCGCCCGAGCCAGCGCCACCCGCTGCTGCATGCCCCCCGACAGCTCGGAGGGGAGCCGATCCACGCAGTTCGAGAGGCCGAAGGCCCGGAGGATGTCGAGGGAGGCGGCGCGGCGCTCCCCGCGGGATACGCCCGAAAGCTCGAGCCCGTACTCGACGTTGTGCAGCGCGGTACGCCACGGGAACAGGGCGAGGTCCTGGAACACGATACCGGTGCCTGGTCGCTTCCCACCCGATCCCTCCTCCCCGAACGTGACGGCTCCCCGCGAGACCGGCTCGAGCCCTGCCAGGATCCGGAGCAAGGTCGATTTCCCGCATCCGCTCGGTCCCACGAGCGACACGAACTCGCCCCGCTCCACCGAGAGATCGACTCCGTCGAGCACGCACGTCTCGCCGAAGTTCTTCACGATCCCGGACGCGGCGAGGAGGGTAGGCATCGGTCAGGTCATGCGCGGGTCAAGAGCGACCCGAGCCAGCGCAAGCAGAGGTCGAGGAGCCACCCCACGATCCCGATGAGAGCCATTCCGGCGAGCACCACGTCGGTCCGATGCAAATCGCGGGCCGCCATCAGCATGTAGCCGAGTCCGTACCCCTCCCGAACGTCGGTGAACTCGGCGGCGACCAGCGTCATCCATGCGACCCCGAGCGCCACGCGCAGGCCGGTCAGGATGGACGGGAGGGCAGCAGGGAGGAGGACCGTCGACCAGAGCTGGTGGCTTCGTGCCTTCATCGACCGGGCCACGTCGAGATAGGACGTAGGAACCTCGGCCACGCCCGCGCACGTGCTCACCGCGATGGGGAACACCGCCCCGAGGAAGATGATGAAGGCCGCGGCGCGGAGACCGATCCCGAACCAGCCGATCGCGAGCGGCACCCAGGCGAGGGGCGGGATGGGTCGCAGGAAGTCGATGAAGGGCTGGAAGATCTGGTGCATGGCCCGGCTCGACGCGCAGGCGAGACCCACCGGGACCCCCACCAGGGTGGCTGCTCCGAATCCGAGCAGGACTCGCCCCAGGCTGTACGCCACGTGGGCAGGGAGTAGGTGTCCGGGCGGCATGCCGACGGTCGCGACTGAACGCACACCCTCCCACACGTCGAAAGGCGAGGTCGTGGGGTACCCCCTCGCGTGGGCGACGAACGCCGCAACCTGCCAGAGGCAGAGGAGTGCGACGGGCGGCAGCGCGTACATGATCCTCACCGGTTCGGCGCCCCGCCGCGCGGTGTTATCAGGAGGGAATCGACGAACCGTGCCGGGTCCACCTTCTCGATGTACCCGATGCTCGCCAGGGAGCGCACGACCTCCTCCTCGTCGGCCCGGGACAGCTGGTCCTCGTAGGTGACCTCCGCCATCGCCTCCCGCACGACCGCGGGGTCGAATCCGGTGTACCGGACGGCGATCGCACCCGCTCGCTCCGGGTGCTTGCGGATGAACGCGACGGCTCGACGGTGGGCCCGGATCACCCCATCTGCGGCGTCGCGCCGACCTTCGAGGAACCGATTCGCGGCGACGAGCACGCAGCAGGGATGGCCCGGCCAGATCCGGTGCGACGGGAGGAGCGTGCGCCCCGCTCCGCTCGAACGCGCGCGCGTCGGATGGGGCTCCCAGGCGATGAAGGCGTCGATCTCCGCGCTGCGCAGCGCGGATTCCATCTCCGGGACCCGGAGGACGATCACCTTCGCCGAGGCCTCGTCGATCCCCGCAGCGCGGAGCGCCTTCCGCACCAGCAGATCCTGGACGCTGCCGATCCCGGGGATGGCGATGGTCCTTCCGCGGAGCTCGCCCACCGAACGGATCGGGGAGTCGGCCCGGACCACGATCGCCGAGCCCCCCGCGTTCACGAGTGCGAGGACCTTGAGGTCTGCCGCTCCCCGGGCCACCGCAACGGTGACCGGGGCCTGGCCGACGTAGGCCACGTCGAGGTCACCGGCGTGGAACGCGGACACGAGTTCCGCCCCGCTCCGGAACACCCCCGCAACCTGGACGTCCAGCCCCTCCTCGCGGAAGAAGCCCTCCTCGATCGCCACCCACAGCGGCAGGTGATGCAGGTCGTTCTGGAGGTAGGCCACGCGAATGGGCGCGGCTGCGACCGGCCTCGCCTTGCACCCCACGAGCGGAAGAAGGAGGGCGAGCAGTGCGAGGACGGACGAGGGGCGGGTCATGGACCGGCATGCCCCATGTGGACGTGTGCCGCGGCCTCGTCGGCCCGACAGGCCGCGGCCTCGTCGATCGTCAAGAGGCACAGCTTCCCGGGCCTGTTCCAGCTGCGCTCGAGCCCCTTCGCCCCGAGCCCGCGGTTGTCCGCGTCGAGCGAACCGCTCCGGGGCTCCTCGCGATAGCCCTCCTCCATCCAGACCCGCCGGAGCAGGCCGGCGTCGGGGGTGGCGGACGTCACGAGTAGATAGACCGGGGCGCGGTGGCGCCGGCAGGCCCCGAAGAGCGCCCGGGAACGCTCCGGCGCGAGGTAGTCGGGGACGTTGCTCAGGTAGAGGTAGTCGTGCCGGCGGGGGGTGGCTGCGAGGTAGGCGACGACGTCTGCGGTCACCACCGCAACCTCACGGGCCGCGACGCGGGCACGCGCCAGCGCCTCGTCGGAGAAGAAGAATCGGATCCGGAACAGGTCCCGCAGCGCGGCGAGAACCTGCTCCAGCGGATAGTCCTTCCCCCGGCTTCGGTAGTACTCCGACATCTGGGGATATACCTCCGTCTCGAACCACGTCCGGGCCTCCTGGGCCGTCCTGGCTGCGGAGATGGCTGCTGCGAGCGACCGGAAGTACTCGATCTGGTGGCGGGAGACGTCCACGTAGGTCGCCCGCGCGGAGGGATGATCGGAGGCCGCGTCGAGCAGGACCATCCCCGAGCCGCCGACGAAGAGTGGAGCAACCGGGGGGGGCGAACAGAGTCCCAACGCGGCCCTGACCACTCCGGCGTCCTCGTTGGGAACGAAGAAGCGGCGTGCCTCCCAGGTCTCGACCGACTCCGTCACGCGACGGCCATCCCGGTGAACGGCTTCACCCTCCAGTCCCAGAGCAGGGTCTCGTCGCCGTCCAGCTCGAGCGTGACGCTCGAACCG
>SESG01018611.1_pt1 | contig 10211 bp, 6 predicted proteins | sample 3171421 | NCBI WGS metagenome assembly SESG01 (sample SAMN10866946, study PRJNA518727) | freshwater metagenome | biome: subpolar coniferous forest; feature: holomictic lake; material: water; isolation source: holomictic Lake 227, 6 m and 8 m depth | place: Canada: near Kenora, Ontario | collected... | reverse complement strand
TCATCTCCATCTCGTTACTGCAAATCGTTTTCTTGTTTGAGCGCTATCTCCCGACCCACGAGGTCGGGCGTGTCGGCCGTTCCCTGCAAATCAGATGCATATGAATGCATCGGTGAGATAGCTCCGCAATAGAAAAGAGCAGAGGAGAAAGGTAACCCACGCTCCCCCAAATGGTCAAAACGGAGGTGCCTTTTACTCTTGCCTAACCCCCGGGGGCAGTTGCGACACGCCGAGAGTTACTTCAGATCTAGGGCCGCCTTTAGCCCTCGGCCTATCTCAGCCATGGCCTTGGGGGTCAAGGCGCCGAGATCCCGGCGAATCTCATCGCCCCAGATCTCCGTGATGTCATCACACATCGCGCTGCCAACAAAGACCTCACCCGGCGGAAGTTCGACAATGCTGGGCATCTTCGGTTTGCGGCTGGTGGTCAGGCGCACGGCTAAAACTTGCTCTAGCCCAGCATTCCGGCGGTTGTTGGAGACGATAACGAAGGGTTTTTCCCCTTCGATATGCGAAAGCTGAACAGAATAGACACGACCTCGAGTCAGCGACCAGGTTTGACTCATTCCTCATTCGCCCAAGCTGGGGCTCGCCTACGAGCGATCGCTTGTCTCTGGGCGGGCGCGGTGCGCTCGGCGGCAAGTTGGGCGTAGCCCTCCCACTCTGCCTGCTCCTTGGTCGCAGCTAATCCAGCCTCCAAGAGGGCGTGGAGCAGCGAGGCCTCACTTGATGACGCGTGGATTTGGCGACCGGTGAGTTTATTGAGGGCATCACGATGAGAATCTGAGTTTCTCAGCAGCTCTAGGTCGATTTGATCCTGCTCTACCAAAGGTAAGGAGGCGCGACGAGGTGGCAGCGGATGAGAGTGATAAATCATGCTGCACAATATGCAGCACTTTGTGAAGCACGTCAAGAGGACCTTCTCAGGCTTTTGGGTTAATTCGGCCTTATGGTTAATGGATGAATTCGGTGAAAACGAAGAACCAAGTGGAGCTGCCCAAGCCAAAATTGCGCGGAATCATCCATTTGGTCATGTCCCCTATCTCCTTGGTGGCTGGACTTACCTTGATCACCATCGCCGACAAATTGCGCGGCCGTATCACCCTAGGAATTTTTACTCTTGCAGCAGTCACGCTCTTTACCTGCAGCGCGTTATATCACCGGGTGAATTGGCGGCCACAAATCAAAGCTGTCTGGCGCCGAATCGATCACGCCAACATTCCTCTTCTTATCGCAGGCACCTACACGCCATTTGCCGTCTTCTTGTTGAGCAAAACCAGTGCCATTGTTTTGCTCTCCCTAGTTTGGGGCGGTGCAATTCTTACTGCCATCATGCGCATCTCGTGGATTACTGCACCACGTTGGTTGTATGTACCGCTTTATATTGCTCTTGGTTGGGCTGCCGTCATTTATTTGCCACAATTTTGGCAACACGGTGGCATCGCTGTCTTTACCTTGATCGCAGTTGGTGGAATTTGCTATTCAGCCGGCGGAATTATTTATGCCATCAAGAAACCGAACATCTCGATTAACTGGTTTGGTTTTCACGAACTCTTTCATGCACTCACCGCGGCTGCTTTCCTCTGTCACTTCGTTGCCGCAATCTTGGTGGTCTTTCAGAATAATTAATTTCTGGCATTAAAAAAGCCCCACACAATTAAGTGTGGGGCTTTAAATTTTTAACTAGTTAGCGAACTTCGAACTCATCGAGACGAACTGCCTCACCTGAACCTTGGGATTCAAATGGGGTGAAGTCGTACTCGTCATAAGCTGCGTAGACCGCTGCCTTTGCTTCCTCAGTTGGCTCAACGCGAACGTTGCGGTAACGAGCAAGACCGGTACCGGCAGGAATCAACTTACCGATGATGACGTTCTCCTTGAGACCAAGCAATGGATCGCTCTTCTCTGAGAGTGCAGCGTCTGTGAGAACACGAGTGGTCTCCTGGAACGATGCAGCCGACAACCATGATTCGGTAGCGAGAGATGCCTTGGTGATACCCATAAGTTCTGGGCGACCAGATGCAGCCTTACCGCCAGTTGAAACTACGCGACGGTTTTCAATTTCGAAACGGTTGCGCTCGACGAGTTCACCCGGAAGAAGATCGGCATCGCCAGGTTCAAGAACAGTAATGCGCTTGAGCATTTGGCGAACGATGATTTCGATGTGCTTGTCGTGGATGCTTACACCCTGTGAGCGGTATACCTCTTGGATCTCGTTAACCAAGTGAATCTGAGTTTGACGAGGTCCGAGGATACGAAGAACCTGCTTTGGATCGATAGCACCAACAACGAGTTGTTGACCAACGCCGACCTTCATGCCTTCTTCAACCTTGAGCTTCTGACGACGAGTGATTGGATAAGCGATCGCTTCGCCACCATCTTCTGGTGTAACGATGATCTTCTTGCCCTTTGCATCCTCTAGGAAGCTGACAACACCTGCGGTCTCTGCGATTGGCGCAACACCCTTAGGGGTACGTGCTTCGAAGAGCTCGACGATACGTGGCAAGCCGTGGGTGATTTGAGTTTCACCTTCGAGCATGGCACCACCGGTGTGGAAGGTACGCATAGTGAGCTGTGTTCCTGGCTCACCGATTGATTGAGCGGCAATAATTCCGACTGCTTCGCCGACATCAACGGTCTTGCCAGCAGCCATAGAACGGCCGTAGCACATCGCACACTGTCCGACCTTGCTATCGCAAGTAAGAACGGAGCGAACCTTGACATCTGAAACACCTGAAGCGACAAGTAGATCGATGTTGCGATCTCCGAGGTCAGTTCCGGCTGGAAGTACAACCTTGTTATCGACAACTACATCTTCTGCCAAGTTACGGCCGAAGAGTGAAGTCTCAACATGCTCATCACGAACGAGTTCGCCATTGTTAACAGCGGCAATCTTTAGTGTGAGACCACGATCAGTTCCGCAATCTTCTTCACGGATGATGACATCCTGAGCAACGTCGCAGAGACGACGGGTTAGGTAACCCGAGTCAGCAGTACGAAGCGCGGTATCAGCTAGACCCTTACGGGCACCGTGAGTAGAAATGAAGTACTCGAGTACAGAGAGACCTTCACGGAAGTTGGACTTGATTGGGCGAGGAATAATTTCACCCTTTGGGTTCGCTACCAGACCACGCATACCTGCGATCTGACGAATCTGCATCATGTTTCCGCGAGCGCCCGAATAAACCATCATCCAGACTGGGTTTGTCTTCGGGAAGTTATCTTCCATTTCACGAGCAACTTCTTGCGTTGCTTGGGTCCAGATCTCAATGAGTTCCTGACGACGCTCGTCATCAGTGATGAGACCCTTTTCGTATTGGGACTGAACCTTGTCGGCCTTAACTTCATAGCCTTCCAAGATCTCAGGCTTACGAGCAGGGGTAACAACGTCCTCAATAGAGATGGTGACGCCGGCACGAGTAGCCCAATAGAAACCAAGAGCCTTCAAAGCATCCAAGGTCTGCGCAACAATTACCTTGGGTTGCTTTTCGGCGAGATCATTGACGAGCTTGCCGAGTTCTTTCTTAGTGACATCGAGATCTACGAACTCGGTATTTGCAGGAAGGATTTCATTGAAGATCGCGCGGCCAAGGGTTGTCTCCTTGATGGAGGTCTCACCGTTCTTGGTAATGCGAATCTTGATCTTGGCCTGCATGGTCAAGGAACTTTGATCGAATGCCATCAAACCTTCAGCGATCGAACCGAATGCTCGGCCTTCACCCTTCTGGTTTTCGCGCAAGCTGGTCAGGAAGTAGAGACCAAGAACCATGTCCTGAGTAGGAGAGGTAATTGGACGTCCTGATGCAGGCGAGAGAATGTTGTTGCTGGAGAGCATAAGAATGCGAGCTTCAGCTTGGGCTTCAGCAGAGAGCGGCAAGTGCACAGCCATCTGGTCACCGTCGAAGTCGGCGTTGAATGCAGTACAGACCAATGGGTGAATCTGAATTGCCTTACCTTCAACCAATTGAGGTTCGAAGGCTTGGATACCCAAACGGTGCAGAGTAGGTGCGCGGTTAAGAAGTACTGGGTGCTCGGCGATAACTTCTTCCAAAACATCCCATACAACTGGACGTGCACGTTCAACCATGCGCTTTGCCGATTTGATGTTCTGGGCGTGGTTGAGATCAACCAAGCGCTTCATAACAAATGGCTTGAAGAGTTCGAGGGCCATCTGCTTTGGCAGACCGCATTGATGCAATTTGAGTTGTGGACCAACGACGATGACCGAACGGCCAGAATAGTCAACGCGCTTTCCGAGCAAGTTCTGACGGAATCGACCTTGCTTACCCTTGAGCATGTCAGACAATGACTTGAGTGGACGGTTTCCTGGGCCAGTTACTGGACGACCACGACGACCGTTGTCGAAGAGAGCATCTACTGCTTCTTGCAACATTCGCTTTTCATTGTTGACGATGATTTCAGGGGCGCCAAGATCTGCAAGTCGCTTCAACCGGTTGTTACGGTTGATGACACGACGATAAAGATCGTTGAGGTCGGAAGTCGCAAAGCGACCACCATCGAGTTGAACCATTGGACGTAGATCTGGCGGAATAACCGGTACGCAATCAAGCACCATGGATGCTGGATGGTTGCGAGTGTTAAGGAAAGAAGAGACGACCTTCAGACGCTTGATCGCGCGGGTCTTCTTCTGACCCTTTCCAAATTGGCTAATCTCAGTGAGCTTCTCGTATTCGGCTTGGAGATCGAAGGTGAGCAAGCGTGCCTTGATGGCAGCTGCGCCCATATTTCCTTCGAAGTAAACGCCGTAGCGATCGCGCATTTCACGGTAGAGGCCTTCATCACCTTCAAGATCTTGGACCTTGAGGTTCTTAAAACGTGCCCAAACTTCGTCGAGACGATCGAGTTCACGCTGTGCGCGATCGCGAGTTGTCTTCAGTTCACGCTCGGCGGATTCGCGAACCTTACGACGCACATCAGCTTTTTCGCCGGCGGCTTCGAGTTCAGCAAGATCTGATTCGAGTTTCTTCTGACGAGTATCGAGATCGGTGTCGCGCTTGGTTTCGATCTTCTTCTTATCGCTAGAAAGACGCTTTTCCAATGAAGGCAGGTCTTCTTCACGAGCTTCGGTATCAACGGATGTGATCATGTAAGCCGCGAAGTAGATGACCTTCTCGAGATCCTTAGGTGCAAGATCGAGGAGGTAACCCAAACGGCTAGGAACACCTTTGAAGTACCAGATGTGAGTTACAGGAGCTGCGAGCTCGATGTGACCCATGCGCTCACGGCGAACCTTGGCGCGAGTAACTTCGACACCGCAACGCTCGCAGATGATTCCCTTGAAGCGAACGCGCTTGTACTTACCGCAATAACATTCCCAGTCGCGAGTAGGTCCGAAGATCTTCTCATCAAAGAGTCCGTCTTTTTCCGGCTTGAGGGTTCGATAGTTAATGGTCTCTGGCTTCTTGACCTCACCAAATGACCACTCACGAATATTGTCCGTTGAAGCTAGACCAATTCGCAGTTCATCAAAAAAGTTAACATCTAACATTATTTATCCCTCTCCCCGTCAGACTTCTTCAACACTGCTTGGCTCAACTCGTGACAAGTTGATTCCAAGTTCTTCGGCGGCACGGAATACTTCTTCATCGGTATCGCGCATTTCAATGGCAACACCTTCAGAGGAAAGAACTTCCACGTTGAGACAGAGCGATTGCATTTCCTTGACCAAAACCTTGAAGGATTCTGGAATTCCGGGCTCTGGGATGTTTTCGCCCTTCACGATGGCTTCGTAAACCTTTACGCGGCCAAGGACGTCATCTGACTTAATAGTGAGCAACTCTTGCAAGGTGTAAGCAGCGCCGTACGCCTCGAGCGCCCAAACTTCCATTTCACCAAAGCGCTGGCCACCGAATTGAGCTTTTCCACCCAATGGTTGCTGCGTGATCATGGAGTAAGGACCGGTTGAACGGGCGTGAATCTTGTCATCGACCAAGTGGTGGAGTTTCAAGATGTACATGTAACCAACCGAGATTGGCTCCTTGTACGGCTCGCCAGTACGACCATCAAATAGGTTGGCCTTTCCGTGGGAACCAATCAGACGCATGCCATCTTTATTTGGCAAGGTTGACTTGAGAAGACCCATAAGTTCTTCTTCTTTGGCGCCGTCGAAGACTGGGGTTGCGACCTTGGATCCAGCCGGAACTTCGGAGTAACCATGAGCGCGCAGATCTTTCTGCCAAGGCTCATCGCCTTCGAGTTTCCAACCAGCCTTGGCGACCCAACCGAGGTGGGTTTCCAAAACCTGTCCAACGTTCATACGACCCGGAACGCCGAGTGGGTTGAGAACAACATCCACTGGAGTGCCGTCTTCAAGGAATGGCATATCTTCAACTGGAAGAATCTTGGAGATAACACCCTTGTTACCGTGGCGACCAGCGAGCTTGTCACCATCTTGAATCTTTCGCTTTTGCGCAACGTAGACGCGAACCACCTGGTTTACACCAGCTGAGAGTTCGTAATCTTCGCTGTCAGCGATAGAAACAGCGATGACCTTGCCGGACTCGCCGTGTGGAACCTTGAGTGAGGTATCGCGAACTTCGCGAGCCTTCTCACCGAAGATGGCACGGAGCAAACGCTCTTCTGGTGTGAGTTCGGTTTCGCCCTTAGGAGTCACCTTTCCGACCAAAATATCGCCCGGGACTACATCGGCACCAACGCGGATGATTCCGCGATCGTCGAGATCTGCCAAAACTTCTTCGCTGACATTTGGAATGTCGCGAGTGATTTCCTCAGGTCCGAGCTTGGTGTCGCGAGCATCAACTTCATACTCTTCAATGTGAATGGAGGTGAGCACATCATCTTGAACAAGACGCTGTGACAAGATGATCGCATCCTCGTAGTTGTGGCCTTCCCATGACATAAATGCCACGAGCAAGTTCTTTCCAAGCGCCATTTCACCCTTATCGGTGGATGGACCATCAGCAATTACTTGACCAACTTCAACACGATCGCCTTGGTTAACGACAACCTTCTGGTTGCGGCTAGTGCCTTGGTTAGAACGTGTGAACTTCTCGAGGAAGTAAGTCTCGGTGGTCGCGTCATCATTCATGACAGTGACTTCGTCAGCAGAAACAGATGTAACAACACCAGGCTTCTTGCCAAGTACTACGTCACCGGCATCGACTGCTGCGCGGAATTCCATACCGGTACCGACGAATGGTGCTTCGGCACGGAGTAGAGGTACTGCCTGACGCATCATGTTAGAACCCATGAGCGCACGGTTAGCATCATCGTGCTCGAGGAACGGAATCATTGCGGTTGCAACAGAAACCATCTGGCGAGGTGATACATCCATGAAATCAACTTCGTCAGCAAGAATGTATTCAACTTCTCCGCCACGACGACGAACCAGGACACGCTCTTCTGCGAAGTGATTATCGGAAGTCAACGGTGCGTTTGCTTGGGCAATAACGTGCTCGTCTTCTTCATCTGCAGTTAGGTAATCGATTTGATCGGTGACCTTGCCCTTGGAAACCTTGCGGTAAGGGGTCTCGATAAATCCAAATGGAGTGACGCGGGCATAAGTTGCTAGCGATCCAATAAGTCCAATGTTTGGACCTTCAGGAGTTTCGATCGGACACATACGGCCGTAGTGCGAAGGGTGAACGTCGCGAACTTCAAAGCCTGCGCGCTCACGAGAGAGACCACCAGGTCCAAGCGCTGAAAGACGACGCTTGTGGGTCATGCCCGAAAGTGGGTTGGTCTGATCCATGAACTGAGAGAGCTGGGAAGTTCCGAAGAACTCCTTGATGGACGCTACGACAGGACGGATGTTGATCAAGGTCTGAGGAGTAATTGCCTCAACATCTTGAGTAGTCATACGTTCGCGAACAACGCGCTCCATACGGGATAACCCAGTACGAACCTGGTTCTGAATCAATTCGCCGACGGTACGAAGGCGACGATTTCCGAAGTGGTCGATGTCATCGGTCTCAACACGTACTTGCTTGCCGTATTCCATAAGTGCATCGCCAGCGTGAAGGCTGACCAAGTACTTGATAGTTGCAACGATATCTTCAATGTTAAGCAAGCCCTTGGAAAGTTCGAGCTCGAGGCCCAACTTCTTGTTGACCTTGAAACGACCGACCTTAGCCAAGTCATAACGCTTTGGATTGAAGTAAAGGTTTTCGATGAGGTTCTGGGCAGCCTCTTTTGTTGGTGGCTCACCTGGACGCAACTTGCGATAGATATCAAGCAACGCTTCATCTTGAGTCTTGACGTTATCTTTTTCAAGGGTCAAGCGAATGGACTCGTACTCGCCGAATTGCTCGAGGATTTGTTCTTCGGTCCAGCCAAGTGCCTTTAAGAAGACAGTGACAGATTGCTTGCGCTTACGGTCGATACGAACACCGACCAAATCTTTCTTATCAACTTCAAATTCCAACCAAGCACCACGGCTTGGGATGATCTTTGCAGTGAGAATATCTTTGTCAGATGCCTTCTCGATGGTGCGCTCGAAATAAACACCAGGAGAACGAACGATCTGTGAAACAACAACGCGCTCGGTTCCGTTAATAACGAAAGTTCCGCGTGGAGTCATCAACGGGAAATCACCCATGAAGACGGTCTGTGACTTGATTTCACCGGTGGTGTTGTTGGTGAATTCAGCAGTTACGAACAATGGTGCAGAGTACGTGATATCGCGCTCTTTGCATTCGGCGATGGTGTACTTCGGTGGTTCGAAGCGGTGGTCTCGGAAAGAGAGACTCATCGTTCCTTGGAAATCTTCGATTGGTGAAATCTCTTCAAAGATTTCTTCCAATCCAGATTGCTTTGGTACTTCGCCTCGTCCGCTTTTCTCAGCTACGTCAAGACGTGCACGCCACAAGTCGTTACCAAGTAACCAGTCAACGCTATCTAGTTGCAGCGAAAGCAGGTTTGGTACTTCAAGTGGTTCACGGATCTTGGCGAATGAAACTCGGGCAGGTGCATATGACTTGGACTTCGCGGCCAATGTTCCTCCAGTTAAGAGCAGGTAATCACGCACGGCTACCGCCAGGTCTGGGCCGCTATATGCCTAACCTGAAGGATGTTAATAAATTTGCGAAGGGTCAGAGTATCCAACCTCGCCCCAAACTGTCTAATCGTGCTTATACTCCTAAATCGCCCCGATTGTGGTGATTTCCCCAGATTTCTCGTCTAGGCAATAAAAAAAGGACCCCGAAGGGTCCTTTTTCTCAGGTTTTACCCGAATTACTTGACGGTGACAGTTGCGCCAGCGGCTTCTAGAGCTGCCTTTGCCTTTTCTACTGCTTCCTTGGTGCCCTTTTCGATCAAGACAGCTGGGGTGGCATCGACGAGATCCTTGGCTTCTTTCAGACCGAGGCTGGAGTTGATTCCACGAACTTCCTTGATAACTGCAATCTTCTGAGATCCGGCGCTTTCGATGATGAGGGTGAACTCATCTTGTTCAGCAGCGGCTTCGGTAGCAGCGCCACCGGCAGCAGCAGCTGCAACAGGAGCAGCAGCGGTTACATCGAATTCGGTCTCAAATGCCTTGACGAAATCAGAGAGTTCGACGAGGGACATTTCCTTGAATTGCGCTAACAGGTCTTCGCTTGAGAGCTTTGCCATTTTATTTTCCTTTTCTTAGTTCTTTTAAAGTTTATTCAGCTGGGGTTTCTGGAACAGCGTCAGCCTCGGCGACAACAGCCTCGGCAACAGGGGCTTCAGCTTCAACGGCCTCAGCTACAGCAGGAGCTTCTTCAACGACAACGGCCTCAGCAACTGGGGCTTCAGCTGTTACAGCCTCGGCGACAGGAGCAGTGGCAGGAGCGCCAGCTTCCAACTTGATACGAAGTGCATCGAAGGTACGTGCGGCCTTGGCCATGGTGCCCTTCATTGCGCCTGCGAGCTTGGACAAGAGAACCTCACGGGACTCGAGGTCAGCTAGCTTCATGATTTCTTCAGTGGTGACTGACTTTCCTTCGAAGATTCCGCCCTTGATGACCAAGAATGGGTTCTCTTTCTGGAAGTTCTTCAGGCTCTTTGCGGCATCAATGGGGTCACCCTTGATGAAAGCAACGGCGGAAGGACCGGTGAGGAGATCATCTGCGATCTCTACGCCAGCATTCTTTGCTGCGATCTTGGTCAAGGTGTTCTTTACGACCGAGTACTTGGTATCGCTACCAAGAGATCGACGTAGCGCCTTCATTGAGGTCACAGAAAGTCCGCGATACTCAGTCAGCACC
>SESG01029163.1_pt1 | contig 10214 bp, 9 predicted proteins | sample 3171421 | NCBI WGS metagenome assembly SESG01 (sample SAMN10866946, study PRJNA518727) | freshwater metagenome | biome: subpolar coniferous forest; feature: holomictic lake; material: water; isolation source: holomictic Lake 227, 6 m and 8 m depth | place: Canada: near Kenora, Ontario | collected... | reverse complement strand
TCGTGGTACTGATAAGGCTGATTTAATCGTTGCAGATAACAACTACTACAATTTATATGTAAATAGCTTACAAGCAATCCAACGTGTAACTGATCCAGAAATGGCAGGTTCAGGTTTCGCTTCTCTCAAATTCTACGGTGGTGGTACATCTGCTGACGTAGTATTAGGTGGCGGTATTGGTGCGCAAGAACCAGCTAACCACATGTATTTTTTAAACACAGACTACATTTTCTTCCGCCCACACAAAGATAGAAACTTTGTGCCAATCGGTGGTGAACGTCAATCTGTAAACCAAGACGCTATTGTGAAATTGATCGGCTGGGCTGGTAATCTTACCACTTCAGGCGCACAATTCCAAGGCGTTCTAACAGCTTAATTAAAGGGAGAATATAACATGGCTTTTTCAGTAACCCCTTTAGTAGGGATTGATTTAACAAACACAGTAACAGCAGCAGCAATTACTGCTGGACAACAAGTTGCTAACCAATTATTAGGTGTGCAAGTTTGGGGTTCAGATGGTAAGAGATATGTATTTGGTAAAGCTAATGCTTCAATCACAGCTTCTACAACTGCATGTACAGTTAATGCTACTACGTTCCTTGTAACAGCTTCAGGTGGTTCTTATACATCTCCAGCTACTGACATGGTAACTGGTGACTACGGCTGGTTCTCAGCAGCATCTGTGTAATACAAAGATACTCCCCTAGTAATAGGGGGGTTTCTCAAGTCTATTCATGGTGAGTAGGCTTGACAAACCAAACTACTTTGGAGAATTAAATGTCAGAAACAGGCGCATTAGCAGTAAGATTTTATAGTAAAGAACTACAAAACGATTTTCTAACCAATAAAGAAGGCAGACCAATTAGCTACATGGCTGACTTTGTTAGAATTGAAATACCAGGTAATCAACTAAGCATTATTGATACCTTTGTGAATAACTCACATAAACAACAATTCCCTACACAATGGGCAATGTATTTAAATGAAAAAGCAGATGGCAATCACAATCCTGATAACGTACAAGGTACATTATTAAGAGATTGGCCAATTCTCAATGCTGCACAAGCTACAGAATTAAAACACTTTAAGTTCTACACAGTAGAGCAAGTGGCAAATGCTTCAGATCAACAACTTATGTCAATCGGTATGACAGCAGGAATGTCACCATTAGCATTAAGAGATAAAGCTCAAGCGTTCTTAGAAAACGCTAAAGATTCATCTTTTGCACAAAAACAAGCTGAGGAATTAAATTTAAGAGATCAACAAATTGCTGATCTTAAAGCTCAGATGGAAAGAATGGCAAAAATGATAGAGGAAAAATCTAAATCTGATAAAACTGAAGCAAAATCAGAAACGAAAGAACCTAAAAAGGACTAATAAATGGCATCAACTCTATTGCAACTCGTTCAACAGGCTACAGGTGAAATGGGTTTAACCCAACCTACGCAAGTCGTAGGTAATACTGCAGCAGATGTTGTACAGATTTATGCTCTTATGAACTCAATCGGTTATGAGATTCAAAGAGATCATAATTGGGAAGCATTAGACAAAGAATACCGTTTTTATACAGTCTATACTACACTTACTTGTACCCTTGTGGAAGATTCTGTGAATGTGACAACAGTAGAATCAACCGCAGGGTTAAGTAATTTATATATCGTAACAGGCACAGGTATCAATCAAGATACTTATGTAAATACTGTTACAGGCGCACATAGCCTTACATTATCACAAGCAGCCACACAATCTGGCGTGTTTACATTATATTTTTCACAAGCTAAATATTCATTACCAAGCGATTGGGATAGACAAATAGATCGTACACATTACGATAAGTCTAAACGCTGGGAAATGATGGGGCCAACAGATGCTCAACAATGGCAATTCTTAAAGTCTAGCTATATTTCAACAGGCCCTAGAATCCGTTACAGAATTTTAGGTGGATATTTCCAAATATGGCCTGCCATGAATACAGATGAGTATTTAGGCTTTGAATACATGAGCAACCAATGGGCTACAAGTTCAGCAGGTGTTGCACAATCATCATTTTTAGCTGACAGCGATACTTGTATATTCCCTGATCGTTTAATGGTCACAGCTTTGAAAAAGAAATACTTTGAAATTAAAGGTTTTGATGCAACAGCATTTACAAGAGATTATTTACAACAATTAACATTTGCTAAAGCAAACGATTCTGGTTCAGCTACATTGAGCTTTGCTCCAGTACCTGGATCAATCTTAATCGGATTTGAAAATATACCTGACGCTAACTACGGACACTAAATAATATGTTTCCAGTAAAACAAAAATCAGCAGGAAGCGTATCATTACCAGCTCCAGTAGGCGGATGGAACGCAAGAGATAGTTTAGGGGACATGCCTGCAACAGATGCAGTCTATCTTACTAACTGGTTTCCTGCTACAACAGAATTAGTACTTAGAAGTGGTTACACAAAGTGGGCTACAGGATTGCCTGCTGAAGTAGATACCATTATGAATTACCAAAGTGGTACATCAGGTAAACTATTAGCTATATCTAATGGTGCTGTTTATGATGTAACATCACAAGGTGCTGTAGGTGCAGCATTACTTTCAGGATTAGGTAATTCACGTTGGCAATATTGCAATATTACAACATCTGGCGGTGCATTTTTATACATGGCCAATGGTGTAAATACACCTTATGTTTATAATGGCACTACATGGACAAGCATTACAGGTTCATCTACACCAGCAATTACAGGTGTAACTACTACTACATTAAATAACCCAATTGTATTTAAAAGTAGAGTATTTTTTACACAAACAGATTCATTAAAAGTATGGTATTTGCCTACTTTATCTATAGGTGGCGCAGCTAAATCATTAGATTTAAGCTCATTTGCTTATAAAGGCGGTAAGATTGTTCAACATGCAACATGGACAATAGACGCTGGTTATGGCGTAGATGATTATTATGTAGCATATACATCTAAAGGACAAGTTGTAGTCTATAAAGGCTCAGATCCAGATGTAGATTTTTCATTAGCAGGCGTATGGGATTTAGGAACACCTGTAGGCACTCGTTGTATGTATAAATATGGTGGCGATTTACTATTATTAGGTAAAGACGGCCTTACACCATTAGCTTCAGAATTACAATCATCAAGACTTGATCCTAGAGTAGCTATTACAGACAAAATTCAATGGGCTGTATCAGAAGCTATTACACAATATGGCGATCAATTTGGATGGCAAATACTGTTTTATCCAGAAGAAAATCAATTATGGTTAAACGTACCTAATCCAATACAAATTACGCAGTATGCTATGAACACCATTACTACAAATTGGTGTAATTACACAGGATGGAACGCATATTGTTGGGAATTATTTAACGATCAACCATATTTTGGTGGATCTAATTATGTAGGTCGTGCATGGTACACAAACTCTGATAACGGTAGTAATATTACAGGTGTAGCATTACAAGCATTTTCTGCTTTTGGTAGTCCAGGTGAGCTTAAACGCTTTACAATGGCTAAACCAATATTCAGAACATCTGGTAATCCTTCTATCTATACAAATATTAACGTAGATTTTAACGTAAGCGTACCTACTACAATCTTAAATTACACACCAACAGCTATTGGCTATTGGGATAGTGGAATATGGGATACTGCATTATGGGGTGGTGGTTTATCAGTATTACAACAATGGCAAGGTGTCAATGGCGTAGGCTATTACGGTGCGCCTGTTGTATCTACAACATCTAATAATCTTGATGTAAGATGGGTTTCAACAGATATAGTAATTGAAAAGGGCGCAGTTCTATAATAATTCAAGGACAAGAAGTAGGAGAATGGGTTTGTCAGGAAGCTGGCGGATCATGGACTATTATTTGTCAAGCTATAGGACAGACTTACAATAATAAACTTATTGTAGGTGTTATGTATGACGGATACACAGGTTCAAGTATAGCTATTCATTCAAGATGTGATGATCCACGTCATGTATCTCGCAAATTTTATTGGGCAATTTTTGATTACCCATTTAATGTATTAAAAGTAAAACAGTTAAAAGGATTAGTATCTACAGCTAATCTAAAAGCTCAAAAAGTAAACGAACATTTAGGATTTAAGCGAGAAGCATTGCTTAAAGACTATTTTCCAAATGGAGATGGTATTGTTTATGCCATGTCTAAAGACGAATGTAAGTGGTTAAAACTTAAAGATAGATATATAAAGGACACAGTATGAAATTGTTAGATTTTAAATGGTTAATGCCTGCATTGAATGATTATTTTACATTCTATGGTGGTGGTAAAGGCGGATCTGCTCCTCCAGCTCCAGATTACACAGGTGCTGCACAAGCAACTGCTGCTGGTAACTTAGAAGCTGCTAGAGCTACTGCTGCTGCAAACCGTACAAATCAAATTACACCTTATGGTAACTTAATTTATACAGCTAATCCTGGTACTGATCCATACGGTAACACTTTATATACTGCTACACAAACATTAGCACCTGCTCAACAAGATATTCTTAATGCTACAAATACTCTTAATCAAGGGTTAATGAATACAGCTAATACAGGTTTAAATTATGCTAATGATGTATTATCAAAACCTGGTATTGACACATCACAATTAGCTCAAACAGGTATTAATCCTGGTCAATCATATCAAGACGCTATTATGAGCAGACTTCAACCACAAATTGATCGTGAAGATGCTGCATTAGAACAACAATTAGCTAATAGAGGTATTGCTGCTGGTACAGATGCTTATAATCAAGCTAAAACATTACAAAATCAAAAACATAATGACCTTCTTAATAGTGCCACAGTTCAAGGCATTAATACAGGTCTTGCAGCTAATCAACAAGGCTTTCAACAAGCTGCTTACAATCAAATGCAACCTATTAATGTCATTAACGCATTACGTACAGGTTCTCAAGTTCAAAATCCTAGCTTTGTAAATACACCTAATCAAGCCAATACAGCAGGTGCTGATTTACTTGGTGCTGCTAATGCAAGCTATCAAAATCAATTAGCTGCTTATAATGCACAACAAGCTCAACGTGGCGGATTTATGAGTGGTCTTATGAGTTTAGGTGGTTCATTGGGTGCTGCTGCAATTTCTGATATTAGACTTAAAAAAGATATTAAGAAAGTTGGCAAATTGCGTGATGGTATTAATATTTACTCATTTAAATATATTAATCACAAAGATTTACCAAAAGGTGAACATATCGGTGTTATGGCTCAAGAAGTTGAAAAAGTCATACCTGAAGCAGTTATTACAATGGCTGATGGTTACAAAGCTGTTGATTACGCATTAATCTAGGAGATAATATGGCTTTTATGGATTACTTACCACAATTTGGTGACAATGTAGATCAATCAGTAGATGATCCTACATTACAAGCTATTAATCTTAAGCGTAAACTTGCTTTAGCTGATTCTTTACGCAATAGTCCAGTATTAGAAGGTCAAATGATATCTGGTCATTATGTAGCTCCATCTTGGACTCAAAATTTAGCTAATGCTGTTAATAAAGGTATAGGCATATATACAGAACGCAAAGCTATGAAAGATTATGCTGAAGCTCAAAAAACTAGACAAGCTAAAATGGCTGATGTTCTTAGCAAACTTACACCACATGAAGAACAAATACAATTAGATACAGTACAAGCTGGTGGTATGCCTGGTGTTATGCAAACTCAACAAATTAAACCAGATATTAATGCTGCTATTCAAGGTTTAACAGAATTAGATCCTAATTTTGGTGCAAAAATAGCTGAAAATCGCATTGCTAAAGCATTAGCACCTAAAGAACCAATTAAACTTGGTGCTGGTGATGTTTTATTAAATCCAGAAACAATGCAACCATTATATACTGCTCCTAAAACAGCAACTGGTCATGCACCACAAATTCAACAATTATTAGATTATCAAAAAACATTAGATCCAAAAAGTGCTGATTATAAAATCATTGGTGATGCAATTAAAAAAGAATCTACATTTGCACCTAATGCAGCAACCATGATGCCTAATGCAACACAAGTAGAAAATACAGCTCAAATGATTGCTAATGGACAAATTAAACCATTATCAGGTTTTGCTATGAGATCACCTTATGGACAAGCTGTTATGTCAAGAGTAAAAGATTTAAATCCTGATTATAGAGCTGGTGATGTTGAATCATCTATTAAAGCTACAAAAGATTTTGCTACAGGTAAAAATGGTAATACAGTCAGATCATTAAATGTTGCAGTAAACCATCTTGATACATTAGGTCAATTATCAGAAGCTCTTAATAATAATGACATTAACTTGTTTAATAAACTTGGTAATGCTTATGCTCAACAAACAGGTAGCCCAATTCCTACAAACTTTAATGCTGCTAAAAAGATTGTTGCAGATGAAATTGTTAAAGGTATTGTTGGTTCTGGAGGTGGAGTTACAGATCGTGAAGAAGCAGCAGCAAGCATTAGTGCAGCAAATAGCCCAGCACAGCTTAAAGGAGTTATTGATACATATAAACAACTTCTTGGTGGCCAATTATCAGGTCTTAAACAACAATATGAAACAACTACAGGTAAAAAAGACTTTAATAAATTTATTTCACCAAACACACAAAAGAACATTGGTGATCATTCACAAGCTGTTCAAAGTGATGTAAGAAGTAAAGCAGATGCAATTCTTGGAGGTAAATAATGGCATCAGCAAATGATTATGCAAATTGGATTGTAGCTAATGAATCTAAAAAAGGCACTCCAGAATTTGATACTGTAGCTCAAGCATATAAAGAAGCTAAAGCTGAAGAATCTGGAAATAAAGCTATAGATTTTAGTATTCCTACAGAAGAAGCATTACGCACAAGTTCTGTTAAACAACAAGGTTTTACTCCATTATCACAAAAGATTTTAGGTGCAGGTGAAGCTGCATTATCTACAGCATCTACTATTCCTGCTATTGCTGGTGGTTATTATGGTCTTATTAAAAATGTTGCACAAGGAAAACCAGCAGAACAAGGTTTAATGGAAGGTATGAGTAAATTAACATATCAACCAAGAACTGAAGCTGGTAAACAATATGTAGAAAATATTGGTGAAGCAATTAATCAAAGTGGTATTGCTGGATTAGGCCCTATGGCTTTACCTACAAAAGGTATGCCAATGATTTCTACAAAAACTGTAGAAGAAACTGTGCCTACATCAGGATTTTTGCGTAAAACATCTGAATCTCTTATGCAATCAGCTTTAAAACCTACTATTAATCAATTAAGATCAGGTCAAGCTAAAACTGCCATAGATACTCTTTTAAAATATGGAATTAATCCTACTGCAAAAGGTGTAGAACAGTTAAAAGAAAAAATTGGTGGCATTAATGAAGATATTGCTACTGCATTAGAACAATCTCATGGCACAGTATCTAAACAAAATGTATTGGCTCGTATTAGTGATGTTTATGATAAATTTAGACAACAAGTAGCTCCTACATCTGATATTAATGCTATAGAAAGTGTTGCACAAGATTTTTTAGCTAGCAATAAAGGTCAAGGTGCTATGGATGCAATTCCTGTGCAATTAGCTCAAAAACTTAAACAAGGTACATATAAAGTTTTATCAGGTAAATATGGAGAAGCTGGAAGTGCTGCTACAGAAGCTCAAAAAGCATTAGCTAGAGGTCTTAAAGAAGAAATAGCTGCAGAAATACCAGATATTGCACAATTAAATAAAGAAGAATCTAAACTTATAGATACTTTAAATGTAACTGAAAGACGTGCATTAATGGATTTAAATAAAAATCCAGCAGGATTGTCATTATTAACATCTAATCCAGCTAAATTTGCTTTATTTATGGCAGATAAAAGTGCTGCATTTAAATCATTATTAGCAAGAGCTTTAAACAGAACAAGTGAATTAAATTTAAATCCTGTACAACCTACACAAAACGCTTTAATTGGTGGTGCTAATTTAATATCTAATGTTAATCCACAAGTAGCAGGATCATTAGCTATGCCAATAAGCAAAGCAGCACAATTAGCAAATATATTACAGAATAAGGAGCAACAATAATGGCAAGAAATGGATCAGGCGTATATTCGCTTCCAGCAGGAAATCCAGTCACTACAGGAACGGTCATATCATCTACATGGGCTAACACAACCCTAAATGATATTGGAAATGCTATGACAGCATCTCTTGCGTATGACGGACAAACTACTCCTGTTGCTAACTTGCCTATGGGCGGTTATATACATACAAACGTAGGTAATGCTCTTGCTAGAACAAGTTATCCTTCAGCAGGTCAAGTCCAAGATGGTACATTAGCATATTTAACAGGCATATCTGGAACAGACACTATTGTTGCTACAGCACCACTTTCCATGACTTCTTATGCTACAGGTCAAACATTTAGATTTATCGCTGCAGGTGCTAATACTACTACATCTGTCACACTTAATATCAATGGTATTGGTGCTAAAAACATTACTAAAAATGGTACTACAGCATTAGCTATAGGTGATATTGTTTCAGGATCTATTGTAGAAGTGACTTATGATGGTACAGAATTTCAAATATCTAGCCAAGTTGTATCATTTTCTACATTATTAAGTGCTAATAATACATGGACTGGCAGAAATGCTTTTACAAATACAGGATATTCACCTAACATTGCACTTACAGACGCATCTACAGTCGCTTGGAATACAGCCACAGGTCAAACAGCAACCTTTACTTTTGTATCTAGTAATAGAACTATGGGCGCACCTACAAACTTGTTAAATGGTGCATTTTATGCGTTAGCAGTCATACAAAATGCAGGAAATAATACACTTACTTGGGATACTGTGTTTAAATGGTCAAATGGATCAGCACCGACATTATCTACTGCTGCAAGTGCAAAAGACTATTTTGTATTTAGATCTGACGGTACTAACTTATATGAACAAGGTCGTAGTTTAGGAGTAGCTTAATGCTTAATTTAGTAGCAAATGGTCCTTCAGGTTATAACTTAACTAATTCTTTAAGATTTAGAGCTAGTGCATCTGCTTATTTAAGTAGAACACCTGCAAGCACAGGAAGTCGTCAAACATTTACTTATTCTTTTTGGACAAAAAGAGGAACATTAGGAACATTACAAAGATTTATTGCAGCGTCAGATAATGTTACAGGCGATTTTATTATTGATTGGACTACAAGCAATACTCTTGAAATTTATGATAATGGCCCTGCTGGTACAAGCCTTATAACAACACAAGTATTTCGTGATCCTAGTGCTTGGTATCATATTGTTATTGTATATGATACAACTAACGCTACAACAGCAAATCGTGTAAGAGTATATGTTAATGGCACTCAAGTTACAGCTTTTGGAACAGCAGTGTATCCAGCACAAAATACAAACTCATTCAATAATCAAGCAAGTATTCCAGCAAGAATAGGAATATGGCCGTCAGGTAGTCAATATTTTGATGGGTATTTTGCAGAGTTTAATTTTATTGACGGACAAGCATTAACACCATCATCATTTGGCTCTACAAATGCTTTAACAGGTGTATGGCAACCAGCTAAATACACAGGCACTTATGGCACTAACGGATTCTATCTAAACTTTAACAGCATAGCCCTTACTTCAGGCTCTAACACAGGTCTTGGTAAAGACAATTCAGGTAACGGAAACTATTGGAATACTAACAATATATCTGTAACTGCTGGCACAACTTATGACGCTATGCTAGATGTGCCTACGCTAACAAGTGCTACTGTGGCTAATTATGCTGTATATGACCAATTAACACCTTCTAAGGTATCAGGTTCAGGCGTAAGGTCAATATCTGCTGCAAATTTATATGTAACCAATTCAGGTCCTAATGGTTGGTCAGCAATAGGAACTACCATTACTATGACTTCAGGTTCAGGTAAATGGTATTGGGAAGTTACTTGTTCAGGCACTACTTCTAATGGAACTATGATAGGTATTCATAGACCATTTACATCCACATCTACATTCCCAAGTGAAATCATTGGCTATACAGGCGATACTGATGGATATGGTTATTATATGGGTGGTAATAAATATAATAATTCAGGTGCAGGTGTAGCGTATGGTGCATCTTATACTGCTGGTGATGTTATAGGTGTTGCATTAGATATGTCTACTGCTGGAAGTGCATCTATCACTTTTTATAAAAACAATACAAGTCAAGGTGTAGCATTTAGTTCA
>SESG01018152.1_pt1 | contig 10217 bp, 11 predicted proteins | sample 3171421 | NCBI WGS metagenome assembly SESG01 (sample SAMN10866946, study PRJNA518727) | freshwater metagenome | biome: subpolar coniferous forest; feature: holomictic lake; material: water; isolation source: holomictic Lake 227, 6 m and 8 m depth | place: Canada: near Kenora, Ontario | collected... | reverse complement strand
TTTCGCCGGCGCGGACGGTCATCGAAACGTTCTTGAGGGCCTTGAGCTCGCCAAACGACTTGGTGGCGTTCTCGATGCGAACTCTATCGGGCATTTTGGTTCAACCTCTCTTCCATGAGCGCAACCAGCCAGCTCAGAATCAGCGTCATGACCAAGTACACGAGCGCAACGACGGTCAGCGGTGGAAAATAGTCGCCGTGGTTGGAACCGTAGTTCTTGGCCAGGCGAAGCAGGTCGACCAGCGCCATGACGCTGACCATGGAACTGTCCTTGAGCAGGGCGATGAACTCGTTGCCGATGGCCGGCAGGATGATTTTGACCGTTTGCGGGAGAATGATCAGCCGGATGGCCTGAGTGCGACTCAGGCCCAGGGCCAAAGCGGCTTCCATCTGCCCCACAGGCACAGCCTGGATACCGGCCCGGAAAATCTCGCCCATGTAGGCGCCGTAACAAAAGGCCATGGAGAGCACGGCAGCAAAGAAACCATCGAGGTGAAACACGCTGCCCAAGGCAAAGTAGATGTAGAAGATCTGCACCAGCAGAGGAATGCCCCGGATCACCTCGACGTAGACCGTGGCGATCCGATTGAGAAGCACAACCCGGCTGATCTGGCCCAAGCCCGCAGCCAAACCGAACACGGTGGCCAGAAGGATCGACGACAGCGTCACCGAAAACGTGACCGAGAGTCCGTCGGGCAGGTACAGCAGGATGTCGACCCAGATGTTCTGGTACTTCCCGGTCCGCAGATCGACCAGACGGGCGGTCAACTCAGGCGAGGGAAACAACGAGGCCCACAGCGACAGGACGAACTCCTGTACCGGGGCCATGTTGTAGAGCGGCAAAAACACGAGAAGGCCCAGAGCACCGAACAGAGCGATCTTCCAACTGGCACGGACAGTCTTGTCGCCCTTGCCGGGAATCAGCGCCCCGTCGGTAACCTGGATCCGAACTGGAACAGGTCTTACTTCAGCCACTGCGTCTTCAGCGCTTCCAAGGTGCCGTTCGATTCCAGCGTGGCCAGCGCCGCGTTGATCTTGTCCAGCAGTTCCTTGTTGCCCTTCTTCACGACAAGCCCGTAGAACTCATTGGTCATCGGCTCACCAACGACCTTGATCTTACCGGCGAACTTGGCGTTCTTGATGTACTGCCCGGCAACGGGGGCGTCGATCACGACGGCCTCGACACGCGCATTGACCAGGTCGTCGAACGACAACGCAATGTCGTCGTAGGCCTTGAGCTTGATTTCCTTGATCTTGTCGACTTCCATCGAGCCGGTCGTGTTCACCTGGGCGCCCACGTTGCGGCCGACAAAGTCAGAAAGCTTGGTGTCTTTGTTGTTGTCGATCAGCACCACGAGGACCTGCCCGGCGTTCACGTAGGGCGTCGAGAAGTCCATGTTGGCCTTGCGCTCGTCGGTGATCGTGACCGACGAAGCGACGATGTCGTAGGTGTCGTTGGCCAAGCCGGCGAAGATGCCGTCCCAGTTGACAGACTTGAACTCAACGTCGAGCTTGGCTTCCTTGGCGACCGCCTTCACCAGATCGACGTCGAACCCGACCTGCTCCTTGGCGTCGTTGATGAACTCCATGGGCGGGAACGTCGTGTCTTGGGCGACAACCAGTTTCTTGGCGGGAGCGGTGCAAGCAGAGAACAGCGCGGCCGCCGCGAGGGCGACCAGAATAAACTTCTTCATTTTCCTTCCTTTGTGTAGGATATTCCGAAAGTAAACACTAGACCGAAGTTCCCTGTCAATGCGAGGGCGGACCCGGCGGCGCTAGCGGAGCCATTGGGCTTTGATCTTGTCGTAGGTGCCATCAACCTTGATCCTGTCGAGGCCCTCGTTGATCAGCGCAAGAAGGGCTTTGTTGCCCTTCTTGACGACGACGCCGTAGCTTTCGTCGGTGAGTGGATCGCCGATCATCTGGAACGCCGCCTTGTACCTTTGGTTGCGCAAGACGTACTGCGCTGCGACCGGTGTGTCGATGACCACCCCCGCCAGGCGACGATTGAACAGGTCCTCGAAAGCAAGGCTGATCTCGTCGTAGGCCTTGAGATTTTCGGGACTGCTGAGAGTCTTTTCGACGATATCGCTGCCCGTGGTGCCCTTCAGCACGCCCACGGGCCGACCCTTGAGGTCGACCAGCTGTTTGGCGGTGCTCTCCAGAGGGACGACGGTGATTTGGCCGGCGTTGATGTAGGGATTCGAAAAGTCGTAGGTGGTCTTGCGAACGTCGGTGATGGTGACGGACGAGACGATCGCGTCGTAGTCGCCGTTCTGCAGTCCGCCGAAGATTTCGCCCCAGCCAACGGACTGGAAGCTGACTTCGAAGCCCGCAGCCTTGGCAACGGCCTTCATCAGGTCGATGTCGAAGCCAACGAGGGCCTGATTGTCGTCGATGTACTCCATAGGAGGAAACGCCGCGTTGGACGCGACCGAGACCTTTTTGGGCCCTGCGGAGCACGAAAGGAGCAGAGAAAGGATCGACAGCAGGATGAGGGTGAACTTGATCATCGCGTTACGGGAGCCGTGGCCAGAGCAGGGTCTACTTGCAGTCGCAAGAACCGCCGCAACCACCGCAACCCGAGGCTTGCTCGTCGGTGGAGCCTTCGGCGCTGCTACCACAACTTCCACCGCAACCACCGCCTCCGCAACCGCAGGATTCCTGAACAGGAGCCTCGTCGGAAATGCCAAGCACCGTGCAGTCGAAATGCAGGTCGACACCGGCCAGAGGATGGTTGGCATCGACGGTCACTTTGCCGTTGGCCACTTCGGAAATCAGAGCAGAGCGCCAACGACCGCCAATCTGAGCCTCGATGCGGTAGCCAACCTTGGGTTCGATGTCGAGGCCGAGGTCGGTGGCCGAGAGTTCGGCAACGAGGCTTTCATCGCGCACACCGTAGGCTTCGGCGGCCGAAACGACGAACTTCTTGTTCTCGCCTTCGGCAACACCGATCAGGTTCGAGTCGAGGCCCGAAATGATGTCGCCCGAACCGGCGCAGAAGGTCAAAGGACCCTGGCGGTCGGAGGTGCCCAGCAAAAACCCGTCGGGGGTCGAAAAGCTGTAGGCGATGGTGACGTACTTCTCTTTGGTGATTGTCATGGTAACGCCAATATATAACAGAACCGGTCAGCTTGGTATATACTTCCGTCAGGAGGGCATTATGGATCCTGTTTGGGAATGGGTTTTGAACATCGGCATCGTGGTGGGCATGGCGTTGGGCATGGAGTTTGTCGCGTGGTTCACCCACAAGTACGTGATGCACGGGTTCCTGTGGATCCTGCACGAAGACCACCACCGGCCTCACGCCGGGAAGTTCGAAAAGAACGATTGGTTTGCGGTCTTCTTTGCCCTGATTTCGATGGGCACCATTATGCCGGCCGCGTATTTTCACATCTGGCCCCTCATGTCGTTTGGCATCGGCATGACGCTGTACGGCATCGGCTACATGGTTTTTCACGACGTGCTGTTCCACAAACGGCTCAAAAAGATCTTCAAACTCAACCCGCCGAAGTGGGGGTACATGAAACGCATCATCAAGGCCCACCGCATTCACCACAGTTCGACCGACCAGGGTGCTGGAAAGGCCTTCGGCTTCCTGTTTGCGTCCAAAAAGTACGACAAAGAACCCCTCGCGGAGTCCTGATCCATACCGACTGGACGTATCAGGCATAAGGGCTTAGAGTTCTTCTACTCAGGAGGAGCTCATGTCAGCTAATGTCCTTATTTTTGCGCTGGCCGCCGGCGTTGTCGCGGTCTTGTTTGGCGCATTGTCGATCCGTTGGATCCTTTCCAGGCCAGCGGGGAACGACCGCATGCAGGAAATCGCCGAGGCGATACAGCAGGGTGCGGCCGCCTACCTCAACCGCCAGTACCGGACCATCGCCATCGTGGGCGTTGTGTTGTTCGTGATCCTTGGCCTGATTCCGAGCCTCGGTTGGCTTACGGCGTTCGGTTTTCTTCTGGGAGCTTTGCTCTCGGGGGCAGCCGGCTTCATCGGGATGAATGTGTCGGTCCGGGCCAACGTGCGCACTGCCGAAGCCGCGCGTTCGGGCATCAATGCCGCGCTGAATGTCGCCTTTCGGGGCGGAGCCATCACGGGGATGCTGGTTGTCGGCTTGGGCCTGCTCGGCGTCGCGGGGTACTACTGGGTGTTGCAGGCCTTTTTGCCCGGCGCCCAGCTCGAAGCCGTCGTGCAGCCGTTGGTTGGGTTGGCCTTCGGCGCCTCGCTGATTTCGATCTTCGCGCGTTTGGGCGGGGGGATCTTCACCAAAGGCGCCGACGTCGGTGCTGACCTCGTGGGCAAAGTCGAAGCCGGTATTCCCGAAGACGACCCACGAAACCCAGCAGTGATCGCCGATAACGTGGGCGACAACGTCGGTGACTGCGCCGGCATGGCCGCCGACTTGTTCGAAACCTACGCGGTGACGCTGATCGCCACCATGGTGCTCGGCGCGCTGGTGATCACCGGTACCGACTCGGGCGTGTTGTACCCGCTGGCCCTCGGCGGCGCCTCAATCATCGCCTCGGTGATCGGGGTGTACTTTGTGCAGTACGGCGGCAAGGGCAAGATCATGACCGCCCTGTACAAAGGACTCGCCGTCGCCGCCGTCCTTTCGGTTGCCGCCTTCGCCGCCATCACTTGGTTTTCGGGTCTGGTACCTGACACCCTGCTCTCCGGTTCAGGTTTTGCCGATGGGGCCCAGTGGCGTCTGTTTTCGGCCTGCGTGGTCGGCATCGTGCTGACGGGTCTGATGGTCGTCATCACCGAGTACTACACCGCCACCGAATACTTTCCTGTGCGCCACATAGCCGCGAGTTCGGTCACCGGCCACGCGACCAACATCATCGCCGGCCTCGGCGTTTCGATGAAAGCCACCGCGCTTCCCGTGGTCGCCGTCTGTTTGGCGATTTTTGCCGCCTTCTCGCTCGCCGGCTTGTACGGCATCGCGATTGCCGCCACGGCGATGTTGTCGATGGCCGGTATCATCGTGGCTCTCGACGCGTTCGGGCCCATCACCGACAACGCGGGTGGCATCGCCGAAATGGCCGAGCTCCCCGAAGAAGTGCGAAACATCACCGACCCGCTCGACGCCGTGGGCAACACCACCAAGGCCGTCACCAAGGGCTACGCGATTGGTTCTGCCGGGCTGGCTGCCCTGGTTCTGTTTGCCGACTACACCCACGCGCTTTCGGCAACCGGGCGCACCTTCACCTTTGACCTGTCGAACCACATGGTGATCATCGGGCTGTTCATCGGCGGCATGATCCCCTACCTGTTCGGTGCCATGGCCATGGAAGCCGTCGGCCGCGCCGCCAGCGCGGTCGTCATCGAAGTACGCCGCCAGTTCCAGACCATCAAAGGCATCATGGAAGGCACGGCCAAGCCGGACTACTCCCGCGCGGTCGACATGCTTACCGTGGCTGCCATCAAAGAAATGCTCCTGCCCTCGCTGTTGCCGGTCGGCATCCCGATTCTGGTCGGCTTGTTGCTCGGCCCCGTGGCCTTGGGCGGCATGCTGGTTGGTACGATTGTCACGGGCCTGTTTGTCGCCATCAGCATGACCAACGGCGGCGGTGCATGGGACAACGCCAAAAAGTACATTGAAGACGGCAACCACGGCGGCAAGGGCTCCGATGCCCACAAGGCCTCGGTAACCGGCGATACGGTCGGCGACCCCTACAAAGACACCGCCGGCCCCGCCGTCAACCCGCTGATCAAAATCATCAACATCGTGGCGCTGCTCATCGTGCCGCTCGTCCTGTCCATTCATTAAAGGAAACGCCATGGAATTTACCAGCCATCAATACGCGATTCTGTATCCGAGCGCGGCCCTGGTTGCCTCCCAGTTGGGACCAACAGACTTCGCCCGCCACTTCATCTCGGGGTCGAGCAAGTTCTTTGCCGGCAAGCTGATCTTCGCTGAGGTTGACCTGAACTACCGCAACCCGTATTTCGACATCGACGCTTGCCTGGCCGACCTGAAGCACCACGAGGACGGCCGCCCCAAGTCGACGAAGTACATCTCGACCTACCGCGTGCTTGAGCACCTTGAGTTCAGCGCTCTGCAGAAGCTGTACATCTCGACGCCCGAAGGCTACACGCTCGAACTGACCGAGGGAGCCTACGACAAGCAGCATCAACCGGGCCTCATCCGCGTTTACGCCGAGATTTCGCCAATCTCGATGATGCTGCTGTCCGACTACAACTTCCCCGACTTCGGCAAGTTCATCACCGACCCAAAGACCCGGGTGGGCGCGCCGTCGATGTTCTACACGCAGATCGAGCTCGAGGTCGACGAGTTCCTGAAGGAAATCGAAAAGAACCCTCTGCTGCCCTCGCCCATCCCCGACCTCCACCCCGGCGTTCTCAGCAAGTCGCTGCTGGAGTTGAAGGGAACGCCCGACAAGCACACCAAGGGCCTGTCGCCGGCCAGCAGTCTGGGCAAGGTGAGCTTCCGCAACATCCGGCACGGCTTCATGTTCGCCAGCCAGAAGGGGACCAAGTTCTTTCCTATGCCCGAGCTCAAGGTCATCGAAGAGACGAACTTCAAGTTCTGGAAGACCATGTAGAAACGCCGTTTCGGGTGAAGTTAGCAATCATTAACAAAAAAGGAGGCCGCAAGCCTCCTTTTTTATTGACACGCACTGTTTATTGGAATAAAGTGCCTCAAGACACAATAAATAGGAGGATCCCCATGAAGAGGATTCTGACCGCACTTTCTCTTGTGGCTCTGGTTGCTTCCGGAGCCTTCGCCGCCGACGTTACTGTCAGCGCTAGCTTTAACATCACTGGTAAGGACGCCGTCAAGAGCGTGCTGACTGTCACTGGCGCGCTCGGCAGCGTCGCGAATGACTCGGTCGATCCCAAGCTCGTCGATGTCGTTGGTGGCGCTTCGCTCAAGAAGGGAACCGAAGTTTGGAACCTGTACCGCCCCGACACCACCGACAAGAAGGCCGCCCAGTGGCCCGCCGGTTTCCAGAGCCTGGTCAAGTATGCGGTTTCGAACTTGGCCCAGTACAAGGCCGACAACCTCCAGGTGAAGAAAGCCGCTGATGGCGTCATCACCATCTACTACGCTCACCGCGGAACGGCCTACAAGATCATCACCGACAAGACCGGCAAGCTCGACATGAACAGCCAGACCCAGTGGAAGCGCGCCATTGGCTTCATGCCCGCCGGCGATGGTGCCGTGCAGGTGCTTTCGACTGATTTTGCCTCCTCGGCCGGAGCCGACACCCTGAGTTTCCTCAAGGTGTTTGACGGCTCTGTCGCCAGCGGCAAGGTCATCAAGGAAGGCGCTCCCAACAAGGTAGCCGACGTGTTCGTCGACGTGGCTCCTTCGGTCACCGCGTTCCAGGGTGTGGCTCAGCTGACCTTGGTTGGCGACGTGCTCACCATCAAGGGTGACTTCAACTACAAGAAGTAAGTCTCGCGCCGGGCTTGCCCGGTAGCTTGCTCCTGAGGCCGATCCAGTTCGCTGGGTCGGCCTTTTTGTTTCCTTGACGGCCAGGGGGATTGCCCTCAGAATTCACCGATGGACCGACGCATACTTCAGGAAATACAGGCCCTGCACGAGCTAGCCGATACCGTTTGGTCGGCCCGTACCATCACCGAGGTGCTGCAGGCCGCCACCGACCGGGTGGCTCTGTTGTTGGATGCCGATCGGGTTTCCACCATCACTTTTGAGCGGGCGAAGCGAGAAGTGGGGAAATTCATCGTCGGGGGCCCCGGACAAGGCCGGGTCGTGACCTCGGTGACGTTTGACGAGCTGGAGCAGGGCCTCAGCGGCTGGGTGCTCGAAAACGGTTTGGCCGCGCTGTCACCCCAAGGCACTCCCGACCCCCGAGAAACCGAGGCCGTTCAGACCAGGAGGAAGCAGACTCACTGCGGCGGCATTTTGGTGGTACCCCTTCGCCACCGGGAGCAACTGCTCGGCACCATGACAGCCATCAATCTGCCCGAACAGCGGGACTTTACCGAGGCCGACGTGGAACTGATGGCCCTGTTTGCCAACTACTGTGCCCTGGTGATCGACAACGCCCGCACCCTGCTGGAGCTGCGTCAGGCGAAAGAAGAAGCCGAAGCCTCGAACCGGGCAAAAAGCGAGTTCCTGGCGATCATGAGCCACGAGCTGCGAACCCCTCTGAACGCCATCATCGGCTTTTCGCACCTGTTGGGGCTCTCTCAACTCGACGAAACCCAGAAGGAGTTTGCCGACACGATCAGCCAAGGGGGCGAGGCCCTTCTAGAGATCATTACCAACATTCTCGATCTGGCCCGCCTGGAGGCCAGACAGGTGACCATTGAGGCTCAGCCGTTCAACCTCGCGGCTTGCCTGCAGAACGCGCTGGCCAACACGGCCCGGGCAGCAACCGCGAAGAACTTGCCCGTTGAAGTGGACCTTGGCCCGGGGCTGGACGGACATCTTGTGGGTGACGAGGGCCGCCTTCGTCAGGTGCTTGTCAATCTGCTGTCCAACGCGATCAAGTTCACCCCTGAAGGCAAGGTGACCGTTCGAGCTCGCTGCGACCAGTCCAGTTCGCCGCCAAACTTGGTTGTCGAGGTGATCGACAGCGGAATCGGCATCGCCAAGGACGCCCAGGGAAGGCTGTTCAAGTCGTTTTCGCAGGTCGACGGCACGAGCACCCGCCAACACGGCGGTACTGGCCTCGGCCTCGTGATTGCACGGTCGCTGGTAAGGTTGATGGGTGGCGACATCACCCTCGACAGCGCGGTGGGCGTGGGAAGCACGTTCCGGGTGACTCTGCCGTATCTGAACGCCGAACCCGAGGCGGCACCGCCCCCGGAACTGGGCCTTCGCATCCTTCTGGTCGAAGACAGCCACTTGAATCAACTGGTGGTCACCAAGATGGTCCAGACGCTGGGCCACCACATCGAAGTCGTCTCGAGCGGGGTGCTGGCCCTCGAGATGGCTTTTGCCAAGGCGTTTGACCTGATCCTCATGGACATCTCGATGCCCGACATGGACGGCCTGGAGACGACCAGACGGCTCAGAAGACGGGAAGCTTCGCCCGATTGTCCACCCGACCACCAACGCGTGTGGGTAACGGCTCTGACGGCTCACACGCTGGCGTCGGACCGCGTCGACTGTTTGGCTGCGGGTATGGACAGCTACCTCGCCAAGCCCTTTTCGCTGCAAGGACTCAAGGACGAATTGTCGCTCGTACCGGGCAGTCCTCGTCGTGAGCGCCGGGCAAAAAACCACAGCTGACCAGAAACTCATTGACGATCTCGCCCCCCGTGAAAACGAAGGTCTTCTTGAACAGCTTGGTCCAAGCCTCCCGATCCAACCCTTGGGACTGTTGCCGCTCGAGCCACCGCAGGAACGAACCGTGTTCGCTCTGCAACCGCAAGACGGTCGCGGCATTAACGACGGCCGCGTTCACCTTCAGCCGATTGCGAATGATTCCAGCGTCGCCGAGCAGGCGCGCCCGGTCGGCCTCCGTGTAGGCGGCAATAGTGGCCACCGAAAAGCCGCTGTAGGCCCGCCGGAAATTGTGCTGCTTGTTGAGGATGGTTGTCCAACTCAGGCCGGCCTGATTGATCTCGAGCAGCAAACGGCCGAAAAGCTCGTCATCCGAGGCCAGCGGAAAACCGTACTGGGTGTCGTGGTAGAGTTTGTGGACGGAACCCGCCGGTTCTGAGGCGCAAAACGTGCAATAACTCATGCTATACTCCCGGCCAAGGAGAACCCATGGCTTCCAAAAAAACCGTCTTCACGTCCGCAACGCTGCTTTCGCTGGCCCTTGGCCTGTTCCTGCTGTTGGCGGGACTTCAAACGCTGATCGACTTCAATACCGATGCCGCCAAGGCCGCAAGGGCCCTTTTCCGGCTTTTTGGCGCCGACCAAACCAGCGACATTGTGACGATGGTGATCGCTGTGTTCAAGATTCTCGCCGGTACGGTGTTGCTCGTTGGTCCGTTTGGCATCCTGACGCTGATGCTCCGCAAGATCGCCTTCTGGGCCATTGTCGCCCTTTGGATCGCCGTCGTCGTGTGGACGTTCTTTCTCACGGGCCGCCTGCTCAAGCCCACGGTGATGGCTTGGCTGCAGGACTTGGCGCTCGATGTCGCCATCCTTGCCGCGTTGTGGACCCTCAAACCCGAAAAGTAGCCCGGAGCCCGCTCAGTCCACCGTCAGGTTGCGCAGCCAAGTGTCGAGGTCTTTTTGGGCTGCGGCCTGCGCTGTTCGC
>SESG01006190.1_pt1 | contig 10226 bp, 10 predicted proteins | sample 3171421 | NCBI WGS metagenome assembly SESG01 (sample SAMN10866946, study PRJNA518727) | freshwater metagenome | biome: subpolar coniferous forest; feature: holomictic lake; material: water; isolation source: holomictic Lake 227, 6 m and 8 m depth | place: Canada: near Kenora, Ontario | collected... | reverse complement strand
AATTTGTCGACACGCATTAGTCCCTGTCCGGGATCGGCTACAAAGCGATGATGTTCAAATTGTCCGGCTAACTCTTCAATCTCCTCGGAAAGGTCATTTTCATCAAAAAATTCTATTTCTTCTTGGCTCATAGGGTCGTGGGTACCGGATTATTCCTTTCCTTTCAAGGATAGGACGAGGTTTACTGCACTGCCGGCAGGGACAAATACAGTTGAATCAGCAATGGGAAATTGGGTGATCACTTTGGCTGCCATCGAGTCCTCCTTGCTGACAACAGAAGGGTCAAAAACAACAGATCCGGCAGTCAACTGCTTCAGATCGCACATGATTAGAACCTCCGCGAGCGGCAAACCGGTAAAATCAGGCACAATGGTCTCATCTATCCCGCCGCTCTTGCCGACGACCAAATCGATGGCAGAGCCGCTGTCGAGGCGGGCTCCCGGAGATACCGCCACGCCCAGATTTTTCTGCTCAAGCACCAAATCATTGAACTCGGATGGAATGAACTCAATTTTTCCAACGATAAATCCTTTGGATTCCAAAAGTACTTTTGCTTGCCGGAGTGAAATATCTGTTACTTTGGGAACTTCTTCCGTACCCGGAATGGATGACACCAAGGTCAGATACATCATTCGGCCTGACTTTATTTTGTGTCCGGCGCCAGGATTTTGAGCCAGGATGGTTCCGGGTTTTTTGTCCGCTCTGTATACCGGTTCTTCGAGTTCGAAACGTAAATTCATTTTTCTGGAGGCTTGTTTTGCCTCATCCAGTGTCATCCCTGAGAAATCAGGTACGGACAAGCTTTCTCCGCGATGGGTGTACAACGAAAGAATCTGGATGGTGAGCCAAAGCAAAATGATGGTAAGCAGAAGGGCTGCCATTACATGTTTACCGAATGTTTTGCTGCGGATGAATTCCTTGATGGCCATAAGCGGGCGAAGTATGATTGATAGCTGTAAAATTAGAAATAATTCTCTTAAGAAGTGTCTGAAGTGAGAGATAGTGCTTTAGGTACTTCTGATTACATTGTACAGCGTATCCCTCTCTACTGGGATAAATCCGGCTCCTTCAATCATTTCAATGAGCTGTGAGGAGGTTGCAACCGGCGACTGTTCCTCAGATCCAGCCATCGAATAAATCTTGGTGGTATCGTCAATGGTGCCGTCCAGATCATCCACGCCAAAGGCAAGGGAAAGCTGGGCCACTTTTTTTCCGATCATGGGCCAGTAAGCCTTCAGATGCGGAATATTATCCAGGAAGATACGTGAGACGGCATAGTTTTTCAAATCTTCAGCGGTGGTTGTCTCTTCGACATACGAAAACCGGTTGTTGTAGTGACGGAATTTCAGCGGTATGAATGCATTGAATCCGCCCGTTTCATCCTGCAGGGTACGCAACCTGCTGAGGTGGTCAATTCGGTGCGAGTAATCTTCAAGTAAACCATAGAGCATGGTCGAATTGGTAGGGATGCCCAGTTGATGGGCTGTGCGGTGAATGTCGAGCCATTCTGATGATCCTGTCTTATCGGGGCAAATTTTGGCGCGAAGTGTTTCATCGAAAATTTCGGCACCACCGCCGGGCAAGGAAACCAGTCCGGCCTTTTTCATCAGGCTTAGTCCGGTTCTGATGTCCATCGAAGCAAACCTGCACATCGCATCAATTTCGACGGCCGTGAAGGCTTTGATCTGAACCTCCGGCAGAATTTTTTTTATCTCTGACACAAGATCTGCATAGAAATGAATGTCCCGGTCAGGATGAACTCCACCCACAATGTGGATTTCAGTAATCCCTGAAAGTGCATGGTCTTCTGCCATCTGTACCAAATCGCCGATGCCCAGTTCCCAGCATCCCTCTTCACCTTTTTTTCTTCGGTACGAGCAAAATGCGCAATGGTTCACACAGATATTGGTAGGTTCGAGATGGATGTTCCGGTTGAAAAATACCTGCTTGCCATTGATCCGGTGGCGGACATGGTCTGCAAGGACGGCAAGGAAGGGCAGAGAACCTTCGCTGAACAGCAAAACTCCGTCCTCCGAATTGATGCGCTCTCCGGTCGCTACCTTTTCTGCAATTTTCAGCAAATTGGCAGAGATGCCTGATTGGGTAAAAAGTGAAAATAGGGTAGAGGACATATGGATTTTATCAGAATTAGAAACATTGAAAAGTGGTTGAAATTGTCAATCAGCCCTTCGTATTGCCCTATAGCACAAAAGGTAAAGAATCCAGTTCTTTACCTTTTGCCTATCACTTCAGAATAATTAAAAATTATCTTTTGTGATTTGGCTCATCAGAAACGCTTAGTTTGTGACGACCTTTTGCGCGACGGGCGTTTAAAACGCGGCGACCATTGGAAGTCGACATTCTCTCACGAAATCCGTGTTTGTTTTTTCTTTTTCTGTTCGAAGGTTGAAATGTTCTTTTCATCTCTATGTTTATTTACTGCTTATATTTCTCGTATTTAAGGAGTGCAAAAATAGGATAATTTTATTTATCGTCCAAACAATTGGGTAAATAGTGGAAAATTTATAATTTGTATAAATTATCTCACAGGAAGATAAATTATTTTCTTGGTCTCAAAGTAGGATTCAGAGAAGATTTTTGACAGTTCAAAGACTTCGACGGAATTCTTGAAGGAGCTGATTTCTCCAGTAAAATCACCACCTTTCAGATACAAGATCCCGTTCGGCATGGCATTATTTGACGTGGGCGAGACATTCTTTCGCACCATTGAGACGAAATCAGGGAAGGCGGTAACCGCTCTGCTGACGACAAAATCGTAACGTGTTTTGATCTCCTGAATCCGGTTATGCCGGGCCACCACATTAACAAGTTGCAGGCTGGTGGCAACTTCTTCCACGATGCGGATCTTTTTGCCGATGGAATCGATCAGGGTGAAGTCCGACTCCGGAAAGAGGATGGCAAGCGGAATACCCGGAAAACCTCCTCCTGTACCCACATCAATGATCTTCGTGCCGGGCCTGAAACGGATGATTTTTGCCAGAGAGAGCGAATGCAGTACATGGTGAACATACAATTCTTCGATATCCTTACGGGATATCACGTTGATTTTTTCATTCCATTCGCGGTAAAGCGGTCCCAATAGCTCAAATTGGTGGATTTGAACAGGTGAAAGATCGGGGAAATATTTTTGCAAAAGTTCCACTTAAGTATAAATTGTCTAATTGGCTTGTGATTGAGTTTCACTGGTATTTGCCCCAATCGAAGTCCCTGATTTTACTTTATGTCTGGCAATTTCGAATTTCTTTTGTTGTTCAGGTTTTTCTGAAGACTCAGTTTGAAAAAGCAAATTCAAAACTTTTTTCAAGACCATATTCCATTTTTCCATTAATTGGCACTTGACCGTCTTTACTTCGCGATTTCATTGTTCTTCAGCAATTCGAAAAGCATCTCACGGGAGCGGAAGAGTTGAACCTTAACGGTTCCCAGCGGAAGTTCAAGTTCCTTGGCGATTTCATCATAGGAGTACTCCTGAAAGTATCGTAATTCCAGCAATTTGCGGTAGCGCGGTTTCAATTTGGCAACCATTTTGCGGAGAATCTGGGAATTTTGATCCCGGATGATACTTTCCTCCGGATTATAACCTTCTGCCCGGGCATTGTAGTTGTATTCACCACTGACCTGACGGTCGCCGGAGGATGGCTCCAAAGGAACTGTAATCGCCCGTTTTTTTCGCATAAAATCAATGGCATTGTTGGATGCTATGCGAAAAAGCCAGGTACTGAATGCGTATTGAGGCGTATATTGATGGATATTGGTAAAGGCCTTGCCAAATGCTTCAATGGTGAGATCTTCGGCATCTGTTCGGTTATTCACCATCTTTAACAGCATAAAGTAGATGGTATCCTTGTAGCGGCGCATCAGATCGGCGTAAGCTTTTTCACTTCCCTTTCGGGCCGCTTCCACCAATTCGATGTCCCGTTTTGCGTTACCGGATGGACCCTGGGTTACTTCCATTTTCTTTTGCTCCCGGTAAATAATTGGTTGATGATAAAACAGCCATTGATAACGGGCAAACATGCCTTGTAAATCATTAGCATAGGCAAAAAATTCTTCTCGCCTAATTTCTTGGTAGCTACAGCAATAAAAGTCATTTCGGAAATAAGGAGGAAGGACCATGCTCCCAAAATCCAGAATTTCCAAGGTGAAACGACCAGCAATAAGATTAGGGATGCCGTAACTATCAACCGACTCATCAGGTTGAGAGACCTGAAAAAACGTTGTCCGGCAGAAAATTTGCGTCGGAGCATGAGTTGTTTCTTCTTGAACTCAGCCAGATCGTACCAGTCTGTTTCGCCGGTGTAGGCGATCGGACTGGTTTTATTGATTTGAATGACGGTATTATTTTTGGTAGCTATTTTGTTGATGAACAGCTCATTTTCACTGAATGGAGAGTCTAGCACTGCAGCAAATCCGCGCAGTTCCAGAAATTTTTCACGTCTGTAGGCGAGGTTGTATTCAAAAACGGGCATGGTCACTCCAAAAGCCTTACCTGCCCCGGAGAGCAAATAGGAAGTGAAATTTTCATAACGCATCCAGTTTTTGTAATTGCCTGTCGACTGGTTGTAATGCATATAGCCAATGGATACCTCTTTGTCGGGCCCCAATTTTTGCATGTAATTTTTCAGCCACTGATTGTCGCTGACCTGACAAAGAGGACTGAGGTACACAAGCCAATCCTTTGAGGATGCCCTAACGCCGATTGAAATTGCGAGTGCATTGGGAAAGTCGGTTTCCTGGATAATGCGGGTGGTTTTCAGTTTGCCATGACTGATCTTCATCTCTGCGAGTAACCAGTCGGTTCCATCCGTCGAACAATCATCAACCACCACGACTTCATAATCAGGATATTCCTGCGAAAGAAGCGTAGGTAGGAGTGTTTGTAAATACTCGATATAATTTCTGGAGGTAATAATAATTGAGACGGATGGAGAATTAGGTTCCGTATTTTTCTGTCTCCCGCTGAAAATAAATTTTATCAACAGAATCAGATAAACCAGTTGAACCAAAAAAGCCAAACCGAAAAAAATCAGTCCGATGAACTCTTCTGCAGTAAATTGAAATTCCCAAAGATCTATAGTCATAATTCTTACAAAAGTTCCCAAAAATACACATTGCGTAGGTAAGAACCCTATTTTTGAGCAATTTTTTTAAACAAGCATGTATAATGCCGGAAAAGTTATTTTGCGATTATGACTATCTTTGCGCCTTGAAATCTTTTCAATGAAGTTTGAATTACAGCATACAACAGCAGATACAAAGGCAAGAGCAGGTCTGTTCCACACTGCGCACGGGGTTGTCGAAACCCCTGTTTTTATGCCTGTCGGAACTGCCGGCACGGTCAAAGGAATCCATTTTAAAGAACTCAGGGAGGACGTAAAGGCACGTATCATTCTTGGGAATACCTATCACCTTTATTTGCGACCCGGCATCGATATACTCGAAAAGGCCGGAGGCCTTCATCGTTTCAATGGATGGGATAAGCCTATCCTGACCGATAGCGGAGGATTCCAGGTGTTTTCACTGGGTGATATCAGGAAAATTACGGAAGAAGGTGCCAAATTCCAATCTCATATAGATGGTTCACGCCATCTCTTTACTCCGGAAAGTGTGATGGATGTGCAGCGGTCCATCGGAGCTGATATCATCATGGCATTTGATGAGTGCACTCCCGGAGATGCCGATTATGATTATGCCAAAAAATCACTGGAACTCACACAAAGATGGCTCGGGCGTTGCATGGAAAGATTCACAACCACCCAACCCAAATATGGATATGACCAGACACTCTTCCCTATCGTACAGGGATGTGTCTACCCCGATTTGAGGGTGAAGGCTGCCGAACACGTTGCTACATTCAACGCCGATGGATATGCAATCGGGGGACTTTCTGTGGGCGAGAAGGAAGAAGACATGTATGCCATGATCGAAGTCGTCAATGAGGTATTGCCCACCGACCGTCCAAGGTATTTGATGGGAGTTGGGAATCCTGTCAACATCCTGGAAGGAATAGACAGGGGAATTGACATGTTTGATTGCGTAATGCCTACCAGGAACGGAAGAAACGGAATGCTTTTTACCCGGAATGGGGTGATGAATATCAGGAACAACAAATGGGCTGACGATTTTTCTCCGATCGATCCGGAAGGAACTTCTTTCGTTGACAATCAGTACAGCAAGGCTTATTTGAGGCATCTTTTCCAGTCAAAGGAAATGCTGGGTCCGATGATCGGAAGTATTCACAACCTTGCATTTTATCTTTGGCTGGTGGATGAAGCAAGAAAACAGATTTTTCAGGGTACCTTTAAGCCCTGGAAGGAACAGATGGTCTTACAAATGAGAAACAGGCTCTGAGGATTTTTTTTTATTATTTTTGAACCGGATGTCAGACAAGTATTTAAAAAGAATAGACACATACATCATCACACGGTACCTGGGAACCTTCTTCCTGGCTATCGCTTTGATCATTAGTATTGCCATTATCTTTGACGTCTCTGAAAAAATTGACGACTTCATTACGCACCATGCGCCGATCAAGGCCATCCTCTTCGATTATTACCTCAACTTCATTCCTTATTTTACCAATCTGTTCAGCGCGCTGTTCAATTTTATAGCGGTCATATTTTTCACTTCCAAAATGGCGGCCAATTCCGAAATCATTGCCATGATGGCCAGTGGGGTCAGTTACAAGCGGCTAATGCGGCCTTTTATGATTGCCTCAGGAATCATCGCGCTGATGTCGTGGATACTGGGTAATTTTATCATCCCTCCCGCCAACCTTTCAAGGGTGAACTTCACCAATACCTACGTCATCAATGACTATGTCAACTCGGATAAGAACATCCACAGGCAGCTTGAACCGGGAGTTTTGGTTTATATGAAGAGTTACAATGTCAAAGGTGATGTTGGATACAAATTTACGATCGAGAAATTTGAGGGTCGCGAGTTGAAGTCGAAACTGATAGCCGATTACATCAAATGGGATCGGGAGAAGAAAAAATGGGTCATTCACAATTATTATATCCGCGACACGAGTGGTCCGACAGAGAAAGTAACCAGCGGCATCCAGATCGACACCACCCTCAGGATGACTCCTGCAGAGTTCGGACAGCAAAATTCCAGGCAGGAAACCATGGATTTCTGGCAACTCCGGCAATACATCAAGGACCTCAAGCTGAGAGGTGTTGATAATGTTTCGAGTTACGAAAAGGAAGATTACCAGCGTACTGCAGGGCCAATAAGTACATTTATCCTGACGATCATCGGGGTATCACTTTCCTCGCGGAAAACCCGTGGTGGAATTGGTTTGCACCTGGGCCTCGGACTTCTGCTCGGTTTCTCTTACATCATGTTCATGCAGGTGAGTACAATTTTTGCCTTCAAGGCCGGATTCAACATCCTTTTGGCTGTTTGGCTGCCCAATATGATCTATGCGGGAATCGCACTTGTATTGTACAACAGGGCTTCCAAATAGTTCTTTGTCAATAAAAAATCAGAATATATTTATTTGTATAATTTTGATACAATGAATGTTGCAATCATCGATAGATAAACCGGATGGTGCCTGAATGCCCGGAGACAGTCCGGAAAGATTAATTTTTGTATTTTCGTGGCACAATATTTTCACCGAAAATTAGTTCCCTTAAGGAACAAAATAAAAGTAAAAACCTACAGATTATGTCATTAAAAAGAAACATCCTTGACCTTCGCAGAAGAAAAAAAGAGGCTCAGCAAGGTGGTGGAGAAGCTGCCATAGGGAAACAGGTTGCCATGGGTAAAAAAACTGCCCGCGAAAGGATCAAAGCGATCCTGGACGAAAACTCATTTCATGAGTATGACCTGTTTGTTGAACATACCGGTAAAGACTTTGACATGGAAAAGAAGGTTTTACATGGCGATGGTGTCATCATTGGCACCGGAACAATGTACAGCCAGCCTGTTTGTATTTATGCGCAGGATTTCACAGTAGCAGGTGGTTCTCTGGGATTGATGCATGCCCGTAAGATTACAAAGATCATGGATCATGCCTTGAAGATGCGGGTTCCTATCATCGGAATCAACGATTCAGGTGGTGCACGTATTCAGGAAGGTGTTAACTCCCTGGCAGGATACGGTGAGATATTCTATCGCAATACGGAAGCTTCCGGAGTTATTCCGCAGCTATCTGTTATCCTCGGACCTTGCGCCGGCGGAGCCGTCTATTCACCTGCCTTGACCGATTTCGTGTTCGTTGTTGAGAATATTTCCAAAATGTTTATCACTGGTCCGGGTGTGATAAAAACCGTGTTGGGCGAAGAAATTTCGATGGAAGAGCTTGGCGGTGCCTTGGTTCACAGCGAAATAACAGGAAATGCACATTTCTATGCCTTGAGTGAGGACGAATGTTTCGAGCAAATCAAGAAACTGATTTCCTACATTCCATGGAACAATACCCAGAAGGCTCTTCGCTTTCCGACGCAGGCACCTACTTTCCCCGTTAGCATTGAGGACATCGTTCCAAGCGATCCACACTATCCCTACGATATTCGTGACATCATTAAAGCCGTTTCCGACAGTTCCGATTTTTTCGAAATCATGGAGCTTTTCGCCCGAAATATTGTGATCGGGTTTGGTCGCATCGGTGGAAATACAGTCGGTTTCGTTGCCAACCAGCCGATGTATCTGGCCGGGGTACTCGATTGTGACAGTTCAGACAAAGCCGCCCGTTTTATCCGCTATTGCGATGCTTTCAATATTCCGATCGTGACGCTGGAAGATATGCCGGGATATTTGCCGGGTGTTGATCAGGAACACGCAGGTGTGATCCGTCATGGCGCTAAATTGTTGTATGCCTACAGCGAAGCCACAGTTCCGAAAGTCACAGTGATCATCCGGAAAGCTTATGGCGGAGGTTACATAGCGATGAACTCCCGTCACCTTGGTGCTGACTTCGTCTACGCGTGGCCAACTGCAGAGATTGCAGTAATGGGACCGGAAGGTGCAGCCAATATCGTCTTTCGAAAGGAAATTGATGAGGCTGAAAACCCTGCTGAAATGCGTAAGCAGAAGATTCAGGAGTACAAGGATAAATTTGCCAATCCATTTGTGGCCGCTTCAAAAGGTTACATTGATGAAGTGATAGAACCTTTGGAGACACGTGCCCGCCTCATCCATTCCCTGGAAATTTCAGAGAACAAGGTTGATAAAAGACCACTAAAGAAACACGGAATACCTCCGTTCTGATCATTTATTGATCTTAATTTCAGACTATTATGGAAGAGAAAAAACCAAAATACGAAGTATTCGTTGTCAACACATCGCAATACTACACCCTGCATACCAAGAAATATGGAATGCGGAAGAAGTGGCAACCTGTCGACCCGAACGAAGTACGCGCTTTTATCCCGGGAACAATCCTTGAAGTCTATGTTCAGGTAGGACAGGAAGTTCCTGCCGGTGAGCGGCTGATCAAATATGAAGCCATGAAAATGCAGACGACGCTTGAAATGCCCTTTACGGGAAAAGTGCTGGAGGTTAATGTAGCCGCCGGGGATAAAGTTCGCAAAAATCAGGTTTTGATTTTACTTGAGGAGCCGGCAGAATAAGCGCCAGCGGAACCTAAGCAATATAGAGTGCCTAAAGTGAATAGCTTCCCTTTAGGCATTTTTTTGTGGCAGGTTTCAAGATCGGAATTGAATTCGCTAGATCCTCTGGTGTGCCTTCTTATCCAGCATCCTGTAAATCTCCAATAGCTCTCTCGCCGTATTTTCCACGGCCCTTTCAATGTTCATTTTTTCAAGGAGAAGGGAAGCTTCTTCGACCAGAATTCCTTTCCCTCCTTCAATGGATTCTGACAGGTTGAGATACTGGATGATCCAGAATGCATTGACCTGGTGGTAAAATCTTTTCACAAAAGTCCTGTTATCGGCACAGTTTTTTTTCAGTTCCTGCAACCTGGCAAGGGTATCTGTCTGTTGAAGATAAGCCTGTAATCTCGGGTCAAAAGTGATGATCCTGTTTTCCCACTCTTCACGATTGGTTGTGTAGAAGTATCCCGGATCTGCAAACAGAAGCCGCAATGTCTCGAAAATTTTCAGGGAGTAGGCAGTATGGAGCTCCTGATCCCCCTCCTCCCACTTTTTCAATGCCGCTCCAGTACCAAACGGAACACGGTGAGAAATTCGTGCAGCAGGGTACACTGTCGCATTGGAGATGTGTCCGTATTCGCC
>SESG01014882.1_pt1 | contig 10232 bp, 8 predicted proteins | sample 3171421 | NCBI WGS metagenome assembly SESG01 (sample SAMN10866946, study PRJNA518727) | freshwater metagenome | biome: subpolar coniferous forest; feature: holomictic lake; material: water; isolation source: holomictic Lake 227, 6 m and 8 m depth | place: Canada: near Kenora, Ontario | collected... | reverse complement strand
GCACGGATTACATGAGTTGCGTGAGGAGGATGTATGGAGAGCACTACGAGGCACTTTCAAACATTTGAGGATCTGGAGGTTTACAAGGTTGGGCGCGAGTTCCGCAATGCGATGTATGGCGTGAACCGGCGGCTGCCTGATTTCGAGAAGTTTGAACTGGGGAGCCAGATTCGTCGCGCCGCCGTCTCGTTAACCAACAACATCGCCGAAGGCCACGGGCGGTTTCACTATCTGGACCAAATCAAGTTCATGCTGCAAGCCCGCGGTTCGCTGCAGGAGCTCATCGACGATCTCAACGTGTCCTTGGATCAGGGGTATCTGCCAGCAACCGATATTACGTCGCTGAAGCAGCAGGGCTGGAACGTGTCCAAGCTTCTCAACGGTTACCTGCGGTGGCTCCGAGACCGCAAGACCGACCAGACACTCGGCCTGCGGGAGGATTCCATCCCCTACGGCGACGGTGACGCCGATCTAGAACCCTGGCTCGCCAGCCTCCCGTTGTGACCCATGCAACCCTTGCAACCCTTGCAACCCTTGCAACCCTTGCAACCCTTGTAACCGTGTAACTGATGTAACGCTTCCCCCCCCATGCCCCTTCCATCTGTCATTGTCTTCGACTTAGGCAAAGTCCTCGTGGACTTCGATTATGGCATTGCGGCGCGCCGATTCGCCGCGCGCACCACAACGACTCTACCGGAGATTGCGAAGTACATCAGCCAGTCCCCCCTGCTCCTTCAATACGAAAAGGGCCTCGTGACCACCCAGCAGTTCTACGACGAGATCTGCCGCGTCACCGGTTTCCGCGGCGACCTCGCCGAGTTCAGCAAGTGCTTCGCGGACATCTTTGTCCCGATCGAGCCGATGGTTCAGCTTCAGGCGGCGCTGCGGCAACGGGGGTTGCGCGTGTACCTCTTCTCCAACACCAACGAACTCGCGGTCGAACACATCCGCCGCAGCTTCCCCTTTTACGCCAACTTCGACGGCTACATCCTGTCGTATGAGCACGGCGTAATGAAGCCGGACGCCAGGCTGTACGAAGTCGTCGAACGTGAGTGCGGACACCGCGGCGCGGAGATTCTGTATTTGGACGACCTCCCGGAGAATGTCGCGGCCGGTGCGGCGCGCGGCTGGCAGACGATCGTGCAGGAATCACCGGAGAAAAGCCGGGCCGCGATACAGAAGCTCGGGCTATTGCGTCCAGTGTGATGCGCCGCGCCGTCACACTCAGTCACAAATGGAATCTGAGACCGCCACGATCCGCGTGCGCTCCCACCGCCAGGCGATGGACTGGAGTCTTGTGCTCGTCAGCCAGGGGATTGAAAGCACGATTATCCAGGCTGAGGACGGCACCAGTTGGAGTCTGCTGGTGTCCGGGCCGGATTATGGCAACGCGCTCCGGACGCTCCGCCAATACCGGTTGGAGAATCGAGCCTGGCCGTGGCAGCAAGCGGTTTTCAAGCCGGGCTTTCTGTTTGATTGGGGCAGCTTGGCCTGGGCCCTGCTAGGGTGCCTATTTTTCTGGTTGGGCACTCACACCAGCCTGCAATCGGCCGGGCTGATGGACGGGGCCGCCGTTGCGCACGGCCAGTGGTGGCGGCTCTTCACCGCCATGTGGCTCCACGCCGACCTCGCGCATCTGGCAACCAATGCCACGCTCGGATTGGTGCTGCTCGGCCTGACGATGGGGCATTACGGCACAGGCGCGGGATTGCTCGCGGCCTATCTTGCCGGGGCCGGCGGCAACCTGCTGGCGGGGCTGATCACCATCCAACCGCACCGCAGCCTCGGCGCATCCGGCATGGTGATGGGCAGCCTCGGCTTGTTGGCCGTGCAATCAATTTCGCTCTGGCGGCAAACGCCGCACGCAACCAAGTTCATTCTCAGCGGCATCTGCGGTGGCGTGATGCTCTTCGTGCTGCTGGCGCTGACGCCCGGGACCGACGTAATGGCCCATTTCGGTGGATTCGCAAGCGGAGTGCTGCTGGGCGCGCTGCTAAGCCTAATGCCCGAGGTTGCGCATAAGCCCGGGGTCAACCTCTTGTGCGGCTTGCTTTTCACCCTCCTGGTGATCCTGCCCTGGTGGCTTGCCTTGCGGAGCGGCGCTTCATGACCAACCCACACCCATGCGGAGGCCCAAGTGGCCAATACATGCACACCGCAAGCCAGCCCTGGAACAAGCTGGCTCGGCTGCTCGCGGCGACCTGTCTCGTGCTCACGAGCACCACTGCCTCCACCTTCGATGCGCGAGGTGGCCAGTTTATCGGCTTTAGTAGCTTCTCCGCTTTCGAGCACTCGCCCGGTGCCCGGTCCGGCGAAGTCGTGCTCACCTCGCCGACAATCGCGGCACGCATCCACTGGGATGAGCTGATCGCTTCTTGGAACGCCGAGACTCCCGACGGCGCCTACCTGAAAATTGAAGCGAGAGCTATCTACCCCGCCGGCCCTACGAAGTATTACACAATGGGCCTCTGGTCCGTGAACACGAACCACTACCCCCGTGAGAGTGTGCTCAACCAGCGAGACGCCAACGGCGATGTCGCGACCGACACCCTCATGCTCAAACGGCCCTGCGACCGGTTGCAGATGCGGCTGACATTGGGTGGAAAACAGGACCAGAAGCCGAAGCTCAAGTTCCTCGGTTTGCAGTTGACCGATGCAACCGCCACCCCGTCTGCTCTGCCTTCCAACCCAGCCGCTTTGGGCAAGACGCTCCCCGTCCCCGAGCGCTCGCAAATGGCCTACCCGAACGGCCTTGTGCTTTGCAGCCCGACCACGGTGTCCATGATCATGACCTACTGGTCCCGGCTGCTCAAACGACCCGAACTCAACCGTGACGTGCCGGACATCGTGAACGCCATTTACGACGCCAATTGGAAGGGAGCTGGCAACTGGCCGTTCAACACCGCATACGCCGGATCGTACCCAGGCATCCGTGCCTACGTCACCCGGCTGGGCGATCTGGCCGAAGTGGAAGATTGGATCGCGGCCGGCATCCCCGTCGGCCTTTCGGTCTGCTCCAATCGACTGAACCACCGCGGAGCCGGGGAGAGCGGTCACCTGATCGTGTGCGTTGGCTTCACCGAGAGCGGCGACCCCGTCGTCAACGACCCCGGCACGTCCAGGAATGTCCGCCGGGTTTATCCCCGCAAGGACATCATCTACGCCTGGTCGGTCTCCCGGAACACAGTCTATCTGATTTATCCTGAGAGCTATGAAGTCCCTAAAGACCGCTTCGGCCATTGGGACTCATGGACTTCGCGCCAGCGATACAGCCTGACACGCTAGCCACAGAAACAGAACGCCACGTTACAAGCGACCCGGACACGAGCAGCACGCATCCGAACCAGAGTCTCGGGCTCGGCGCCACGCTGAGGTAAGTGCAACTCACCACCGTCGAGAGCAGGGGTGTGAAGTAAGAGCCGGTAACCACCAGCAGGAGGTTGCCTCGGCGCATGGCCACGTCCCACAGGACATAGGCCAGCGTGGTGACTGCGGCCAACCCGGCCGCTTCGCCGGCGGCTCGAAGGCTCCAACCGGTTGGCTCGGTTGTCAGGAGACGCAACGCAAGCAGGACCAGCCCAGTCGCAGGCACAAACCACTCCACGGCTCCATCGCCTCCCGGCGCTGCCCAACGGCGGGCCAGATTGGAATAAAGCGCCCACGCGACGGCAGCGGCCAGGGCAAGAGCGTAAGCCGCCGAGTTGTGCTGGAGATGTTCCCGGAACGATCCCCATGAGACTTGGGCCCCCTGCGTCATCACCAGGAAGACGCCCGCCAGGGCCAGCACGGTGCCCGGCAGCAACCAGAGGCTGGCCCGCTTCTTCAGGAGCGGGAGGGAGAACAGGATAGTCAGGGCGGGCCACAGGTAGTTCACCAAGGCGATTTCCAATAACTGCTCCCGGTCTTTGGCCAGACCAACCGCCAGGTAGATGGCAGCCGTGTAGAAAACAAACAAGGACCCGCAGCCAAGGAGATAAGGCCGGGGAAGTTCCAGAACCCGGGTGAGGGGTTTCGCGGACCAAGCAAGACGAAGCAGGCAGAAGGAGCCGCCAATCAGGTAAGCGGCAGCGCCTGCGGTCAGCGGGCCGACCTGCTCGGACAGGCTGCGGGCGAACGCGAACGTGGCGCTCCACAAGAGGATCGCGCCAAGGCCGCCGCCAGTGCTGAGGTTGCCGAGTTTGGGCTGCACGCGGAAAGTAGATCAAACCACCTGGTCACGATCCAGGCTGAAGGAACTCAAGGCCCTGGGCCTGCAACTTGAAACGTCGGGACCGCACTGCGCTCCCAGCGCCTTCTTCGTAATACACCACCAGCACGGATCCATCCTTCAGCTCGACAGTTGAAGCGTACGCGCCAGGCACGGCATCAATCTGATATGGCCCTTGCCAGGTCTTGCCCTCGTCGCGGCTGATGTGCAACGCGGTAAGCGGAAGGCGATGCGTGAGGAGAATCTCGCCACTGCTGAGGCGCGTGAAGTGCGGGCAATGCCCCGGGAAACCGATGTCCTTCACCGGCGACCACGTTAGACCGCCGTCGTAGCTGGTGGCGAAGTGCATGTTCACGCGGTCACCGCGGAGGGCGGCGTAGATGGCACCGTCCTTGAGCCGCACAAAGTCAGTCTCCGCGTCGAGGCGCACGCCGCTGCCTTTGCCGATCGGAATGGGCGCGCACCAGGTCTGGCCACCGTCCGTCGAACGGATCACGCCGCCATAGGCCGTAGCGCCCTCCTCCCGGTACACTCCCAGGAGGCGTACCCCGTCGGGCAACTCACGCACCGGCGCTGAGCATGGCCATCCCGAGGCGACCAATCGAGGTTCCGCCTCCCACGTTTCGCCGCCGTCGTGAGACGCCACCAGGCACGTATCGCACAGCACCTTGCCGTCCGGCTGGGGACGATAGGTGAAGAAACTGCAGACCACAGAGCCATCTCGCATTTGCGCCACGTGTGGGTCGCGGTCATCAAACGGGCCGTCGAAAAGGACACGGGGCGCGCTCCACGTGCGGCCCTCATCCCGGGAGCGCACGCCGCAGATGCGCCCGCCCATCGGCCAATCGTTCCGTGGCAGCGAGACGTGGCCGTAACCCGCATAGAAGACGCAAAACAAGTCGCCGTTCGTGAGCCGGCAGATGTCAGTGAATGCCTGGCAGTTGCCCGCGGCCTCGCCCCGCGAGATGATCAGGTGGCGGCTACCCTGCTCGAGCCAATCCTGGTTGATCCGAGTGAACGTGATGAACTGGTAGCCGCGCTCCACGCCGCGTTCCCACAGGACACCGATCGTCTTGTCCTGGAGAATCGTGAGATCCGAGTAGGCCGCGTAGTCATCTGAAATCAGCCGCTCGTTGGCGAAGGACTTGGCTTCGTCATCGCTCCAGCGGATGACGAGCCGGCGGCGTTCGGGGCCCTTGGGGCCGATCCAGAGAATGCAGTTGTGGTCGGCGCCGGCAGCCTTGAGTGCGAAACGTTCGATCGCACACATGACGGGTGTCACGCTGAGCCCGGGCCGAGGCTCAACCCAAGTCCGGCCACCGTCAAGGCTCTCGGCGAGCCAACGGTGCGGACCGGAGTTCTGCCGGATGTCCATGAGCAGACGCCCATCCGCCAACTCGACGATTTGGTTTTCATCGCCGCCCTGCTTCCCCGGGACGATTTGGCCGCGTTGCCAGGTGAGCCCGTGATCGTCGGAGAAGATGGCTAAGTTCGCAAAGGGGGTCTTCCACATCGGCACGAGGAGACGGCCGTTGCGAGTCTGGATGGCGCCGCCCGGGCCGGGCACGCTGGCACGCCAGCCGTTGTCGTTCATGTCGCGCGCCACGGCAGTCAGGTCGAGCGGCTCGGACCAGGATTGGCCACCGGTATCGCTCCAACGGGCGATGGTCTGCATATCATCGGTGCCGGGCCGCGCCGTATCGGTGCTGCGGCCCGGGCGCGATCGCAGATAGAAGATCCACAGCCGGCCGCTGCTCCGATCCACCAGGGTGGCCGGGTTAGCTGCGGACCAGAATTCGCCCGCGTGTTCCAGCACCCTCATGGGCAGCCACGTGGCCCCGTTGTTGGTGCTGCGACGATAGACCAAGTCTATCTCCTGCTGGCCGAATCCCGGGTCCCCCGCGTTATACTTTCGGGCCTCGGCGAAGGCGATCAGTGATCCATCCGGCGCCGACTCCACGGCCGGGATGCGATAGGTGTGGTAGCCGTTCGCTCCCGAGACGAAGGCATCGGTATGGGTAAGCAATGGCTCTGCGCCCGAACAGACGGTCACTGAGATCAAGGCGGCGAGCGTCTTAATAACCTTGCAGTTCATGGAAGAAAACAGTGCTCGAATCTGAAGCGGATAACGCACAACCACTCGGGCTTTAGCGCATATCGGCGCATTGAAATCCGCCTTCAGTCCAGCCCAAGTTGCATTGGCTGAGAATACGAGGATTCGATTGCCTGTAAAGGGCGATTCGAGCGAAGGAAACTCCAAAACGCCAGTCTGAGCACCGGTAAAGCGCCGGTAAAGGAACTTGCGAACGGCGGCCCAAAAGTGAACACTACCATACATGTTTTTCCCAGAACCCAATCGTGGCGGGGCGAGGTTCGGTGCCTGGCCTCACCAAGCCGCCAATCCGCCCCGCGTAACGCCGGTTGGCGGTAAAGTCGCGCTATTGCTGTCCAAATTCGTGGTTGGCATGGTGGCTCTGACCGCCTGCGCCGGCACGCTTCGCGCCGGCACGATCTATTTGCCTAACGCGTCCTTTGAATCGCCTCTCGTGCCACCCGTATCGCCCTACGCCGGTCCGGATATGGATTCCTGGCAAAAATCACCCCAGCCGGTCTGGTATGATCCGAGCCAGAACTACAACACACCCTGGGACTACCTCATGGGAACGTTCTACAACGTCCCCTACCCCGGAACGTTCATTGACAACTGCGACGGCAGCCAGGCCGCTTTCTTCTTCGCTTTGCCCGATGTCGCGCTGTTCCAGGACTACGACTCCATCTCCGGAACCAACACCACCCCCAGCCACGCATTCAACGCCAAATTCACCGTCAACCGGGCTTACCGCCTCACCGTCGGCGTCATCGGCGGCGTGAACGGCGCCCCTCCTTTGTACCTAGGCGCTACGCTCCAGCTCAGCCTCTATTACCGCGACGCCGCCAGTAACATGGTTACCGTCGCCGCCACCACCATTACCAACAGCGCGCAGTTGTTTCCGACCAATACGCACTTTGTGGACTTCTCGGTCGATGTGCCGGGGGTCTTGACCACGGCCCCCTGGGCTGGGAAGAACATCGGAGTTCAGATTGCCTCCACGGTCGGGTTTGACAAGGCCAACGGCTACTGGGATTTGGACAACGTGCGGCTGACCGAAACGGCCCTTCCAGTGGTGACCAACCCGCGGATGACGAATAGCCAATTCGGCTTCAGCCTGCTGAGCCAGCCCGGGCAGCAGTTTGAGATGTTGGCCAGCACCAATCTCTCCTTGCCGATCTCCAACTGGACGAGCCTGGGAATCCTCACCAACGTTACTGGCACGGCCGCCTTTTCCGATCCGGCTACCAACTTCACTGGCCGTTTTTACCAGGCGCGCCAGTTGCAATAGGGGCAGCCGGGGGCGAATGTAATCCCGTGCATGTCTCACGACCAAGCAACCCGGCGAGCGATGCCAGAGCCTCGGCCCCATCGCGAAGGCGTTGTGTCGCGCGACCATCCCTTTTCCACTGGCCCCATGCGTTCACGCTCATCGAGCTGCTGGTAGTCATCGCCATCCTGGCCATCCTGGCGGCCTTGATGCTGCCCAGCCTGGCGTCCGCACGCGAGCAAGGCTGGCGGGCCGCCTGCCTATCCAACCTGCGGCAGATGGGCCTGGCCATGCACGCTTACGCCAGCGACAGCGAGGGCAAGATCCCATACGGGCCCAAAGCCCCGGCGTTCACCAGCCCGCTGGACCTCTATCCCTCCACGGGGGCGCCGACCAGCCTCATATCTTTGGGGAGCGGAGCCCCGGCCGGCTTGGGCCTGATGCTCAAGGACCAACTCTGCAACCAGCCGAAGGTTCTTTTCTGCCCCAGCAGCGACCAACCCATCGACGCCAATGCCCAGCTCGCCAACGTGGGCACCCGCCAGGCCCAATGCAGCTTTTACTACCGCCACGCGGGCACCACCCAGTTATTCGACAATCCCAACGCCAGCCTGACCGCTCCCGAGCATATCAAGCTCGACAACCTCGGGGATAACCGCGATGGCCTGCCCATTCGCGCCCTGGTCATTGATACGCAGTTTTTGTGCTCCCCCGGCATGACCACTTTCGGCATCACCACCAGCACCCACCACCGCCAGAAAGTGGCGGATATCCTCTTCTCGGACGGCCACGCCGCATCACGCCCCAACCGCGACGGCCGGTTCGTTGTGGACCTGAGCAACTACGCCGAAGTCCGCGACGCCTTCAACAAGATATTGAAGGTCCTGGAACGGGCCGACCTGGAGCCTTGACCTGCAGGAGGGACGCTGGGGTGTACAGTCGGGCTTCTCTCAGGTCTGCATCTCGCATTCCTGGAACTGTCTTACTGGGTGAGTCCCCCGGCAAAGCCAGAGGATTGCCTTGTGCATTCAGCTCTGGAGCAACTCAGGGTGGCGCCGGCGGATGAAATCACGGTCCTCAGCCGGCAGCTCCGCCAAGAGGATTGGTTTGTCCTGCGGCCGGGTGCCCTTCTGGTTTATCCGGTTCATGACACTCCAGTTGCGGGCGGGCTTGTCAGGTGTGGCGTCCGGTGGCTCCTGGGTCGGCAAATCATAGCGGGTAAAATCAATTACCTGCTCGGGCCCATTGTTCTTCCAGTCACGCAGCAGAGCGAGGCGAAAATCGCGGTTCATGAACCAGCGAATCTGCTTATCAGCGTCTGAGCCGCCGATGCCGGTGCCCCGCTGAACAAAGCGGTAATCCACCGGGTCGTTGGCCTGAAACTGCCGGCGCCAGGCCAGGCCGAACTCGCCTTGAGTGACGCAGAGCGTTGCGGGCCAGCGCCGCCGAATTTCCTGGAGCCACAAAGTCAGCGAGTCGATCGACCGCGGCACCAGGCAGACCTCCCAGCAGTTGGTCACCCAGCCAAAGCCGTTGAGGTTGAAGCCGGAATCAAAATGGACGGCCGTGGTCTCGACCATTTGCCGCAGCCCCTTCTCCGGACCATGAGCAAAAACCGTCTCAATGGGTCCGACCCCCATGCGGCTGTTGAAGCCGCCGTCGAAACCCCGGCGCCGGGCCGCCAGGAAGTCCATCGTCCAGCCATCGAGATTGACGCAGTCAATCAAGTCGGCCTTGTTTTGGGCCGGTTTGCAGAAGTGCTGGCGGCTGGGGTAGTAGGGATAAGAAAGGGAGCCGTCCCCGTCGCCATTGTCGATGGCGTACTGGCTCCAGATATTCGCCTGGGCGACGTGAATGCCTTCTCGCTCGGCAAGATAACGCAGGTTCTCAGCCGCCAGGTATCCGGCCACGACACTGCGCGGGCGATATCCGTTCCCGACCATTTCCGATACCAGATTCAAAGCATCGTGCAGGTCGCGGTTGACCTGGTCGCGGCGGTTGTACATCGGGGCAAAGTAGCCGCCCGGAATGAACGTGATCTCGTCGCCATGGCGGCGGTGATACTCGACGATCTGTTTGCGGATGGCCTGGTAATTGGGCCGTTGGTCCCGCAGCGCCAGCCAGGAAAAGGCCCAGGTCATCCGCCCGCCCGGGAAGCCCCGCTCAAAGCAGTCGCGGAGCCGGCGCACCGATTCGACCGTGTGGAGGGCTCCCTCATCCTCGCCCGCATTGTGGTCCCGGCTGACTTCGATTTGATTGACGCGCACCACGGTGTTGAAGGTTAGAAAGCGGTTGCCCTTCAAAGTGGGCAGCGCGGGCGCATCGGATTCAGCGCCGAACGCCGGGTTGGAAAGCAGGGCCGCGCCGCCCGCCATCATGGCGGACCTCAGGAAGGAGCGGCGGCTGAGGCTGGGGTCGCGTGGAATCATATTTTTTGCCAACGAGGAAATCATTAACAGGAATCTCTGCTGAGGGAAGCGGAATGTAAATAGAGCATTACTGGCCACCGATTGCGTCGGCACGGACGAGAGACACGGCTTCCTGCAACACATCGCCCAAAGCCAATTGGGTCTGCCCGCCCTTCTGTCCCTAGGCAGTTGCGGCGTGTTCGCCGGATTGAAAACTGTGAACTTGTTTCCATTGAAGCACACCAGGCCGTTGAACGT
>SESG01026336.1_pt1 | contig 10234 bp, 11 predicted proteins | sample 3171421 | NCBI WGS metagenome assembly SESG01 (sample SAMN10866946, study PRJNA518727) | freshwater metagenome | biome: subpolar coniferous forest; feature: holomictic lake; material: water; isolation source: holomictic Lake 227, 6 m and 8 m depth | place: Canada: near Kenora, Ontario | collected... | reverse complement strand
TCATACACAATCTGCTTTGACGGCATCGGGATCTTGTCAATCTGAATCTTGGCCCGCCCGAAGAAGTCTGTCGCCAGCGTGCTGTGATAATCCGAAAATACCACCACCCTTTTAATCCCCGCGGCAATCAGCGCCTTGGCGCAGGTCGTGCAGGGCATGTTCGTCACATACGCTGTCGCCCCGTCAATGATATGCCCCTTGCGCGCCGCCTGGGTTATCGCGTTCATCTCCGCGTGATTAGTACGCACACAATGATTTTCCACAATCAGGCATCCCTCATCTTCGCAATGCACATCCCCGGGGATTGATCCATTATATCCCGTGGCAATGACTTCGCGGTCCTTGACCAGCACACACCCGCAATGCATGCGCGGGCACGTCGCGCGCTCGGACGCGATCATTGCCAGCTTCATGAAATACTCATCCCAGTCCGGTCTCGCCATAAATCAGCCTCCTTATTCAAAAGTTGGAAAGACATATTACCAGATACGGCAGGATACGTCGTTAAAAATCTAAAACCCGCCGCACGCCTTCCTGGAAAATATCTTCCGGGGGCAGAAGGCTGACAACAAAATAATCTTCCTGCTCGAAATCAAAGAAAAATCCCGGATGAACAAAAACATACTTTTCTTTAAGGAGCTCGAGCGCCCATTCATCACCGGGCATGCCCATATCCGTGTGAAGGACAGCATACCAACCGCCTTCTGCCGGAAGCATCTTAATATTTGCAGCCGCAGCCGCCGCGGCAAGATAAACATAATTAGCACGCACCCGCGCCATGATCCTGGACGTGATTTCACTGCGCTTTTCCAACCATACCGGTGCCGCATGCTGAACGGGCGTATTAACCGACAAATAAGTATCGGCAATAACCTCAAGGCGGCTGAGTGCTTCATTGACCTGATCTTGAGGGCCATTGACCACCATCCAGCCGAGCTTCATCTGAGGAAGCGCCATCGCCTTTGACAGGCCTCCCAGGGCAAAGCTTAAGGCCCCGGTATTAGCGGCAAGGCTCGGGCAGGGTGTTGCCACAGGATCAAACACATAATCTGCAAATACCTCGTCGCTGATGAGCGCCATATCCAAATCTGTGCATAATGCGTTCAGGCGCTCAATCTCATCCGGACGCACGCAGGAACCCGTCGGATTATTAGGGCTCACCAGCACCACAGCCTTGACCCCGCGCCGAGCTTCTTTTTTCAGAAATTCGAAATCAATACCCCATGACCGGCCATCAAATTTAAGACGATAATTAGCCGTTTCCACATCATTTAGCCCCGCGAGATACGAAAAAAGCGGATACCCCGGCACCGGCAAAAGAACACGGTCATGCGGATCCATGAGAAGACGGAATAAAAACGTGTACGCTTCGGATGATGCCGACGTCAGGATGATCTGCTCGGGCGAAATAACAATGCCCTTGTCCGCATAATAACGCGCCACTGCCTCACGGGCCTTAAGCATGCCCTTGGGATGCGGATCATATAGAAGATTGTCTGTGTTTTGAAACGATGGCAGGATCAGACCGGCCGGATGCGCGATCCCTGCCCGGGTCGGATTCGATTCCGTCAGGTCAACAACAGAAACCCCCTCTGCCCGGAGCCTGTCCAGCTCGAGCGAAAGGGGGTTCTCGCCTAAATCCCATTGTGTGCGTTGAGAAAACATTCGCGAAGGAATCATCACACCGCAGCAGGCGCAGGCAAAGAAAGTTCTTCCGGAACAGTTTCCAGCGGCCCGTTCTCCAGGCGATCATAAATATAAGCCCCGGCGATAGCACTAATCGGCATCGTCACAAGAAGCCCCACAAGCAGGCATAGAAATCCGGCACAGTTCAATAAAACGATAAGCAGTCCAAAAACAAACAGCCGCCCTTTCTGCCCCCGCGTGATCTCTCGGCTGCGTTTGAGGGCAGCAATAGGCCCGAGCCCTTTATCGAGGATTAAATACTTATACATACCAAACATGATCATGGCAATAAAACCAGGAACAATTAAAAGAATAAGCCCCACGACTAACATTAATCCGTAACAAAGGGAAGAAGCAATTATGGGTAACAACACCCCTACATTGGCAAACAGATCAGAGACAGCCGGTGTCTGATCACGCGATACCGCCAGCCAGAACCTGGTCACCACAATAGATAAAAACATCATCAGCAGAATTACAACAAGCTGCAGAACATAATACATAATCTTAGGAAAAGGAAATTTGTAGCGATACTGATTCAAAAAATTATAAAGCTGAATACGTTTCGTTTCAAGATCCGGCGTCAGGGACAAATCATCGGCAGTGATCATGTCCTGCAATTTAGCCTGAACACGTCCACGCTGATCAACATAACCGGCTTTCTGTAAATACTCATACATCTGATCAGCAACACCACGATCCTTAAATTCAGCGGCCACTTCATGTCTAAACATAAAACTCTGCCCGGCGAATTTCTGCAACACCCCTGAGCCAACCTGCAAGCATACTAAACAAAAAAGGACCAGCGCAATGGATACCCAATACTTCCTGGTCATCTCCCACCCGTGGCCGATCGCTTCTTTATATGAAAATTTTGCTTCCGCCATGAGGCCTCCTTTGACAACCCAACAATATGTGACACATCCAATTTCTATAAACGATACACACCAAAAACTGAAGGCATACCGTAATCTTTGGATAATCAATTATACTTGATCTGCCAGGCGTAAAACAAGGGCTTCAGAATCCTGCCAACCGAGGCACGCATCCGTAATGGACTTGCCGTAAACCCCGCCCGTCACATCCTGGCTGCCTTCTTCAATGTAGCTCTCCACCATAATGCCGCGGACAAACTGCCGGAGTTCCGGGGCATACTTGAGGCTGTTGATAACTTCCTGCGCCACGCGCGGCTGTTCACGGAACTGACGGTTAGAATTGGCATGGCTGACATCGATCATGACCGCGGGATTTTCAAGCTTTGACTCCGCATAGAGTTTCTTAAGCAGCATAATATCTTCATGATGATGATTCGGCAAAGACCGCCCGAAAGGGCTAACGGCCCCGCGCAAAATGGTATGCGTCAAAGGATTCCCGGTCGTAGCCACCTCCCAGCCGGCATAGGAAAAAATGTGCGGCGACTGCGCGGCCCTGACAGAATTGAGCATAACGCTCACATCGCCGCTCGTCGGATTTTTCATCCCCGCCGGCACATCCAGGCCGCTCACGGTCAGGCGGTGCGCCTGGTTTTCAACAGAACGCGCACCGATGGCCACATAGCTGAGAAGATCCTGCAGGTAAGGATAATTTTCAGGATAAAGCATTTCATCCGCGGCGCTTAATCCCGACTCGGTCAAGGCACGGATATGCATCCGGCGAATGGCCATAAGGCCCGCAACAATATTCGGGTCTTCATTAGGATCCGGCTGATGCGCCATCCCCTTGTATCCAATACCGGTGGTGCGCGGTTTATTAGTATAAATTCTCGGCAGAAGAAGAAGCTTCTCCTTTATCCGGGACTGAAGCCGGGCCAAACGGGCGACATAATCACACACCGCATCTTCATTGTCCGCCGAACACGGGCCGATAATAACAAGAAATTTTGAACTTTTCCCCGTAATAATATCTGCCACCTCACGGTCGCGCTGATACTTAAACTCCGCGATTTCAGGGCTAAGCGGCAATTCCTGTAAAACGTCTTCCACCGCCGGAAGACGTTTACGATATTCAAACGACATGTGAAACTCCTTGTGCGTAAAAACTATTTTTCTGCGGCATCACCGGTATCATGAAGCTCAACAGGCAAGCGGGCCTTCAAGCGCTCAACTTCCTGCCGGACCTGCCCAAGCTGTTTCTGCGCTTTGTCAAAATCATCCTTGGCCACCCACTGATCCGCTTCTTTCTTAATCTTTAATTTCACGTTTTCCGCCCGGAGGCCGCGCACCTCTTCAACAAGATCTTGCCAGCGGCGCTCAAGGTCATTATTTTGGCCTGTCACCTTTCTCACATCCGCCGTGAGCGCCTCCTTGACCAGCCTGAGCTCTTTAACCTCATATTCAAACCGGATCCGCTGATTAGCCTCCGCGTGCAGCGCCGCGTTCACCCGGCCGACCTCGGAACGCAAATCTTCTTCCTGCTTTTTTTCTTTCACCAGGGACAGCTCTTCCTTTTGCCGCCAGGCTTTTTCCTGCTCAAGCTCCCGCTCCAGCCCCCGAATAACCGCACCAAGCTCATCGCATTCGCGCGCTTTCTCTTTCTGTGCCTCACGAGAATCCCGGATCGAACTCTCAAGGGCCCGGATACGGCGCTCAAAACGCTCGGTCAAGCTGGAAACATCGAAAGGCGTTTCAACCGGAGCCACAACCTCTCGCCGGCGCTTTTTCTTGCGGGCAGGGTCTCGTTCCGGCCACCGGGAAACTATCCGCGCCAGCACCACCAGCAGGACCAGCGCCACGCCGATGATTGCCAGGGACAACACATCCATTACAGCTCGCCCCGGGAATGTTTATCTTTCAGGCGATTCGCTTCCGCCACAAATGCATCAAATTGACGCCCCAGCAAATCCACCCCCGGCGCCAACGTTAAAATATCCTCATTCCTGGCCTGCGCGTCCAATTCAACACAATTGGCATGCATCTGCGCCGCGGAAATATTGCCGGTCGCCCCCTTGATCCCATGGATGATGGTCTGAAACTCCCGGCGGTCATTCCCCTTCACAGCCTTCTGAAGAGCCGCATATTTACCCGGGAAATCCTCCCTGAAAATATCCGTCAATTCAAGAAAAAGATCACTGTCATCCTGAACGCGTTCCATGCCATCTTTCCAATCGATAACTTCCATAACTCAAGCCTCTTTCTTTCGTTTAACAAGATTAATGATTTCCTGAAAAAGCTGCTGGCGGTCAACAGGCTTGGACACATACCCGTCCATCCCCGAAGACAAATACTTCTCGCGATCACCCGCCATGGCGTTAGCCGTCATGGCAATGATAGGAACATGCAGCCCCGTTTGTTTTTCTTCGCTCCTGATAAGAGCCACAGCCTCAATCCCGGTCATTTCAGGCATGTGATCATCCATGAGGATCATGTCAAACCGCGATTTCCCCTGCGCCTCGACAGCCTCTTTGCCATTATTGACCGCAACCACTTCCCACCCCCGCTTCTCAAGAATGCGCACCGCGATTTTCTGATTAACCAGATTGTCTTCGGCAAGCAATATCTTGAGCCGTCCCACATCTTCCTGAATCATATTTGCCGTATCCCCGGCCACCGATGAAGATTTCCCCGCCACCCGAAGGCTGATAGGCAGTCTCATGACAAAATTAAAAGAACTCCCGGATCCTTCCACACTTTCAACCCACAGGCGCCCTCCCATCAACTCGACAAGTTTCCGGGAAATCGCCAGGCCAAGCCCGGTACCGCCGTAACGCCTAGCCGTCTGTTCATCGGCCTGACTGAAAACCTCAAAAATACGCGCATGCTTATCTGCCGGGATCCCGATCCCCGTATCCTTTACTTCAAACAAAATATCACACCCCGTGTCGCTTCGCCCCTGCAAAGAAACCACTACCGTCACACCACCCTTATGCGTGAACTTGATCGCATTATTAATCAGATTAATAATAATCTGACGGATACGCACGGGATCGCCCATAACAAAAGCAGGAATTTCCGGGCCGACCTCCCAATTGAGATAAAGATTTTTGTTCTGTGCAAGAATTTGCAACCCGCGGCAGGCACTGCGGATAATCTCTTCAAGTGAAATTTCAAGGACATCAATGGACAGCTTACCCGCTTCAGCACGTGAAATGTCCAGGATATCATTAATAAGGCGCAGCAAACTCGTCGCCGCATCTTTGGCCGCTTTAAGATTATCCTGCTGTTCTGCACTGAGCGTCGTTTCCAATGTCAGGTCAAGCATGCCGATAATCGCATTCATGGGTGTACGCAATTCATGCGACATCTTGGCCAGCGAAAGGCTTCTGGCACCGCTGGCCGCCCCGGCTTCCATGCGCGCCTTAACCAGCATTTCCTGAATACGGCGCTGCTTGGTGCTGTCGCGGAAAATAGCGATGGCTCCCGCCATACCCCCTTCCGCATCAGTAACAATCGAAACCGACGCATTCACATCCACCACGCCGCCGTCTTTTTTAATAATCTTGGTCATGATCCCCGCGACAAGGCCTTTCCGGCGGATATTGAGCCGGCGCATTTTGCGCCATTCACGATCCGGATAGAAATCCTTTAACGGCTTATTAAAAAAATCCTCGCGTGACATCCCCAGCAACTGTTCCGCGAAAGGATTCCAGGCAATCACCTGTTCATCCTTGTCTGTCACAATAATTGCCGCAGGAGAATTTTCAAAAACAACCTTAAAAATTTCCCTGGACCTCCCGAGATCTTTCTCAATTTCTTTCCGGCGGCCGATATCCTCAGCCGAAAAATCAAGAAAACACGCCCGGTCATCAGCATCATATTTCACCGTAATCGACAGGCAAACCCATACCTCGCCGGCATCCTTCCGCCGCAAAAGAACCTCATACTTATCAGCAAGATCCTTTTTTTTCAAACGGGAAAGAATATTGCGGTAAGCCGCCGGCAATGCAAAAACTTCCGCCACCTTGCACGCCAAAAGCTCCTCTGGCTTATACCCAAGCATGCCGGCGAAAGCGGCGTTGACAAATAAAAACTTCGCCCCGGGGCCAATGCCGGTACGGCCGATGCCGGTTTTGAGGGTGTTAATGAATTCCTGTAACTGCACGTGATTAAGTATCATAGGTTAACGCTTGATTTTAATGTTAATCAAAATTGCCGTTAAATTAATCACGCCTGTTATAGCCCCCAGGCCTGCGAGAGAGAATTTAAAAAGTGCCGTTCCCGGATCAAGGGTTAAAAACCCGTGAACAGCCCACGATGTGAGGGAAATACCCAAAACCACCGTGAACGCAGAAACAAGAAAAATAAACAGCGACAAAAGGCTCGATAAAAGCACAACAAAGACATTGTAAAGCACAAGGTCATCCTTGGCGCAACGACTGGCGGCTATCCCGATCCTTTTCATATTGACTTACCCATGTTAACACATTAAAACGGCATGATCCGGCTCAGGATCATCGTTCAAACTTAACCACATTTTCCCACCACGCCGACGGCTCCCAGCGCTGCAGCTGCTTCCAGAGCTTTTTGGCTGTGCGTGTTTTAAGAAAACCGGGCGCACGTTTAAGAAACTTTTCGGCAACAGGATGCCCGCTGTCCTCATACTCCCTCGCCTGAACCAGGCACTCAAGGATATCCGCGTCCCGGGCAATCAAAGCCTCGGGCGTAAGCTGTGTATCGTAATCTCCGCGGATATCCACCAGCGCATCCCGGACCCGGGGAGGCAATGGCGCCACCTGATCCTTGAAAACACGTTTTTCCGCATCTTTAAAATCAATATAATAATGCCCCATTTTATGAAGGTCATTGATACGCGACTCATGGATATCATTAAAGAGCGTCATGGCCAGGACACGGTAAACATCCGCTTTTTCTTCATGGGCCATGTAAAACCCAATGACCGCGCAACGGAAACAATGATCCGCCACACTTTCAGGATCCTTAATCCCCGCGACCCACCAACCGCTGCGCTTGACGCGCTTGAGCAGGCCGGCCTCGGCGAAAAAATCAAGGGCGCTGTCAGGCCGGACGTTTTTTGGGCTGCTGATCTTTTTGTTTTTTAATTTCATAACAAAATAATGCGGCAGCATGCGCCGCGTTTAAAGAAAGCCGCGGATGCGCCATCGGCACCGTCAGTTTCATGTCAATGCGCGACAATGTGATGTCGCGTATCCCTTTTCCTTCCGATCCAACCACCAGCCCCACCGGAAAAGCAAATTTGGCCGCAGCCACATCTTCTCCATCCTTAACAACACTGCCGGCAATCCAATAACCCTTGGCCCTGGCTTTCTCAATAGCATTATTCAGATTGTTCACCTTGGCGATTTTGACATAATTTTCACCGCCGCAGGCCACGCGCGTCACCGTGTCTGTTACCTCAACAGCACCATGCACCGGGATAATAATAGCAAAACCGCCCAGGCACGCCGCGGTACGGAGAATCGCACCAAAATTCTGCGGATCCGTGATGCCGTCCAAAAAAAGAGGCGTATCCCCCGCCGCGAACATTTCTTCAAGAAGGTCATCATAATCCGCGTACGCGAAATCAGCAACCTCAATCAACAATCCCTGCGTATTATGGCTGCGCCCCAACTTCAGCATCTTAGTCGCAGGCACCATACTCACCGGGATGCCGTGCTTCTTGGCTTTTTGCGCGATATACGCACGTTCGGCATGCCCTGTCTCAATAAAAATATGCCGAATACTTTTAGGATCCGCCTTGATGCGCTCCAGCACCGGGTTCTTTCCGTAAATCTTCATTTTTTTATCCCCAGTCCCAGATAAAATACAGGTTTCAAAATACTCCACCATCCCAAAAATGGCGTCATCTTTGTATAACCCAGCCGTTTGGGCGGATAAATCTTTGTTACAAAAACTTCCGTAAACCTGTAGCGCAGGCGTATCGCTTTAAACATCAAATAAGGCTCAAGCTCATAAGCATCAAGCCAGGATTGATCAAGGTTCATGCGTGAATCCAGCGTAAAATCCAATCGAAAAGCTCGAAACCCATTCGTGCTGTCAGTCAGCTTGCGTCTGGCAAAAAAAGACATCAGCCAGGGATGCAGCCGCGTGGCCACCTTACGGTAAAACGGCATATCCCCTCCGGCACCGCAGCGGCCAAGATACCGCGACCCTTGCACAAAATCATAACCATCCTCAAGGATCGGCCGCAATACCGCCGGGATATCCGCCGGGTCATCCTTATCATTACCCGCCATGATCACAAGGACATCATAACCATTTTTCTGGGCATACCGGATCGCCGTGCGAATAGCCGCGCCAACCCCTCGGCGGCGCTCATGCCTGATTGTTTTAACTCCCGAAGAAGCGAAAGAAATAATCTCTTCGGTTGTCCCGTCTGTTGAACAATCATCCACCACCAGATAATCAGCCATGGCACGTGCCGGACTGCTTAAAAACCTCCCGATCACACTGCGAATTTTTTCTCGCTCATTGAACGCTACGGGAGACACCAGGACCTTGGTCATGCCGCACCCCGCCGTTGTGCTTGCGCCGCGCACGGGCGCCCGTCATCTCCGGCGGTGCCAACCCGGCGGGCGGGATTGCCGACAACAATGGCGTAAGCCGGCACATCCTCAACCACCACAGCTCCTGCGCCGACAACCGCACGCTCTCCAATCGTAACACCGCACAACACCGTCGCATTTCCGCCGACAGAAGCACCCTTCTTAACAATCGTCCGTTCCAGTTTCCAGTTGGCCGCGCGGCTGCGCGGGTAACGGTCATTGGTAAACACCGCGGCAGGCCCGACAAAAACACTGTCTTCCAGTATGACGCCGTCAAAAATCGAAACCCCGTTTTTAATCGTCACATTATCGCCGATAAAAACCCCGCTCTCAACATAACAATGGTCACCGATATTACAACCGCTTCCAATCACCGCGCCGGATTGAATATTACAAAAAGCCCAAACCTTCGTACCGTCCCCGATACGCGCCTGCGGACTCACCAAAGCTGTCTCGTGTTTCACATAGTGCATGCTATACCGTTGCAAGAGTACCGTTGTTATCCATAGACTTCTGAATAGCCGCAAGCGTGCGGACCACCCGTGCCGCCCGGCGAGCATCCGCCAGTTCCGGCGGCCTCCCTGTTTTGATACAATCAATAAAATACTGCCCTTGAAATTTTAAAGGTTCTCCGAGGCTAATCCTTGGAATGGTAATACTACCTTCCCGCGACAAAAGCTGGAACTCCCCGTATGACGCATAATACTTCGACGTACGCTCCACCGACTTATCATAAACCTTAACGGCCCCCATGGCATCAAGGTCGTCCCAAACAAGCATTTTCTTCTCGCCCACAATGGTGATCTGCCGGATCTTGCGCGGATCTGCCCAGCTAACATGAAGATTCGCCATCTTGCCCGCCGGATAGTCCAATGTGGCAAAAGCTAAATCCTCAAGGGAATTCCCAAGGCACTTCAATCCCCTTGCCGACGCACTCAACGCGGATTCCCCGAAAAGAAAATCAAAAATGGCAATATCATGCGGCGCCAGGTCCCAAAGGGCGTTGACATCATAACGGAACGGCCCGAGATTAGTACGCTCAGAGTGCGCGTAAAAAATACGACCGATCTCACCGGAATCGATGCAGGC
>SESG01031962.1_pt1 | contig 10237 bp, 8 predicted proteins | sample 3171421 | NCBI WGS metagenome assembly SESG01 (sample SAMN10866946, study PRJNA518727) | freshwater metagenome | biome: subpolar coniferous forest; feature: holomictic lake; material: water; isolation source: holomictic Lake 227, 6 m and 8 m depth | place: Canada: near Kenora, Ontario | collected... | reverse complement strand
GATTTATCCGGGGGTGTCGCTGCGCTCAACCCCCGGCTATTATCTGGAAATCCTCCGGATTACAAGAGCGCGCAGACGCTACGGATAAAGCAAGAACGGCTTCCGCTCGCTTTGGAAACGGGCGTTGGCTGTGGACCACCCGGCGACGATCTTTGCGGGCGGCACACCTCGCTCAATGGCGGTGCGGATGGAGTCGCTGCCGTAGCATTTGTAGAAGATGTCGTATTTGCTCTGCGAGCCCGTGAAAAGGCTGTGCGGAGCGGATCGTTGTGCGGCGGAAAGGATGTAAATGCCGAGCGCGCAGAGGTCGGCCTGGGCGGCGGGGTCGATGCGGATGCGCGCGCCCTGAAGACCGTTGTGCGCGTATTCGCTGAAGCTGACGCCCTGCAGCTTGAGCGAGCGCAGGTAGGCGGTGAATTTGTCGGCATCCGTCCATTTGCAGGCGGCGATTTGGAACGGTTCGGAACCGCCGCAGCCGGTCTCGATGCCTTGGATTTCGCCCACCAGCCCGGTGGCGACGTAGTAGGCCGGTGAACTGGCATACGGGATGTTGGGGGAGGTGGCGATCCAGCGCAGCCCGGTGCGGTTCCAGGTCATGTCGCGCTGCCAGTTGTGCATCTTGACCACCGTGAGGTCGCACTTGGGCTGCACCCAGCCTTTGGCGTTGGCCATTTGCGCCAACTCCCCGGCCGTCATGCCGTGAACGTAGGGGACGGGAAGCTGGCCGACAAAGGAAATCCACTGCGGCTCCATCGGAGGGCCTTCCACGCGCAGCCCGCCGAGCGGGTTGGGCCGGTCGAGCACCACAAACGGGATGCCCGCTTCGCCCGCCGCCTCCATGCACTTGGCCATGGTGGAGATGTAGGTGTAGGAGCGGCTCCCGATGTCCTGCATGTCATAGACAAGCACGTCCAGGCCTTTGAGCATGGCGGGGGTTGGTTTGCGGTTTGGGCCGTAGAGCGAGTAGCAGGGCGCGCCGGTGAGCTTGTCCTTGCGCGAGGCGACATATTTCCCCGCTCCCACCACGCCATCCAGCCCGTGCTCCGGCGCGAAGAGCGCCACCAGGCGGACACCTTTGGCGCTGGCGAGGATTTTGCGCGTTTTGACGCCGTCCGCGTCGATGCCGGTGTGGTTGGTGACCAGCCCGACGCGCTTGCCCTGAAGGATGGAAAACTCATGCTGCTTGAGCACGTCAATGCCCAGTTCCACCTGCTGTGCCCGCGCCGTTCCCAGCAGCGCAATGAAAATGAACAGGGCGAATAAGAGGGAGGCGAAAGATATGCAGCGCCCAGTTTTCACCCGCCCCGAAGAACCCACCGGAAAGTCAGACATTCCCAAGTGCAACTTGGGAACGAGGTAAGGAAGGGCGATGCAAACAGGGAAAATCCCAAGGGTTTTCGATTGATTGAAATTCATAAAAAACTAGGGTCAATGTTATGGAGCGTTCACCACTCGGTCAACTGTTGCTCTCGGGCGTTCCCGGCCCGGAGCTGGATTCTCAAAGCGCGGCAACCTTTCGCCGGGTGCAGCCGGGCGGTTTCATTTTGTTTGGACGCAACATCAAGTCACCTTTGCAATTGCGCAAGTTGATCGACGATCTGCGCGATCTTTCCTCGGTCGAGCCCATCATCACCATCGACCAGGAGGGGGGGCGCGTTTCGCGCCTGCGGGAGATTGGCAGCGAGCCGCCCAACGCCCAGCAGTTGCGCGACAAGGCAGACGCCGCGCTTATCCTGCGCCACGGCCACATCACCGGGCGGCTGCTGCGGCTCTTTGGGTTCAACCTCGACCTCTGCCCGGTGCTCGACATTTCCTTTGACGACGAGGCGGACAACTCGCTGCGGGGCCGCTGCTACGGCCGGGATGTCGCGCAGGTGATCGCGCTCGCCGGAGCCTTCAACGAAGGGCTGCGCGCGGAGGGGATCGCCAGTTGCGGCAAGCATTTCCCCGGCTACTCGCGCGCTCCCATCGACGCCCATCACGAACTGCCCCAGATTGACCTCTCGCGTGCGGAGATGGACGCGCACGAACTCGCCGTCTTTCGCCATTTTGCAGACAAGATCGACTCCATGATGATCGGCCACGCGTATTATCCCGCACTGGATGCTTCCGGCACGCCCACCTCGCTTTCGCGTGCAGTAGTGGCGGGGATGCTGCGCCAGGAGATGGGCTTTGGTGGGTTGATTATGACGGACGACCTGGACATGGGGGCCATCCTCAACCACTACGGGCTGGAAGAGACGATCCGGCTCGCGATCACAGCGGGCAACGACCTGGCGATGATCTGCCACCAAATCCCCAACGTGGAGGCCGCGTGGAAGACGCTGGAGCGGCTGCCCGCGAAGGAACTCGACCGGGCGTTGGAGAACGTACACCGCTTCAAGGCGAACATGGCTCCGCCAGATGTGTTCAGCGAAGCGGAATTCCAACGCCGGGACGCGGAGGTGTGGCAACTGCGCGTGGACACGCTCGGTGAGGAACGCGCTCGGGAGCGCAGCCCGGAAAACGGCAAACGCTCTCCAGTGGAGACTTACTAATACTGCTGATACGGAATACTGCGTATAGGCTTTGCTAATAGTCGATCCTTGCAATGCGGGAGATTGCAGGTTAAAAGAAGCGAATATTCAACGGGAACGCCTCCTCCCCATGCCCCCCTCCCAATACCCACCCACTACGAACGGGCGCGATTTGCTATATGATTCCAGCGCGGCCCGGAGCGTCGCCGGGATGCATGATTCAGGATATGGCGTCCGGTTGGTTGTCATGGCCTACATTGTGGTGGCCTTGGTTTGGATTTTTTTTACCGACCGCCTTACGGATGCTTTGCTTGTCTCCGTGCAAGACGCTGAGGATCAATCGGTTTATAAAGGGTTTCTCTTTGTGGGTTTGACGGGGGCTTTGCTGTATGTCCTCATTTCCCGCCTGGTGTCCCGATTCAGGGTGGTGAGCGAATCCCTCGCAAAGAGCGAAACGAGATACCGGCTTTTGGTCGAAAACTTCCCCGACGGCGTCTGCATCCATCGCGGCGAAAAGATTCTCTTTGCGAACGCCGCAGCCGTCCGGATCTTCGGCGCGCAGGATGAAAAGGAAGTATTGGAGAAATCCCCCTTCGATTTCGTTCATCCCGACTTTCACGAGAGGGTTCGCAACTGCATGGTCACGTTATCCGAAGGCCGCGAATTTCCCTCGAATGCGCAGAGGATCGTGCGGCTGGATGGCAGGGTTTTGGACGTGGAAGTCGTCCCCTCCTATTTTGTTGATCAAGACGGGCCAGCTTTCAAAGTCATTCTCCGCGACATCTCGGAGCGGACGCGCAGGGATGCGGAGATCCGCCGTCTCAACCGTCTCTACGCGGTCTTGAGCCAGGTGAACCAGATGGTGGCTTGCATGACTTCCCGGCAGAAGCTCTTGGACGGAGTTTGCCGGGTCATCTGTGAGGTGGGGGAATTCAAGCTGGCGTGGATTGGCTGGCTGGACGAGGAGAAACACGAGGTGGCTCCTGTGGCTTCGCATGGGGGGGAAGAGGAGATCAAGAAAGCGATTCCACTTTACCGAGGCAACGATCCCGAGGAAGGCTCCGGCTTGGCGGGAAGCGCGATTTGTGAAGGCCGCACCTGCGTTGTCAACGACTACGTGGGAGATCCGCGCACGCACCTGTGGGAAGAGGACGCCGCAGCGCGCGAACACCGCTCGGCTGTCGCACTGCCGATCCGCAACGGCGGGAAAATCTGCGGTGTGTTGACGGTCTACGCCGGGGAAAGAAATTGTTTCCAAAGCCAGGAGGTCAAGCTGTTGGAGGAAGTGAGCACAGGGATTTCCTGCGGCCTGGATCACCTGGATCGAGAGACGCTTCGGCGCCAGGCGGAGGAAGGCTTGCGAAAAAGTGCGGCGCAACTCCGCCAACTCTCCCAAGCCGTGGAGCAGAGCCCAAGCTCCGTTGTGATCACGGACACCCAGGGGAATATCCAATACGTTAACCCGAAATTCACGGCGGACACCGGCTACACTGCGGAAGAGGCGCTCGGTCAGACGCCGCGCATTCTCAAATCCGGCGAGACGTGCCCGGAGGGATACAAAGTTTTGTGGGAGACCATCACTTCAGGCCGGGAATGGCGCGGGGAGTTCCACAACAAGAAAAAGAACGGCGAGTTGTTTTGGGAATCCGCCTCGATCAGCCCGATCACCGATGAAAGCGGCGTGATCACCCATTTTCTGGGCATCAAGGAGGACATCACCGAACGCAAGCGCACGGAGGAGGCGCTGCGCAAGTCCGAGGAAAAATTTGTCAAGGCGTTCAATGCCACCCCTGTGGTGGTCGCACTCATCACCCTCAAGGAGGCGCGCTACCTTGAAGTGAACGAGGCATTCCTGGAGGGAAGCGGGTATGGCCGTGAAGAAGTTATCGGACGCACCGTGGCGGAACTCGGATTTTTTGACGCCCCCAAGGAGTTTGAGCAGATGATGCAGAAGCTTGTCACGCAAGGCAACCTGCGCGACGAGGAGTTTCGGTTCCGAGCCAAATCCGGCGAGGAGCGCACGGCGATTCTTTCCGCCGAGCCCATCGATATTTTAGATGAGCCGTGCATCATTTACAGCTGCCTGGACATCACCGAGCGCAAACAGATGGAGGAGAAATTCCTGCGCGTCCAGCGGATGGAAAGCATCGGCGCGCTTGCCGGGGGGATGGCGCATGATCTCAACAACATCCTTGCGCCGATCATGATGTCGGCGACCATGCTTCACGAGAAGGGAATTTCAGCGGAAATCCGGCAGCAACTGATCGCCGGCATCGAGGAGGCGGCGCAGCGGGGGGCGAACATTGTGGGTCAGGTGCTCACCTTTGCCCGCGGGGTCAAAGGCCGGCACATCGTTCTGGATACCCAGGTTCTGGCTGCCCAAATTGCGCGGATCGTGAAGGAGACCTTCCCGAAAACAATCCAGTTCTCGCTCTCCACGCCGGAGTCTCTCTGGAATGTCACCGGCGACTCCACCCAGTTGCACCAAGTCTTGCTCAACCTCTGCGTCAATGCGCGGGATGCCATGCCCGAGGGCGGTTCCCTGAATCTGAGCTTGGAAAATATCGAGGTGGACGACACGTTTGCCTCCATGGTTCACGGAGCCAAGCCCGGTTGTTATGTCCGTTTTCGGTTGGCGGATTCCGGCGTCGGCATTCCCAAACAAATTGCGGATCGCATTTTCGAGCCGTTCTTTACCACCAAGGAGCCGGGGAAGGGAACCGGGCTGGGGCTTTCCACTGCGGTGGGAATCGTGCGCAGCCACGGCGGATTTTTGAAGGTGGAATCCGAACCCGGAAAAGGGGCCGTATTCCAGGTGTTTCTTCCCGCAACCACCGATGCCGTGCGTCAAAGCGGGCCTGCGCAAACACCCTCCATTTCCCGGGGCCACGGCGAGACGATCCTCGTGGTGGATGACGAACCGGAGATAGTGAATGTGATCGAGGCGATTCTGAAACAAAACGGGTGGGAGGTGGTCAAGGCCGTCGACGGTTTGGAAGGGGTCGCCGCCTTTTTGCATCACTCAGACAAGATCAGAGCCGTGGTGACAGACATGGTCATGCCGAACTTGGATGGGCTGGGCTTGATCCGTTCCATCCGCAAACTGGCCCCCGACCTGCCCATCATGGTCTCCAGCGGCTACAGCAACGAGCAAAGCCGGGAGGCCTTGAGTGAGCTGCGGGTGAGCGCTTTTCTCAAAAAGCCCTTCAGCGCCCGGCAACTCATCGGCGAGGTGGTCTCGCTGCTGTACGGCGTTTCCGAAGACGGAAAATAATTTAGCCTTTCGCTGCAAAAAATTCCCGAGCAAACGCCCAAACCGAGGGTGCATCGTCGAAACCAACGTACGATGAAACGCTATAAAACGATCAGTTTGGTGGCGGTTGCCTTGGGAGGATCTCTGCTCCCGGCGACTGCCGGGAATGCGATTGTAAACGGGGGAACCGTTGTCGGTGCCGGAGGGGTAAGGGGGGGGGCGGTTTCCATCACCGTGCCGGGGTATGGGGCGGGAAATCCCGCCCTTGTGGTAACGAGAGCCACTTTGCCGCGGAATAACGCTTTTTCTGGGGTTGGGTTGAACCGCGGAGGGGCATTGGGGGGGGACCGAAACAACGGCTGGTCTGGCAGGAATAGGGGGTGTGGAAATAATGGCGGGTCTTGGGGCACTTTCGACACCGGCTATTACCCCTACAACAACGCCAACTACCTTGGTTTGCCGCCGTGGTATCGGCTCAATTACTACACGCCTACCACGGAGGAGATCGACAACGGCACGGCCTACCAGAACATCCCCTCCTCCCATGCCTGGAGAGGGTATGGCGTTCCAGATGGTTACCCCGGAACCACCGGCTACGGCATGCCCGCTTCGCAAACAAACGCCCAACAGGATGTCGATTTCGTGGTGGCCGTGCAGCGGGAACTCCGGCGGCGCGGTTTCTACAATGGGATCGTCAACGGGATTAGCGATGCGGCGACGCGCTCGGCGATCCGTTCCTTCGAGGCCAGCGCGGGGCTGCCTGTCACCGGCGTGATTGGCGTTCCCCTGCTGCGGACCTTCGGGTTTTTCTGAAAAATCCCGCCCGCCAGACGCTCAAAAGGGGGTTTCATTGGCGATACCCCTGTACTATGAGACTGCAAAAATTTCCTACTTTGGCTGCCGCCATCCTGGGAATCCTATCGGTTGGCACGACGGAACTGTGGGCGCGTGGCGGCGGGTTTGGTGGTGGTGGTGCCCGTTTTGGAGGAGGGGGAGGGCGGGCGATTGCCGGGCCACGGGGGTTTGCCGCCGTGCGGGGGTCCGGCTTTGCCGCGGTGCGTGGGCCCGGCTTTGCCGGAGTGGCGGTGAGGCGATCCCCCGCGTTTGTGGGCGAACGGTTCCACCGGTTTGACCACCGGCGCGGCTTGAATCATTTTGTTGTTGCAGGAGGATACCCCTACTACCCGTACTTTCCCGGTTACTACAACCCAGCCCCTTTTTATGATCCGTATGCGGTGCAAAACGCCTATCCGCCGCCCATCGCGGAATCCAGCACTGCGGCTCTGACGCCGCCCTGCCCCGGACTCGTTGCGGGGGATGTGGTGGGCAATGTGCAGCGCGTTTTGAGATACCGGGGTTTTTATCGCGGGCCAATCGACGGCCTGAGCGGGCCGACCACGCGTGCAGCCATTCGCGCGTACGACGCAAGTGTGGGCTTGCCGCCCACCGGGATGATTGACGCCCGGCTGCTCATCTCCATGCAATTGATGTAATGGATTGAGGAACAGAGGCGAAGGCCGTAAGCTGTTCCTCATTCCTCATGAAAGACTTTGATTTTGTTGTTCTCGGCGGCGGAAGCGCCGGGTATGCCGCCGCTTCCACCGCCGCCTCGCTGGGGCTGAGGGTGGCCGTGGTGGAGGGCGGGGAGCAGGTGGGGGGACTTTGCATTTTGCGTGGGTGCATGCCGAGCAAAACGCTCCTCGAGTCCGCCAACCGCCATTTTGCGGCGAGCCGCGCCGGGGAGTTTGGGGTTTTGGTGGGTTCCCTTGGGTTTTCGGTGGAAGAAATCCACGCCCGCAAAGAGCGGCTGGTGGAGGAGTTTGCCCAATACCGCGCCAAGCAGTTGGAAAGCGGGCGGTTTGAATTTCTGCGCGGCTGGGCGGGGTTTGTGGATCCGCATACCGTCGAGGTGCGCATGGAGGACGGCTCGGCCCGGCGCTTGAGCGCAGAGACCTTTCTTTTGGCCACGGGTTCACGGGTCAAACAGGTGGCGGTGCCGGGATTGGCTGAGACGGGCTATTGGGACAGCGATGCCGTGCTCTCGCAGGCGCGCGTTCCCCAGTCTGTGGTTGTTTTGGGCGGCGGCGCCACGGCGGTGGAGTTTGCGCACTATTACGCGGCGCTGGGCGCGCAAGTCACCGTCATCCAGCGCAGCGAGCAGCTGCTCAAAGAGATGGATGCGGACGTGGCGCGCGCTTTGGCGGAGGCCTTCCGCAAACGCGGAATCCACGTTTACTGTTCCACGGAGCTGGTGCGGGTGGAACCGGCTGAGGGTGGCCTGAAGCGGGTTCTCTTCACCCAGAAGGGAGCAACGCGCACCGTGGAAGCCGAGGAGATTGTTTATGCATTGGGGAGGGAACCGCAATTGGAAGGGTTGCATCTTGAAAAAGCGGGCATTGAGACCACGCGCGGCTGCCTGGCCGTCGGCCCGACTCAGCAAACGGCCGTGGCGCATATTTTTGCGGCGGGCGATGTCGCCGGGCCGCATGAGATCGTGCATATTGCCATCCAGCAGGGCGAACTGGCCGCCCGCAATGCAGCGCGCCTGATCCAGGGCGCATGCGCCGGAGAACCGCCCCGGTGCTTGGAGGAAATCGACTACCGGCTGCGGCTCTTTGTGATTTTCAGCCACCCGGAGATCGGCGTGGCGGGATTTACCGAGTCCGAATTGCAAGCCGCAGAGGCCTCCTATCGCGCGGCGACCTACCCGTTTGATGATCACGGGAAATCCATGCTCATGGGGGAGACCGAGGGGTTTGTGAAATTGCTGGCGAGTGAGGAAACCGGCGAGATTCTCGGAGCCTCCGTGGTGGGGCCGCACGCTTCAGAACTCATTCATGAGATTGTGGTGGCGCTGCGGTTTCGAGCCACAGCGCGGCAGCTCATGGAGATTCCCCACTACCACCCGACCTTGAGCGAAATCTGGACCTACCCTGCGGAAGAACTCGCCGGAGGAATGTGAAACCCGGTTGACATCGGTTTTTGCAACGATGATAGTACACCGTGTTTAACCGACTTTTGTCCCAGAAACCAGAGACATCTGAGGGGCTTGACCAAGCCGCAATTACTCCATCCAAACCCAAACAAAATATGGCAGACTTAACTTCCGCAAAAAACCATCTTTCCGCCGACGTTGAAATCAAAGGATCGATCCAATTTCAAAACGAACTGACAATCGACGGCAAAGTCGAGGGGGAAATCACCTCCGCCGGCGTTCTCATCATCGGCGAAAACTCCGAGGTGCGCGGCGAAATCAAGACCAAATCCGTTACGGTGCACGGCAAAGTGCAGGGAAATATCACCGTGGAAGAACGCTGCGAGCTCAAGGGGCGCGCGCAATTGATCGGGGATTTGAAGGCGGCCCGTCTCGTGATTGAGGAAGGCGCAACCTTTGTCGGAAAATCCGAAGTGTCGCCCACGCGCGGTTCCATCAAAACGCCTGAGGCCCCCCGTACTCCTGAAGCGGTCAAGCAGCAGTCTATCCTTGGGCGCTAATTTGCGGCGCCAACAGTAGCCTTCTACAGTGTCCGGCCAGAAGCCAAAATCCGCTGGCAAGGTTGCCCGTACGTGTCCGCTCTGCGGTTTCAAACAGCTCGAGTCGCCCTACGCGAAGAGCACGTTTTGCCGCAAGTGCGGCGAGCACTACGAGCCGGGAAGAGCGAAGCCGATCCTGCGCAACGAGCGTCCCTCATTGCTTGAGCGGGTCGGCGCGTTCCTTTCACGCCATAAGACGCGGCAAATCACTTGTTTTGATTGTGCCGCCGTGCAAACGGTCAGCAGCTCGTCCTCCTCGAGCCTCTGCCCGAACTGTAGTGCGTACATTGACCTGAGCGACTTCAAGATCAACACGGTTTACAGCCGGGTGATCCAAACCCAGGGCACGGTTCTTATCGACTCCAAGGCGGACGTCACCAGTTCCAAGGTGGCGTGCCGGGAGGCTTACCTCAAGGGAAAGCTGCGCGGCAATCTGCTGTGCACCGGCACCGCGCACGTCAAGTGGAAGGGGAAAGTCACCGGTTCCCTGGAGGCCGGGCACATTGACATTGCCAAGCGGAGCGAGGTGGAGTTCGTGCGCACCGTCAAAGCCCGCTCCATGCAGATTGCGGGCAGAGTTTTGGCGAATCTCCAGGTGGATGGAACGGTCAAAATCACCAAGCGCGGACGTCTGGAGGGAAACGTGCAGGCAAAGGGAATCGTTGTGGAAAAAGGAGGGGTGTTCCAAGGGGAGCTGATCATCACCCCCGCTGCGTTAAACCAGCCCGCGCTTTCTCCTGCGGCAAGTTCCGTTCGCAAGCAGCCGGGAAAACCGGCCAAACAGGCGGAATCTGCACCGCAGGACGTGCAGCCGGATTTGGGTTTGGATTTGTAGTCGTTGGATACAAAAAGCCACCGTGCGAACACGGTGGCTTTTCGATGAAAACTAAGCGGGCTTGCCGTGGGTTGTTGAGACCTAGAGCAATTTACCAAA
>SESG01008942.1_pt1 | contig 10238 bp, 11 predicted proteins | sample 3171421 | NCBI WGS metagenome assembly SESG01 (sample SAMN10866946, study PRJNA518727) | freshwater metagenome | biome: subpolar coniferous forest; feature: holomictic lake; material: water; isolation source: holomictic Lake 227, 6 m and 8 m depth | place: Canada: near Kenora, Ontario | collected... | reverse complement strand
AAGTTAGCAGTTTTTTTGGTATTTTCATAGAAATATGTGTTTTTGACAATATAAAAAGCTGTTTCCTGCTACTTTTGGTCCGAGTATTCCATCAGCTCATTTGAGAAATAGTCTATTTCTACGTTACCATTCTTTAGAATTGCATCTGGCTCAGCACTCCAGTGATATCTTTTTTTACAGACGACTCGTTTTATTCCTGCATTGATTAACATCATTGCGCATGCTCTACATGGAGTCATTAGAGTATAGAGTGTTGAACCATCTATTGACAAACCGAATTTTGCTGCCGTACACATTGCATTTTGTTCTGCGTGTACAGTACGAACGCAGTGCTTGGATTCTACAGAATCTTCGTGTACAACTGTATTGATTTTATGTCCTTCTTCATCACAATGTGGAAATCCTGCTGGAGCTCCGACGTATCCCGTTGAGACAATTAATTTATTTTTTACTAGAACTGCACCGCATCTTCCCCTATCACAGGTACCTCTTTTTCCAACTTGCTCTGCAAGATTCATGAAGTATTCATCCCAGGAAGGTCTCTTTTCAGTCATGATAATTCGTGTATTTCAGCATTAAAAAAGATTGCTGTACTGGATGCTATGCTAATTATTTGTGATTAATGAACGACCCCTGCTGGACTCGAACCAGCGACCTCATGATTACAACCTTCTCCAATCGCTTAGAGGGTAGGACTATACCTTTACCTTGGCTTTTGCTTTAGGTAGTGAGTGTCTAGTCTCTGCACCTTCCCTTTCGGGCTTGGCTCAGGATTGCCCACGAGGGGTTTCCCTGAATTTACTCACTGTTCATCCTTCAGTTTCCCAAAGGAGCTGCTAAATTCTCAACATCCTTGTTGAATGTTCACAGTCACGCGCTCTAACCGGCTGAGCTAAGGGGTCTTAATTAAGTGACTAGAAGAGGTTATTTAAAGATTACTCTTTCCTATTTTTGAATTTTATTTTTTATAATCTTTTTTGTAAAAAATCTTGTCGACGACAGATTTTTTCTTCTTTTTTATTTTTTTTGAAAAAAGATGGATTTTACATAGTGTTTATAAAGAAAAGATGCCTATGAATTTAAAGAGGTTTACAAAAATGCCAAAGAAAAAGTCTAAAAAGACAAAGGCCAAAAGAACAACTAGAAGAACTGTAAAGAAAAAGAAAAGATAACTTTTCTCGTTCTTTATTTTTCTTGATTTTATTTTTGTAAATTACTTTTTTCTTTTATTTTTTTATCTTTTAATGCTGGCAGATTTTTGTTAGCTGTTGTCTGATGAAGTTGAGTTGTTGTAAGAGATAATTAATTTTAGGATATGTTTTAGGATTTATCTATATTTTTTCTTTTCAGTGTTCATGCGCTCCATGAAATTGTAAACATTTGCTTCCTTGGAGCCACGGATTAGATTTGTTAGTGCCGTGACAGCTTCATCAATGGATGCAACTGGTCCAATAATTCCAACGGTATTTCCATTGATTACAATATCACAGTTTCCAATTGTTTCCATGGTTCTTTTTGTTTTTCCTTCTCTACCAATTACTCTTGCACGTACATCCTTTATCTTTTTACGTCTTGTGAACGACTTTATGTTAACTTTTTTGAATTGTATATCTGCATCGGTAAGAAGAAGGGCTTTTTCTGCTGTAAATCCTAATCCTAGAGCGTCCAGGATGATGGATGCTTCATATTCGTTCATTGGATCTCCTTCAAATGTGACCTTTCTGCCCTGGATGGTTATCTTTACTCCAAGTTTTTCTTCTATCTTTTTCTTGTTAATTTTCAGTTCTTTCGTTTTTTCTAGAATTATTGTTTCCATTAGAGTATTAGTAGAAAAGGGATTCCTGCGATGGCTGAGGGTTCTCCGCTCAAAATTCCTGCTTTTTTTGCCGCTTCTATGGCCTGAGGACCCACTATGTTGAATGTGGAATCTTCCATTGCTTGCCTGATTAGAATTTCTACGGCTTCTTCTTCTGAGACTTCCTTATCTTTGTAGAAATTTTCTCTTACATCTAGTTGGAATTTTCCTTCTTCGAATTTTTTTCCGAGTATATCCGAGTCACAGAGTGAAACTACGTTTCTATATGACTGGTGTATTTTTAGTTGCATTTTTTCTCCTCTTTATATTGACCTGATGGGAGATTTTGCTCCACAGGCTAGACAATGTTTGAACTTCAAATGTTTGTCAGATATGATTTCAGTATCTGGCTTGCCACATTCCTTACAGACCACGAATTCTTTAGAGTATTGTTCTATCTTTTCGTTTATTTTAATTGAATTGAACTTACTATTCAGGATTAAACGGTCTTTGTCTATTTTACCAGAGACTGCAAGCTCCTTTAGAAGAAATTTAGATAGTTGATTTATATCTCTGCGCAGGTATCCGGCAATTTGGGTGATATTGGTGATTATGGTGTTTTTCCCCTCTACCTGACCAGATACCTTTGGAATTTCGAATCTCTCAGTGCTCTTGCTAACAACCTTTACCTTATCATAGGCTTGTTTTAACAAGGAGTCGTAGGATTCCATGATACTAATGGCTAAATAGGGTTTATAAAGTTTAATTTTCTATATATTATATGGTTAAGCCAAGGGATCATGCTAGATCTGGAAATGGAAGAAAATTAGTTACCACAATTCTTTTGGGCATTTTTGTTACAATAATGCTCACAATTTTAATTAATTTGATTATCAGCTATGCCTATGAAGGGCCCCAGTATGACAAATATTGCAAGACAAACTATTATCAACCAAGCGCACCATTAAAAGTGCCAACTTGTTATAACTGCACATACCCATTGGGAATGCAGGTAGAGGAACAGAATTGTTCCATGTCTGGGGGAATTGCAGTTTACAGTTACAATGAGTATGGATGCCCCGTTTCAGTAGACAGGTGTGATACCTGCAATAATGACTATAACAAATCAATGGAAATCTATAATCGGAGGGTTTTCTTTGTCTATGCCATTGTAGGTTTTGCATTGATAATATTTGGTTTATTTTCTGCCTCTCTGTTATTGCAGATAGTCACATTACCTTCTGGGGCGTTCTTGGTTATTGAAGCTGCGGTAAAGAATTTTGATGATAAATTAATGGTGATTATAACTTTCGGATTGTTGATTGCTCTTGCTTTGTATTTGGCAGTAAAGAAATTGAAATTAAATTAACTAACTTGTAGTTCTATCCTAGCCATCTAAGTTTACCTGGGCGAGGTTCATAAATAAGTCCATCTTCCAACAAACGCTTAATTTCCTTATTGATTAATTCTGGAGGTTCTTTTAGTTGCATGATTATTTTGTCTACATCAATGCCGTTATCTTTCTCTGCATCCTTTATGAGAGTAAGAATTGAATCCTTAAGTGCACTTATTTCTTCTTTCTTTAGAGTTTTTGGAGCATCGGCATCCAGTTCTAGTTTTCTGACTAGAAGATATTGAGGATCTTGTTTTTTTATTATTTCTGGGGTAATATATACTTCATTGTTCCAGCTCCTCAGAAGTCCGATTACTAAAACCGTGTCTCCCTGGTTCAAATGGGCAAAGAATTTTTCCACATCCTCTCCGAAGGTTTTAGCTTTTATCTGTCCAGAACCATCGTCCAGGGTGATGGAACCAAATTTTTTCTCACCTTCCTGCACATATTTGTCTACCACATTGGCTACGATATTCACGCGTACAACTTTTTTATTATCCAGGTCAAGATGTTTAAGCTTGTCGGCTTCCATAATTGGTTTACCTTGAATTAGCTGGCCAAGCCTATATTTGTATGCAATATTTCTTTGGAATTGTGGTTCTGCCATTTTAGGTTTCTTTTTTATTTATTTATTTGTTCTTTGGGGCTTTTAAGCTTTTATGTCTTCCAATCTATTTATTAAATCTTTGACTTTCAGTTCTATACTTTTAACAATTGGTTGCATTTCTTCAATTTTATCGCTCTGCGAGTCTGAAATATCCCAGAATTCTGTTTTTTTGCCATATTTTGCCTGTTCATTGAACAATTCTTTTGGAACGTTATCCGCCACCACGATGGTCAGATCTTGCCAGACTAGCAGGGCAGAACTTAAACCCTGAGGTTTTGAAGTTAGTTCCAGATTGTTTTTCTTTGCAACTTCTAAAATTTCCGGACTGATGGCCTGGCCTTCTATCGGTCCGGCGCTTTTTGCTTCATTTTTAGGATTTTTATTATATTTATTGAAAAAGGCTTCAGCTATTTTGCTTCTGAATCGATTGTATTTGCAGACAAATAGTATTTTCATAGTTTCTGTATGAATCCTTTTTTAGGTTTGAAAATGTCTCCCGAAGTCGTAAGCTGATTTAGGGAGTCTTCAAGATCTTGAGCACTTATTTTGCCGTCTATGGCTTTTTCTAGCTCTTCCATGGGAATTTGTTTGCCCATTCTAGATTCTAGCTGGGAAATAATATCTCTAACGAGCATGATTTTTCCACGCTTCGATGAAGATATTCCAGTGGTTATTCTGTCTATGTCAAATGTCTTTGTTTCTTCATCATAGCCTACCTGTTGCAGGCAGTGCTTCAATAGTTCGATGGCTTTTTTGGCATCATCTCTCTTCACTTCTTCACTGAATCTCATCTTTGCATGGGCTTCTGAAAGTCTAACAATTCCTTCCAGTTGTCTTGCGGTGATGGGGATGGGTTTGGTGTCAGATTCTATTTTCGTTGACTGATTTCTAAGTTTTACATAAAATTCTTTTATTTCATCTATTGCTTCATCGGTGAGTTTTGGTTTACATTTTCTTCTTGCATAGGCAATATATTTTCTCAGCAGTTTAGGTTCCACCATCTCTCGGATTACTTCCTGTTTATGTTCTTGAAGAACGTGGGTGGCTATTGCTTCATCCTGGGATTTATTTGGTATGTCTCTAAGTACGAATATTAAATCAAATCTGCTGAGCAACGCCGGGGAAATATCAATCTGCTGCGGAATTGGTGTGTGTGGATCGAAACGTCCGAGTTTTGGATTTCCTGCTGCCAGGACCGTTGTCTCTGAACGAAGTGTCGAGTGTATGTTTGCTTTGGAAATAGTCACAGACTGTTGTTCCATTGCTTCATGCATTGAGCTTCTGTCTTGTTCGTCCATTTTCTCTATTTCATCTATGCAAACTACTCCCTTGTTGGAAAGAACCATTGCTCCAGCTTCCAGAGACCATCCTTTGAGGAATTCATCCTTTACGACGGCGGCAGTAAGTCCTGCTGCAGTGGCTGCCTTTCCAGAAACGTAACGGCCCTTTGGTGCGATTGTTGATGTGAACTTTAGAAGAACGGATTTTGCTACTCCCGGATCACCAACAAGAAGGATGTGGATGTCTCCTCTTGTCGAACCTTTGTCTGATTTTACCTTTTTGACACCGCCGAGAAGTTGAAGAAGAACTGCTTCCTTTACTTTTTCGAACCCATAGATACTTGGAGCTATACTTTGAGCTAGTTTTTTGAAAACGTGTGGATCGGTGGCGATTTCAAGAATTTGTTTTGTATCTTCTTCCGAGATATTGAGATCCTCGAAGGTTTCTTCCATAGGAATTACGTTGTTTGCTTCAATGGATATGTCGTATCTCGTAGAAACTCCAGTTTTAAGAGGAATTGGAACTTCCGTAAGCGTGCCATAAACTTTTACCTTACTACCTGGAGTTGTACGTTCTTCCATTCTCGGATCGACAAGATCTTCCTTAAGCCAGATGGTCATTTTTCTAGGCTGTTCTCCACCTTCTAGAGAGTCGGGTGATTCTTCTATGACTACACGTTGAGTGTCTACCATTTCCTTGGAGATGATTTGGAAAGGACCGCGCCATTGGCAGGAGCAACGGGAGGGGAATGTGAACTTACTGTCAATTTGCAGAACTGAGAGTTTAGCTCCACAGTTGGGACATTCAAATTTGGCATTTGTTACCTGTGGACGAACGTCGGAAGCTTGACGTACAATGCCTTCGATGCAAAGAAGTTGATTCAGATGTTTAGAACGAATCTTTCTTATGTCTACATAGGTACTTTTAGGTAGATCTCGGAATCTTATTCTGGGATTTTTAACTAGGCCCGTGCTGTCTAGGGCATCTTCCATTATTGCAATGGTTTCATTGGGCTTATCCAATAGTAACTCCGAAAGTGTTGGAGAAAATTCTACAATATCTGGAAAATTCAGGAAGATTACTCTTTCACCCTGTCTGATTGACTCACCTATTTCCTTTTTGTATGAATCAAAGAAGCTTTTTGCCTCAAGGGATATTTCTTCATTCTTTTTTACTTTATCCATGTAAAATGAGGTATTTGTTTATTTATATGGTTTGTTGTAGTTGAACTGTTACTTGAGAATGATATTATTGTTCTCTCGATTCCATTCTCTTTTTTATCTCTTTTTCGAATCCCTGGTCCGTTGGCATGTAATACTTAGAGTCTTTTATTTCGTCCGGGAGATGCTGTTGATTTTTTATCTCTTCTTTACTTGCTTCAGGGGCATATTTGTATCCTTTTCCGTAGCCAAGATCTTTCATTAAGGGCGTGGGGGCGTTTCTGATTATCAATGGTACTGGCAGGTTTCCAGTTTCAAGGATTTGTTTTTTTGCGATGTTTACTGCTTCATAGACTTTATTGCTTTTTGGAGCTTGAGCAAGATATATTGCTGTCTGCACGAGGGCAGTGTTACATTCGGGATAGCCTAGGAATTCTACCGAATCCTTTGCTGCCGTTGCAAGAATGAGTGCTTGAGGATCTGCATTACCTATATCCTCGGAAGCGAATCGAATGAGTCTGCGAATTATGTATTTTGGATCTTCTCCAGCTTCAATCATTCGCATTGTCCAATATATGGATGCCTGCACGTCCGAGTCTCGCATTGATTTATGAATTGCAGAGATGATATTGTGGTGTTCTTCCCCATTTTTGTCGTAGCGAAGTCTGCGTTCTGCGGAATTTAGAATCATTTCTCGCTTGATTTCTTTTTCATTCTGAGATTTTGATGCAAGGAAAGCTAGTTCTAAAATATTTATGGCAGTTCTTGCATCTCCATTGGAAATGTTTGCAAGAAGCTCTTTATTATCTTCCGATATGGTGAGGTTTTCTTGTCCTAGGCCGTGTTCCTTATCGGTTATTGTTCGATTTATTATTTGAATGATATTTTCTTTTGTTAGTTCTTTTAGAGTAAAAACGCGTGATCTGGAAAGGAGGGCGGAGATTACTTCAAATGAAGGATTTTCTGTTGTTGCTCCGATTAGAATGATTGTTCCTTTTTCTACGAATGGTAGGAGGAAGTCTTGCTGTGATTTGTTGAATCTATGAATTTCGTCTAAGAACAGGATTTTCTTTCTTCCAGATGCATTAAAATTGGAAAGATTTGTGAGTTGTTTTGCATTTACGATTTTGTCGATGTCTGCCTTGGATGCCGATACGGCTGAGAGTTCAATGAACTCTGCATCCGCTGCCTGGGCAATTAGCTTTGCTAGAGTTGTCTTACCACATCCGGGTGGACCCCAGAATATGATTGAAGAGAAAATATTCTTTTTGTCAATCATTTCTCGAAGTGGCATGCCCTTCTTTACCAGGTGTTCTTGGCCGTAGAATTCATCTATGCTTTTAGGACGCATTCTGTAGGCGAGGGGTTGTTCTTTCATACTATCTTAGAAGAAAGGTAATTTTTAACTATTGTTATACTGGTTTAACAGCAGAAAGAGTTAAAAATACCTTTCTTTTCTGGCTTTTAATCTAAAATGACTGGGAAATATGCTTTGTTGAATCTGTATTGTGGTTTTGCTTCAAGTGATGGTTGTCCAGAAGTCAGGTTTGAGAAGCTCTTCAGTTCCGTTTTACCATATTTAGAAGAAAGTGGAAATTTGTTGTGGCGCGGAGAAGCACAGCAAATCAGAATTAAAGCACTACAAGCTGTAAGAAGAAATTTACAGTCCGGGCTCAATAAGGAATTTGACTACTGTTATTCATGTTTAATTCCAGATGAAAAAATTGCAGCTAAAGTTATCGATTATGCACAAGATAACATTCCAGGCGCAAGAGAAAGAATAACTCTCCTAAGTTGTATGCATGGTCGTATAAAATTTAATAGAGATATAGCCTTTGAAGGAATAAATGAACTTAATAGGATTGAGCTTGTTGACAAATTTATTAATGCAGGTTTTAAAGGGCATGATTGGGATAGATCTCATTTGGAGGATTCTTTAGATTATTATTCCAAGCAGGGTGATGCCCAAGGCATTGCAGATGTCCAAGCGAGACTCGCTAAAATTGATCCTAGAAAAGTTTGGCTGGAAAATTTGAAGTTGAATCAGCTATAGTTAATTACTCAAAGGCAAATCTTAGAATTGCACCAACGCCCTTTGTAAGGTTAAGGAATTGTTCGCCTTCTTCGGTTTCTGTGGATACGAGCTGAACTTCCGCGCCTATGTTTTTTGCTAGAGCTTCTAATTCTTCTACCTCTGCTTTTGGCAAGTCCTTTGATAGCAAGAGCTTTTCAACAGCGCCTCGTTCCATGGCCAGTTTAGTTCTTTCAAATCCATAGGTTGATTTGTCCTTATGTTTGCCCAGAGCTTCGAAGAATTTGTTTACTATCGCCTTTTCCTTAATGAGTTCTTGTTGAGCAATGTCTTCCCAGGATGCTTCTACCAGAAGTTTAAGTCCGTGTTCGTCCACATAGCCAATATCTTTTACTGCAATTACTTTTTCTTTTAGTTTTGTGACTAAATCTCCAACATCCAAGAAGTCGTCCTTTGTAGGAATAGGGCCGCCGACAAGAATGCCCTTTAGCTTGGGCATGTCAAAGAATATCTCTTTCATTCCATCTGCAACTCTTCTGAAGAATTCTTTTGCAAGTCCTTCAGTTACTCTGTGATAACGTGCAGCACTCTGACCACCGGCCCGTACCTTTCCAGGAACTCCAGATGTAAGAACGCGCAGAGATTTTATTTGTTTTCCATCTAGTACTCCAATTGTTGCCTGTTGCCGGTCTATAACTAGGAGTCCGTAGACTTCAGTTGTTTCCAACATTTCTTTTAGAGGTTCGATTACAAACTCTTTATCACATCGATATATACGTACGCGTAGAGGTTTTGGAGGTTCGTAGGCCCAGATTTGAATGTCTTCTCCGCCTTCTTTTTCTGAAACATTACCACAGTACATGGCAAGTCCATTTGGAGGAGTTTGTCTAAATTCTTTTATTTTACGAACAATCATATCTAATGCGGAAGTAACTGCTGATCTGGTTGATTTAGATTTAATGTTATCGGCAGTACTTCTTTCAGCGGTTATTTGATTTGAGACTTGATGGATATTTGTTCCCGTTGGGATTAGGACAGTAACTAGTTCCGTATGAGAACCCTTAACCTTTCCAAGTAGGTTTATGAGTTCCTGCAGTTCCATTCTCTGCTTCTCTGTTATGTCCTTATCTATCGTGTCTGCCATGTATATTTGAAAATTAGATCATTAATAAAGATTTACTCTGTCAAAGATTGTGACAGGCCGTTAAATCTTGCTCAAATTGCTTCAAATCAGCTGGAATAGAAATTCCATCTATGTGTTCTCTTAGAGAAATATTCTTTTCTCTCTTTGCTTTCCATACTTCTGAGTTGAATGCCATTATCTTATCTATCAGAGTAAGATCTGATTTTCCGAGCTTCGATTTAGGGAATTTGCTTTCTAGGAGGTTTATCTTAAGCTCTTTTGCTATGACATAGGCTAATTGAGGAGTCATTGGATACAATAGGGTGAGGAATCTTTCTAGGAGGAAATGAAGAGTTTCTTTTGCCGAGTCAGATTCTTGGGTGGAAAATTTGTTTTCCTGATTGTAGGCCCTGTTCTTTACTAGTTCCAGGTAGTGTGAAGCAAATATCTCCCATATGAAATGCCTTAGATTCTGTGCTGGGTGATAGAAGTCATAGAGATCATATGATTTGTCTGCTTCCAAGGTCATTTTTTCAATGTAATCTGTGAAGAGTTGATCTAATTTTGTTAATTTTGCCTTGCCTGGACGTTTGAACTGGAAAATAAATCTTGATACGTTCAGTATTTTATTAATTGTCTTCACTTCAGATTTTATTTTTTCCTTTGAACAGGAAACATCTTGCTTTGAGAGATCACCTTCATTTGCTGCCCAGAATCTCAATGCTTCTGCTCCATATTCTCTAAGAATTTCTTGAGGATCAATTACGTTGCCTACAGATTTGGACATTTTTCTTCCCTTTTCATCAAGGATGTGCTGATGAATCCAAATATCTTTGAAACATGCCTT
>SESG01034273.1_pt1 | contig 10245 bp, 7 predicted proteins | sample 3171421 | NCBI WGS metagenome assembly SESG01 (sample SAMN10866946, study PRJNA518727) | freshwater metagenome | biome: subpolar coniferous forest; feature: holomictic lake; material: water; isolation source: holomictic Lake 227, 6 m and 8 m depth | place: Canada: near Kenora, Ontario | collected... | reverse complement strand
TAGGACAATATGAATTTTCGGCCATTCTGCGCGATGTTTCAATAAACCCTTTCAGTTATCATAACAAACAAAGGGTGTTTTATTCAAGGGACATCGATTTCATTATACATAATGTTAAATACAGCCTTTCAGACAGCCTGTATTTTTTACAGGCTGAAGATATTGGCTTCAACCTCGTTAAATCGAGGATATGGGGGAAGAACATCGAGCTTCGTCCGAATTTCAATTCAAAAAGAGTAAGTCATTCCCGCCAGGGGACATTCATTCAGCTTGACCTCCCCGAATTTTCGATACAAGGGATAAACCTTTACCAGGCGCTTACAGAACAGAAAGTCCATTTAAAAAAAATAGCCCTCGATCTCGCACGGCTTAAGATCTTCCACAATACTTCCGAGGAAGCTATGGCTGCAAGGCTGGACCCCGAGAGGCGAAAGAAGCGAAAACCTATAAACAAGGCCGACCTCTACACGGTGATTGCAGGTCAGCTGAAATCGGTCCAGATCGATACCCTCCTGATCAACAATGCTTCACTTGATTTCTTTAAAACACTGGATGCAGGGAACCCTGAGCTCAGGGTAGCCGATATGGATATCGCTGTTGCGCATTTCAAGCTCGATTCAATATCGGGCAAGCAACGAAACAGGATCTTCTATGCCAAAGATCTCGAACTTAACCTGCATGATATCATACTGAAGCTCAGGGACCAGATTCATGTGATCAATGCCTGGCATGTTTACATCTCCACCAGAAAGAAAATGGTCGACATAGAAGATGCCATGCTGTATTCCGATGAGGCCAAAAATCTTGCGAATGAAGACAGCAGGAAGAATACTATTTCGGTGATGCTGCCCGACCTTCAGTTCAACAACATTGACCTGTTGAAGGTGTTTCATAAACAGGACCTGGAATTCAGTAACCTTATTGTGGAGTCGCCTGATGTTCATTTCACCAAATATAAAAAGGCGGTGAAAAAGGAAGGCAGGTTCAGGAACCCCCAGGACTTTTTCGCTGAATCGAATAATGATGTGATCTATGACCTGCTGAAGAAATATGTCAATTCCATAGATGGGGACTCGATTATTGTGAAAAACGGATATCTCGATTTTCACCAGAATATCGATAGTGTTGATCAGAAAATAAGTTCAGGGTCCTTTGACCTTAAGATGTTCGATTTCGTTATCGATTCAACTCACGGAATGAACCAGCAGGGCTACTTTTACAGCAGGGATTTTGATCTTGATGTGAAGTCATTTACTTTTTGTTCACCTGACAACCTGAAACATATCAAGGTTAGCCGGGCTCATATAGCTACGAAAGACTCTTTGATCGAGGCCGACAGTATATCATTTATAAGGACCCTGGAGCCCGAGGCTCATGAAGGATTTAAAAAATCAAATACCTCGGTGACTTTTACAGTCGACAATGTCTTTTTGCAGGGGCTGAATCATAAAAAGCTTTTCCTTGAAAAAGTACTCCAGGCAAACCTCCTGATGTTAATGAACCCCCGGATATCACTTAAAGCCGGCGACCCGGTAAAAATTACGCCTGTGCCGGAAGATGAAGGGCTTGCAGCTTCTCAGGAACTTGTGAAATTTCTTAAAATAAGCAAACTATATATCCTGAAGGGCGACATATCCTTCGACGCCTTGGAACGAACCAAATCGAGTTACTTTAAGCTAAAAGACATAGATTTTTCGGTTCAAAACTTGTTCATGAAGCTTCCCGACCGGGGGAAAAAGAATGCTGCCATGCGCTTCGATTCCATCAAACTCTCAGTGAAACCACTCAGGATGATCGTGATGGATAGTACTTATGAAATCCTTTGCGACAATATCAGTTTGAATAACTATCCTCTCGATATAGAAGCAGAAGGGATACATATCTTACCCTTATCGGCTGGCAGTAAGCGTTCCAAAGGAAAATCATCTGTAACCGCAACCATCCCGAAACTGAAGATCAATGATTTTTATTTCGACAAAGCCCTGTTTGAAAGCAATTGGATTGTCGGAAGCATCATAGTCTCAAATCCTGAAGCTGAAGTTTCGATCATCAGCCGGAAAGGGAAACAGCAGGGAACTGCGAAGATTCCGCTAGCCTTTCCGTACAAATCTTCAACCGGCTCTTTCAGGATCGACAGCATCCTGATCAAAAATGCGAGAACAAAACTTCACCTGGGGAATGAAAACGGGGTCAAGGATTATCTGCTCGACGATCTGCAGGTCTCTGTGCTCGGCTTTCTGCTCGATTCGCTGAACCAGGAAGGAAAGCCGGGGGTCCCGCTCTTTAATGCAGCGGATATCTCAATATCTGCCAAAGGCATGGATTTCATCCTCAACGACAGTCTGTACACTGCCGGATTCAAGAGAGTAAGCCTCAGTACAGGAAAGAAGAACCTCAGGGTTGATTCAATCTCGCTCAAACCCAATTTCAGCAGGGAAGAGTTTTATAAAGTGCTTGGATATCAAATGGATATATTTACTCTTTCGATGAACAGGATTGAGCTGTACAACCTGGATTTTCAGAAGCTTGTTTCACAAAAATCCATCTATGCGAGGTCTGTTGCAATTTCAAATCCGGTTACTGAAGTATACCGCGACAAAAGGGTTCCGGGCAGGAAACTGAACAAGAAATATTTGTTTCCTACACTGATCCGCAATATCCCGATAACACTGACCATTGATACTATTAAATTCAACAATGGCCGTGCGAGGTACGAAGAACAAACAGGCGATGAACCCGGACATGTATTTTTCAGCCGGATGAATGTGGTGGTAAATAACCTCACCAATGATTCGGCTGCCTTAAAGAAGAACAGGATCATGAGTGTTGACGGCAATTCGCGGCTCATGGATAAAGGCCATGCTCAGGCTCATTTCCGTTTTGATCTTGTGAATCCCAGGGATTCGATGTGGTGGTTTGCCACAATCGATTCGGTGGACCTCAGGGAGATCAATCCCATGTTAACGAAGCTGCTGCCGGTGAGGATCTCCCACGGATTTCTGAACAAAGCAAAAATTACCATGGTGAATGCAAATGATGCAACAGCCGTTGGGAATATCCAGGTGAATTACCGCAACCTCTACATCCAGCTGGATCTGTTCGCGAAGGGCTCATTCAAAAAAATCAAGAACGAATTACTCACCGATGTTGCCAATGCCTTTCTGCCCGATGACAATCCTGATTACAATGGAAGGTTCAGAGACGGGATCATTTATTTCAAAAGAGATACCACAAAAGCCTTTTTCAATTATATCTGGAAAAGCACACTCAGCGGGTTGAAATCAACGGTCGGATTCAATTCACCTGAACAGAAGGAAATAAAAAAGAACCTCAGAAGAAAGGCCAGATAAATTTTCTGTAATTTCGCGATGCTTTAAAATCAGGGCTGGTAAAGGGAAACATTATATGGTCATGCTGCCACAGGAAGAACGGTATTTTCAGAGAAGGATAGCCACTTCCTATGTAACCACCATGATCAGCACCACCCTGGTTTTATTCCTGATCGGGCTGATCGGGCTGATCTTTCTTCATGCAAGCAAACTTTCTGATTATGTGAAGGAAAACATAGGTTTTTCTATCATGATCAAGGATGGTGTAAGGGAAGCCGGTATACTTGAACTGAAAAAAAGACTGGACCTGGAACCCTATGTAAAATCGTCGGAATATATTCCGAAAGAAAGGGCCGCAGACCAGCTGCAGGAAGAACTGGGTGAAGACTTTATCGGTTTCCTGGGCTATAATCCTTTGCTTCACAGCATCGATCTCAGGCTCAAAGCCTCCTATGCCAATGCCGACAGCATAAGCAAAATAGAAAAGAAACTGCTCGACAGACCGGAAGTCAAAGAGGTCTTTTACCAGAAATCCCTCATCGATCTTATCAACACCAACCTGAACAAGGTAAGCCTGGTGCTCCTGGGTTTTTCGGCCATCATGTTTTTCATTGCCCTTGTGCTGATAAACAATACGATACGCCTGGCTATTTATTCCAAACGTTTCCTGATACGCAGCATGCAGCTGGTAGGCGCAACGGAGAGTTTCATCCGCCTTCCCTTCCTTGAAAAAGCAATTGCAAATGGCGTGTTGAGTTCCCTGCTTGCAATAGGAATGCTGGTGCTTATACTTTATTTCAGCATTGAACAGATCCCAGAGTTGCTCGCCCTGCAGGATCCCATCCGTCTTGCGATCCTGGTCGTACTTATTGTCGGCATCGGAGTTGGCATCTCCTGGGGGTCAACCTATATGAGTGTGAGAAAATACCTCAGAATTAAAACGGACCTGCTGTATACCTGAGTTTCAGAAAATTTCATACTTTTGCTTTCCCAAATAGAATTCCATGGATAAGAATAAAAAGCCGGCTGCAGTAAAAAAATCTGTTGAGCCTGCTAAACCTGCTCCAACCGTGAAGCTCGGAGAATTTGCCTTCGGAAAAGAGAATTATCGCCTGATGCTGATCGGCCTGTTTTTCATAACCCTTGGCTTTTTGCTTATGATCGGCGGGGGGTCCGATGATCCCAAAGTATTCAGTTACGATCTTTTCAGCTTCCGCAGGATCACCCTTTCACCTATCCTCATCCTTTCAGGCTATGTGATCGAGATCTTTGCAATCATGAAAAAACCCAAGGATTAATGTCTGTTTTGCAGGCCATTATCATGGCTGTTGTGGAAGGGATCACCGAGTTCCTTCCTATTTCAAGCACTGGCCATATGGCTTTAACCGGAGCTTTGCTGGGAATTGAAAAACAGGATTTCACCAAACTCTTCATTGAAACTGTTCAGTTCGGAGCCATCATCTCAGTCCTTGTTCTGTATTGGCGCAAATTCCTGAATTTCAAAAGTTTCGATTTTTATCTTAAACTCTTTATAGCTTTTATTCCCGCTGCCATTGTTGGAGTGCTTCTGAAAAAGCGAATCGAAGCTGTGCTCGAAAACCCTTTGTTTATCACAATCATCATGTTCCTGGGCGGCTTCATCCTGCTGTTCGTCGACAACTGGTTTAACAAGCCGACAATTCACGAAGACGAAAAGATCTCATATAAGAACTCCTTGTTCATAGGGTTGTTCCAGTTACTGGCGGTTGTATTCCCCGGTTTCAGCCGCTCTGCAGCGACCATTATGGGCGGTATGCAGCAGAAACTGGACCGCACGGTTGCTGCGGAATTTTCATTTTTCCTCGCCGTCCCCACCCTTGCAGGCGCCTGCGCCAAAGGATTATGGGATGCTTACAGGCATAACCCTGAACTGCTGAACCATCAAAATATCAACCTGATCATCATCGGGAATATCGTGGCTTTCATCGTAGCTATTATCGCCATAAAAGGTTTCATCTCCTTTTTGATCAAGCATGGCTTCAGGGCCTTTGGCTGGTACCGCATCATCGTCGGCGTGATCCTGCTTGTGTTCCTTCTCACAGGACATAGCTTAAGCCTTTAACTATGGCCCTCCAGTTTGAACAGGGCGAGATCCTCATGATCAATAAGCCTTTCCAGTGGACATCCTTTGATGTGGTTGGCAAACTACGCTCCCTCATCCGCCAGAACCTCCAGATAAAAAAGATAAAAATTGGCCATGCGGGTACCCTTGATCCCCTGGCTACCGGGCTGCTGATCATATGTACCGGGAAATTCACTAAAAGGATTGACGAATTCCAGGGCCTTGAAAAAGAATATACCGGGACTTTCCGCATCGGATCAACAACACCTTCATTTGACCTCGAGACAGAGGTCGTAAATGAACTTCCATTTGAGCAGATTACAATGGAGCAGATCATGGAGGCCGTTTCAAAGCTCACTGGAACATATGACCAGATGCCTCCTGCCTTCTCAGCCAAGAAAGTAGGAGGGAGACGGGCTTATAAATTTGCCCGCCAGGATATCCCGGTCGAATTCAAACCGCATCATATTTCGGTGAACGGTTTTGAAATAACCCGGGTCGATTTGCCGTATATTTGTTTCAGGATCAGCTGCAGCAAGGGAACCTACATCCGGTCCATAGCCAGGGACCTCGGGGTTCTGCTTGGCTGCGGGGCTCATCTCACGGAACTTTGCCGTACCCGTATTGGCTCCTACCATCTCAGGGATGCCTGGGAAATGGAAACAATAAACCGGCAGTTATTTGATGATAAACCTGCGGAGGTATGAAAAAATCAATCATTGTAGTCCTGCTGTTTTCTTTATTTGCCTGCGGATGCTGGTATTTCGGCAAACCGGCCGAGAACGGAAACAAGGCACACCTTGCATTTGAGCAAAAGATCCATGCCATTACGGGAAAAGCTGTCAGGAAGAACAGTAAGGATAACAACTTTTCTATGGATCAGCCCGATATGGCTGCCCTGCAGGAGATCCTGATGACGATGGATCCGGCTACGGGGAAGGTGCCCAGGGAAAGGCTGGTGAAGGCCTATGAACAAACGAAAGCCTTGTCGCTGCTGAAAAATGCCAATGATTTTCACTGGACAGGATATGCTTCAGATATGGGCGGACGAACACGTATGATGATGTTCGACCCCAATGATGCCGCACATAAAAAAGCCTGGGCGGGAGGCATCACAGGCGGGTTGTGGTATAATAACGACGTCACCTCTTCCGTCTCTTCATGGATACCTGTGGGAGATTTCTGGAGCAACCTTGCCATACGATGCATGGCGTATGATCCGAATGATCCCCTCGTTTTTTATATTGGCACCGGGGAAGCGGAGACTGCCTTGCAGACATACCGTGAGAGTTCCGGGCTGGGTACGGGAATATGGAAATCCACTGATGCAGGCCAGACCTGGGAGCAGCTGCCTTCAACTCTGGCTTTCTGTTTTACTACTGATATCCTCGTTCGGAATGAAAGCGGGACTTCAATCATTTATGCAGGAGTGGCTTCAGGATTGTACCACGGGACACACCAGAGTCAGCCCACCGACGGGCTTTTCCGCTCTGCCGACGGCGGGAGCACCTGGCAGCAGGTGATGCCCAATATCATTGGACAGACCTCCCCCTATGCGGTTCAGGATATCGCAAAAGGCGCCGACGGAAGGATCTATATCGGTACCCGTCCGAACCTTGCAGGCCAGGGAGGCGCTACCATCCTTTATTCCGATGCAGGCACCGCAGGCAGCTGGACCATCAACAATACTTACGAACAGGAAATCCTGGGCCTTTCAACGTATAATATTCCCGGGAGGGTTGTACTTGCAACAGCCCCATCAGACGCTAATGTTGTTTATGCCCTCATTGCAGGCGGCTTCATAAACCCCGCCGACAATTTCAAAAAATTTAATTGCGTGGATGTTCTCAGATCGGCGAACAAAGGAGTTAGCTGGACCAAGAAAAGCATGCCAATGGGAAACGATACCACGGCTTTTGCAACCATCGCCTGGCATGCGATGGATATTGCTGTTGACCCGAATAATCCCAACCAGGTATTTGCCGGCGGGCTCGACATGCACCGTTCACCCGACGGAGGGAACAACTGGCAGCAGCTCAGCAACTGGTACCAGTACACAGGGAATCAGCCGGGCTACATTCACGCCGACCAGCATGAGATCGTTTTCAGGCCGGGTTCTTCCAAACAGGTTCTTTTTGCGACAGACGGCGGGGTTTTCTTCACCTCATCCGCCGACTCAGTATCACCTGTGTTCAAACAACATAACCACAATTTCAATACCCTCCAGTTTTACACCTGCGACCTCAGTCCGACCGCCGGAGCTAATGAGTTTATCGGCGGTCTGCAGGATAACGGAACACTCTATTACCACGGAACTCCGCTTACAAACTACGATATGATCTCAGGTGGTGACGGGGCCTTTTGTTTCTGGGATAAGAACCAGCCGCAGTATTTTATCGCATCGGTGTATTACAATATGTATACGTTCTATATGAACGGAGGAAGCATGTCATCGACCTACGGGAACTCCGGCGTGTTTATCAATCCGGCCGACCTCGACTATAATAATAACTATCTCTTTGCAAATGCTACCGATGTTACCGGGACAAACCTCCCCAATACCCTGCTCAGGATCTCAAGTATCTATACCACAAATCCGCTCGAAACGTATATTAACCTGAATACCGGTCTTTCGGTGTATTTCTCAGCCGTGACCTATTCTCCTTATTCTCCACAGGGAAAATCCACGCTGTTTATGGGTTCAGCATCAGGCCGGCTGTTTAAAGTTACCAATGCACATTCCAATGCTCCCCAGGTAAATGAAATTACAGGCAGCAGCTTCCCTGCAGCCAACATCGGCTGCATCGCTTTAGGAGGCTCCGAAGACACCCTGATGGTGATCTTTACCAATTACGGCATCCCTTCGGTATGGAAGTCGAATGATGGCGGACAAACCTGGGCCGACAAGGAAGGGAACCTTCCTGATATGCCCATACGATGGGGGATTTTTTATCCCGGTAATTCAAACTATGCTCTCATTGCAACTGAAACCGGGGTATGGGGTACAGCCGACATGAATCAGGGGGTGGTAAGCTGGACTCCTTACAATACGGGACTTGCCAATGTGCGGACCGATATGCTGAAGTACCGCATTTCAGACCATACTGTGCTTGCAGCAACCCACGGCAGGGGATTTTTCACGGCAGGATGGGACATTTTAACCGGGATGCAGGATGCAGGATACAGGATGCGGGATGTGAGCATATATCCTAATCCATCAACAGGCAAGTTCACCCTTTCAGGTGAATTCAATAGTAATGATGAGATCAAAGCCGAGATCCTCAATACATCCGGTCAACTCATTTCATCACGCATCCTGCATCCACCATCCTGCATCCTGCATCCCGCATCCTTCGACCTTACCAACGCCCCCAAAGGCATTTATATACTGCGGATGACATCCGGAGTGCAAAAGCTTGCCGAGAAAAAAATTGTGATCTACTGATGAAAGCTGTTTCCTACCCATTGTTTTCGGATGAATTCTTCATGAATGAGGCCTTGAAGGAAGCACGGAAAGCCTTCGACAGGGACGAGGTCCCGGTGGGAGCTGTCGTAGTATGTAACAATCTGGTGATCGCCCGTGCCCATAATCTCACCGAAACCCTGAATGATGTCACAGCTCATGCCGAAATGCAGGCTTTTACATCTGCTTCGGGATACCTGGGAGGGAAATACCTTGATGAATGTACTTTGTACGTCACCCTCGAACCCTGCCTGATGTGCGCCGGGGCTTCCTATTGGACCCGTATAGCAAAAATTGTCTATGGAACACCGGATGTAAAACGGGGGTTCACTCTGGTCCAAAAACCCTTACTTCATCCGAAGACAACCATAGAAAAAGGAGTTCTCGAAAATGAATGCCGTGAGCTTCTAAAGGTTTTTTTTGCCCGTAAAAGAGAGAAATAATTTTGCAATGAAACAGAAAATATTAAACGTTGACCTTACCGTAAACCTTGAGCCTTCGATTAATTTCAGCCAGGATGTGTTTCAGAAGAAAGACATCAAAAACCTGACTGAAGAGCTTGCGCGCACTGCAGGGTACCTCTGGGACCGGCGCTGGGCCGAACGAAATGCCGGAAATATCTCGGTGAATATCACCTCCTTTTTTTCCGACAAGGAGCTCGTTAAATTCTCAGCCTATCCATTTCTTCCCCTGAGCAGGGAATTTCCAGGGCTTAAGCGACAGCTGATCCTTATAACCGCTGCAGGTTCCAGAATGCGTGATGTGGCAATGGATCCTCTTGAAGGACTTTGCCTTGTTTATATAAGCGATTCCTACAAAGCATATCATATCATTGTGCCTGACAGGACCGGGAAAAACCAGATGCCCACTTCCGAATTGCCTACCCACCTTGCAATACATGAAATGCTGTGTCTAGCAAGTTCACCTGCAAAGGTTCTTATGCATTCGCATGTTACCGAGCTCATTGCCCTCACACATGACCCCAGGTTTAAATCATCCGAATCAATAACCCGCATACTCTGGAAGATGCATCCCGAAACCCTGTTGATGCAGCCGAAAGGGTATGGATTTGTTCCTCATGTGATCCCCGGGACCGAAAAGATAGCTTCACTTACCTGCCGGAGTTTCGAAAACCATACTGTGGTGATCTGGGAGAAACATGGAGCCCTGGCAATTGGGAAAACTATTTCGGAAGCCTTTGATGAACTGGACCTTGCTGCAAAAGCCGCAGGCATTTTCATGAGCTGCTCGCGCAGCGGGATCGAGCCCGAAGGACTCACCGATACCGAGGTCGAAGAACTCAGGCAGCACTATCGGCTCTGAACCTGTCACGTGTGCTTGCCTGAAATAGG
>SESG01029742.1_pt1 | contig 10246 bp, 5 predicted proteins | sample 3171421 | NCBI WGS metagenome assembly SESG01 (sample SAMN10866946, study PRJNA518727) | freshwater metagenome | biome: subpolar coniferous forest; feature: holomictic lake; material: water; isolation source: holomictic Lake 227, 6 m and 8 m depth | place: Canada: near Kenora, Ontario | collected... | reverse complement strand
TTGTAAAGGACATAACGGGGTCGAGGCCAGTTCTGCTTGCGCATGGGAAGCAGAAACACAAGAGTCGAAGGACTAGTACTTCACAACTAGCGGATTCGAGGTAGCTGTCCCCGTGACGGCGACTTCGGGACCGAAGGTGGCGGTTGTGGTGCCGTTGAGCGAGCCGACGGCAACGATGGCGTTGTCGAGCAATGTTCCAGCGCCACCTGTCGCGACCGCGTTGAACTGGGTGGTGGCGGGGGTGCCCGCACCACTACTAGAGGCAGTGAGGGGGTTGCCATTCAGTCGGTTGAAGGTCGCTGAAATCGCGTTCAGACTGGAACCGTACCCTTGAGCCACCACCGATCCAAACGTGAATAGACTGGTTCCCGTGAGGAATCCGACTGCGGCGATGGTGCCGTTGGCGAGTTGGGTGACACCGGTAAACTTGCTCGTTGTCGTACTCGAGGTAGTGGGAGCCGTCACCCAGGCGAGCGTACCGCCAGGAGTGATGCAGGCGATGATGGGCGACGAACCGGTTGTCGGAAGCGTTACGCTCGTGGGCGACGCAGGGTTGCTCGGGATACCGCCGTTGCAGTAGGGCCCAGGATAGGTGGCGGTTCCCTGCTGATAGCCGGTAACGTACATATAGTTGACATTCGACGTGGCGGAGGGGTCCACAGTCAGGTGGTTGAACTCGCTTTGATAGCTTCCCGTAGCGTCGGAGTTAACGACGATGGTCATCTGCGGCGAAACCGCAGCGTCGTACTGAACCAACACAGAATTGTTGCCGCTCCGGGTTCCCGTAGCCGACTTCGTCGAGTAGTTCACGGCAGCGGCACCCGACTGCTGGCAGAGAACCCACGGAACGGGAGGATTAGCCCCAAAAGTCATGAGAGCGACGTCCTGAAAGGTCGTATTCGCTCCGGTTGGTGGGCTATACGAAGTCGAAACAAAACTTCCGCTCGTAGTCAACTTCAGGAACATTGCGCAGGTGCTGACACCCCCACCAGGCATCGTAGTCGCGCTGGACGTCGCCAAAGGTGTCGCGCTCGGACCGATCGTCGTGTAGGAAAATGCTGACGCCATTCCCGTACCGTACCCAACGACGTAGATGTTGCCGCTCGGGTCGATGGCCAAGGCGCTGAACGTTGAGGTCAGGACGGATGGCCCATTTCCGACCCACTGAGCCAGCCCCGCAGGACTAAACTTGACGATCACCGCATAGGTGCCGCTCGGACTGCTTGGCCCCGAAACGTTGTTCCCGTAGCTCCATTGCGCTGTTCCTGTTTCACTTCCGACAACATAGAGGTTGCCAGAGCCGTCAAACGCGGCATCGACGAAGCTCCCGCTTCCACTGGTCGCTGTTCCACCTGCCACCCACTGGGCGAGTCCACTCGAGCTGTACTTGACGACAAGGGGACCTACCGAGTTCCAGGTCACGCTGTTGCCAAAGTCCAGTACTCCCGCGACAGTCTGCGAGCCCGCCGCGTAGATGTTCCCCGACGAGTCGGTGACGACGCTATTGAAGGTGGCCTGCCCGACGCTGGCGTTGGTGGTGCCCGTGGCCCACGTGGCACCGCCCGAGATGGCGGCCAGCTTGGCATAGAGCGTCAAGCCGGTGGACGGCATAGACAGAGTGTTGCCTGACGAATAGTCCTGGCCCGTTCCATCGGCCTTTGTGTTCCAGGCCGTCCAGGTGTACCAGGGCTTCCCGGAGTTGCCCGTGTTCCCAAGAACCGTGACGCTCGTGCCGCTCTGGTACGGGTTCGGGTCGGACGGCATGGTTCCATAGGTGGTCGCGTTGGGATGGTAAATCACCAAGGCTTTGACCGTGCTGTACTGACAGGTCGAAGACACGGCGGAGTTCTCGGCAGATGTAGCGCGGATGGTAACATTCGAACCCGTCTTCAGGGCCGTCACCATCCCTTTCTGATCCACCGCGAGAACGGTGGGGTCGCTGCTCGACCAAGAAACCAACAGGTTTCCGGCACCGGCGTTGAACACCGGAGTCAGCGTTTCCGATTGCCCGACCAGAAGGCTCGAGGTCGACTGGTTCAACGAAAGGCTAGAAACCGGCTGCGGCGCCGCCACAAAGTCAGCGCCGACAAAGTACGAGGTCGCCTCAGTGAGAACGTTCTGCAGCACGAGAACTGTCTCCATCAGGGTTGCGGCTTTGGTCCCAGAGGTTAAGTTGGCGTACAGACGGTACCAACCCACGAGAGCCGCGGGGTTGCTGTAAGTGGCCTTGGTTCCCGAGACGCTGAGGGCTGGCGTCGTCACGTTCCCGGCGGGGTCGACCAGCGTCAGCTTGTACTGAGAAACGGTCATTCCGGACGTGCTCGAATCCAAGGTCAGCTTCAGATTGCCGGTCGTCGTACCCGAGTCGATGTAGGCGAGAGTCACTGAAAGCGACTGCTTGGCAGTCTGGGAGAGGTCCACAGTCCCGGAGCCGGTCGCGACCACCTTTCCAGCCGAGTCCTTGCCGTCGACGGTCACGGTGTACTTGGTCGAGAGCAGGGATTCGATGACAAACGAAGTCGCGGTCAACCCGGTTTTGGAACTAGCCACGCCAGAGTCTGGCGTGAGAGTCAGGTCGTAGGTGGAAAGTGCTGGAACCGACGGAAGCAACGCCTTCGACGGCGGCTGTGTCCAGCTGACCGACAACTGTGTCGTGGGCCCGCTGGCCACGGGTTGCTGACACGACACGAGCAGCAGAAATATCCCGGCGAGACAACCGAGGAAAAAGTCGAACCTAGTACCCATACTTGACCACCATGGCGCTACTAAAGTCGGATGTCGGCGAGGTCGTCAGACCAGTCCCGAAGGTGAAGGTCCCGATGCCGTTCGCGACGCCGGCAGCCACCAACTTGTCGGACGCATCGACGGCGACCGCAAAGTAGCGGTTGAAGCCGGCGGCGGCGGTGGCCACCTTGACGCCGAGCACGGCTCCGGAAGGGCTGTACTTGACCACCACAGAACTGCCGTTGACGCCGCTGGGACCGGCGACAATTCCGGAGCCGTAGTCAAAGTCGCCGGCAAACTGCCGCCCCCCGACAAAGACGTTGCCCTGACTGTCGACCGCCACCGAATCGAACCGGCTTTCCGACGGGCCAACCAGGACCGTCTTGGCCCACAGGGGGTTTCCTAGACTGTCGTACTTCACCAGCAATGCGTTGTTGGCTGTCGAAGTTCCAGTCACTTGCACGGAACTGGTGAAGTCGGGTGGTGAGCTTCCAAACCCAACGGCCGTCGTTCCCGTCACATAGCCACAGGCGTAGACGTTTCCTGCGGAATCTGTCGCCACCGCGGTGAACGCGGTAGCAGGTGCCGACGAACTCAATTGGAGCACGGACTTTGCCCATTGCGCATTGAGCGAGGAATCGTACTTGACGAGTACAGCATTGGTGGCAGAGGTACCTTGAGCGAATCCCGCCACGGACGCTGGTCCGCCGGAAGAGGAGTAACTGTAGCTGGCCGTGTCGTTCTGAGTGCCGCAGGCGTACACATCACCCGCTGTATTGGTCGTCACGCCGTTGAACTGGCTGATTCCGGTCGATGGCCCCTGAACGGCGGCCGCGGCTGCGGCGTTGAGTGAACCCGTATCGTAGGCGACGATCATGGCGTTGGACGAGCTCGACGCCCCGGTAATTGTCTTGGTGGTTGTACCGCCGTACGTGTAGGAACCAATGTTTTTCTGATAGCCGACAGCGTAGGCGTAGGGTCCGTGGACTTTCACGCCCTTGAACCATCCGCCAGCCAATGCGGTTGCAACCGTCGAAGTTGGTGAACCGCCCCTCAGCGGTGCGCCGCTTGGGCTGAACGACACAATGGCCGGATTGCCCTGGCTTGCGGTGTTGGTGGAACCGGCACCAGTGACCGTAAGCGGACTGCTGCCCGCGGCGGTGTCTTTGTACGACTGCGTCGGGCCTTGGTATCCCACCGCGAAGAGGTTTCCCGTGGAATCAACATCGACCGACGAGAATTGGCTGTTGCTGGTGTCGCTCCCCGGCGTTCCCGCCGTTGTTCGGACCCAAGCGACGGTTCCGTATTTGTCGTACTTAACAATGCTGGAGTTGAAGCTGGTCGAACTGCCTTGGTCGCGCCCAAGAAGCAGCGGGGAAGGAATGGCCGGCGAGTACAAGAAAGCCCCCGCAGTACCTTGGTAGCCCACGGTGATCACGGCTCCAGCCGAATCGGTCGCGACGCCGTAGAAGTAACTCGTGCTCGCCCCCGACACCACCGTCCGGGCCCACGCCTCCGAGGGCGGCAGCAAGTTGACCTTGGTCGACGCGCTGTACGAGGCTTTGCCGTAGAGCACCGCGACGCTGACGAGGTTGTTGCCGACGAGGTCTGTCCCCTGCACAGGGGTCCAGGCGAAGGTGGCGAACGTTGCCCCGCTGGCGGCGGTTCCGCTGACGTACCACTGGTAGCCTGTGGGAGTACCAGGCGCCGTGGCCGTAAAGGTGCTCGCTGAGCCAAACGACGCGGTAGTCGGCCCTGCAACGGTAATTGTGTTGTCGACCGGTGCCGAGGGGCCCGTGATGGCCCCGCTCACCGAAGTTGGCACCCAAGCGGAGTCCGCCACCCAGTCGGCATACAAGGTCCAGCTGGTCGCGGGCAGAGCGACTTTGGCAGCCGGTACCAGCAGATCGCCGCTGCCGTCGGCCTTGGCACGCCAACCGTCGAACTGGTAGCCGGGCTTGACGAGGTTGCCGGTGTTGCCCGGGAGGGTGATCTCGTCACCGGGGCCGTACTTGGCAGCATCGACGGGCACGGTACCCGCCAACGCCCCGTTGGGGTCAAATACCACGGTCACGACCGGCCGCGAGGGGGTCGCGGGGTCGTACGGGCTATCGAGCGCGCCGAAGGCGCTGCTGCAGCCCGCGAGGAGCAAAAGGACTCCCAAGGCGCCGACAAGCCGGTAGATCAACGGCTGCCTCCGTCGAGAACCATCGACACCACACCCACCACGAGACCGAGTCCCGCCGTCGCCGCAGCAGCGACCAGGCCCGTGCTGTACATTCCCACTTGGGCGTTGAGGGCCGAAGCTTGCGAGGCCACCGTCGCAGAGCGGTAGTCCGCGTACGCTTTGGCGCCCAGATAGTAGCAGGCCCCGGCTACGGCAGCAGCGACGCCACCGGTGCCGAACCCAATGAGCGGCAAAAGGCTTCCGCCGCCGGAACTCTTCGGGGCGATCGGTTTGGTTACCGCGACGTGAGCAGGGGTAGTGGCTGGGGCAGACGTGATGGCCGGGGCGGGCGTCAGCACGGGAGCCTTGGAGCGCATCGACACGGGCAGCAGGTAAAAGTCGTCACTCAAACTCATGCTGTTGTACGGCGACTGCTTGCCGCCGGTTGCGGTTTTCACGTCTTTGGTGACGCGGGTCGAAATCTGCTGCAGGGTCAGGTCGCTGTCGATGTACTTGAGCAGCGCCTGGGTGAACACGCCGTTGCGTCCATTGCCGTCCGAAGCGGTTTCGCCGGGGGCGGTGCTGAACAGAATGGCCGAGCCGTCGATGGTCGGGCTTTTGTTGACCACCGTCAGGCCCCGCGTGCCGCCAAGCGAGCGCGAGTTCTTCTTGGCGAACGGGTTGTCGCGGCAGGCATCGAGAATAATGATGTCGACGGCCACCTTGGCGTCCTCAAAAGCTTGCACCACATCTTGCAGACCCAGGGCGTCCTGGATCACATCGTCGGGGGTCTCGAACGTCTCTTTGACGGGAATCAGGTAGTTCTGACCATTGATCTGCACCCCGTGACCGGCATAAAAGAACAGCACCGAGGGGTTGGTGGCCTTGGCCATGTCGTCGCGGAAGGCGACCAGCGTGCGGTTCATGGCTTTGCGGTCGCCGTTGATGAGTTTGGTGACCTTCCAACCGATGTTGCCCAGCGCGGCGGCCATGTCGTTGGCGTCGTTGGCCGCGTTGGCCAGCGCCGCATCACCGTCGTAAGCGGAATTGCCCATGACGAGCGCAAAACGGGCGTCGTCTTCGGCAGCAAACAGCGTGCCCGAAATCACCAGAGCCAGCAGTGTGAAAAACGTGCGCATAGACCTCTCCCCCGCCCCTGAATTATCCCGGCAGAAGTTCAGGCGGTCAAGAAAACTGGGGTGGGGTTTGCCCTTTTTCTGTCCTTTGGTTAGTGTTGCCGCATGGCAACCTTCACCGGCTTTCCCAACGAAACGATGCACTTTTTCGCGGGACTCGAAAACAACAACGACCGCGAGTGGTTCGCGGCGCACAAGGGCGACTACGAGCGCTACGTGGTCGAACCGGCGCTGGCGCTCATCACCGACCTCGACGCCGTGGTCCGGGCTATCAGCCCGCGCTACCGGGGTGTGGCCAAAAAAGTGGGCGGCTCGATGATGCGCATTTACCGTGACACCCGCTTTGCCCACGACAAAACGCCCTACAAGACCAACCTGGGCATCCAGTTCCGCCATGAGTTCGCCGCCGACGTGCACGCGCCGGGCTGGTATGTGCACCTCGACCTCCGTGAATGCTTTGTGGGAGCCGGGACCTGGCACCCCGAGCCGGCCGACCTGCTCAAAATCCGTCAGGCCATCGCCGACCGGCCCGACGAGTACCTGCTGGCGCTCGGTGACTCGATGGCTTCGAGCGGCATGCACCCCGAGGGCGACTCGGCCAAGCGTATGCCCAAGGGCTTTGACCCCGGGCACAGGGCTGCGGTCGATCTCAAGCGCAAGGACTTTCTGCTCAGTGTGCCGCTGAGGCACGAGGACTTCGGGACCCCGAAACTGGTCGAGCTCCTGACCGCGAAGTTCCAGGCCTCGACCCCGTACATGCGGTTCCTCTGTTCGGCGCTCGGAGCGGGCTTCTAGTCGCAAAACCTTCTCGTTGCGCGTTGAGGAAATCCGCATTAGGCTTGTGAATAACATCGTCTTTCACAAGGAAGCCCCCATGCTTGCGGATATTCGCCGATTGCGGAACGTGGCCCTCGTTGGTCACACAGGAACAGGCAAGACTAGCCTGACCGAACAACTGCTTTTCCACGGAAAAGTCATCGCCAAGGCCGAGGCGGTCGAGACCGGTCGTTCGGTGAGCGACTTCACCGACGAAGAGATCAAACGCGGCATCTCGATCCACACCACGCTCAGCCACCTGATGTGGAAAGACACCAAGATCAACCTGTTCGACACCCCCGGTTCGGCCGATTTTGCCGGCGAAGTGATCGCCGCCTTCCGGGCCTGCGAGTCGGCCCTGCTCGTGGTCGGCGCCCGCTCGGGCGTGCAGATCGAAACCCTCAAACTGTGGCGCTACCTGACCGACCACTCGATGCCGCGCATGGTGTACATCAACAAAGTCGACAAAGCCTCGAGCGACTTTTGGAAAACCCTCGAAGACCTGAAAGACAAGTTCCCCGTGCCGTTCTTGCCCGTGACCATTCCCTTGGGCCACGACCAAGACCACCGCGGGGTGATCAACCTGCTCGACATGAAGGCCTACAAGTTCAACGCCGGCGGCAACCCCGAGGTGGCCATCGAGATCCCGAGCGACTTTTTGGCCGAAGCGAAAAAAGCCCGCTACGCGCTGGTCGAAGAAGCCGCCGAAGCCGACGAAGAGCTGCTCGAAAAGTTCGCCGACACCGACGACCTCGACACCGAAGACATCAAGAAAGGCCTTCAGCTCGGCCTGGCCAGCAACCAGTTTGTGCCGGTGTTCTGCGGTTCGGCGCTGGCAGGTTCGGGTTTGGTTCCTCTGCTCGACTTCTTGTCGTGGGACAGCCCCTCGCCCTTCCACGTGGTCGAGCCCTGCGTCACCGGTGAAAAAGAACGCATCATCAGCTCCGACGGCGCCTTCAGCGGCTTGGTGTTCAAAACGACGATCGACCAGTTCGCCGGTCACCTGAGCTACATCAAAGTGGTGACGGGTAAACTCAGCCACAACACCGAGGCCTACATTCCCCGCATCGGCAAGACCGTCAAGATCGGCAAGGTGATGCTGAGCGTGGGCAAAAAGCTCATCGAGACCGACGAGCTCGACGCCGGCGACGTCGGTATTCTGTCCCGTTCCGACGACCTGAAAACCAACGACACGCTGTGCCAGGCCGACGACGTCATCCACTACTCGCCGCTGGAACTTCCCCGGCCGGTCCATTCGACCACGATTTCGGCCAAACTGCAAAAGGACGACGACCGCCTCACCCAGATGCTGGTGAAAGAATCCGAACAGGACCCAACCTTCAACGTGCACTACCACCACGACACCAAAGAGACCATCCTTTCGGCGCTGGGCGAACTGCAAATGGCCATCGTGCTCGACAAGCTGCGCACCGCCAAGATCGACTTTTTGACCAAGCCGCCGCGCATCAAGTACCGCGAAACCATCACCAAGGCCGCCGAGGCCGAATACACGCACAAGAAACAGACCGGCGGTCACGGTCAGTACGGCAAGGTGATCATGGACTTCAAGCCCCTGCCTCGCGCTTCAGGCTTCACGTTTGGCAGCACGCTCAAGGGCCAAGGCATCTCGAAGGGCTATTTTGTAGCCATCGAAAAGGGCGTTCAGGAGGCCATGGCCGAAGGCTTTTTGGCCGGCTATCCCATGGTCGACATCGCCGCCAACCTGCAGGACGGCAAGGAGCACGCCGTCGACAGCTCCGAACTGGCCTTCAAACTGGCGGCACGCGGGGCCTTCCGTGAGTCCATGTCGACGGCAAACCCCATCCTGCTCGAGCCCATCATGAACCTTTCGGTGTTTATCGAAGAAAAGTACCTGGGCGACGTTCTGGCCGACCTTTCGGGCCGCCGTGGCAAGGTGCTGGGTCAGGAAAGCTGGGGGCGCGACCTGATCATCGTCAAGGCTCAAGTGCCCCAGGCCGAGATTCAGCAATACGCCCTGCAACTCAAGGCGCTCACGAGCAGCACGGGGGCCTTTGAGGCTGAGTTTGACCATTACAGTCCGCTCAGTGCCAAGGATACCGAGCCGCTGGTGAAGGAATACCAGGCCCACCGCAAGGCGGGCGACCATGAAGCCTAGCTAGCCCTATGTCGCCGTTGCTCCTGTACAGCAGTGCCTTGGTGGCGTCGATTGTGCTGTCCTTCGGCGTGGCGGCGATGGCCTTCTTCCGGCGGCGTGCGCCGGGGGGGCTCGCCTTCACGTTCGTCAACCTGGCGGGCGTGTTCTACGCCTGGGGTTCGCTGCTGGAAATCACGTCGGGCTCGCCCGAGCAGGCTCTTTCGGCCCTGACGCTCGAATACGTGGGCATTGCCACGATTGGTCCTCTGTTGTTCCTCACTTCGGTGTCGGCCACCCGGGGTGCGCGTGCGATTTCGACCTTTGGGGTCACGCTGTTGTTTATCGTTCCGGTTCTCACCATCCTGCTGGTGGCGTCCAACGCCTTTCATCATTTGTTTTATACCAGCATCGCACTGACGCAACGGGGGCCGTTCTCGGTTCCTACGCTGGAAAAGGGCCCGTTCTGGATGCTGAACATGGTGTACATGAACGTGTGCCTGTTCGGCAGCACGTTGGTGGCGTGGCAGGCGTCGCGCAAAGGCGCCAAGACGCAAAAAAGCGCGTTGCGTCTGCTCCTCGTGGCCTCGCTTCTCCCTTGGTCGGGCATGGTGTGGTACCAAATGGGGCTCAGCCCCTGGGGTCTCGACACCGCTCCGTTCGGCATCAGCCTGTCCGCCGTGTTCTTCGCCGTGGCGTTGTTCCGGTTCGGGCTGTTCGACCACATGCCTCTGGTTCTCGATCAGGTGTTTGAAAACATGCGCGAAGGCGTCCTGGTGGTCGACACTCAGGGTCGGCTGGCAGGCCTGAACCCAGCGATGACTCGGATTGTTCCCAAGTTGTCGACCGACCTCGTGGGCACTCCGGTGGCAGCTCTGGCCAGGCTGGAGCCCACTCTGGCCCGTTTCGTCAGCGCCGGGGTCGAAGAAGAAGCCGTGTGGCGCCAGGAAGGCGAAGAGCCCCGGGTGTTTCAGGTGGACCGTTCGCCACTCAAGGATGCCCGGGGCCGCAAGACGGGTGATATCTATCTGCTGGCCGACATCACGCAGCGCGAGGAGCTTTCGCAGCGGCTGTCGCACTTGGCGCGGACCGATGAGCTGACCTCGCTGCCCAACCGCCGTGCCTTCCTCGAGCGTCTCAAGGACGAGGCTGAGCGGATCAAACGCTACGGCGGGACCTTTTCGCTGGCCATTGCCGACATCGACCACTTCAAACGCGTGAACGACAGTTGGGGACACGATGCCGGCGACGCGGTGCTGGCACACGTAACCCGCCTTTGGTCGTCTTGCT
>SESG01033157.1_pt1 | contig 10248 bp, 8 predicted proteins | sample 3171421 | NCBI WGS metagenome assembly SESG01 (sample SAMN10866946, study PRJNA518727) | freshwater metagenome | biome: subpolar coniferous forest; feature: holomictic lake; material: water; isolation source: holomictic Lake 227, 6 m and 8 m depth | place: Canada: near Kenora, Ontario | collected... | reverse complement strand
TATCGGTAAAATTCATGGCTGATTATTGGTCTTTGGGTTGCGGAGTAGCGTCATTGCTGGGTTGAATTGAATTATCAACGATAACAGGTGAACCGTTGCGTAGTTTAATCTGCCCGGTAGTCACTATTGTTTCGCCTTCATTAACGCCGGTCAGGATGGCGATTTGGTCACCGCGAGTATCGCCGGTGGTCACAAAGCTTTGTTTGGCAACCAGCTTGGGTTTGCCTGTTTCGTCCTGGCCATTGGCATCTAGCCGATAGACGGTAGAACCGAAAGCGTTAAAGGTGATGGTTGTACGCGGCAGCGTGATATAGCGATGTGCCAGTCCGGTTGCAATAGTGACGGTGGCATACATGCCCGGCAGTAGTTTGTTGTCGGGGTTATTTAGCGTGGCTCTTACCTGAACATTACGGGTGTTGATATCAACTTTTGGATTGATTACGGTAATGTCGCCGGTAAAGGTTTGTGTGGGATAAGCGTCCGTTTTGAGGGTTACTTTTTGGCCTATTTTCAGTGATTCCAAGGCTTGCTGTGGCAGAAAAAAGTCTACAAATAAAGTGTCCAGAGCCTGTAAGGTGCTGATTTCGGTGCCGGCCTCAAGATATTGACCCACATCGACCAGTCGAATGCCCAAGCGACCGGTAAAGGGCGCAAGAATAAGCTTTTTGTTGACCAGTGCCTGTTGTTGGCTAACATTGGCAATAGCCACATCAAGGCTCGCTTTATCTATGTCCAGCGTTTGCTTGCTGATGGCATTGACGCTGAATTGTGCCTGATTACGATTGTAAGTGATTCGGGCCAGTTGTGCGCTAGCTTTTAGCGATTCCAGTTTGGCAATATCGTCATAGGCGCGTAGTTGTAACAAAGGGGTTCCGACTTTTACATTATCGCCCTGTTTGAAGTAGATTTTTTCTACAATCCCCGCTACCTCTGAGCTCATTTCGACACCTTGAACTGCTTGCAGGCTACCGACTGCTTCCAGTTTTGGCGACCATTCCAGAGTGTTGGCGGTAATGGTGGATACGGTTTGCAGCGGTACGCCTTGGGACGACATATATTCTTTGATCATGCGTCCCTTGAAGCTAATGAAACCAAAAATACCCCCAAGTATTAGGCCGACGACGATGAGCATAATGATCATACGTTTAATCATGGTTGGTTCCTGCCTGGATTTTGTTCAAACATAAGTTTTCAAAAAAAGTTAAAGGTTTAAGGTTCAAGGCTCAAGGCTCAAGGCTCAAGGTTCAAGGCAAAAAAAGCATTGGTACTTCTTTTGTCCCGGCTGTTGTGCCGCCAACATACCGGCAGATAAATTCGGACGGTTCCACCAGCCGCCGCCCAGCGCCTGAAACAAGGCGGCTGTGTCGGTATAGCGTCTGGTTTGCGCAACTATTTGGGTAATACGCGTTTGGTGGTAATTGCGCTCCGAAATCAGTAGCGGCAGATAACTGACCGCACCGATTTTATATTGCATTTGAGTCAGTTCCAAGGTATCGAACGCCGCCTTTACGGCAGCGTCTTGTGTCTTCAATCCGGTGGCGTCGAACTCCAGTGCGCTCATGGTATCGGCGACGTTTTGGAAGGCCAGTAATACCGTGCTCCGGTATTGAGCCGCCGCCTGTTCGTAAGCTGCCAGCGCCGCACGTCGTTGGTGGATAAGTCCGCCGCCATGAAAAACAGGCTGCAACAGATTGCCGCCAATGCTCCAGATGGCGCTGCCGGGAACAAATAAATCACCTATCCGGGTGGCGATGCTGCCGACATTGGCATTGATGGTAAAATCAGGAAACAGTTTGGCGGTAGCGACGCCGATTTGTGCGCTGGCAGTATGTAGCAGGGCTTCTTGTGCACGCACATCGGGGCGTTGTTGCACCAGTTTGGAGGGCAAGCTGAGAGGCAATTCCTCGGGCAGATGCAGATCGGAGAGATTGAATTGAGCGGACAGTTCAGTACTGGGCAGTTCGCCGGTTAACACCGTCAAACGATGGCGGTTTTGAGCCAGTTGTCGCTCTAACGGCGGCAAGTTGGTTCGCGTCTGTTCCAGTGTGGTTTGCTGTAACAAGACATCGACTTTTGATGCTCCCCCCAATTCGAATTGTTGCTTGACCAGTTCAAGTCCCTTGGTTTGAGCGATGATGATTTCCTGCGTCGCACTAATCTGGGCTCTTAAAGAGGCTTCTTGTATAGCGGTTGTGACGACGTTTGACGCCAGTGTCAGGAAAGTTCCCTCAAGTTGGTAGCGCTTATAGTCTGCTTGGGCTTCGAAGCCTTCGATCTGCCTTCGAATGGCACCGAAAGCATCCAGCGTGTAGGCAACCTGAACCGATGCTGTTGAGAGATTGTAAGCAGGTGCATCAAAACCAGGAATACCAAATTGTGCGCCGGAAATTTTTTGACTTTTGTTTGAGAATCCTGCATCCAGTGCAGGGAATAAGGAGCTCTGCTGAACAGAAGCCTTTTCCCGGGCTTCAATTAATGCAGATGAAGCGGCCTGTAAATCAGGATTATGCTTCATTGCCTGTTCAATGAGTTTGGTTAAGGGCGGGGAACGGAATAAAGTCCACCATTGTCCCTGAATATCTTTTCCGAGTGCCAAAGATTGCGCCGCACCTGACTCTGACGAGCTTGTGGTTATGCGGTCTGACGGTTTGTCAGTCGTGTAGCTTTTGGTGTCGGGGCTTGGGGGGCTGGTAAAATCAGGCCCCAGCATGCAACCGGAAATTAATAGCGGTATTGCCGCAATTGAAAGGGGTGTTGTCCGGAGGTTGAATTTGTTTATTAAATAAGTGAAGGGTGAAAGACTGACTATTTTTTTCATGCCGTCTTTGCCTTGAAACTGTTTAATAATAAGGTGGTGATATGTGCGGCAATAACTTCAGGCATTTCGTGTTCTGGTTTCCAGCCGGGAAAATATTTGAGTAAGGGCTGATACTCAATATAATACTTGGCCAACCCTATGACAGAGGTTGCCAGCAGGTGAGCATCTTGTTCAGGTGCCAACTCTGTCGCCAGTTGCATTAATAAACAAAACTGGCTGGTAAAAACACCTTGTGCCAGTAGCTGCATTCTTTCTGGCTCGGCTTCCAACATTTCACGTTGCATCAGACGATGGAAATCCCGGTCTTCAAGCATCACATCAATAAATGAGCGAATAAACCGGGCCAATTTTTCTTCAGCGGAGCAGTCGGATTTCCACACTTGGTCAAAAACCTGTGCTTTGTCTGAAAATGCAAAGTGAACCGCTTCGAGATACAGCGTGTTTTTATCGGGAAAATGATGGTAAATTGCTGCAACGCTTAAATCAACCGCCACAGCCAACTGCCTCATGGATAAACCCGAATAGCCTTTTTGCGCGAACAAAACAATCGCTGTACTTAAAATTTTTTCTTTTGAGCTCAAAGTAAATACCTAACAAACGTTCAGTAGGGTTATGGTATCGGAGAAATCAGCCATTGGCAATTTTTTAATTCACCACGAAGATATGAAGGACATGAAGTTTTTTTTCTTGGTGTCCTTCGTGGTGATAATCTTTTAAAAATGATGCCGGGTAATTAGTGATTTCGGCCGTCAGCGCCACAAAATTTTATGAATGCATCCTGATAGATTACAATGTCGGGCATTATCCTATTACCGGACTGATAACAGGCTGATACACTGTTTTTATCAAACCCGCTTCGGGTTAAGTTGAATTAAACTATATTTAAGTAAATGAAAAAATTAAGATGTGCTGTTATCGGAACCGGTTATTTAGGTAAATTTCATGCTGAAAAATACGCCTCCTTGCCTGATTGTGAATTGGTGGCTGTGGTTGATATTAACGAAGATGCCGCAAAAGCGGTAGCGGACAAGCATGGCGCAAAAGCCTTAACAGATTATCAAGCCTTGCTGGGTGACGTTGATGCCGTCAGTATTGTTGTGCCGACTACCTTGCATCACACGGTTTCAAAAGATTTTCTTAATGCCGGAGTTCATGTTCTGGTTGAAAAGCCGATTACGGTGACGGTTGCCGAGGCGGATGAATTAATAGCCATTGCCAAGGCGAATTGTTTGATTTTACAGGTGGGACATTTGGAGCGTTTTAATCCGGCCGTGTTGGGTTTGGATAAAGATGAAAAACCCTTGTTTATTGAATCGCATCGTTTATCGCCGTTTAATCCCCGCGCAAATGATGTAAGTGTTGTGCTGGATCTCATGATTCACGATATTGATATTATTTTGGCTTTGGTCGATTCAGAAGTAGAGCGTATTGATGCCAGTGGTACCGCCGTTCTGACACAAGGTACGGACATTGCCAATGCCAGGCTGTTATTTAAAAATGGCTGTGTGGCAAATGTAACGGCCAGCCGGATTAGCATGAAGATGGAACGCAAAATGCGGTTGTTTAGACCGAGTTCTTACATTTCGGTTGATTTTCAAAATCGGGTTTTGACCAAATACCGTACCGGTGAAAAAGAAATGTTTCCCGGTATTCCTGAAATCGTTACGGAAGAATCCGTTTTTGAGGGTGGTGATGCACTGCTTGAAGAAATTAAACATTTTGTCAACTGCATCCAAACCGGTGAAAACCCCTTGGTTTCCGGAGAAGCAGGACGGCGGGCACTGGCAACCGCGATACAAATTACCCGGTTATTAGGTGATAAATGAGTTAAAGGTTAAAGGTTAAAGGTTAAAGGTTAAAGGTTAAAGGTTAAAGGTTAAAGGTTAAAGGTTAAAGCTAATCTCTATAATGGTCGATCTTTACCTTGCACCTTTAACCTTGTCCCTTACTATTTTCACTCTGAGAAACTCGTTTCTACATAAATAAAAGGCAACAACATGATACCGATGGTAAACCTGAAAGCTCAATACGCAGAAATCAAAGAAGAAGTTGAGCGGGGACTGGCTGAAACAATAGAAAATTGCTCTTTTATTCTAGGGCCTAATGTACAGGCATTCGAAAAGGAAACGGCAGAGTATTTGGGCGTTAAGCATGCCATCGGTGTGGCTTCAGGAACTGACGCCTTGCATTTGGCACTCATTGCCGAAGGTATAGGTGCCGGTGATGAAGTGATTACCACCGCCTTTACTTTTATTGCGACAGCCGAAGCCATTAAATATGTCGGTGCCATTCCTGTTTTTGTGGATATAGATCCCAGAACTTTTAATATTTCACCGTTCGCTATAGAACAGGCCATTACCCCAAAAACCAAAGCAATCATGCCGGTGCATTTGTTTGGTCAACCGGCGGACATGACTGAAATTTTACAAATCTGTGAGGAAAATAATTTAAAGCTGATTGAAGATGCTTGCCAGTCCTTTGGCGCTCGCATCAATGGTAAACAAACCGGTGCGATAGGTCATGCGGGTGGATACAGTTTTTTTCCCAGTAAAAACCTGGGCGCTTTCGGGGATGGCGGGTTGGTCGTTACCAACTCGGACGAAACCGCTGCAAAAATTAAGCAGTTGCGTAATCATGGTTCAGATGTGCGTTATTATCATGATGTGATTGGTTATAACAGTCGTCTTGATGAAATGCAGGCGGTCATCTTGCGAGCCAAATTAAAACGCATTGACCAATACAATCAGGCGCGTCGACATGTTGCGCATCTGTATTCAGAACTGATGGCGGATTTACCGCTGGTTACTCCGTATGAAGATGCTTTGGGTGAGCATGTTTATCATCAATATACCTTGTTATCGGATCGTCGCGATGACATTTTAAAAGCCTTGCAAGACAAGCAAATCGGCTGTGCGGTTTATTATCCGGTGCCTTTGCATCAACAAAATGTGTTTAAAGAAGAATGTGCCGGGTTAAGTCTGCCCGTTACCGAAGCTGTTTCGGCGACTTGTTTTTCCTTGCCGATTTGCCCGTTTCTTGAAGATGATACGATCAGGGAAATTGTTGCTATTATTCGGGGTGTTTTGACGGAATAGTTGGTTGTCATAGTGAATACTTAGTGAAAGCACTGCGAATAATCACCGGTAGAAAAGGAACGCCACCGTAGAGACGCGATTTATCGCGTCTATATTTATCGCGTCTCTACATATGAAAATGCACGGGATATTATTTAGACGCGATAAATCGCGTTTCTAAATATGAAAATGCACGGGATATTATTTAGACGCGATAAATCGCGTCCCTACGGGGATTAATTTATGGTTGATGGGTATAAAGGCAAATATAGAATTCCTTCTGCTCGATTAAAAAACTGGGACTATGGTTCGAATGCCCCTTATTTTGTAACCATTTGTACGGATAATAAAATCTGTTTTTTCGGTAATGTTAAAGAGGCAGAAATGTACTTGTCCGATTTGGGGCAGTTGGCAAATAAATATTGGTTGGAAATGGAAAAAAATTTCCATTTGTCGTTTTGAACCATTTTATTATCATGCCGAATCATGTGCATGGAATAATAAATATTGATAAACCCCTTTTTGATGGTAGAGACGCGATTTATCGCGTCTCAAATGCTGCTGACAATCCAGACGCTGACAATTCAGACGCGATAAATCCAGACGCGATAAATCGCGTCTCTACGGTCAGGAAAATTGGAGGAGTTACGGGAAATAATAACCCAATGTTACATGAAAATTTGTCTCGTTTTATTAACTGGTATAAGGGTAGGTGTACTTTTGAAATGAGAAAAATTAATACAAAATTTTCCTGGCAGCCACGTTTTCATGAACATGTTATTCGTAATGAAGAATTTTATTTAAAAATCGCTGAATATATTCAAAATAACCCACGTAAATGGCAAGAAGATAAATATTATGTGTCAATTTAACATCAAATTAATGAATGGCGAAATGCGTGTTAAACGATGAAATCCAAGGGTTGAAAAATGTCGCTGACAAATTTAAGGCAGGCAATTTCCTTGTCTTCCCATTTGCTTAAAAACAAAGAGTTATCAGGCAGCGAGTTACTGAAACCATGTTCAAGCAAGCCGAAATGATTGCTAATGAATTGGCTATTAATTTGTTTATAGCCCAGGGAAACTTATCCATGCCTCAACAAAAAAGATCGTTAACCATCCTATTTAGCGCCGGAGAATCCTCTGGCGACCAACATGCAGCCAATATGTTTCTGGAACTGAAAAAACATCAGCCAGACCTTAAAGGCTTTGGCATGGGGGGCGCTAAAATGGCGCAGGCGGGTATCGATATTCGCTATGACTCAGGCGCTATCGGCGTTATCGGTGTGGTTGAAGTGCTCAAGCACTATGGTGAAATTCGCAAGGCGTTAAAGTTGATAGAACAACTGGTTGCAACTGAACGACCTGATTTACTGGTGTGTGTCGATTATAAAGAGTTCAACCTTAAATTGGCGCGTTTCGCCAAGCAGCGCGGTATCAAAGTCTTGTTTTATGTGAGTCCACAAGTGTGGGCATGGCGACCGGGCAGGGTAAAAACGTATGGCAAGGCGATTGATATGATGGCGGTGATATTTCCGTTTGAAACCGCTTATTATGATGCCGAGAATGTGCCGGTACGTTATGTGGGTCATCCTTCGGTTGATAAAGTTCATCCGCAGCATGGTCGAACTGAAGATCTGGTATATTTTGGATTGGATGAAAATAAACCGGTGGTCGGTTTACTGCCCGGCAGTCGCGCCAATGAAATTAACCGGATGTTACCCGTGATGTTGGCCGCTGCTGAAAAGATACAGGCCCGTTTGCCTGATAGCCAGTTTATATTGCCCCAAGCGGACTCAATCAGTGATGACTTGCTTGACCATTACTTGAGTCTGTCACCGCTTAAAATAACAGTGATAAAAAACCAGCCTTATGACGTTATTCAATGCTGTGATGTGGTGATGACAACATCAGGAACTGCAACCCTGGAAATTGCCTTGTTGACCGTGCCTATGGTGATTGCTTACAAGTTGTCTACAATCACTTACTGGTTGGGACGCTGGTTGGTTAATACGCCTTTTATAGGTTTGCCGAATATTGTCTTGGGCAAAGGCTTTGTCAAAGAACTTATTCAGCATGAAGCAACAGCAGACAACTTGGCTGAAGAAGTTAACAAAATTTTGACGGATAAGGCTTATGCGGATCAAATGCGAGCTAATTTGATTCTGGTTAAGGAACAGTTAGGGCAGGGCGGAGGCTCTAAAAATATGGCGGAGCTGGCTTTGGCGATGTTGGGGTGAGGCGTAATATTCCGGAATCAGACTATAAACAAAATGGTGCTGTCAGCAGGTAAGAATAAGCGTAAAATTAGCCATTGCTTAAAATCCACGCCAAATATAAGGTAGTTACACTTTTTTTTTTGTTAATCACAGGGCTGTCTAATGCAAAATCAGGAAACACTTACAATTGATGGAAATCAGGCTGCCGCTACGGTAGCGCATAAACTTAACGAAGTCATTGCCATTTACCCGATAACCCCGTCGTCCAATATGGGGGAATGGGCCGATGAATGGTCATCGCGCGGGCAGGTCAATTTGTGGGGGACAGTGCCGCAAGTGACCGAAATGCAAAGTGAAGCCGGAGCCGCCGGAGCCATTCATGGTGCCTTGCAGGCGGGATCGATGGCGACGACGTTTACCGCTTCCCAAGGTCTGCTGTTGATGCTGCCCAATATGTACAAAATTGCCGGCGAGTTAACGCCGACGGTGTTTCATATTGCCGCCCGTTCGCTGGCTTGTCAGGGCTTGTCTATTTTTGGTGACCATAGTGATGTCATGTCGGCACGGATGACCGGTTTTGGTATGCTGTGTTCCAATTCACCGCAAGAAGTGATGGACTTTGCGTTGATTGCGCATGCCGTAGCGCTGGAAAGTCGAATTCCGCTGATGCATTTTTTTGACGGTTTTAGAACCTCGCATGAAGTCGCCAAAATTAAAATACTGGATGATGCTGTGTTGCGGGCCATGATTAAGGAAGAGTGGGTTACCGCCCATCGAAGCCGGGCTTTAACGCCCGATAAGCCTGTGCTGCGCGGCACCGCGCAAAATCCTGATGTGTATTTTCAGGCGCGGGAGTCGGTTAATCCTTATTATCGGGCGATGCCTGCGATTGTCCAGAAGGCAATGAATCGGTTTGCCGATCTAACAGGCCGCTCATATCGCCTGTTTGAATATTCAGGCTCTGAACAGGCTAAACGTGTTATCGTCATTATGGGGTCAGGTGCAGAGGCCGTAGCGGAAACCATTGATTATCTTAATCGTCAGGGCGAATCGGTTGGGTTGCTTAAAGTCCGTTTATACCGGCCCTTTGATGCGAAAAGTCTACTTGCGGCATTGCCGGATACTTGCCAAACAATCGCGGTGCTGGATCGTACCAAAGAGCCGGGTGCAGATGGTGAACCGTTGTACAAGGATGTTTTGAGTGCCCTTGCTCAGGATTATATCAGCGGCGAGGCCAGGTTTTCGGTATTGCCGAAAGTGGTGGGCGGCCGATATGGTCTGTCTTCCAAGGAATTTACGCCGGGTATGATTAAGGCGATTTTTGATGAATTAAAACACACGCATCCGAAAAATAATTTTACCATCGGCATTCATGATGATGTTACACACACCAGTCTGGATTGGGATGCGAGTTATCGCACCGATGCGCTTAGCGATACTTTTCAGGCCATGTTTTATGGCTTGGGCAGCGACGGCACGGTGAGCGCCAATAAAAACACCATTAAAATTATCGGCGAAGCAACGGAACAGTTCGCTCAGGGTTATTTCGTTTATGACTCGAAAAAGTCCGGCGCTATTACCGTCTCGCATTTGCGTTTCGGCCCCAAGCCGATACGTTCCACTTATCTGATTGCCGAAAACGATGCCAATTTTATCGGCTGTCATCAGACGATTTTTCTGGAACGGTATGACATGCTGGTTAATGCCGCCGACAATGCTGTATTTTTATTAAACTCACCAGAACCGGTCGAACAGGTTTGGGCATCGCTACCTGCTAAAATGCAACAGCAGATGATAGCCAAAAAAATTCGCTTCTATGTCATTGACGGTTATGCCGTTGCTGAAAAAAGCGGTATGGGCAAGCGTATCAATACCATCATGCAGACCTGCTTTTTTGCGATTTCCGGGGTGTTGCCGCAGATCGAAGCCATTACCGCGATTAAACATGCCGTCGAAAAAACTTATGGCAAAAAAGGTCAGCGTGTTGTTGAGCTTAATTTCAAGGCCATTGATGAAACATTGGCCAGTTTGAATACTGTTCCACTGCCAACAACTGTTAGTAGTCAATTCGATATTATTTCAACCATTACCGATTCCGCGCCCGATTTTGTTAAACGGGTAACCGGCGAAATTATTGC
>SESG01001014.1_pt1 | contig 10248 bp, 8 predicted proteins | sample 3171421 | NCBI WGS metagenome assembly SESG01 (sample SAMN10866946, study PRJNA518727) | freshwater metagenome | biome: subpolar coniferous forest; feature: holomictic lake; material: water; isolation source: holomictic Lake 227, 6 m and 8 m depth | place: Canada: near Kenora, Ontario | collected... | reverse complement strand
AGGAGGTCGTTACTCGTTGCACCGTAGTGCACCCAGCGCCCGGACTCTCCTGTTACTTCCGAGATCGCTTTGACTATCGCCATCATGTCGTGGCTGATCTCAAGCTCGATTGCCTTTGCCCGTTCGAGCGAGGCATTGTGGGCCTTCTCGCTGATCTCGACTGCCGCTGCTGCCGGGATCATGCCGTGATGTGCTTCTGCCTTTGCCAAAGCGACTTCGGCGGCGACTACACACGAGAACCGGTTCTTCTCACTCCATACGGCACGCATCTCCGTTGTGCCGTAGCGCTCCTCGATGGGGTGGACTGCCATGGGTAGTGATGGGTTGTACAGGGATATAGTGGTTGGGGGAATGCTCGAAGTTCATGAGTTCGAATTCTATCCCTCACAGGTATTGGGGAGATATCGGTATCTTGAACATTTTGGACCCGTCACTTCTGATATCACTATTCTAGCAACAGCGCTTGTATCATTACGCTCTTATTGAGAAATTTTCAATCATCAACCTTCATAGTCGGGATTCGATAAGGACATATAATGTGAAAATAATACTATCCTTGTATCCAAATGGACTATCATCGAATTAAAATCCTGAAAGAAGATCATCCAACAATACGATTATTCAACGCCGCTAATAGTCCACTAATTATTAGTTTTCTTTTCCAAGCCTTTAAGCAGAACAACAAAATTACGATCCCAAATGATGAGCTTGTTTCCAATCTTACCGACACAATTTATTCCATCCGAAGTACTTACGGCGAAGAATTATTTCCAGATTCTGCCCAGAACTACCTTGATAACTGGGCAAATGAAGTATACCTAAGAAAATATTATCCTCCAGATAACGACGAACCCTGTTTTGAACTGACTCCACAGACTGAAAAAGCATTAGAATGGATAAATGAGTTAGAGAATCGGGAGTTTGTTGGAACAGAATCTCGGCTGATTAAAATTATTGAGATGCTGAAGGAAATTGCTTATAGAAATTCAGATGATCGAACAATACGATTAAAAGAATTGGAACGGAAAAAGATTGAGATCGAAGAAGAAATCAATAAAATCAATTCAGGAATCCTTGAAAAATTAAATGAAACACAAATTAAAGAACGATATTTCGATGTTTATGATACCTCGAATAAATTACTCTCGGATTTCAAGCAAATTGAATATAATTTCCGCCAACTTGATCGAGAGGTCAGAGAAAAACAGATCACCAGTGACATACAAAAAGGAGAACTGTTAAAAAATATTTTTTCAAGTCATGATATTCTCTTAGACTCCGATCAAGGAAGAAGTTTTCAGGCATTTTGGGATTTATTGATGTCCCAAAACAAGCAAGACGAATTAGACGAATTGATCGAATTAATTATTCATTTACCAGAAATCCAGGATATTAAAAGGGATGACACTCTTGATGGATTGAAAAATCATCTTATTGAAGCAGGATATAGGGTCAATAATACGAATCACATTTTAGTTGAGCAATTACGAAAATACCTTGATGACAGAATTTATTTAGAAAATAAAAGGATTATTGAAATAATTAGAGAGATTAAAACGATTGCCGTTGAAATAAAAAACAATCCCCCAAGCAATAAAGAGATTATTACAATTCCTGGCCGCCCTCAAATTGAGATGATTATGGAACGTCCATTATGGGACGTATCTGTTAGTCCGGAGTTGAGAAAAAACGATCTGGAAGAAGGTTTATCGACGTTGGTTGATACACAACAATTGTATTCTCAGTTTGATATCAATCCGGAAGAACTTAAAACGAGAATAAATGAATTACTTACGCTCACTTCTCAATTTACACTGAAAACGCTCATAGAGAAATATCCTGTGGAACGAGGACTCGCGGAGATTCTTATCTATGTTGAAATCGCATTAAAAAATGAGAACGTACTCGTCAATGAGGAAATTTATGAAACGATGATCGTATCGAATAAAATATCGAATAAACAATTCGAAATTAAACTTCCTCAAATTATCATTTGCAGGTGAGACTGGTATGGATAACGAGACTTTGCCCTATGCCCTCGCGGTAATAAAATTATTTCAAGGTGTTGTATACAGTGACGATAAGGCCGTTTGGAATTGTCTCATTCAATATCAACTGGATATACAACAACATTTTTCGGGGATAGGAATCGAAGTATTTGTTCTGGAAAACGAGGGGTTCGCTTACTTAAAACAAAAAGAGCGTGATCCAAGTCAGGAAGAATACCTTCCCCATATTATTGAGAGAAGGCAACTTAGTTATCCGGTTACCCTGCTCTCGGTCCTGCTATTTGAGAAATTAATTGAATTCGATATGAAAGGTGGAGATTCAACAAGACTAATCATCGACCGCGAAGAAATCAAAAACTCTGTAAGAATATTTCTTCCGGAAGGCTCAAATGAGGCTAAATTGACTGACAAAGTCGATATACATATCAAAAAACTTGTAGACGTTGGTTTTTTGAGAGAGCTGAGTACGGATCCGAATAAATTCGAAGTCAGAAGAATCCTGAAAGCAAAAATATCTGCGGATGGTCTTTTGGAGATTAAAGATAAGTTGAGGGGACATGCAAAACTCATTAGTTGATTTTTCCGAAGATGATCTCCAGAAAGGATTCCGGTTACATCGTTTAGAAGTATTTAATTGGGGAACTTTTAACGAAAAAGTATGGAAGATTGAACCGTGTGGTTCCAATTCTTTGTTGACCGGGAATATCGGATCAGGGAAATCCACGTTAGTCGATGCAATTATAACCCTATTAGTCCCTCCTAAAAAGATTATTTACAATAAAGCAGCTGGTGCTGAAAGTAAAGAACGAACTATTAACTCTTACGTAATGGGCGAATACAAAAATCAGAGAAGCGAGTTCAGTAATAATTCCAGTCCTGTTTATTTACGAGATGGGAATAACTATTCTGTCCTTGTTGCCCGGTTCAACAATAAGGGTTTTGAATCCGGGTACACGTTAGCTCAAGTTTTTACAATCCGAAAGGGAATTGCAGAGAGATTTTTTATCATCTCTAAACAGGACTTGACTATCAAAGAGCATTTTAAAATTAACAAGGATGATAGAGATATTTCATCTCTGAAAAAGCGGTTAAAAAATCTCGATCAAACTGAAGTATTTGAGTCTTTTAAGGATTATAGTTCAAAATTTCGCCATTATTTCGGGATTCGATCTGAGAAAGTGATGGAATTATTTTATCAGATGGTTTCGATGAAATCTGTAGGAAAATTAACAGAATTCATGCGAAATCATATGCTGGAAAAACTCGACGTAAAAGACAAAATCGATGGGATAAAAAGTAACTATGAAAATCTCACTCGATCTCATGAAGCCGTTCAAAGAGCAAAACGACAATTAGAGCAATTGACTCCGTTGGATGGCGAGATAGGTGAATATCAAATAATTTATGAAAAAAATAAGGAATTAAAAAATCTATTGATTTTTTACCTGTTTTTTTTGCAGATAAAAAATCCCGGATTCTTGATAAAGAGATTCAATCTCACATCTCAATAAAAGAACAGACAAATCATGATATCACTAAAATTACTCTTGATTTAGAGACATTACGGAATCAGGAAACAGATATTGTTATCTCGATTAATCAGAATAAGGAAGGACAACGAATAAATCAGTTAGATCATGATATAGCCGCTTTGGAAAAAGTTAAAAATAATAAAAAAATCCAGAATCAAAAATATTCAAAATTATGTAACGAACTCGGTTTTTTCAAAGATCCAGATGAGAACCAGTTTCAACAAACATTAAACCAGGCAGACAAATTACAATCTTCGACGCTAACGGACCTTACGGCTCTTGTTACACAAAGAGATAGTGTTATTGAAGTATACCGGAAATTGCGAGATTTTTATGACAACGATAAGACTGAACTGGATTCCCTGACGAGAAGAAAGACAAAAATTCCAGAAAAAAACATACAAATTCGTGAGTTAATTCTTACCAACTTAGGTTTAGAAGAGTCAGATTTGCCATTTATCGGAGAATTACTCCAGATAAAACCTGACGAAAAAAGTTGGGAGGGTGCTATCGAACGTGTCCTTCACAGTTTTGGATTAAGCATTCTTGTAGCGGATAGGTATTACCGTGAAGTCAGCTCTTTTGTTGATAAAACAAATTTGAAGGGTAGAATTGTTTATTTTAAAATTCCTGATAATCTCGAAATTGGAAAAAGAAAAGAGGCTGAAAAATGTTCCTTAATTCAAAAGGTTGATATTAAAGTCGATTCGGAATTTCACGGCTGGATAGCTAACGAAATGTATGAGCGATTCAATTTCATTTGTTGTGAGTCAATAGAACAATTTCAGAGAGAAGTAAAAGCGATTACAAAAAATGGTCAAATTAAGGGGAATCGGGGCCGTCATGAAAAAGACGACGGTAAAATTCTTCACGATCAACGAAATTATGTGTTGGGCTGGAACAATCAAGAGAAGATAAAAATTATCAAAGAAGAGATTGCATCCCTTGAAAAACAGATTAATGAAAACCAGAATAAACAGAATGCAATCGAGAAGGATAGAATCTCTCTCGATAACAGGAGAACAAATCTTCATGATTTCCTTCAATTACGAGATTACCATGAGATAAATTGGAAGAAAATTGCTGAAGACATTGAAAAATATAAGCACGAGATTGAGGAGTTAAAAAAATCTTCAGATCTCCTGAAAACATTAAAAAGCAAATTCGAATCTCTACGAAAGGAGATTGATAATTTTGATAAAGAAAAAAGCCGTCTCCTGAATGAAAACGGAAAAATAGAGACAAAAATTTCTGGTTTTCAGGAAGATTTACTCCGATGTAAACAACTATTATCCGAATCATCGCTCGAAAAAGGCAGTAGTTTGATTCCAATAATAAATAGTGTCCTTTCGGATGAAAAATTAGAAATTAAGACGATAGACTCTCACCAGGACAATGCAAGGAAAACACTCAGAGAAACTCTAGATGAAAATACGACTGGTGAGATAAAAACCCGTGATAAAATCACATTAAAAATGCAAAAATTCAAACATGAGTATCCTGAAGAAACCGTTGAAATGGTAGCAACCATCGAGGCAATCCCTGAATATAGAAAATTCTATGAAAAAATCAAAACAGAAGATCTTCCCCGATATGAAGAACGATTCAAAAAATTACTCAATGAAGGGACAATCAATGATATCGCATTATTCAAAAGCCTGTTAGAATCGAATGCCAAAGAGATTGAAAAAAATATTAAAGCAATAAATGATTCCTTAAAAACGATTGAATACAGCAGTGGCACATATATTGAATTATTATCTGAAAAAATTCAGGATATTGATATTCGGACCTTCCAAATCCAATTACGTGACTGTCTTGAGAGTACATTAGGTGAAAAAAATCCATACAGTGAAAATAAATTTAATCAAGTGAAAAAAATTCTGGATCGATTTAATAGTGGCAATCAAGTGGAGATTAACTGGACAAATAAAGTAACGGATGTAAGAAATTGGTATGAATTCTCTGCGGTTGAAAAATATCGTTTTGATAATACCGATAAGGAATTTTATCGTGATTCTTCGGGCAAATCCGGAGGACAAAAAGAGAAACTGGCATACACCATTTTGGCTTCTGCACTTGCCTATCAATTTGGCCCTGCGGGAGATAATCCAAAATCCAAATCGTTCCGGTTTGTTATGATCGATGAGGCATTTGGTCGGGGATCGGACGAAAGTACACGGTACGGGTTGGATTTGTTCAAAAAGTTAGATTTACAGCTTTTGATAATTACTCCCCTACAAAAAATCCACATTATTGAGAATTATATCAATTGGGTTCATATCGTATCAAATGAAAACGGTGATAATTCGATGTCACGGGATATCTCGATTCAGGAATATAAAAAGAACCGATTAGACCGATCAAATACCGGCGAATAAAATGATTCAACCGGAGGGAATAAAAAAAGAGGCTCTTCGCTGGTATAACGATTTTCTAATTGCCTCGATTCAAGGGTTATCTTTTTTTCCAAAAGAGGTTCGTTTTGGAAAAATCAAACCATCCGAGACCTTGAAAAATTTTTCAAAAATTCAGAAAGAAATTGAAAATTTACGTCAGGGATCAAAGGATACAATTGGTTATGGATATCAAGTTGATTTCATAAAGATAAAAGATCAAAAAATCGGAGAGCAGTTTTTTCCCAATCGAATCTTTTTTGAAACAACGGATGATTATCTAAAATGTATCAGAAAGGAGAAGGAATATGAAAAATTTTGTAGAGTAACGAACAAAATTATTTCAGAAATCCCCGAATTGAAGGTATGGATCATCAATCGCCCCCAAAAAATCATCGATAATTTTGAGAAATGGGAGGATTTGCTGAAGGTTTGCAAATTATTTATTAAGAATCCCAAGCCGAATTCTTACATAAGAGAATTGCCTTTGGATATATCAACAAAGTTTGTTGAAACGAATCAGGCAACGATTAGACTCCTTTTGGATACACTTATTGAAGAACATATCAATCTCGATGAAACCGATTTTGAAAAACGTTTTAATCTTAAATACAAAGAGGAATTAATCCGGATACGAATACTCGATGACTCGTTAGCCAAAAAATTGTTTTTTGGAGTCAATGATCTCAGCATTCCCCATACTCAATTTGTTTCATTAAATGTTCCTTGTAAGAGGGTATTCGTCCTTGAAAATCATACAAATTTTTCGAATATTTTTAATTTTCTGACATTACCTCATTTAGCAGAATCAATTGCAATTTTTGGGAAAGGATTTCAGATTGGATTATTAAAAAATGCTCGTTGGTTATCCGACAAACAAATTATCTATTGGGGGGATATCGATGCTCACGGCTTCCAAATCCTCTCCCAAATTCGGGGATATTTTCCCAAAACCCATTCCTGCATGATGGATTTTGAAACGTTTAATGATTTCAAAGATCTCGCGATAACGGGAATTGATACAACAATGCCCGAACTCGCTCATTTAACTCCGGACGAACATCAATTATTTACTCATCTTTTGGAGTTGAATGAGAGAAATCGTTTGGAACAGGAAAAGATTCCACATGCATATGCTATAAAGAAAATTGTGGGTGCTATGACAGAGAACCCTTAAAGTGTGATTTTAACGTTGAACTGGTACACCTGATCCTGTATCCGAACATCAACTGCAACAAACGCGGTCATGTTATTTTATCAACTAATGGGAGTCTGCCCGAAAGGGAGCCGATGACATACATTCTTGCAGTAATGAGTTAACGCATCGGTAAAAAATTTATTTTTTTTCAGAAACGTTAATAATGTAAAATGTTTACATTACACATACTACTATGGCAAAAGCTGAATACGCTATGGCAAAAGACCGTAGGACAAATACCCCGGCTCCTGTAAGGGGGAAGGCACGGAAATTAACGCATGGCGTTCCCGTTAAGGATCTCCGTGCTCCAGTGCAAGTCCTCAAGTCAACGAAACTCTGGCTCGATCAGATCATCGGTGAGAAACAATTCAAAACGTACGATGAGGCGATCATGTTCCTGATCACAGAAAGGCAGAGGCACCTCTCCTCAGATTTCGGGGTATTTCCTGAGCTGAAAGAATACGTGTGTAACGGAGAGGATTAAGATCGTTATCGTTCTCGATACCTGGGCGTGGATCGAGTACTGGAGGGGAAACATCCAGGTTCGTGACATTATTGAGGGGCCTGAAAGCAAACTCACATCGATGGTGACTATCGCGGAACTGGAGCGACTCTATGGCGCAGATATAGAGCAGATGGATCTTATGATAGTCAAGATCCGGCTCAGGAGCCGCCTTGTCCCAGTGGACCTCGACATTGCACGGGCCGGAGGTGCGGTGCGGAGGGACATGAAAGAGGGGGGCATCGCAGACGCGATCATCTATGCGACAGCACTCATGAATCGGGCAAAGGTCCTGACGGGGGATGCACATTTTAAGGAATTATCCGAAGTCATCTTTGTAAAATCCCTCTGATTCAGACTTTTTTTAAGTGATCAATGTCATATGGGCTTTCGCGCTAAAAGCGGCGCATTGACGATTGTGAGTTTCGATCCTTGTTTTTCCGGATGAGCCGGAACAGGCAATCTTTATCCAAGGTTTTGTGTGGAGAATATCTATCAACCCCATTATCTGATGACTCAATCCGTAGAGCAATTCGTTGAAAATGAGGGGTTAATATCTATCCTCTATGGTTTATTCCGGAAGTTAATACGGTTATAGCATGGTTAAGTCCGGAAGTTAATGCGGTTTGATTTAAAAAGCCGACATCTACCACCATCCTATCTGATGTTTAAAAAAATGTCTGACGTCTGATCTTCCACGTTACTGATGATACCATGTGCATGTCCTTACACAGGGCTTTATCTTACATTCCCACAAATATCTTACAAGTAAGCCAATAAATTTATTTTCTTACAATACAATAAATTTCATACTATGGAGATTGTTACCCTGTCCTCAAAAGGCCAGATTGTCATCCCTTCAAAAGTCCGGAAAAAATTTTCCTTAAAAGAAGGGGACTCGCTGGTGATCGTTGAAGAGAAAGATACCATCCGCCTCCAGCCGCTGGTCAACCTGTCAGAACTCTGGGGCGTTGACAACGTAAAGAACACCAGACCATTGCTCAACGAGATGCGGAAGGAGTGGGATGATGAACTCGAAAACAAAGCTGCTCTTTGATACTCACGCGTTCCTCGCATTTTTCAACCGCGAGGATGGATCGGAAACCATCAGGGACCACATGGATGCGATCCAGAATGTAGACGCAGTAGGATTTGTCGCAACCATAACGTTAACGGAGCTGGCATACATCTATTCCCGGAAACTGGATGAGGCCTCAGGCACTATTCGGGTAATGCAGATCCAGCACTCAAAGATGAATCTCATCCCGTTGAGTGCGGAGATTGCCATCCGGGCCGGGACCCTCAAGCGTCCGGGAATTTCCATTGCGGATGCCATCATCGCGGCGTCAGCTTTGTCGGTTGATGCCTCGGTTGTTACAAACGATCCGCATTTCTCTGAAATGGGGGTAGAAGTAATCGGGTACCCGTAATTTTTCGTAAGGATTCCCTTCACCTTCGCCCCGCACCCCCACACCCATAAAACCCACCAGCGCCAATACGTGTACCAATGGACAGCATCGACACCTACTTCCCATACAGCGAATACCGTCCGGGCCAGCGCCACATGCTCGAAGTTGCAGCGCAGGTTGCTCGCGATGGGGGAATTGTCATGATCGATGCCCCTACCGGCAGCGGGAAGTCCAGTGTCGTTGCCTCGCTTCTGGCTGAGCGGAAGAAACGGAAGATCGTAATTGCGGTGCGGACAGTCAGCCAGCTCACCACGTTCATCCGCGAACTAGAACTGGTAAAAAAGAAACAGCCGCAGATAAAGACCGTGTACCTGGTCGGCAAGAAGAGCATGTGTCCTCTTGGCGGCGACGGGGATATTTACCGCAAATGCGAAGGGGTCAAGGCATTCTCTTCCTCCCTCATGCGGGATCGTGCGGATAAAGGAGCGCTCGTTCCGTCAAAAGATCCGTTCATCATCCAGCAGATCCGTAAGCTGGATAAGGAACACCCGCTTCTCTGCCCGTATTACATCGCGAGCAAAATGTTCGTGCCCGCAGAGACTATGGGGATCAAGATGGTCGCCTCAACCGAACTCCGGGCCAAAGCCGACCGGGTGATCGCACACTCTGTGCCCCCTCGGGAACTCACGGAATTCTCCGGTGCCTGCTGCCCGTACGAGCTGATGATGCAGGCTGCCCGGAATACCGATGTGGTGATCCTCAACTACCATCACCTCTTCAACCGCGACATCCGCGAGCAGCTCTATGCCAATCTCGGTGTCGAACCGCAGGATGTCCTGCTGCTTATCGACGAAGCGCATAACTGTGGCGATGTGATCACCGGTATCGAGAGCGTAACTTTAGAAGAGCACGACCTCGAACAGGCTTCCCGCGAACTCTCAGGTATGCGAAAAAGGCACAAGGGAGCAGAAGCGGTCCAGCATGTGCTGCCCCGGCTCACAGAATTCATACGGGGTCTTACCAATTCTGTAGAAGCCGAAGACTGGTTTGATCCGGCAATCTTTGACCGTATGATTGTCCGGGAATCCCTGTATAAAGAGATGGATGAGATTGTAGATGACTTAATGGGCCTGTCAGAAACAATGAGGGAGAAGAACATAAAAGAAGGGGTGTTCCGGGAAACCGCAATCGAACGGCTGACA
>SESG01010980.1_pt1 | contig 10250 bp, 5 predicted proteins | sample 3171421 | NCBI WGS metagenome assembly SESG01 (sample SAMN10866946, study PRJNA518727) | freshwater metagenome | biome: subpolar coniferous forest; feature: holomictic lake; material: water; isolation source: holomictic Lake 227, 6 m and 8 m depth | place: Canada: near Kenora, Ontario | collected... | reverse complement strand
GATTTAAATCGCGGAACTATACTTGGAGCAAGGAAGATTAAAAACTCAACACGAGCATGTACATTAATAAATCTACTTACCAGATATTTAGATGCGGATATGCTAAATGGTAAGAGATGGTTCTTCCGACCAGTTCAGACTTTTTATACTGGTCATAAAGGAACATTTAGAGCTGTAAATAAATAATTTTGATAAAACTTTTTTTATAAAATTTGAGACATGTAAATGGAATCTTGAGAAAGATAAGAATGGAGTCAACTGCTTTCTTTGAAAAGAAAATCAATCTTAGTCCAGGTGAATTCAATGAAGTGAAACATGAATCCATTGATTCACTTCTAGAGAAAAAGGCCAAACAACTTATTGAAAATAAGTGCTCAGAACAAGGCTTTGTTGTACCCGGTACTGTAAAACTTATATCCCGTTCTATGGGATATTTTGAGGCGGCACGCTTTACAGGTGACGCAAATTATTATCTTAAACTTGAAGGAAAAATCGTATATCCAGCTGATGGTGTAAGAGTTGTTTGCGAGGTTATTCGTAAAAACAAAATGGGTCTATACGCTGACTATAATAACGCAATTCGTATTCAAGTACCTCGCGATCTTCATATTGGCAGTGAAGAATATGAAGAAGTTGAGGTTGGAGATATTATTGAAGTTGAACTTAAACGTTCTAAATTTCAAATTAATGACCCTTATATCCTAGCAAGTGCTATATTTATTACTAAGAAATCTGGTAATAAGGCTCCCATTTCAGATGCTTCTGATGAGGGTAAAGAAGAAGAAAAAGAGGAAGTAGTTGGAGAGGGAGAGGGAGAGGGAGAGGGAGAGGAAGAGGAAGTAGAGGAAGCAGTTGGAGAAGCAGAAGAAGAAGAAGAGGAAGTAGTTGGAGAGGGAGAGGAAGATGAAGAGGAAGAGGAAGTATAGAATAAAATGATAAACTGCGCTTGTTAATATTCTCTGAACATCTATACGGAATTAGAAATGCCATATAGTTATGAAGAACGTAGAAATATATTTGAGCATATTAAAGTTCTAGTAGATTCTGAACAACAGGAGGTATTTAGAATTATTCGAAAATCAAAAGAAAATTATACGGAAAACTCAAATGGTATTTTTTTTGATTTAGCTACAATTTCTGAATCTGCCTTTATACAAATTAATGAATATCTTAATTTCTGTTTAAAAACACGACAAGAGGATATTCTACGCCTAAATGAATTAGAAACTATTCGTATTCAAAATGAAAATTATATTGATATTGATAATAATAATTCTAGTATGGTATAATTTACAAAATTTGATTGACTTAAAGCTATTATAATTACTAATATTAGTACTAATAATATTACTAATAATATCTATTAAAATGAATTCACATGTTAAACCTCCTGTTAAACACTATCAGAATGTAAGTATCAAAGACTTACTGTCCTATTCCATCAATAATCCCAATAGAAACCGCACTCTAGATTCTATTGAGATTGTATCCAATAAATCCTCTCAAGAAACATCTCTTGATAAACTTGGATTAAAAGGTTATAATGCCTGTAATCTAAATCCATCTGGTATTATAAGTTTATTCGCATGTATTCAAGACCCTAGTACATATTCTCTATCTAATAAGGGAGCCCGTCTACAACTTATTATTGAACTTACTACTAGTCTTCAAGAACAAACTGATACTCTTAAAAATACGGCTCTTGGAAGAAAACGCCGAAAAATTCATGACCTTATTGGTGCGTCATATAATGGAACCGCATTTGAAGATAAAGACTATCTGGAACTCTTCTCTGGCATCTCCCTAATGCGTGATATTCACTTTGTACTTATGAAATCAATTGTTCAAGACAATATTGAAAATGGTGAACAACAATATGATAGTGCTCTAAAGGGTGAAGTAGTATTCTCATCTGACCCTTCTACTTGGAAACAAGATAATCCAATCTGGGTAGTAGACTATAGGGGTCATTGGGTAGCTGTTCCCTCTGAACATCGAACTATCGACATTCATAAAATTCTTGCCACTTGGCTCTCAACTATTGAACAAACAGGCTGGGTTATTCAATGGCCAGAAGTCGATGGTACAAAAACAGAAATTGTTGAACAACTTTCCGTTTTACCTACTTGGCAAATTACTGATAAGAAATTAGTAAAAGAGGTATTAGCCGTTCGTCTTGGGCGAGCCAACTGTATTAAACTATTTACTAAATGGTTACAAGAATAATGGATTTATGAATAATGGATTTATAAAATAGAAATATCAGTCGTTAATTATATTATTTTTCATAAAATTGATAGGTATTTTAAGATTCTTATAATATAGACTAAAAGCTTAAGGTACTTTTATAAATATATTATAGATTAAGAATGGATCTGACTTCAGACCAATTTAAACTTGCTACTAAGTTTGTCCAAGACTGGTTTAAGGATAAGAAGCTTGAATTAGAAACTACCTTCGGCGCAGGAGGTGTTATTGATTCAACTACTTTTCTTCAAATCGCACAACGTCTTCGTAATAAAGGCTTTGAAGTGATTCCTCAAGATGATAGGCTGAGTATTATTACTCCCAATCATATACGTCTATCACTTCTAGGCCTTGGCGTTCTACAACAATATTGTAAAGATGATACTCTTGAGGGAAAACCCTTTAGCGCGATGTTCAAAGACCGCGCGTTTCCCGATAGTAATCTCGATCTTAAAGAATACGATATTCGCTTCAAGATTCGCCGTGAAGAAGAACTCAGCCCATCGGACCCTCGAGTGGCCGCCCTACTTACAAATTGGGATAAACAAAAGAAGGCCTTCCGACTCATTCGTCGATGGACCTTCCGAGGCAAGGGCATCCGCATTGATATGTCTATGGTTAGACAAACCCCCAATATTCCAGGTAGGGGTGAATTTCAATGGTCTACTGCGTTTCAACAGAATAATGTATTCAAAGAAGTCCCTCGCTATGAAGTCGAAGTGGAATTACTTCACGATACTGAATACACTGATAGCCCCGATAAAGCTCTAAAAGCACTTATTGGTGGCGTCGGCGAAGTACAGAGGGCCATTCAAAAGAATACACTACTTATTCGCAATTCAGTCATTAACGCAGTCCGCAATGAATATCAAATTATGACCGGCTCTGAGAAATTTCGCGGTGTTAATCCTGTTACACTTAAAATTCGTAATATAACCGAGGAAATAGATCCTGATATTGTTAATATTCGCAGCGGATACAATGTTACCGATAAAGCCGATGGATTGAGGGCCATGGGATTCGTTGACAAAAGTGGTGAACTATTCCTCATTGATATGAGTCTCAATGTATATCGCACTGGTCTAAGAAATAAAAAGTGCGCTGAAAGCCTTGTTGATGGTGAATGGGTTACTATCTCAAAAGATGGAAACTCTATTAACCACTATCTCATTTTCGATATCTACTATGCCAAAAATAAGAAAAATGTATCTACTCTTCCTTTTGTAACCTACAAGGATGATATTATTGATATCGAGGCTGAGGCGCGTCATAATGCGGTTAGAAAATGGTATGAAGACTGGCGCGGTGAGGTGGAAACTATTGCGAAAGGATTGACCGAGGCTACTCGTCTTATTGTAAGTCTCAAACGCTTTCAATTTGCCACGGCCAATAATGCTACTATCTTTAGAGCATGCGCGGCTATTCTTGATACCGCTAGAATATACAACACTGATGGTCTAATTATTACTACTAATTCAGATCCTATTCCAGACCGTTCAGGTGTACGCTGGATTAAGCAGTTTAAATGGAAACCTTCCAAAGACAATACTGTAGATTTCCTTATCAACTTTGAGCGTGATCCTAATATTCCTACAATTGATAAGGTAACTACTACTATTCATCCTAGCAGCGATAATACTATTCAATATAAAACAATGCGTTTATATGTCGGCAGTGATAAAGATGCAGCCTTTGATAATCCGCGCTTAACTATTCTTCTTCAACAATCTATTCCCACTGAAAAGAGTACAAATAGATATAAACCTGCCCTATTTAATCCTATGGAATTTCCTGATACAATGGCTAATACTTGTAATGTATCTATTGAAGTAGACCCAGAGACAGGTGAAGAGTATGTTAGTACTGAGGACTCAAAGGAACCCATCCAGGACCGCAGTATTGTTGAAATGCGATATGACCCTAGCCGCGATTCTGGATGGCGCTGGATTCCTACTCGTATTCGCCATGATAAAACAGAACGCCTTATTAAAGCCTCCCTTAAAAAAGGGCCAATTAAATATTCAGGCATGATGAACGATGAAGGCGTAGCTAATGATGTATGGGACTCTATTCATAATCCTATTACTGAATCTATGATTCGCAGCGGCAATGAACAGCCTAGCGAGGAAGAATCCAAAGTACTTCTCAAACTACATGATACTGATGTTGGCAAAAAGTACTATGAACGCAAAGCTCCTAAAGAGGATATTGGTCTTGTTCAAGGAATGCTTGACTTTCACAATAAATATATTAAAAATGAGCTTCTTCTGAAACGCGCACTACGTGGTGGTAATAAACATATACTTGATTTAGCCTGTGGTAAGGGTGGTGACCTTTATAAATGGCTGTTTAACCGGGCTCGGTATGTAGTTGGTATTGATACAGCTGGTGAAAATATTACTAATCCTAATGATGGAGCTTATAAACGCTATATTGAGGCTGTTATTGAGTTTGGTTATGACCGTGTACCAAAAATGGTCTTTGTAATTGGCAATAGCTCAAAAGATATTGTAAATGGCGAAGCTGGGGCAACACCTGAAGAGCGTGATATTCTTAGATCCGTATTTGGTAAATACGAGCCAGAAGGTTCTATTCCAAAATATGTACAAAATGTTATGGCCGGCTCTTATCGTGCTGGCGCAGATGTAGCGGCATGTATGTTTGCCCTTCACTACTTCTTTGAGAACCAGGCAACTCTGGACGGATTCATTAAAAATCTCTCAGAAACCGTTAAAATTGGGGGTCTATTTATTGGATGCTGCTTTGATGGTGATAAAATATTCAATTTGCTACGCGGTCTTGATAAGGGACGCTCTAAATCTGGAATAATTGGCGACACTCCTGTATGGACTATCACTAAAGACTATGACCGAGAAGAACTTCTACCTGATGATGAATCAATTGGTCTAGCTATTGACGTTGAATTTATTAGTATTGGTACTACTCACAAGGAGTATCTTGTACCGTTTGAGTTACTTAAAAAGAAACTCAAGGCTATTGGATTTGAATTATTGGAGAAAAAGGACCTTGATGATTTTGGACTTAATGCTAGTACAAATACATTTAATGTAAGTTATGAAATGACACAGGGAGATAACTCTAGAGGTAAAAAGGGTAAAAAGACTTATAGTATGCCAGACGCAGTAAAAGAGTTCTCTTTCCTTAATCGCTGGTTTATATTTAAGAGAATAGGTGAAGTTGGTATAAGCGAAATTCCTAAGATTGAATTAGTGCCTGAATCTGAGGCGGTTACAGAAGTGGCAGAAGTTATAGAAGAGGCTAAGGGAGCAGAGGGAGCAGAGGGAGCAGAGGAATCTAAGAGAGCAGAAGTTATAGAAGAAGAAATGATAGTATCAGAAACTGGTGCTAAACTACCACCTCGTGATAAGAAGTTTAGTGAAATCGAAGTATTTCGCTTTGGTAGTGACGCACGTCAGGCAGATATTCTTGGTATTAAGGATGTGACAGGTAAAAAGGATGTAAATATTGGTCGTTGGCTTGGATTAGCTGCGCCATTTGAACAAATAGATCCAGATGATAATTCAATTAAATATCCGTCCATTGAACACTATCTGGCAGCAATGAAATTCAAACTGGCCTCTAACAAACCAGACCTTGCTAAAACATTAATGAGTTCAGCAGGGCAGATTCATCAAGAATTCTTACGTAAACGTCGTATTGAGCCAATTAAACAAGAATCTCCTCGTGATTTTGAACTACTAGGAGAAGAAGCAGTTAAAGTACGTAAAATGATGACAAAGACTGAACTGAATAAATTTCGTGTTGTATTTGATGAAGATAAGTGGATTCCTGTAAAGGATAGAGTTCTTATGGACGCACTTAAATATCGCTGGGAACATGATAAACGCTTTAGAGAAACGGTTGAGGCTGCTCGTAATGCTGGTAAATATCTACTTTATAGTACTAAGATTGCGTCAGTGGCATCGGAACTTGGTGGTACTCGCTCACTATCATCATCGGTTATTGAAGGGGAAAATAAGGTTGGTCGTTTTATTATGGAACTAGCTGGATTTAAGTTTTAGAGTATACAGGCCTAAAAACAAGTATATATTTCTATTTAAAATGATAAATAATATGACTGGAAGTGATGGACGTCTTTGTAATCATATTATAAGAGCACTCGCCGCAAGTTTTATTGCTAAACAACAAAATCTAAAATTTAATTATGGTCAATATTTTGATAAAATGGTATCACTTGGAATTAATCTGTATACAGAAGGTACTATGACTTACAGAAATTCGCAAATTATATCTAATACTAATATTGTGAATTATTTAAGGCATAATATACCTATTTACAAAAATATAATTATTGATAGATATTATTTTCAAACTAAAGATTTCTCAAACTATCTATATAATTATTATAAAGATACAAATAATCAACAATCAATTATAGATGCCAATAAATTCAATAGTCGTTATAAAAATAATAATGATATTTTTATTCATGTTAGATTGGGTGATGTAGAACATCTAAATCAGGGATTTGCTTATTATGATAAAGCTCTAAAAGGAGTTACTTCTTTTGAGAATGGTTATATTGCGAGCGATAATATTACACATGAAACTTGTAGAAAACTAATACAAAAATATAATCTTAAAATAATTGATTATAATGAGGTTGAAACTATTATGTTTGGGTCAACCTGTAAAAATATTATACTAACAGGTGGTTCATTTTCATATATTATTGGCCTATTCGGATTCTTTTCAAAAGTATATTATCTTAAAGGATTTGATAACTGGTATCCTTCAGAATTATTTTTTATAGATGATTGGACTGAAGTTAATTAAAATTTATAATTACTATATATTTATTAGTTATGGAAGAGACTAATAAACATTTAGTCTCCGATAAGATTATTAAGTCACAGCAGCGTACTATTCGTAGAAGACCTGTTGTAGCATCTAACTCTAAATTAAATAATACAACTGAACCTGTACAAGTTCCACAAGAAGCAGTACAAGTTCCACAAGAAGCAGTACAAGTTCCACAAGAAGCAGTACAAGTTCCACAAGAAGCAGTACAAGTTCCACAAGAAGCAGTACAAGTTCCACAAGCACTAAAAATACATAGAAAGCCTAAAATTGCTGTAAATAAGGGTGCAGGAGAGCTAACCGATATAGATTCTTTAGAACTATTAAAAGATAGATATGATAATTGTATTAAAGTATGTAATGATATTAATAAAGAATATATTACATTAAAAAATATTATTGAGACTAAAAAAATAAAAGATGTTGGACTTAATTATGATGCTAAATTATTTGATTTACTTGTTAAAAAAGTTTTATTACCATCAGATTGGGAAAATCAATTAGATTTATTAATTAATATACCTACAGGTATAAAAGGTGAAGGAATATTAAAAGGCGGCGATTACTTTGAAGCACTTTTCCAATTAGCATTTGCAATTAATATTATTCCACAATTTAAAGACTTTAAATTAGATTTTCATGAAATTAATGACTATAAAGAAGTTAAAAAAATGGAAGGAACATATTTATACATACAAACTGTTCTAAATTCTGGAGGAAAACAACAAGTACAAGGTATATCTGATATATGTTTTTTAGTAAATGATGGTTCTAGCTTATTAACCGATACAAAATCAACATATAGATGTGGGCAAAAGCCTGTAGAGATACAAAATATGAATGGTAAATATTATTTCTTTTCTGTTAAAAATTTTATTAAAGAAAAAACTGTTAGTAAATCATATGATATACCATTATTACAAGCTCAATCAAATAATTTAAAAAATGTAGAATTCAAAAATACACGAGTATGTGTTTGTATTCGTGATAAAACAAATTTTATTGCCAGATTAGACCGAACAAAAATGGATTTTATTAAAAGTCGTCTTGATACAATATTAGGGTATGATGAAATTATTTCATATTTTAAAACATTTAGAATTAATTTTTTTAGTAAATATCCAGACGTTATAACCGAAGAAGAAATTTCTAATAAAATTATAGAAATATATCCTAAAGATAAACAAATCAAACCATCATTACAATTATTTTATCATCAAGAATTAGTAGCAGATTCTATTGTAAATTCAATTAATGAAAAAGCTGCAAAATTTAGAACAAGACCACATTTTTTAACAATTGGTGTACTACCACGTGGAGGTAAATCATACATTGCGGGCGGTATCATAAATAGATTAATTAAAGATAAAGATAGTTACAATATACTCTTTTTAACATCAGCTGTTAGTGAAACAATGTCACAATTTAAAGATGATTTAATCAATAAATTCTCAGATTTTGATAGATTTAAATTTATAGATATTCGTGAATATAGTACAAGAAAGAAATTAGTACAATATCCTGGGCAATATAATTTTATTTTTATGTCTCGCGAATTAGCTTCAATGACTGAAAAATTACTTGGCAATGATATGGCAGCCGCAAAAGATAGTTCTAAATTATTAGAACAAGTTACAAAACGCATTAATAATCCACATTTTGATTTAATATTTTTTGATGAAGCTCATAAGGGTATATTGACAGAAACAACCGCTAATAATTTTAAATCAGCCTTTATGAAATTTAATATTCCAATTATTTTAATGACTGCTACATATAAAAAAACATCTACAGTATTAGATGATGTTACTGATTTGTTTGTATGGGATTTATTTGATATTAAAGATATGACTAATCTACCCAATACTAATTCAAAACTACATCTTGAAAATTTTACTAAATCAGATGTAGTAACAAGATATGGCCCTCTTGCTATTGATATATTACAAAAGAGAATTAATTTAGGACAAACATTATTAAATATAGCAGAACCATATATTAACTTTCCACAACCAGTATTTATAAGCCCTACCTTTTCAGATGATACAATTTCTAAATTACATTTAACACAATCTGGGTACAATCATTCAGATATTTTTAAAATTAATTATGATAGTGCTCTCTTAGATAATACTATTAATTGGAAGGAATGGCAAAAATTATTAGTTAATAGAGAACATGCTCTAATTTTAAGAGATTATCTTACTCCAACAGACGAGGAATTAGATGAAATCGATCAAGCATTAATAGGTGACAAAAAAATAAATAGAAATGATAAGGCACTTATTCGTATATTTAGAAAAGCACAACTTAATCAAACAAGACCTTCATATGGAACGCCATTTACTGCCATTATGTTTTTACCTACACATTTGGATGATATATCAATTGGAGCACTTTGTAGAATATGGGGTTCTTTTATGGCTCAAACAAAATATTGGGGAAATAATTTTACAATACTTACATTAAGTGAATTAGTACATCCAATACGTAAACATAATGCAGTAGCAGCAGAAGCAGTAGCAGAAGCAGAAATAGAAGCAGAAGTAAAAGAAGGAGAAGAAGCAGAAGTAAAAGAAGGAGAAGAAGCAGAAGCAGAAGTAGAAGAAGAAGCAGCAGAAGAAGTAAAAGAAGAAGCAGAAGAAGCAGAAGGAGAAGTAGAAGCAGAAGAAGTAAAAGAAGAAGCAGAAGGAGAAGAAGTAGAAGGTGGCTCATATTATGAATTAATACAGTATGGTGGAGATTATCCAGAAGAATGTGTTAAAAGTGGAATGTGTGTAAGAGAAAAATTTACAAAAAAAATGGATTTAAAGGAGCGTATCATTTCGATAGAACGTGAATCTCTAAAACAAGGCAAAGGATTATTAATATTAACTGGCAAGGTTGCTCAAATGGGAATAAGTTTACCATGTGCTGATGTGGCTTTTTTATTAGATTCAGATAGTGAAGCAGATGATATAATTCAAAAAATGTTTAGAGCATTAACTGATAGTCCTGGTAAGAAATTTGGATTTATTGTTGATGTAAATATAAAACGAATTGCTAATGCACTATTTGAATATGATATTAAAAAGGATAAATTAAGAAAAGAAAGTAAACCAATTACAGGTTCAGACAGAATTACAAATATATTAGAATTATGTGATTGGGGTTATGATGCG
>SESG01012946.1_pt1 | contig 10259 bp, 15 predicted proteins | sample 3171421 | NCBI WGS metagenome assembly SESG01 (sample SAMN10866946, study PRJNA518727) | freshwater metagenome | biome: subpolar coniferous forest; feature: holomictic lake; material: water; isolation source: holomictic Lake 227, 6 m and 8 m depth | place: Canada: near Kenora, Ontario | collected... | reverse complement strand
CCGCTCATGCGCACGACCCTAGCCCTCGCTGAGGGCCACCAGGAGCGCCGCCAGCGCGGCCAGTAGACTTCTTTCGGCTGCTGTTTCTGAGCCTGCTGGGCCTGCGGTGCGGCCGGTGATATATTCTGAGGGCGGACCCCGGGGACGGATAGGCCGCGACGACCGACGAGTGATGAGGGGGGCCATGTGCCCCCCTTTTCCATTTCTATCGTCTGTCAATGGCTCACGGTCGGCTGAATGGTCCCCCCCTCGGCGCGGCACTTTTCAAGCGTTGACGCATGTAGATTTCCGCCAACGTTGCACAGTAATCGTCCAGGCTGGTCACTATAAATCTGCGGCTGGGAGGAGCTTCGCGTTGCTTTAGACCATCCATGTGCATATAGGCATGACTCAATTGCACTTGCTCTTGCATTATCGTTTATATCAACATTCATATACGCCGGTGGTGTATATATTCCGCCCGTCGAGGTGCAGTGAATGTCTACATTATTAAATAGGTCTCTACGGCATGAGGTATTTATAGGTGATGTATACCCCCCACGCGTCTGAACCTGATTATTTATAACTGGAAATTGGATATAGCTTTGCGCTCTGCACCCTGCCTCAGTTGCATCAAACTCTTGCTGTGTTCCTCCCAGCTTTTCCCAATGCTGAGCGCAGCCTTCAAGCACAAACAACCAGAATAAAATGACAAACTTTCCCATATTATTATCCTTCCCTTGCATTTGTAATATTATGTTAAAGTCATTTACGAAGATCGATCATCTCATTTCTGATAATCCTTAGCTCTTCTTCGACGGCTGGATCGGGCTGAGGTGGTGGTGTATATGTTGTAACAGTCCTCGAAAGTTGCTGTTGTATTCGTGCGTCATTCATTGCCCCAGCAACCTTTGCTGTTGCGGTTAAAAGGTTACCAACAAACTTTGTCGCGGGGTCTGTCTCATCACACCAATTTAAGTGCCTTTTATCCATCTCCATATCCACGAACATACTAGTTCTCACCCCTGCAGCCGGGCATTCGGCTTCTCCACATTTATGTAGGCGGCAAATCTTCGCATCACTATATGTTTCTATTGTTTTAATTAACTCATCGTCAGACATATCTTGGCGCTTATATTCCGCGACTATTCCGCATCCACAAAGGATTGACATTATTACTATTGATGGAATGACTCTTTTCATTTCAGGCTCTTTTTATAATTTATTGGCAGGGGTCCAACTCCTCAATTTTCAACTGAGGATATTATGTTCAGAAGCCTCCTAAATCAATCTGGAAATCAGGTCCCCATGGTGGCGCGTTGAAATGCAAACTCATGCAAGCTGCTTGCAGTTGACTCTTAGCCGCTATCATGCTATATGTCCAGTTGTTAGCCGCTTGTGGCCGTTTGCGTGGAGGGTACGATGTTCTCAGAGTATGTTGGGATAACCCAGGATGTTGCTTCTTTAATCGAGTCCTATCGTGACAACAACACAGAGACTAAAAGCGACATTCTTGCAAGAATTTTGCGAAAAGAAACAAGTCCAGACAAAGGTAATAACCATAACTATCTTGATATAGGCCAGGGCGCAAAACTCCCTGTTGGGCAAACTATATTTTTATTTCTCGACCTCTCATCTAAAAAAAGTGGCAAATACGATGGCAAAGCTTATGTTAAGGAAGATGGATTATATGTTGACGGAGTAAAGGTTACTCCATCAAGAGGGAGTTATATTCAGCCCGCTATGGCATTGTTTCAGGAAAAAAAGGGTAAGGTTACGTCTCTTAGCGCGTGGCGCCAATGGCACATAATCGTTGACAATAAATATGTTCCGCTACTTGAGTTAAAGGACCCGGCTCTCGCTAGAACTCGCGGGCGATCTGCTGACGAGCTATTGAAAGGATTGGATGACTTTTTGGCAAAAGACCAACAGCACGGATAGTCGTGCTAATCCGACAAATGATACTGCTAATAACAATAATGGGGGCCATGTGCCCCCATTACCTATTAATGGGTCCACTCATCAGGTTTGCCCTTGCCGCCGTTTGTATAAACTGTCGGATCGAGGCCGCGGCGGACGGCCGACAATGCCTTATCAAAGACGTCTGCATACTTTTTGATGATGCCGTTTCGTCGTGATTGCTCTTTCTCAGCAATGCTTTCTTTCCAATCCCAACGGGTCCCCCCTTGATACTTAGTGCTTGTTGACAGTATAATGTCGTCACGCACCCACTCCCGGATTGTCTTCTTCTCGGCAATGATTTTTGCCTTCAGCTTTTCAGCAGCAATTAAGCGATCTGCTGCCTCGCGCATGTCTTCTTTTTCTTTTTCAAATGCCGCGTTGATCTTGTCAGCCAGGATTGGCTTCAGCCTCTCGATCTCATCACCGACCACCCAGCCGCTGGAGTGGGTATCGAAGATTCTGAACATCCGACCCGGCTCAACGAAGATCGTGTAGCGCGCCCGAAGAGCCTCCAGCTCGACCTCCCGTCGGCGAGTCTCGGCCGCCTCCTTGGCTGCCGCTTCAACTCGCCGCATCTCTTGAAAATCCGCAACCAGCCCCGCTACCCCATCCCTCACTGCCGACCAGAGGGACCGGCCGGAGGCTTGGGGGGCAGGTTGGCTTTGATGGTGGCCAGCTCTTTCAGGCCCCGATCCATGCCCTCGGCCAGCAGCGTGACCAGCTCCAAAATCTGGTCCGGCTTGCTCGGGCCGTCGCTGGCCGGGGGCGGGCGCATGTATTCCTCGATCTTGGTCAGCCGAGCTTCCATGTCGGCCAAGCGTTGCTCCGAGCTTTTCGGCTGCCCTTTCAGCGTTTCGCGTAGTGTCATTCTGAGGTTCCTTCTTCACCCCGGCCCAAATCATCCAATCGTCCGTGCGCTGTCGGCCACGGGCGATATCGGCTTGAAGCTCGTCCCTGGTCCAACCCTCGCGGCTGATCCATTGCTGTCGGTCATGGTGAGGGGGCCTGGTCTTCTGCTCGACCAGGCTGTCCACCCGACGCGGCGGCGGCGAGTCCATTTGTTCATGCAAACGTGATCTCACCGGTTCGACCCACTCGGTCGGACGATCTCGGTCAGGCTTCCTCCAGTCCTGGGGTCGATCCGGCCGGGACGCTCCGGCCTCGACAGCTTCCAAGGCGGCGATCTGCGCGACCACCTCCCGCAGCATCCGGGCCGCCTCGTTCCGTCCATGGGCGTCGAGACGGATCGCGTGGGCTTCCTCGAAGGCATGAGCCTTCCGACCACACCGCTCCATCGCCGTAGCCTGGGGGCCGATCTTCGTCTCGGGGGGTCTGCCAACCCGCCCGGCCTCGATCTCATCACCGGCTGCCAGTGCGGCGAGGTGTTGATCCTTGAGGCTCCTATGGTCAACCCTCTCTGCCCGGCCAGCAGCCTCCAGAGCCCGGTTAACGTGCTCGGCCCATGCCGACCGCAGAGCTTCGATGCCCTCCGGGCGGGCATAGGTCCTGTCCTTCGTCCCGGCCAGCCCCTCCGGCCCTATCGCCCGGTCTGACCAAAGCAGATGGGAGTGGTAATTGGGTTCCTTATCGTGGGCGTCGGGGGCATGATAAGACACATCGACCACCAACCCCTTGCTCACCAGCTCGGCCATCACGAACCCCTGGACCAGCTCCCGCCGCTGGTCAGCGGTCAGCTCGCGGGGGAGGGTCAGCAGCGCTTCGCGGGCGGTCATGGCATCCTTCCGCTTCTCAGCAGCATCAACACAATTCCAGAGCTGCACGCGATCCTTCACCCACTCAGGGGCACTCTCAGAGGCGAGAATCTCAGCGTGTTCGATCCCCCCCTTGCGCCCGTAGTCGTGAGTCATCTGCTGGCGCTCGTCCGGGATCGCCACGCCAGCACGATAGGCAGCGGCGGCGCAGACTGAGCGCCCCTGCCCTCGGCTAATCGTTTTGACCTCGCAGCGATAGATCGCCATTTTTGCCTCTTGCCCACCCCGGCTAAGGGGTCGTGGTCATTCGTGGAATGATTATCCGCCCCCTTCACAGGGGATCAGATAGCCTACCAGAGTCAGGCGTGGATATCCAGCTTCCCTTTAAGGGCGCGGTTAATCATCGTACCGATGCGCGCCAGGGAGACCCTGGACCCCAAAAAAAAGGCGTGGTATGTTCAAACCTACCCCCTTCAGGAGTTTGACCATGACCACGACCGAGGACGACACCGACCCAGCCGAGTTCGTTTTGCCGCCAAAGCCAAACCGGCTCCAACTCGAAGCGCTGCGGAAGCAAAAGGAGGAACTGGAGGCGCGGCTAATGGTGACCGAGCGCGCCCAGCGGAGGTGGGAGCGCGCCAGGGACACGCACCGAAAGATTTTGATAGGTGCCATGGTCCTACATGAGAACCCAGAGGGGACGGAAGGCTACGCGAACCTGATGGTGGCGCTTGATGCCTTCCTGACACGGCCGCAGGACCGGGAAGCTTTTGATCTCGGACCAAAGAACCCGAGAAAGAAGTCTGCCCCCGAGAGGCCGAAAGCGGAGGCAAAAGAGGAAGCCTCCCCCCAGGTTCCGGCTCCGACACCGGCGGTACCTCCACCGCAGCAGCAAGCTCCGGCGCCTCAGGCCCAGCAACCTCGACCGGCTCCGGCCCCGGCTGCAGAGTCTTCCCCGGCCACTCAGCCTCGCCCGGTACCGACTTCTGCCCCGGCCCCGGCAGATGGGTCAGTCTCAGCCCCTCGCCCGCAGTTTCCGCCCCAGAGACCCGCCCCGGCTCCGGGTCAGACTCAGGCTCCAGCGGCACAGCCCCCTCGCCCGGCCCCGAAGCCGGTCGAAGAGCTGAAGGAGGGCTGAGTGATGAACAGATGTCCACACTGCCAGTCAATTGACCTGGAGATTTTCACCGATGCCCGCACCCCGACGCTGACCCTTGCGAAATGCCGGTCATGCGGCAGAGCGGCCTTTCGGGAAGGGGACAGTGATTTTAAAGAACCCGTAGCCTACCCCGATGTATTTGACCCTGAGGTGACAGCATCTCCGGAATTCCGTGACTTCATCAAACAGGTCAAGGGGGAAGGTGGTGGCGAGGATACGATCGACTGCGCTGAGCTAGGAATAAGGCTCATCGACCTCGATGCTCCTCTCCCACCCAACTACGATGCGCTGATTGAACATCATCTTAAGACCTACAAGGCAGAACGTGGTCATCTATGACGTAGGATGGAGAGTGAGATGGACGTTTACGACGAGCGTGAGATCGCGGCTATTATTGGTTATGCCGAGCAGCTGGTGGTGCTGTGTGCCGCCGTTGATGAACACGAGTACGAACGGAAGGAACATCCTCAGGCTGAATATAAAGAGATGGTCAATACCCTCCGGGAAATCGGGGTCAAGCTCAACGATCTGGGCGGATTTCAGGCGATGGCTGTGTGCTGTCGGGGAGCGTCTGCCAAATACCGCAACACCGGCAACACACTGAATCATCACTGGCATGGAATCGGAGAGTGGTGCTGCTTAACCCAGCACCCTCGCTTCTCGCCGACCGGTGATCCTCTCCCCCCAAGATAGGGGGCGGGCCAGCTCGATCTGCATCACCTCGACCTCGCGACGGTGGACCACCCGCTCTCTATGAAGATCAGTGCGGAGCTGGTCGACCACACGCTCCAGAGCAGCGATGGCGACCTGAGTGCCCGCGTCGACCGCGGGTTCTACCGTCGGCACCGACAGCGCCGGGGGTGACGGCATGGCTGACAGGGTTTCACCTGTTACCACTGGCACCCCTGGTGTGACCTTGGCAGGTGCCAACACCTGAGGGTTACCCCTGTTATCTTGCCGGTGCTGACACCTGCCAGCTTTCATCCAGTTGCCAATGGTAGCCCGACTGACGCCATGGCGCCGTGCGGCTTCCGATACTGTCACCCACTCTTCCATGGCTGGCACCCTTCCAGGTGAAACCGGTGTCATGCATTGCTGACGGAAGGTTTCATCTTTCAGGTGTTACCCCGCAATAGCTGACATGGCACTGACAGGCTTTTCCGGCCGACTGTGACTCAGAAGCTCGAGTCATCCCTCCGCTGGAGGGCACCATCGAGTGCTCTTGCCTTTTTTCCTTTCTGGCAGCCACGATTCCGATGCCGAAAGGGGCTGCCCGAGAAACTTTCCCCCTGGAAAGCCGGCAATGGTTCCACAAGCACCATGCTTGGCTTTCGAGGTCTGACGGTGCGGCGCGAGCGTAGCGAGCCTGGGGCGGGCAGGAGGGGCTTGTCCCCTCCTGAGCGTCCCAAATACCTTTTCCGGGTTTCCAAAACTCCGGTTTCCTCGCGTACGCGCACGCGGATCCAGGGGCTCAAGGTTGGTTGCACTCTAAAATGCTCGAAAATCAGAGATTTTCTCCGCTTTTATAGCGCGGGGAGTCGTTGTAGTAAGAGAACAATTATATTTATTAGGGGTGGTTTAAGAATGGAAAAAGTAAGACAAAATAGAAACCATCGTTTCACTCGGTTAATTGTTGATCCCCTCCGCCTTTGGCTTCCGGGGACCACGCGGCTCGTCGAGCGGGGCTCCGCCCCCCATCCGCACACATACCCACCGGCATACGGCCGGGTGCCCCTTTGCGCTGAATGGCGCAGGGGCTCCCGACCATGCCCGTGGATATGTGCACGGATGGCGCCCCCTAGATCATGAGAAATCCCAAGAAAATTTTCGTTTATAATCAGTGCATTAGAGGGTGGGTGAGGACACCAGCTATGTCCTCACCCCAGGACACCAGCTATGTCCTCACCCCAGGGCGATTCTGTCAAATATATTGACACGGGGGGCAAGCTTCGGTATACCACTTTTTGACACAGCCGTCAAGGAATCGGACATGGGCTTGCCAGCGAAACAGCCTAAGGGGGCTTGGGTCCAAACGGAACGGGCGGCCCATGAGGCGTGGGCTACCCTGCTGCGCGAATCACAAAAGGCTGCCGAGCTGCTGCATCTGCTCGTCGCAAGAGTGGGCGAATACAACGCCGTGGTCATCAGCCAGCCTACGCTAGCAAAGCTTATGGACTGTCACGAGAGAACTGTTAGAAGAGCAGTAGAGACACTACGCGATAGACGGTGGATCGAAATAAGGCAAATAGGGGATAGAGGGACTGTTAACGCTTATGTTCTCAACCGGAATGTTGTCTGGTCTGGCCCTCGCGATGGCATTAGGTATGCCCTGTTCTCAGCGGCAGTCGTCGTCTCTGATCAAGAACAGCCGGATAAAGATACTCTCGATAGTCAAGAACCATTACGAGATATTCCAACACTTTATCCCGGCGAACAACAACTCCCGACCGGCGATGGCCTGCCGCCACCTTCTCAGCCCTTTCTCGATGGCATGGAGCCTGATCTGCCGATGCGCATGGCCCCGGCGCCAGACTACGAAGCGCGGGAAAGGGAGGAACAGGCGCTGATAGATGCGATGATCCTCAGCGAAGGAATCGACCCTGCGCGTCTCGATGTATGGCACGACATCGCTATAGGGCGCGGAGCCCCCCCGGATGCCCCGCTGGCTGGGTGGTTGCCGCTGGTCGCCAACGATTTTGTCAAAGCCTCGCTAGCTGTCGAAGCTCGCAAGCAAGCTGCTATCGCAGCTATCACGGCGTCACCTCCGGCGCCCGTATCAGCGCCACAGGTGCCGGATTTATTCGGTGGTGCCTTGCCAGCAGCAGGTGCTGAATCACCCAAGAAGCGCGGGCGGCCGAAACAACGGTGACACCTACGTTTATTTAGGACGCCTAATATGAAGCACGTCAATGCCATAGTCGGTAATATCGTAGAATATATTATAATCTCTGTCGAGGTTAAACATATGAGAGTATGGGTCTATGTCGGATCTAACGCGCCCCATGCGTGGGTTTCGCGCTAAGATGCTAAGCTTTCCCCCAAGCTTAGAAAGCCATCTATCCGCTGACTCGACAGTTCCATATAAAATCTTATTAGCTGTAATGCTCGCTATTTCAGCGGCGGCTTCAGGGTCAATCTTGTATATAGCCATTATTATTTGCTATTCTGAAATAGCTTCTGACGAATGTTGGCAAGGACCATCTTTCCATCTTCTGACCCCCCACGAGCCCGCCGGGCGGCAAGGAGGTTACGCAAGGAAGTCGTTTCGTCGTCTTCTGCGCGACGAAACGCCGGTTGGGTGGCCAAATACTCTTGCATGAGTCACCGTTTCGTTTGGCGTCTGGCGCCGAGAGGTAAAGGTAGAGTACCACTCTCCAGCAGAATTTCCAACCGTTCGCCATAGCCATGACCACGCCCGCCGACATCCTCGCCGTCCAACGTGCTCACGCCAGCCAGGGCGAATCCGCCGCCATGGCCGAGATTCGCCGACGGTGGCCGATGATCGCCGAGAACGTGATCGGGCCAACCTTGGCCCGCATCCTGGCCGCTCCGGTGGCACCGCCGGCATCGTACCGGGGGCACGGCGATCCGGTCCTTGACGGCCGCCGCACCACACCTCGCCGACGGTCATAGCCCTTCGAGCCCCTTGACATCCCCGCTCCGGCGAATTATGCTCAGTGAGCATATAATGTAGGGGGTGTGAGATGAGCCAGACCATCGAAACATTGATGACTCTGTGGGGCGGGTGCTGGCGCTACAATGCCGAGGACATCCGATATTTTCTTCGTGATGGCGCCGAGATGATCCATGGGATCGTTCGACGCCGGGAGGATGAGCCCGGAGGATACGTGATAAAGCCGCTCGCCCGGATGTCCGTCGGCGCCGACTGTGCATTGCTATTTCAGGTCGGTGATGCCGTGGTGCGGACTCTGCCAGGCGGGTCTGATCCGGCCGAGGTGGCGGCGGTTTGGGAAGAGGTGATCGCGGGTGTGGGAGGCGATGAGCGTCGGCCTACGTACGGAGATAAACGTGCGTGAATGACAGTATGATCACAGTAATAGCCACAGTTCACCAACACTGACCGGGTGGCTACAGGTAATGTGCTCGATTATTTGTTGACGTCATTCACGAATAACCTTGTCTGCTAGGAAAATGTGGAAAATGAATACCAACGTCATGGAATTCGTTATTGGATAGATTAAGACAATCCTGTTTTTGACCACAGCGGTGCCGTGGCTGGTATTTCTGGCCTTGGGGGTAGTGGCGGTGTAAGATACGCTACCAGCTATATTTTGCCAAACGTGGGGGAGCATATATGGAAACAATATTGGAGGATAATAGTGCTGGGCGATCCCGATCAGGCTGGCATTTCTTCGGAATTGCCGGAAGATTAATTATGATGTGCTCACAAGTTAGGATATACCAAACGATAACAGATGATAGGTTAGTTGACAACCTTTCTAAAGGTTCCTCCGACGCATCGCAGGATATTCTATTACAATCATTCAGATTGTGGCATGGGAGCAACAAGTTCTGGGATGTTCTTATGGAGATGGTGTTTTTGAGATATGTCGATGCTTTTGAGGTTTATATAAAGGATATTATATGTGAAATCATTTTAAAGGAACCACGGGCCGCATTGTCACTAGGTAACGTATGCCATCAAGATGGACTTGTTGACTTCACAGAGTTATGTGATCTCGAAAATATCGAAGATGCGCGGAAAGCATCCGTCGTTAAGCGTGTGGAAGCGATGTCTTTTAAAGGCTTCAACTCAGTTTTTGAAATTTTAAATAAATTTAAGCTGACCAAAAATATTTCCCCGGATGACATTGCACTTATTACATCGTCGATTAAATTAAGAAACGAAATTGTTCATAGAAACTCAGCGCATCGCAGGCAGGAGTTAGATTTTTCAGCCGGTATAAATAAAATTGTTGAAATGTTTGGATCATGGCCGGACTTCTTTATATTTATAAGGGTCGTTGAATCCATTGATGCAGCCGCCATGAGAAAACATGATATTAAAATCCCCGTTGATATATTTAAATCAATGCTAGTGTGATAATTTGTTCTTTGTACAGCAGCACTTCGCCTTGAACTTCTCCGTTACTACATTTATGGAAGTCCGAAGAAGTTGTCGTCATCGCTGTCCGTTAAGCACCCAAGTCCGCCAAACGAACGCTTGTCGGCGGGCAAAAAAAGAGTCCGGAAACCCGCCAATAAGACGGCTTCCCGGACCATTAGATTCTCGGACGCCAAAACGGACGGCTCACCCTTCCCCGCCCCGGGTTGCCATCCATTCCTCGTAGCCGGGTCGTGCGCATGAGTGGAACAGGAAAGTGCAATAAGCGAAACGGGCTTCGCAAATGTCATGTGCAAAACGCCGTTGCGGTAATTTCCGCCCATCCACGGCCTTGCAAATATCCTAAGTTATGCAAAGATGA
>SESG01016921.1_pt1 | contig 10260 bp, 7 predicted proteins | sample 3171421 | NCBI WGS metagenome assembly SESG01 (sample SAMN10866946, study PRJNA518727) | freshwater metagenome | biome: subpolar coniferous forest; feature: holomictic lake; material: water; isolation source: holomictic Lake 227, 6 m and 8 m depth | place: Canada: near Kenora, Ontario | collected... | reverse complement strand
CGCCCATCAACAGTGCGCACACCGATTTTGAAGCCCGCGTCAAATACAACACCGGCTCCGTCTACGCCACGCCGGAAAAGATCTCCATCCCGGGTGCCGACGAAGCGGTTGAATTTAAGGCCAACCCGGACTTCAGCCGCGGTGATGCAAGACGTTTCCACCGCATTATGTTCCGCGTGGCCAATGTCTACGTCACTGTCGACAGCTCCTACCAGTCAACCGACTTCGCCCCGCAATCACCCCACGGCAACCAGCTCGCCAAGCTTATTATCGCTAAACTCACGAAGCGCTAACCCAAAAGCTGTGCGGCGGAACAGGCGAAACGGGCCGGCGCGGCGGCATTGAACTCCGCGAATGATTTTCCGGCACCGGAATGTCTCTCACCGGCATGCTTCTGCGGTTTCCCGGCACCGGAAAACCATTTCCCGGTGCCGGTGAGAGATTTTCCGGTCACCCCCAGCCGTTTCCCGGTGCCGGTAAACCGTTCCCCAACTGTCCCCAGCCATTTTCCGACGCCGGAATGCCTCAAGGGAACGCTGGAAAATCATTTCCCGGCACTGGTCCGGCATTTCCCGGCCTCCGAAAACCATTTTCCGGTGCCGGGAAATCGTTCCTAAATGCCGGAAAACCGTTAGGGAAGAGCGAAAATGGCTGTTTTGGGCAAAACCGGCCCTTTTTCGTCAGTTTTACTCCAAACTCCCGCCACCGGCTGGTTGGAATTCCTGCCCGGCGCCCCGCGCATCCTCGACTTCGGCCACTGCCTCAACCGCCTCGATCTCGAACCACCCGGCCAGTTGACCGCCCGGAAACCATCGCAATGGTGCTAGCGAAGCGAAGGCGGGCTCTGTTGGCTAGTTATGCCGGAAAAGCGTCGTCTCGCCAGCGCAACACGTCAAAATATAGTTCGTCCAACGGACAAACGCTTTCGCAGTACCGCGTGTGATGCGGTTGTTGTGGATTATCAAAACAGGGATCGGCCATGCGCGCGGCGGCCGTGATCTTCGGTAATGCTTTGCGAAATTGTTCAATGTCCTTGGCGAGTTGGGGATCTTCCGTGGATTCGTACTTCTTGCATATGTAAACGCGGGCCGTGTAACTCTCTAAAATTCGTCGGGCCGCCTTCGATTCTGCGCAGGAAACGCCGAGTTCCGATTTCTTACCGGCGTAAACATCGGCGTCTTCGGTGACGCAGACGTATTTCATGTTGGAGCTGGTGCGGATCGCCAACCCCCAGAAGGCAACTTCAGTATGCCGAGCGTGAAACGAGACTTTGCAGCTAATGATGCCGAGTACGCGCCACTTCGTGGCTTCTTTGTAGATCACGAACAAATCTGTATCAGGGTGGTCTTTGATTTGTTTTTGGTCACAGGGACGTTTGACCGGCAAGGTGCTATATTCAATTATCTGCTCAGCTAAGGCGTCGTCCTGCAAAACTCGCCGGAGTTCCTTGAGGCTGCCTTTGATGACAAAAATATTCTTCTCGTTAAGCAACGGGTTGAGAATGCGCGCGACAACCGACTCCAGATTCGTTCCCGCTTGAGCTCGGGCAGCCTGGGCAATCCGGTTATCAGTCATTTCCGCTTGGCCTTCTTGCGGGTTGCGTATTTCGTCTTGGTCTCGGCGACCATAACAGGAGCCGGGGTGCTTTCTGGGTTGCTGGCCGGCATTTCATCGAGGCGCATTTGCTTGAGTTCAGCGGCGACGCGCTCAGCGGAGATGGCGCAATACTTCTTGGAGAGGTCAAGGTGAACGAAATGCCGGCCGGTACGGGCGGCGACAGTGGCGACTGTACCGGTACCTCCGAATGGGTCAAGCACGACGTTACCCTTGTAGCTGTAGAATTTGATTAGCCGATTAATTAATTCCTCCGGAAATGGAGCGGGATGGCCTTCCGCCTTTTGTTCCGGCGCTTTGCGGCCTCGGCGCGGCGGATACAAGCTTTGCAGGAACGGTTGCCTACCACGGGTTTCCGGCGAGATTTGCCAAAAACCGTCTGAATACTTAATGAAATCTTTGCTGCTGATATCGGCATCGGCCTTGTTGCCGGGCAAGTTCCATTGGCCTTTCGAGAACACGAGCACGTATTCCCAACTTGGTATGATGTGCGGGTTACTAGGACTGCGGAACGAACCCCACGCGGTCCGGCGGCGCATCGTTTGTTTGTACCAGAGAATCTCGGTGCGCATGATGAAGCCGAGCTCCTTCAGGTCGTATGTCATGTCGTAGTGGACGGGCTTGAAATCCTTGATGCTGGTCGGGGCGATGTTCAGGGCAAACCGGCCGCCCGGCACCAGCACCCGCTTGAGTTCTTTCCAGAACGGGATCAGCCACTGCAAATATTCCTCATACGGCATCTTGTCGTTGTGGGAGTCGTAGGCGAGGCCGACATTGTACGGCGGCGAGGTGATGGCGAGATGAACGGATTCCGTCGGCATGGCCTGCAAGATCGCATGGGCTTCACCACAAATGATCTGGTCCTTCCACCAATCACCGGCAGTGGTTTGCGGCGGAAAATTAAGGACTTGAGGCAACGGTTTCATCGGGTTCTTCCCGCCGTTCTTAGCAGAGCCGCCGGCGTTTGCCGACAAAAAATTACGTCCTGACATTCGCTGCCGGCGTCACGCGCTCCAAAATTTCCCACGTCTTTTGGATGTAAAAACGATAATTCGCCACCGGCGTGCCGTTGGGAATACGGTGGTCGAGACCGAGCATGCAACCACCGGTACGAACCATCGGTGGAATCTTGTATTCCAACTCGGCGGTAATCTCGGCCTGACTACGGCGCAGTACATGTTTATCGATACCACCCATGAACGCCAACTGTGTGCCGTATTGCTCCCGCAATTTTACAATATCCATCCCGGCGGCCGGTTCACACGGATAGATGAAATTCAAGCCAGCCGCCAAAAGAGCCGGGATGATCGGGCGCAGGTCACCGTCGCTGTCCTGCTTGAACAAGCGCGCGCCGCGGTCGCGCGCTGCATTCCACACCCGCCGGTAGTAGGGCGCGATAAATTCTTCAATCTGCCGGGGACCAAACAACGGCCCACTCCTCCCAGCCATGTCTTCGTGAACAAACAACTCGTCGAGTTGCACGCGCTCGATCGCACGCACGGCCGTGTCGCCAAATGTTTGCAACATATCGTGGAGCAATTCCGGTTGCTCGTAGCAGGCCATCGCCACCACTTCCTCACCCATCAGTTGCCGGGGTTCATCGAATCCGCCGGGGATGTTCACTGAAGTTACTACACCGGGTCCGGGCCGGTAGATCCCAACGCGCGCTTCGGAAAATTCGTAGTGGTGCTTGATCCGGCGCCAGTCATCCATGTTGGCGACCGGATAAGTTGTCGGCAACGCGATGGTCGCGGCCTGTTTTTGCAATTCCATCCGGCGTCCCATCCGATCGCGATACACCAGCATGCCGGCGGTCTCTTCGAGAATGACTTCTTCGTCACCACCGAGCCAGCCGGTGCTGACCGGCAACCCCATTTCTGCGGGATACCGGAACTGAAAAGCCGACAGGTCAATCTCGGCCGGCAGCGCCCCTTGCGTCGCCCATTCCTCCTTCAAGCCAAGCAGCGGCCCGAAAATCTCGGTGAAGAGTGGCCGTGTGTTCGAATGAAACGTCATATAATCCAAATACTCTTCACGGGGAACGATTTCACCGCAGCGGCGGATAGCAAGCGCGGCGTGGAACGAATTGATGTGCTTGGCCGCCGCCGGTTGGGAAGGGTTTGGCATGGATGTTGTCTAGCAAACCCGGTCATGCTTGCCGACTGAAAACTTTACCGGCGTGGCCATGGTGCGCTATATTGCCGGCAATGAGTTCATTTACCTGCCAACATTTGGACGTGGCCGACGATCAGTGTCGGCTATTGAAGACCGACTGCGTGCCAGGACGGAAAGGGTGTGTGCTGGCCGGCAAAACAACGTTCCTTGTGCCAGCCGAGGAGCGGATCCGGCAACGCGCTGAAGAAAAACGGCGGTTGGTCAGTTCCCAAAAATCAGGTTGATCTCGGGCTGGAGAGAGGGATCAAGTTGCGCGGCGAGTTTGCGGTAGTCAGCGAGCTTTAGGTTGAATTGTTTGGCAAAAACCGCCGTCGCAAGATATCGGCGGGCACGGTCGGCAGGCTTGCCGGCTTGCGCGTAGGACTCACACAATTGCTGAATCGTTGCCGGCGGCAAATCGCGCCAGAGGATGGTCAGCGCGCCATACGGCAAGGTGAATGTCAATTCCGTATCCGTCGCGCCGGTCAACTTGCCGTCTATATGTGCGCCCCGTGTGACGATTTTACTGGCGTCGACCGGCAGACGGGCGAAATCGGCAGCCAACAGCTTTTTCAACTCCACCAACCAGCGCAACACGGCACGGCGCTGGGCGAGCGCTTGCTTGCCGGCCGTCGTTGTGAGTTTCGGCAGCAAGTCATCAAGTTTGGCTAGCGCGGATTTGAAATCATAATTTGTCAACGGCGTATCGAGCACTTGGACTTGCCGGACTTCGGCGTCGACTTGCCGCTGGACTTGTTCGGCGGAGATCCGTTGCCGAGCTTCGATTTCGGCATTGCGCTTTGCGTCCTCAAGTTGCTGCTGGGCGACTTGCTGGGCTTTCAGAATGACCGTCTCCCGCTCGTCGAGTTGCATTTTTAATCCGACAAAAGGCAATCGGTTCCGGGCGTCGCTCACCGCGTTTAGCGCAGCGTCAAACTTGCCGGCTTGCTGGAGCCGGTCAATGTCGGCGAGCGTGGCTGGGATCCGGCTGATTTCGCCAGCCAGTTTTTGTGCCAACGGCTGGAGCGCGTACGCCCAGCGCTGGTTGGGGTCGGGTGGTAGTTGCCGGTATTGGTCAAAAGCCACGCGCGCGGCATCAAGTTGACCGGCTGACAGGTGTTTGAGGCCGCGAAGCATGTGCCCGAAATCAACAGCCCAGCCCGGCCAGTTTGTCGTGGCTGTAGCCGGTAAGTCGGCGAGCATCAGCACGGCGAGTGGTTCGGCGAGGTTGGCAATGGTAATTTTCCCCGGCAAGGCGGGGTTGGCTTTCTGGAATACCGGCGCGGCTTCATCGGCACGGCCGGCAGTGATCAGTGTGATGCCTTCGAGCAGGAACACCCATTGCCGGTGGTGCGGCTGGCCACGTGTAAGTTGTTTGAGGTTTTCGCACTCACTGAGCGCGGCTTGGATGTTATTTTGGGCAAGTTGAGCGATGGCGTTGGTCCACGCGTCAGCCCACGGCGTGGCGGCGTTGAAGTTGACTTCTTCGTCGGGAACAACAACGACGGGCGCGGTATTGGTAACGACTGGCAGTGGAGCCGGCAGTGAGGTGTTGGTTTCCATGCCGAATTTGGCGCGGTTGAACCAAAGGATTGTGATGACAACGCCGGTTGCAATAATCGCAGCACCGGTGGCAATGATCGAAAGCAGTGGGATGCGTTCGCCGGTTGCGGTCACGAGCGCCGGGGCAGCGTGTTTTTCGCGGATTAAATGTTCAGCTTGGTGGAGTTCTTGGATGAGCGCGTCGTAGGTTACAAAGCGTTCAGTCGGTTCCTTGGCTAGCATCCGCCCGATGACATTCGAGGTGAAATCCTGCACAGTGGGATTGTAGGTTTTGAGGTTGAAGGCCGGCGCGGTGGCTTGTTTGGCTAAAACTTCGGCGGCGGTCTTGGCATCAAACGGCGGCCGGGCGGCCAGCGCGTGAAACAACGTGGCGCCGAGGGAGTACATGTCGCTGTGGAAATCTTCCGGTTGGCCGCGGAGTTTTTCCGGGGCGATGTAGTAGGGCGTTCCCCAAATGACACCGGGACCAGGACCGGCGGCTTCGTGTTGGGCGCCGGCCAGACCAAAATCTACCAACTTGGCAACGCCGTCTTCGTTAAAGAGGATATTTCCCGGCTTGATGTCGCGGTGGAGTAACCCGAGTTGATGGGCGGCGTTGAGACCAGCGGCGATGCCGGCACCGACAGCGAGCACATCGGCTTCAGGCATTTTGCCGAGCTTAGTAATGCGGTCGTCGAGACTGCCGCGTTCGAGCAATTCCATCGTTAGGTAATACTGGCCGCCGTGTTCGGCAAAGGAATAAACTTGCGCAACGTTGGGATGGTTAATGGCGGCGGCGGCACGGGCTTCGCGGGCAAAGGCCTCAATGAACTGTGGGTTGCCGGCGAATTTTGGGCGGAGGATTTTGACGGCGACACACCGGTTGAGTTGAAGGTCAATAGCCTTGTAGACGGTACCCATGCCGCCAAGGCCAAGCACATTTAGCAGTAACAGATTGCCAAATTGCAGCGGTACCACTGAGAACGCCCCGCAGCGCGGACATTCCACCTGTGTAAATGCCGGCTGACCAGCCGGGTCAATGGGCGCACTGCAGGCGTGGCAATTAATTGATTCGGGAACGAGGCCGGGGGCGTCCATACCAGCAAGTTAGCATGCGCTCACTTGCGCCGGCAAGCTTGCCGTCGTAGGTTGACAGCCAGAACAACAACCGGAGAAATTAAACATGAAAAAATGGTTATGCGGATTGATGGTCGTAATGGCAGTCGGAACGATGGTGCTAGCCGACGAGGCAAAGAAACCGGAGATGGTCGAACTGAAGGGCACGCTTGGCTGTGGGCATTGCCAGTTTCACAAGACGAGTAGCTGCGCAGCAGCGCTGAAGACGGCGGATGGTAAAATTTACGTGATTGATAACGCCACACCGGCGATTACGGCCGCCCGTGAAGCCGCTGCGCCAGCCAACGTTGCCGGTACGGTGACTGAAAAGAATGGTGTGTTGCACATTCAGGCAACCAAGCAGGAATTGGTGAAGTAACCAGACCGGCTAACGCGTGCGGCAACGGAGCAAACAAAATCTTTGTTTGCTCCGTTTGCTTTTTTGCTAGAGTCAGGCCAAGGAAACAACCATGCTTGAAACCTATTTCATCGTCCCAGCGCTCCAACACAATCAACTCGTCGAACGCGCTTACCGGCAGCGCGGCTATACGACCGACGAAGCCGCTGACGGCGCCCGGTTTTGCGAATTAGCCGCGACACACGGCATCCGTACACACAACGCCATCAAAGCCATTCACCTCGACGAATTGTTTGGCTCAAAAGTTGGCGGCTGTACGCCGGGCGCGAAACTGGAAAAACTGCCGACAAAATTCAAGGCTGTCCAGCGCTGGAACGCCAATAAAAAACTTGGCCAGTCCGTTGCGTTCGCGGCGATGGATGCCTGCATGAAAATGGCCGACGAATACGGCGTTGGCATCGTCACTGTGGATAATGCCTTTCATTATCTCTGGGGCGGCGGTTACGTGATCGATGCGGCGAAGCGCGGCTACATCGCATATACATGTTGCACCGCCGGCACCAGTGAAGTCGTGCCGTTCCTCGGCAAGTTTCCGACAATGGGCACCAATCCGCATTCATGGGGATTTCCGACCACAGACGCCATTGGCTACCCGATTTGCATTGATTGGGCCACAAGCACCGTGGCGATGGGGCGCGTCCAACAACTCGCCCGCGAAGGCAAACAACTTCCACCCGGTGCCGCCGTGGACGCCACCGGTAACCCGACGACCGACCCGGTAAAAGCAAAGTCACTTTTGTTCTTCGGCCAGCACAAAGGTTACGGTCTCGCGCTGGTGAACGAATTGTTGGCAGCCTTTACCGGTAGCGGAATTCCGTATTTGCGCGGCAAGTGGAACGAAGGCCCGGCTGATGAAAAACACACACCGCATTTTTTCTTCCAGTGCATTAAAGCCGAAGCACTCGACTGCGACAACTTTCCGGCCGGTCGGACTCAGAAGACCAACGTCAAGGCAGTCATCGAAGATATCCGCAATCACGGTAACGACAAAGTCATGTTACCGGGCCAACTCGAAGCTAACGCTGCTGCCTTGACCGCAAAATACGGCGGCCTCCTGTTCACAAAAGCCGAGATTGATGCCTTTAATGAAATAGCCACCGCTTGTGGCGCGCAGTCATGGGATCCGGCCAAGCTAAAAACTGTTATGACCTGACTGGGTTTGCACCGGGACGCGGATTGCATTAGACTGGCACTGATAAATTATTCCCAATGAAGACGCATTGTTGTCAGCGGTTGGTCTTTGGCGGCTTACTGTGGACGTTGCTAACCGGCGGATTTGTCAGCGCAACTGAGTCGCGCTTGACGGCGGATTTCACCGTGCGGCGCTGGGCGATAGAAGATGGTCTACCAGAGACTACGGTCACGGCGCTGAAACTCGGCTCAGACGGTTTTCTCTGGTGTGTGACACCCAAGCATGTAGTGCGCTTTGACGGTGTGCGCTTTGTTGAAGCCACGCCGACCACTGCGGTCCAAGCGTCGCCGGTCGCGACCCTACCGGCTGGCGTGACCTTACCGGAAACGACGGCGGCAGATAAACCTACGGCGGTATTGGTCGATGATAGCGGCGTATTATGGGTGGGCACGGCGCGCGGACTCTACCGGTATTGCAACAGACAATGGCAATCGTTGACAGCACGCGATGGCGTGATCTTCCCAGTGGATGTGCGCTGCCTGACATTGGATCAAGAGCATAATTTATGGGTGGGCACCAGCAGCGGCTTAGTACGGTTGCGGCGGGCGCCACTACGGGTTTTCCGGACCGGGCTGCCGTGGGGCGGCGAAGCCATTACAGCTTTAACAGCGGAGTCACCGACTAATTTCTGGACCGCTGTCGCCGGCGGGGGGTTGGTAACAGGCACGCCGGAAGAGTTGCGCTTGCTACGACCGGAAGGTCTACCGGAACAAACAACTATTTCGGCATTGCTGCGCTGTCGTGACGGAACATTGTTGGTGGGCACACAAGGCGAGTCGCTGTGGCGTTACCGGAATGGTCAACCTGCGGTACCGGTCGATACCGGCAAGACGGCGCGCGGCATCAGTGCGTTACTGGAAGACCGGCGCAACCAATTTTGGGTTGGCACGTGGAATGGGTTAATGACACTGACTGCGGCAGGCACACTTCAAGTGGTCGGGACATTGCCGGACGATTTGGTGCAAATTTTGCATGAAGATCGCGATGGCCATCTTTGGGTCGGCTATCACAACTCCGGTTTATACCGCTCCGAGTCCGATGGGCAATTCCGCCAAGTGATGACTGAGGCAATCCGCTCATTCTATGAAGATGCGACAGGTGATTTGTGGATTGGCACGCTACACGGGTTGCGCTGGTGGAGTAGCACTAAGCGCCACCGGTTCACAGTCGCCAACGGGCTGATCGATAATGTTATTCTACAAATTTTGGAGGACAATGACGCGCATCTTTGGTTGGGCACAGCGCACGGCATTATGCGCGTTAAAAAAACCGAGTTTGGTCAAGTTGCTGATCGCCAAAAATCCGTTGTAGCAGCACGCTTATTTGGAGTGGAGGCCGGCATGGCGAATGAACAATGCACCGGCCGATTCGGGGCGCGCGCTACGAAAACAGCCGACGGTCGATTGTGGTTTCCGACGATGGAAGGCATCGTCATGGCGGATCCCACCAAACTCCCACCGCCACTGTTAAGCCCGCAAACATACCTTGAAGAATTACACCTACCCAACAGCACGCTGCCACTCAGCAATAACGCCACTCTGCGTTTGCCGACCGGAGCGCGGAATGTTCGCTTCCAATTTACCGCCCCGGTTTTTACAACCCCAACACGCCTACGGTTCCGGTATTGGTTGGTCGGCCATGAATCAGACTGGTCCTGGTCAACCACTGAGCGGCAAGTCCAATATCAAAGTCTGCTGCCAGGGCAATATGAATTCCGCGTCAGTGCCAGCGACCGGGACGGGGTATGGGGCCAGCCGGCCAGTGTAAAAATTTTTGTGCCGGCGTTTTTTTGGGAAATATTGGGGTTCCAGTTGGGGTTCCTCGGCGTGGTTATCAGTGTGGCCATCATTGGCGGGCGCGTTTACGCTAAACGCCGTAGTGACCGGCAACGCCAAGAACAGGAACGCCGACACAATATCGACCGCGAACGTGCGCGCATTGCCCGTGATATTCATGACGAAATCGGGGCTGGACTGACCGAGATGGCGTTGCTCAGCGATTTGGCAAAAACTGGAACCGGTGGCAATCATCTCGACCGCATCTTCCAACGGTCACGCGAGCTGGCACAATCGCTTGATGAAATCGTCTGGGCCATCAACCCACGGAATGACACGCTCGAAGGTCTGTTGTCGTATCTTGCTGAATTCGCACAAAGGTTTTTGGCAGCGGCCGGTATTGCTTGCCGGCTGGATTTACCACGCGACCAGCGGGCTTTGACACTGTC
>SESG01008235.1_pt1 | contig 10264 bp, 10 predicted proteins | sample 3171421 | NCBI WGS metagenome assembly SESG01 (sample SAMN10866946, study PRJNA518727) | freshwater metagenome | biome: subpolar coniferous forest; feature: holomictic lake; material: water; isolation source: holomictic Lake 227, 6 m and 8 m depth | place: Canada: near Kenora, Ontario | collected... | reverse complement strand
ATTCTCTTGCTATTATTCTTGATCCAATTGCAGCCTGTATAGCAACTTCATACATTTGTCTTTTTATTTCCTGACGAAGCTTACTGGCTATCTCTCTGCCTCTATAATAAGAATTATCTGCGTGCACAATAACGGATAACGCATCAACTATTTTAGCGTTTATCAAGATATCAAGTTTTACAAGTTTAGAAATTCTATAGTCTATAACTTCATAATCCATGGAGGCGTAGCCTCTGGAGATTGATTTTAAAGTATCATAGAAGTCATACATAACTTCTGACATTGGAAGATCATAAATAAGTTGAACACGATTGTTATGATAGCAAATCATATCTACTTGTTCGCCTCTTTTATCATTACATAGAGCCAGCAAGTTACCTATATACTCCGCTGGTGTATGTATCCTTACTCTCATATATGGTTCTTCTATGTGCTCGACGTTATGATCAGGGAGCTGAGCAGGACTGTTTATTTCCTTTGATTCACCGTCTTTCATTATAACTCGATAGACTACAGACGGAGCTGTTGTTATTATATTTACGCTAAATTCTCTTTCCAATCTTTCCTGAATTACGTCCATATGTAGAAGTCCAAGAAAACCACACCTAAAACCAAAGCCTAGTGCTTCTGATGAATCTTTTTCATATGTAAAAGAAGAATCATTAAGATGAAGCTTATCCAAGGAGTCCTTTAAAATATTATAATCAGAGGCTTCTACAGGATAGAAACCACAAAAGACCATTTGTTTTATTGGCTTAAAACCTGGAAGTGGTTCTTCCGCGAGATTATTAACGTCCATTATCGTGTCGCCTATTTTGGCCTCAGATACTTCTTTCATTCCAGACGCTATAAATCCAACTTCTCCAGCTCTTAGTTCATTAAGATATACAGCTTTAGGAGAAAAAACTCCGACTTTTGTTACTTCAAAAACATGCCCAGTAGTGAATAACTTTATTTTCATCCTGTCTTTAAGTACGCCGTCCTTTATCCTTACAAGGATGATAACTCCAAGATATGGGTCAAACCAACTATCAAAGATAAGAGCCTTCAGAGGCTTATCTGGATCCCCAACTGGAGCAGGAAAACCATGAACTATCTCTTCAAGTAACTCGCTAACACCAGCACCAGTTTTTGCAGAAATAGAAAGTGCGTGGCTGGCATCTATTCCTATTATTTCTTCTATCTCTTCTTTAGCTTTTGGAACATCAGCTACGGGAAGATCTACTTTATTTAGAACAGGCATAAGCTCAAGCCCACTGTCTGATGCAATAAAAGCATTTGCTATACTTTGGGCCTCTACTCCCTGACTAGCATCAACAACAAGCAGAGCTCCCTCACAGGCTCCCATGCTTCTGGAAACCTCATAGGTAAAATCAACATGTCCTGGTGTATCTATTAAATTGAGCTGATATTTTTTACCGTCTTTAGCCTGATAATATATTCTTACGGTCTGCGCTTTTATTGTTATTCCACGTTCTCGCTCTAGATCCATGTTATCAAGATACTGCTCGCACATTTCTCTTTTTGTAACAGAACCTGTTATTTCTAAGATTCTGTCAGCGAGCGTAGATTTACCATGATCTATATGCGCTATTATGCAAAAATTCCTTATGTGACTTTGTTCCATTTTATGAATATATCCCCGTAGACCATTATCAGTTCCGGATATATTTACTCCTTGTCTTCAGATTTAATCAAATCATCAAAGCTCATTTGTCCTGAAATTTCATTCTTATATCTTTCCAGAACAAGATTTACGCCTTCTCTGATATATTCGGCCATAGGAACCTTAGTTCTATAATGCAGTTCCTTAAGCTTTAGATTCTGTTCCTCCGTAATATATACGGTTGTAGTAATCTTTTTGGCCATACATCTTATCTACTACATTTTACAAATAAAAACAAGAACATGGCTAAGAACAAAACTGGCGGAGAGGCAGAGATTCGAACTCTGGGAGCCTTTTCAGGCTCACACGCTTTCGAGGCGTGCACCTTCGACCACTCGGACACCTCTCCATTATTGTTTTTCCATTCCAAGAAAAATCTTCTTTATACCATCAATCTTTGTTGCTCTTTCATCTAGGCTCAATTTATCCCAGTCTTTTTGCAGAGCTTCTATTATCTTATCCAATCGCATATAGATATCGACTTTTTTAATAGTCTTAGCTGTAGGTCTGGATCTAAGTTTTTCAACCCTATTACTAAGATCCAATCTTAGCTTTTTTAAAAGCTCGACATTTATTTCATCCTGTGCAAGATTTTTAGAAGTAAGCAGTTTCTTGATCTTAACTATACTTTCTTCTTTTTTCTGCTCAGAGATATTAGCCCAGTCACTTTCTATCTTATCTGTTATAGATATTAGTCGCTTATAAGTATCTATTCTCTTCTTAGCATCTTCATCTTTACTAATTTCTGCGCTATGTAGTTTGATCTGTATTATGTTCTGCAGTCCCCTTAGTTTATTCGCCAGTTCAACTTCCTTTGTAGCTATTATCTTAACCGGAACAGCATCCTTCTCCTCTTTATTGCTCTTCCCTCCAGTCTTAGGAGCTATTGCTTTATCTAAGACTCTACTTTCTGCTGCCTGAGTTCCCTTTGCAAATTCAAACGTTGCTTCGTCTATATCCCATCTAGCTCCCGTTATCCATTCTGCATTTTTCTTTATAGTTACCTCTATAGGTTTTATTTTTCTACCTGGCCAATTTAAGCTTAGCTGGTACTTGCCAGGTGTTAGTTTTTCCAAGACAAAAAAGCCGTCACTAGAATCTACTTCTGAAGATGCTACGACTACATAGTCAGACAACCTCATCGCTTCAATCTTAACGCCTTCTTCATAACCACCAGTTGCATCTAGATATCCATCAAGACCTATGGTTGGAACAATTTTTGGATTCCAGCTTATATGTGAAGCTTTTCTCAAATACATGAAATCCTTTTCATGTTCTGGTGCAAGTGTTCCATCAAGGCTGTTGGCATCCACTCGTGCTGTTATAGGTACGTCAGGAGGGATATTAGTTACTCTAAAGAAGCCGTCATCGTTAGTTGTAGCACTTTCGCTACCAACCTGTAGAAGGACACCAGACATTGGAATACCTTTTCCATTAACCCCTTTTTCTCTAGTATCAAAAATTTGACCACTAACTGTACCAGTATCGTATTTGTCCCATAAACTTGAAGAATTTTTACCACCAATAACTCCGTTCCAAGAAAAAGTTCCTATAACAGATTGACTTTGTATAGACAGAGTCAACTTTATGTTTTCTGCAGCTCTGTAATTTGCTTCTGCTGAAAAACTCTTGTCTCCTTTATCGCTAAGACTTAATCTAAATCTAAGATCCAAGCCCTCAACTGAATTTGTACCTCTGATATCATATGAAAAATCATTTTGAGATAAACCGCTCATCCAGTGTCGTGATACACTGAATTTACCGTCATAAAGTGGAAAGTCCAAGCCTGTCTCTGCAGAATACGTCGTTATATCCATGCCCCTATAGAAGGAAATATTACCCGCAACAGAAGCTGTTATTTTATTAATTAATGGCCTTCTGATTGCGCCGGAAATTACGCGCTGTTTCTCTGTTTGTGTAAAACTTTCACTAAGAGACCATGGACTTAAATTAACCTGATGTTTTAATGACCATGTCTCTCCTATATCACTAGTAGAGGAGGAGGAACTAACATTAAGCGCAGGGCTACCAAAATTATAAAATTTGTGTTCAAGTTGTATAAAATGAGGCTGAAGTAGTCCTAGGTTAACATCAAAGGCTCTGTCTATACCACTAGAAGATATCATCGCTTGCCCTAAAAAGTTGATCCAATAAAAAGGCATAAAGTACGTATCAATTAATGGGGTGACATGATTTTGGTTGGGTAAAAACATAGGAGAAACGCCTAGAGTTAAGTTATGCAAAAGACCATATCTCAAGGATGTAAAATAAAAATTTCCAATATTATTAGTTCCTTTACCGACGTACACTCTTTCTTCAAACTCACCCTTTGGCAACCTATTACCACCATCTTTAGAAATATCTATTTTTTTCTCTTCCTCTAGACCATTAGGATAATAAATCTTTAATAAAACTGAATCAGACCCACTAGCTATAACCTCTGGAAAGGAATACCTACCATCATCAGCTACTTTTACAGTAGAAATATAGTAGCCGTTTATATATAAATCGACTTCTGTCCCCTTTGGAGCAAGGTCTGTTATGTTTATATTTCCCTCTCTGCGTTCTGACTTATCTCTACTATCAAATCTAAACCCATAATCAGTTTTAACACTTGATAATAAAAGTGGAGTCATGTCAAAGGTAGTCGTTCCAAATTCCATCAATGCAAAATGTTTTTTATTTCTCATAGAATAAGTGCCATAAGGAGTACTTATTACCCTTTTTCCTGAAAGAGGAAAAGCAAAGGACTGGCCTGTGACACCCGTACCACCAAGAAAATCTAGTGTTACATCATAATCAATACTGGTAGAAGAAGAAGACTGTGTTCCAACACTTAATCCCCACCTGTACCTTGCCACAGCATTAAAATCCTTTTCAGGGTAAATAATGTCAGCCTTTTGTTCTATATCTTTTTTTAATTGCGCCTTAGTTAATTTTTTAATAAGTTCCTGTCTTTCAACTTTTTTATCAAAGATTAATTTGAACTTGGGGTTCATTGTTAGAATGTATGCATCTAAAGACCATTCACCATCTATAGGAATCCACTTTGCAATTACATCATACCTGATCCAAATTTCTTTTTTTATAACAGCTATAGAACTTTTATCAAATTTTTCATTATCAGAACTTTCTGCGTTACCAAATTCACCACTTCTTCCATCAATCCAGAACAAAGTATCATTTGGAGGCATTTTAGTTTCACAGTAAAATTTGAGGACATCACACTTGGTCTCTGAAAAGCCTAAGTAGTCAGTAAAAAAGTTTTTAACATTTATGTAAGGATTTTCTTTCTCATCAACGTAAATTTTATAATAAGAATCGTTAACGTTTTGAGAAACGCGTAAATCTACAAAAGACTCTTCAAATTTTTTCTGCTCACAAAAAGAAGAACTAACTATAAAAAGAGAAATAACATAGGTAAGAAACACCCGTAAAAATATTCTGCTTCCTACACTAAAGTATTTACTATAAATCACCAGTCAAAATTATTTAATCCCTTTTTTACTAGCAGCAGGAGCTGACTTTACAGCCTTAGCAACACCTTCTTTAGCAACAGCACTTGGAGTAACTTGTACAAATTTATTAAATATACAATTATCTGTAACAATTTTTACTTTCTTATCTTTTTCTAGACTTGTAAAGTCAAGTGGAACAGCTTCCTTACCAATATTATCTGCTTTCAATTTAAGAGTGATCTCTTTACTTGATTGTCTTGTGATCATAACTCTTTCTTTTGCTAATTCTGATTCTCTGTTCTTACCATATAACACTAGATATCCGTCAAAGCGCCATAGGCCTGTGTTTTCTATTTTTACCTTAGGAGCACCATCCTTATCCACAAAGCACTGAGCTTTAAGTTCAGGAGTACCTGTACCAACGCTACCATATACTGGTATAGATATATTGAATATCAGATCTATTTTCATACCAACGTCTTGACTGCCTTTTGGCCTTTCTTCTTTTCCAGCTTTTTTCTCTTTTGCTAATGTTTTAAACATTATTCTAGCGTAATATTCACCAGCTTTTTTTCTTAATTCTGCGTCTGGTTTTACAGTTACTCTTATTACTCTACTTTTACCAGCGTCAAGACTAACAACTTTTGGATTAATCGTTATATACTTTTCTATTCTTGAGTTTTTCATGTCTTCAGAAAAGGGAATTGGTTCAACACCAATTTTTACTTTGTCTTCAGAACGATTGACGACAATAAAAGACTCCGTTGTCTGTCTATCTAGTTTTGCTTCTAATCTAGTTGGAGCAATCATCAAATTTGAATAAAGATAACTTGAGCAAAAAAACATTAGAAACAAGACCAAACTAAGTAATTTTTTCATAATTAAACACCTCTCCTCTTTATATTTATATACTAATACATGCTCTCATAGCTTACTGCAAGCGTTAAAACAGCTGAATATGGTACTCCCCCTGGCATATCAGGTGTTGTCGTTAGCTTTGCTCCTACGCTTACTGTTGCGTTCCCTGCTGCATCTGTTGTTTCTGGACCACCATAAGTAAAATCTGTAATAATACCACATTTTTCACCAGACTTACCATCCATACATATCTCAACGCTAGATTGTACAACAAGATAAAAAATTGGAGTAAGTGGTAGACCATTTTTTAGCGAAAAAACAGCGGCACCTCTACCGAATGGAGGGACAATAGTAACATCATGAAGACCAGCAAAACCAGGTGGAAATCTTAGAGGAGAAATAACAGTTAACACTGCACCACCTTCGCCACCACCTTTCTCTATCTCTTCACCACCATTAATGGGGGCTATCTTTTGAGCAAACAGATTATTACTCATAAAAAAACTAATAAATAAAAGTATATAAAATATTTTCTTCATATCAATAGTAACTCGCAAATATTTCTCTAGTACCTGAATAAATCCCTGGACGCTCTTCACCTGTTAGAGTAACCATTCCCCTTATCTGAAAGCTATCAGCTCCATCTTTGTCCAATATTCTTACACCTTCATAGACACCAACAGGAAATCTTTGACTACCATCAGAGTCAAGAACTATAAGAGAAACTTTTATTACATCGCCGTCGTTGGACATTATGCCAAGTGGCTCTAATCCTGAAATAACATAAGCTTCTTCCATTTGTCCATGAACTTCAAAAGAAGCATCATGGCCACTACCAGTGATTCCCGGTCCATTTGACGCAACAGTTTTTCCAACGCCAGCCATCTGCACAGGAAAACGAATACCTTGACGAAGATTTATAGATAGTGGCCTTATAAGTGATGCAGTAGCTGAAAAGTTTAAAAGGTATGCATTCTTTAAATTTACTGGAGGAGGGCAATTAACACACCCTGCTGAAAAACATGTAGCAGGACACAAAAGAGAGAATACAAGACAAACTATAATTTTAAAAACAGAAACAGTCATAGATAATATTACTACCTACAAACAAGCTTCTGTCCATATTTATTTTTTTAAATATTAGAAAAAAAACATTGATAGTCAAAATTATTTCTGATCATAAATAATAGTTATGACCTTTGGTGAATCTGTACATACAGAATCAACAGAATCAAAAACACCATCCATAACAAATGAGTCAATACCATGTGTTGTAATAGTCCTGGTTGTAGAACCATCTGTTACAAAAAGACTTAGTGGGTTTTTTACCACTTCTTGGTTCTCTATTAAGACTTTGTAGGAAGCTTCAGGATCAGCATAAACAGAGACTTTAGCCTGTTTAGTTATCATACTGCCCTCATAGATGTCTCTGTTTTCCATATCGACTATAATACCCTGTATTGTGTTCATTTTATCATCTATATTTGTCCTTATTGGACTAAGAACAGAGAATTCAAGATCAACAGATGGCGTCGATGTTGTTACACCCTTTTGATAAGCTGTGGCGCTATTAGCACTGTCTCCTCCTGATGTTTGAGCAAACATAAAAGGAGAAAATAAAAAGAATAACATGATGTATAATAAGACTTTCAATTCCCCTCCATAAGACTAGAGCATTAGTAACAACACGAACCCTCAAGCCATACGCTCAATGTTCCTGTCCCCTCATATTCTCCTTCCGTAGCAAGAACTTTTGGATCATCTAAAAAGCCCTCTATGACAACTTCTAAATGTCCTACTTCAGGCATCATGCATTCGGGTTGTGGCAAAAACGACATATAAGCTGTATAAACAGTTTCTCCATTAGTGTATGGATAAATATTAGAAATCATATAGCAGAGACACTGCCCCTTTGGTGCACTAACTTCTATTATAGCATTTCTGCCATCTTCTCCACCAACAATGTTTGTTTTTAAGGAACTTCTAATTTGTTTTCCATTTGGAGCTTCACCGGCACTAAAAGTAGGAATAACCATATTCTGGAGAACTGTCATATAAGCCTGATCAGGTGCAACAGCCGTAATATTGGTCCATACAGTAACATTGCTAGCACCAGTTTTACCGTCGTATTGATTTTCTTTGTGTTCTACTTGAGAAAAAAGACCTGTTGTAATAAACAAGCAATATATAATAAAAACTGTTTTAATATTTAACATTTTATATATACTCCAAACCTAGATAAAGAACTCCTTTATATGATCCTTCCGCCATTCCTCCTTCTTTTTCTATATTTAAATCCCCTTCTATTACAAATTCATCAGCACCATCGTCGTTAAATTGTCTCTCCCACATATAGCCTAAGAGATTCCAATGTACAAAAAAACCCGATCCTGGTCCTGATAATTCAATAGTTCCTTCATAAGGATTTACGAGGTACCATTGCTTTGCAGTACCTGTTACATATACGACTGCATTTGAACCATTTATTCCACCTGGTCTAACATATGCTTTATCAGCTGTCGTAATCTTGCCAAAAGTTGTTGTATATACAGTTGGAAATTGCAAAGTAGTAGCATAAGCACTTAGAGGAGGTAAAAGAGCCAGGTCGACAGGCATAATATCATAAACTACACCAGCATTTAAAACAGCTGGAATAAGTATAATTAGTAAAGTTGTAAAAAATCTTTTCAAAGAAAATAGCCTCCTAAAATTAACTAAAATGATTAACAGCTCGTTCCAACCCATACAGTTATAGTAACTGTACCTGTATATCCACCAGCATCCAAATTAGTGCTTGGTGTAAATTCAGCATCAATAGGAACATCAACAGAACCAGTAACAGACGGAATCATTCCGCCACAAGAGCTAGGATAAGCACGTATATAAAACATACTAGTTCCATTAATAAATGGAACTTGATTATTAATACAATTATAATTATCAGCGTGAACACAATATAATGTACCTTGACTAGCATAAATCCTTACAGCGCCACTACTCCCAGACGCTCCAGTCACAGTAGGAGTCGCGCAATTACTGCCTGTGACCGAACAAAAAAAGTGATTGGCAGAAGTTCCCGATAAAGCTGTAGGTAGTACTATAGCTTGTAATGGTTTTACGCCTATATAGTCACCAGGGTTATAAGTTCCAGATCCATTTATATTTCCGTATCCAACAACTATACCCCTTGCCTTATATTGCTTTTCTGCCATTAATAGAGGAGGAGGAGCATAAAGAAGATCAGAAACAGTCAACAAAATAAAAAGTAAAAGTAGTTTCATCATTAGACCTTCCGCTCCTTTATTACCAACTCATAGTAACTGTTACTACCCCTGAATAATCACCAGGATAAAGATTAATACCACCTGAGATATAACCTCTTGCCTGCCAGTATGTGTCAGAAACACATGTTAGACCAGTAAGAGGTGAAGCTAAATAACCAGCAGGGATAATATTATTTTGTAGCATCATAGTAAATGGTACTTGATTAGACCCATTAGTTAAAGGAGTTGTAGCAGACCATGTCAGTGAGAATATTAATCCTGAACAGCCTGCTATTACTAAAGAGCCATCATAACCAGAACTACCACCAGCAAGATTTTGTGTACTGTTTGCTCCGGTTCCTCCAGTATCAATTGTAATTGGAAGATATCCACTCCACTGGGAAGGAAACATCATAGGCTTAGAATACATTTCAATATCACCACCACCATTAGTACCAGTTCCACCAATTACTTTTTGGCCAACAGGAAGCGTGGTACTAGCAGCAGAATACAAGAAATTAATAGTTAGAAAAAATATTAAGACAAAAAAAAGATACTTCATGATAGCAATTCCCCTTTACGGTGAAAAAGTTACATCAGCAAAAGCATCTTTGCAAGTTACAAGTTTCATAAAAAGATAACCCCCAATATTCGGGGAATCACATCAAGTTAATTATATGCTGCCGACACATTTGTTATACCATTATAAGTACCTGATACTATATTTGTGCCCACTGGTAGTTTAGCTTTTAGATATATAGTCCAAGCTGATGTACCAAGACCAGAACCAGGCATAAAGAAAGAAGGAGGAGTAGTTGAACTTACCCAAGTAACCTGGTTATCAACAGACGTATATATCGCTGCACTAATCGGTGTCGGAGAAATGTTATGAGTCATACTCATAGTAACATCAACTGTAAGCTGAACAGAAGCTCCAGCTGCACCGTCTACTTCAAAAGATCCTAAGTTCCCTGGAGTTCCTGAAGGGACAGGAGAGGCACCCTGAGTATATAGATCTG
>SESG01023688.1_pt1 | contig 10271 bp, 10 predicted proteins | sample 3171421 | NCBI WGS metagenome assembly SESG01 (sample SAMN10866946, study PRJNA518727) | freshwater metagenome | biome: subpolar coniferous forest; feature: holomictic lake; material: water; isolation source: holomictic Lake 227, 6 m and 8 m depth | place: Canada: near Kenora, Ontario | collected... | reverse complement strand
TGCAATTACCTCTTCAACATTTCGGGGATTTGAGTAATAACCACTGAAATGTTCAACGGTTTCGATGACAGTTAGATCGCCAGCATCTCTACTTCTAAAACCCTCAAGGATTTCAACGGTAGTTGTCTTGCCTGCACCGTTTGGACCTAGCAAGGCAAAGATTTCCCCTTGAGCAATTGATAAATCTAGTCCCCGGACGGCATGCACCTGGTCATAACTCTTTTTGAGACCTCTGACCTCGATGACACTCATGTTCAGATACTACTACCGCAGTTGCTGTGAGAAAATATCGCCATGAGTCCGCGCAGAAACTACCCCAAGAACAAGCGGCCTAAATCCGATGACCGTGATATTTCTACCTCGAATCAAACAATTGAAGAGCATCACGAGGGAATGTATATAGTCCGCAAATTAACGGGATCTAGTTCTAACAAGCCATATCGATGCCCGGGTTGCGATCAAATCATTCCAATGGCGACTCCACATACTGTTGCTTGGATTGAAGATGATGAAGATAGCCGTCGACATTGGCATAACGCTTGCTGGTCAAAAAAAGATAAGCGCCGCCCTAATACCGAACGCACACGTAACGCACCGCGTTATTAGCCGAAGCGTCCTTTTAACCATCGAGTTAAAGTAACCACTAAAGCTTCTTCTTTAGGCTTTCGTTTAAAGCTCAAGAAATTTAATGGCAAATTAAATCGAGTACGAACAACGGTGCGCGCATATGTATATTCCAATAAACCTTCAGGGCCATGTACGCGGCCATATCCACTATCTTTCACGCCGCCAAATGGTACAGATGCAATGGCTGCAAAAGAAAATGTTGAGTTAATTGCAACCATTCCACACGCAAGTTCTGCCGCGATTCTTTTTCCTTGACGTTTGGACCAAACATTGGCACCCAATCCATAACCAGATGCATTTGATAGTTCAATCGCTTCATGCATATTTCTGACACTGTTGATAATGATTATCGGTCCGAAAGTCTCTTCCTGCATTGCCGTAGAGCCCTCTGGCACATCGAGCAAAATAACCGGTTGAACAAAAGGTGGTTTTACAGAATCAAGACCACCGTATACGCAGGTTCCACCATCTTTAATTGCAGCCTTAATGTGTGACTGAATTACTTTGAGCTGTGCCGGCATTGTTGCTGGTCCGTAATTTCCATCGCCAGGTGCACCGGCATGAATCGTCTTAGCCAATTCGAGCGCAAGTGATACAAATTTTTCGGCAACTCTTTCATCGACATAAACACGTTCGGCCCCAATGCATGATTGGCCAGCATTTGCCATGGCAGACCACATCGTTGCATCAACGGCACGCTCTAGATTGGCATCGGCTGCGACGATTACTGGATCTTTTCCACCGCACTCTAAGACAACCGGAACCATATTCGTTGCGCACTGAGCGGCAACTAATTTGGCGGTGCGGGTTGAACCAGTAAATGAGAGCTTATCTATGCCACTAGTACAAAGCGCTCCGCCGGTTTCTCCAAGTCCGGTAATCGTTGTAAAGATATCGGCAAAGGGTGCAACTTCATTAAAAGTTTCTTCCAGCCATTTTCCAACTCCGGGTGTGTATTCACTTGGCTTAAAGACCACGGTATTTCCTGCGGCAAGTGCATATGAAATTGAACCGACGGGAGTAAAGATTGGATAGTTCCAGGGACCAATCACTCCAACAACACCCAACGGAGATCGCTGAACAGTTGCTGACATATTAGCCATCAATAAACCTGGTGCGCGATATGAAGTGCGCATAATTTCCTCAGCATGACGGGCAGCCCAGCCTATGTGGCCTACAGCGATGCTGACTTCCAACTTTGCATCGCCAACTGGCTTTCCAGTTTCAAGTGAAACTAAGGCTGCAATTTGATCTACTCGATTAATTATTAATGAGGACCATGCAAGCAAAGTTCTCTTGCGACCAGAAAAACCAAGTTTTTGCCATTTGGCCGAAGCGTTGCGTGCATGAAGAACTGCTGCACCAACTTCTTTGGCGTTCATTATCGGATAAGTGCCTGCAACTTCACCGGTTGCTGGATTATGAGAATCAAAAGTTGGAGTTCGCTTAGTAGCCATGGTGTCAAGCGTAGTGGGGGAAAGATAAGATTTGAAGTATGACCGAGATAATCAGACCTAGCACTGTTTTACCAGCGCTGCGGACTCCTTTCCATGTAATAACTAGTGATGGAGTTGATTTGATCGGTGAAGTTGCTGCACCCTTAGATCAATCTCTTGGAGCGATTCTTACTTTGCATCCACTGCCAATTGCTGGTGGAATGATGGATAGTCATATCTACAAAAAAGCGGCCAATAGATTGCCTGCAATGGCTGGCATAACTGTTGTTCGATTTAACACTCGCGGAACATCCAGTGAAGCTGGAACTAGTACAGGTGAATTCGATAATGGCGATTCTGAAGGATTAGATGTTCAAGCCATGATTGATTATTGCTTTGATGTTTTACACCTTGAAAATCTCTGGATTGTTGGTTGGTCATTTGGTACCGACTTGGCTTTGCGTCATGCAAAAGACCCACGGCATAAAGGATTAATCCTGTTGAGCCCACCTTTACGTACGACAACTGATGAAGAACTGAAGTATTGGAACTCTGACCCGCGGCCAATTACCGCGCTAGTGCCAGAGCATGACGATTACTTAAAACCAGATGAAGCTAAAGCGCGCTTTGCAATTGTGCCGAAACTAAGGATTGTTCCAATTGAGGATGCGAAACATTTATGGGTTGGAGAGCCTGCTGTTCATCGCGTACTTTCTGAAATTGACTCCATAGTTACTGGCAATTCAGTTGAATTGCCAATATTCTTTTAGTCATGCCGAAGAACTGTAAAAAGACCGGGATAGTAATACTCATTTTGCTCTCATTTTTGGTGCTTCTACCAACAAATGCGCAGGCAGCTTCTGAATGCTCGAGCATATATCCGACATGGTGTATCGGAGTAGCAATTGACGGCGGCGGCGGTACAGGCGGCGGTACAGGCCATGCAAGATTCATGCGAACCCTGCTCACGCCATGATAAGAAAAATTTGGCAAAAAATATTTGGAAGTAAGCCGAAGGAAATTGTCTTGGATTCTCGTGAACAATCAATTCTTCAGCGTGAAAACGAAGAAAGCGCGAAACATGCAATGCCCAATGCAATCATGGGGGACACATTCGGAGATGGAAGTAGTATAAATAATGTTTCTAGAATAGCCGCAACAGTTGGTCAATCTGGGCCAAACAGTTTGGTTACTAGACGTGTTCTTGAGCCAAGAAAAAGTTGGGGAAAATCTGAACAGGAGAAGCTCTAAGAGTTATTTGCCCGAGGGATTACAACTTCGTCCAAAATCAAGATAATTGAAGCAGCAACTGGGACAGCAAGAAGACCGCCGATTAATCCCAAAAGTGAAGAACCAATGAGTGCAGAGATGATGGTTACCGCACCAGGAACCGACAGAGTCCGCTTCATTATGCGGGGCGTTACTATGTAATTTTCCACTTGAACATAAACAACATAGGCAAGAAATGCAATAACTCCGATTAATACCGATTGAGTCAAAGCAATTATTGTGACGATTCCACAGCCCAAGAAGTGACCAATTAATGGAATCAAACCGCAAACTAGCACAATCATTCCAATTGCAATTGGTGAAGGTAGACCCAATACAAGGGAGAGAATGAAGACAAAAACCGATGCCATAGCAGCAATTATTATCTGGCTTCCGACAAATGATCCTACTCGGGCGATAACTGCATTAGTTAATCTCCCTATGCGTTCTCGACGACTCGCTGGAACTAAAGAAAGGCCAAGATCAACGGCCTGTGGCAATGAGGTAATGAAGTAAAGAGTGAGTACCAAAATAGTTAAGAAGGTAAAGAATCCCGACAAAACTGATTTACCAACTCCCACGACACCACCAAAAGCAGAGATAAGAAGTGTGCCATCAGATGTAATTGATTTTAACTTCGATTGCAACGTATCGATAATTCCATATTGGTCATTGAGTTTATTTATTGTGGCATTGTTGGTTAAATCAGAGAGCAAAGTAGGAGCCTTATTAATTAACTGAGTCCCTTGAGAAATCACTGGTGGTACTACAACTAGAGCGAAAAAAATCACAAATAAAATAACACCTGTAAAAATGACAGTGACTGCGGTGGTGCGGGACATATTTCGCTTGCGCAAAGCTTCAACAGCAGGATTTAATCCTGTAGCCAAAAAGAGGGCGATTAAAATCAAAATAAATATCTGCGAGACGCTTGCAAGTGCGCGCATTAAAACTATTGCAGTTAAAGCACCAAGGGTTGCAATGAAGCCGAAATAGAAAGGGTGAGATCTATTGATCGGGGCGCCTGCGATTCCATAATCAGCTGGAATTGGGGCAGCTTTAGGTGCTCGTGTCGTTGCCTTCTTAATGCGCGTTGTAATTGCCATAAACGCATTGTAAAGATAGTTATCTCACTTGTATGAGACGTGGTGTTCATCTTCTTGTCACAATTTTAGGCAAGAATACGCTCTATGGCCCTTCGGATAACAGGTTTAGGCGAGGAAATCGCAGCTGTTACTGGCCTGCCCTGGCACCTGAGTTTGGAAGAGTGGCCTGAGGATCCAGCGCTGGCTGAAAAGCGAGGCATTTCTCGCCACGTTGTTCGCTTAGTCCGCGCAACCTCAGATGAAGATGCGCCGGTGTATGCCGTTAAAGAAACTGTTTCAGAGTTTGCCAATCGTGAATACAAGATTTTGAGAGAGTTAACAGCGCTTAAGGCTCCATGTGTTGAGCAAATTGCCGTTGTAGAAGGCCGTACTGATTCAAGTGGCGAGGAACTTCCTTGCGCAATCGTCACTCGTTTCTTGCCATATTCATTGCCCTATCGTGTTCTACTTTCTGGCTCCGTGACAGCTCATGATGTAAATACCATGGCCAATGCGTTGGCATTACTTCTAGTTAGAGTTCACTTATTGGGTTTTTGGTGGGGCGATTGCTCCTTGTCCAATACTTTATTTCGCCGTGATGCCGAAGGTTTTGCCGCTTATCTTGTAGATGCTGAAACCGGAGAGTTCCAAAAATCTTTAAGCGATGGTCAGCGTGAACATGATTTAGAGATTGCCATGTTCAATGTTGCTGCCGAACTTGAAGACCTAAGACTTTCGGGAGTTCTTTATCCGGGTATGGATCCAGTTCGCGCCGCAGAAGCGGTTATTCGCCGTTATCGCCGGATATGGGCGGCGTTAAAAGAACGTCAGTTATTGGATCCTAAAGATAGGCACGCAGTTGAACGCGCGATGCGACAACTACATGATTTAGGTTTTGCAGTTGAAGAAGTGTCGATCACAATTGATGGCGATTCTCAAATGCTTTCATTCCAGCCCCGACTAGTTGCAGCTGGATATCACACCCAACGTTTGCGCGAGCTAATGGGAATTGAAACAGAAGAGCTTCAAGCCAAACGTTTACTTGCATCTTTTGATCGCTATCGTGCGCGCAATGAGCATTCAGGCCTATCAATGACTGAGAGCGCGAAGAAATGGTTTCTGGAAGTCTTTGAACCTATAACCGATCGAGTTCCCGAATCGATGCGAGGCCGAGTTGAGCGGGCACAGATGTTCCACGAAATCCTTGAAAACCGCTGGTATTTGAGTGAGCGAAATGTCAGCGATGTTGGGTTGGAGTTTGCCGCAGACAATTACGTGCAAGAAATCTTGCCCTATCGACGCGATTCTGGCGTCGACCTCATTGACTAGTAGGATTGGCTCGTGAGTAACCCTCCTAATTTTGCACAGGCTTTTGATTTAAGTTCACTTGGAAAAGCCAAAAGTTCGATTGCCGGACCTACACCAGGTATTGAAGTAACGGCTGCAAATCTAACTACCGAACTTCTGCCACTTTCAAAGGTAAAGCCAGTAATTTTATTTTGTTGGTCCGCGCGTAGCCCTGAATCTATTGAGATGTTGACGGTGATGGCCACTCTTGAAAAAAGCTATCAAGGAACGTGGGCATTGGGGCAAGTAGATATCGATGCACAACCACAAGTTGCACAAGCCCTTCAGACTCAAAAAATTCCATATGCAATTGCATTAATTAATGAACAGATTGTTCCCTTGTTTGAGCAGGCATATCCTGAGGCACAAGTTCGGCTGGTTCTAGATAAAGTTTTGGCCCTTGCCGCTGAGCAAGGCGTTGGTGAAGCTCCGATAGAGATCATTGAGCCTGAAGAGGAAGAGGCGGTCGCAGCGCTAGAAGCAGGAGATTTTGTGAAGGCTGAAGCTGCTTATAAAAAACTTCTTGCCCGCAAGCCTGCCGATAATTTTGCCAAACTAGGCTTAGCCCAGACACAGCTTTTGATTCGCACCGATGGCTTGCTTCTTGATGCGGTAATCAAGGAAGCGACAGAGAACCCCAGTGACCTATCTCTTCAGTTAAAAGCTGCGGACATGGAGATTGTTAACGGGGGAGTTGAGGCAGCATTTTCACGCTTACTTCACGTGGTTAAAGAGGTTTCAGGTGATGATCGAAACAAAGCAAAAGAACATCTCTTGTCACTCTTCGCACTAGTAGATCCAGCAGATCCGCGTTTAACGGCTGCCCGCAGCGCCTTAGCGAACGCGCTTTTCTAATATGCAGGAGCTCAACGCCAAGAAGGAACTTAACTATCTGCGCATACTTTTCTTCCTTTTTGGCCTCGGCATTATGTCTTGGGTACCGCGTTATCCAGAAGTCAAAGCCGCACTCAAACTAGATAACGGTGCTTTTGGTTCCCTTATTAGTACCGGGGCGATTGGTTCAGTAGTTTCATTACTCACTGTTGGACATATCGTTCATAAGATCGGCGTGAAGAAAGTTCTACAAGTTGCATCCTTTCTGCTAACGGCAACGTTGACGATTCTTTCCCACACCAATTCAGTTCCGGTATTTTTTGTGACCAACATTTTATTCCTCGGCTCAATCTCTGCTTTTCATATTTCAATTAATGCACAAGGTTTTAATTATCAAGATCGAACTGGAAAATTTGTTATTACTCAACTCAGCGGCTTATGGAGTGCCGGCGCCCTTGCAACTGCATTTATCGCCGGATTACTTGTTGATCATGTTTCATTAGGCACCCATGTAACCGTCCTCATGTTCGCTATCTTCATTACAAATTTCTTTATTATTAAGGCGCTTTCACCTGAGCTCATCAAAGCAAACACAGATACAAATATCGAATATAGATTCCGTAATCTTCTCAAGGGATTTTCAATTGATCGAATGGTTTCAATTGGCTTGATTTGTGCCATTTTCCTTGAATTTGCGATTAGTGATTGGGCAACTATTTACACAAAAGAGGAGATTGGAATCCGAGGGGGCTTCAATACTCTCCCATATATTCTCTTTACCTTAATGATGATTTTTGGTCGATTCACGATTCACTATTTACTACCTAAGTTCACTCTTGAACGGATGGCCGTCTTTGCCTCACTTCTTGCGGGAACTTCATTCCTTACAAGTATTTTCCTAGCAAGAACTATCTTTCCTTCCCACCAAAACCTTGCCTTTTTAATCATTTGTATTGGTTTTACTTTGGCCGGTCTTGGAAGTTCATTCCTAGGGCCTACTTTTATGACGGCAGCAAATGCCCGTTCAAAACATCCAGCCAGCGTGGTAATTGGCCAAGTTGGCGTATCGAATATTGTTTTGGCTTTTGTTTTGAAGTGGATCCTGGCTTGGACTGCTCAATTAACATCTTTATCTATCGGCCTAGTTATCCCAGGGCTTCTACTTCTAACTGTTCCCTTTTTTGCGAAAGTACTTAAGAACGTTTAAACCAGATTGTTGCAAGTGGTGGGATATGAACGGTTGCAACTAAATGCGCACCATCAGATATTTGAATAGGTTCATTTGAAACTCCACTACCGCCATATGCCAAATCATCGGTATTGAGGACTTCAGTCCATGTTCCGGTCGTAGGAAATGGTAGTTGATAACTCTGGTGCGGCATTGGTGAAAAATTAGTGACAGATACAAATGGCGTACCGTGATCATCCCATCTGGCGAAAGCAACGACATTTGCAGCACCGTCATTTCCGACTAACCAAGTAAAACCTTCAGGTGATGTGTCTTTTTCCCAAAGCGCAGGAATGAGTTTATACATGGCATTAATTTCGGCCACGGCCTTTTGCACTCCTTGGTGTTCGCCATATTCAGTTAAGTACCACTGCAAGCCGGTACTTTCATTCCATTCATCATTTTGCGCAAATTCGCTTCCCATAAATAGGAGTTTCTTACCTGGATGAGCCCACATGAAGCCATACAAAGCGCGCAATGTGGCGGTTTTTTGCCAACGATCACCAGGGAATTTATTTACTAACTGACCTTTTCCATGCACAACTTCATCATGTGAAAGTGGGAGCATAAAGTTTTCACTCCATGCGTAGAGAATTGAAAAAGTCACTTCATTATGGTGATAGACACGATGGATCGGATCGTGTTGAAGGTACTGCAAGGTGTCGTGCATCCATCCCATGTTCCACTTAAATCCAAACCCCAAACCACCCGATGAAGTTTCGCGAGTGACGCCAGACCAAGCAGTTGACTCTTCAGCGATCATCATGATGCCGGGGTGGGTTTTATAGGCCGTCGAAGTAGCTTCTTGAAGTAGCTGCACTGCCTCTAGATTTTCGCGGCCACCATTTTTATTCGGCACCCATTCGCCTTCTTTGCGTGAATAATCTAGATAGAGCATGGAGGCAACGGCATCGACGCGCAATCCATCGATGTGATACTCAGTGAGCCAGTAAAGCGCGCTAGCTACTAGAAAGTTACGTACTTCATTGCGACCAAAGTTGAAGATTAATGTGCCCCAGTCAGGGTGTTCGCCCAAACGCGGATCGGAGTGCTCGTATAAGGCCGTTCCATCAAATTTTGCTAACGCCCATTCATCCTTTGGAAAGTGAGCAGGAACCCAATCCAAAATCACACCGATACCAGCAGCGTGAAGAGCATCAACCAAGAATTTGAAATCATCAGTGGAACCAAAACGCGATGTGGGTGCAAAGAATGAAGTGACTTGATATCCCCATGAAGGACCATAGGGATGTTCGGTTACTGGTAAGAATTCAACATGTGTAAAACCTTGATGACGGACATAGTCAACTAGTTCGATTGCTAACTCCCGATAACTTAAACCCAACTTCCAAGAACCCAAATGGACTTCATAGACAGAAATTGGTGCCCGCCAAGATTGGAATTGGGCACGCGCAGAGATCCATGCTCCATCTGCCCATGCATATGTTGACTCTTCAACTACTGATGCAGTTAACGGTGGAATCTCAGTTGCTCGTGCCATTGGGTCGGCATGGTCTACCCAACGACCATCAACACCGCAAACAGCAAACTTATATTTTGCACCCACGGAAAGATCTGGGATAAAAATCTCCCAAATTCCCGTGGAGCCGATTCGCACCATTTGGTGTGTGTTCTTATCCCAGAAATTATGATCACCAATCAGTGATACGGCATGCGCATTGGGCGCCCAAACAGAAAACGCCACTCCAATTAGCTCGCCAGCCTCATCTCGGCGTACGTGTGCACCTAATGCTTTCCATAACTGTTCGTGGCGACCTTCGCCAATTAGATAGAGATCGAGTTCGCCCAGAGTTGAATTAGGGTTAAGAAAAGTAGCGGGCGCAACCTCTGTCGATGAATTCTTTTGAGTAAAGCGAGAGAAAATTCCCATTACTTACAGTTTCACTTGGCAGATATGGGCAACTTTGCCGACTGGTCGTGTGGGATCAAGGTTTACATACTGATGTTCGGTCCATTCAAAGCTCTTGCCATCTAGCAAATCTTTAACGGTAAAGGAACCATCGGTAAGACCAAGAGCATTTAAATCCCAATGAACAACTGTGCCTTGGGCAAAAGATGGATCGAGATTGACCACTACTAAAATTAAGTTATTACCATCACGCTTTGAGTAAGCGATGACTGCATCTGATTCTGTATTGTGGAAAACAAGATTGCGCAGACGTTGCAACGCCGGGTTTTCTTTACGTATTGAATTGAGCTGAGCGATAAATGGAGCAAGTGTTAAACCCTTTTTTGTTGCGCCATCCCAATCTCGCACTTTGATTTCATATTTCTCAGAATCTAAATATTCTTCTCCACCCTCTTTAAATGGACGGTGCTCATAAATTTCATACCCTGCATACATTCCCCAAGAAGGCGTCAGCGTTGAAGCAAGGACGGCACGTAGCGCGAACATTGCAGGATTGCCGCTTTGCAGATGGAACG
>SESG01023098.1_pt1 | contig 10271 bp, 12 predicted proteins | sample 3171421 | NCBI WGS metagenome assembly SESG01 (sample SAMN10866946, study PRJNA518727) | freshwater metagenome | biome: subpolar coniferous forest; feature: holomictic lake; material: water; isolation source: holomictic Lake 227, 6 m and 8 m depth | place: Canada: near Kenora, Ontario | collected... | reverse complement strand
CTCCAATAATGGTCAAAGGAACCACTAGGCACTCCTATTATGTAACATATCTGTCCATAGGTTTTGGTTGCAACCTTAAGCCATGTTAGAGTATTGCTGGAAAACACTTGTAAGCCATTAAAGGAGATGATTAAATGTGGGTACGCTCTGGGATCTTTCGGTGTTCCTTGAAGAACTTCTCCGCCATTGACTGTAAAATAGAATGTATCACTCATCTGCCAACGCAGACCTTGTCTCTTTTATACATGCTAGACACGTTCTCTAGCCAATAGTAACGTCGACGGCCGTCCCACGCCTTCTGAGCGAGCGCGCTATTTAAGCCCCCGCCCCGCGCGCGCATGCTCCTTCGGCCAACTGGCGCGTGGACGTCTGGGATGTTTGGGTGCAGCAGCGACTGGTGGACGTTCGGGAAGGCGTGCGTGTGCCCGTGCGCTGTGCTGTGGGACAACGCAACGAATGTGTCCACGCAGCTGACGAACCCGTGCTGCGAGCAGGTTCCGCTGACTCCGTGGGCGGTGGGCGCGATCTACGGCGTGACGTTTTCCGCGGTGGTCGTCGGGATCTGTGGGCCGTCGTGCATTAGCTGCGGGCTCTTTGGGTCGTCGTGCACTAGCTGCGAAAGCCTGCCGGTGCTGATGCTGGGGCACTTCTGCGGCGCGTGCGTTCACCAACCCGTTCGCGAGGCGGTGCGCAAGAAGTACGGCATTAGTCCAAGCGGGCAGTGCAAGTGCTCGAACGAGCGGTGCGACGACTACTGCACGGCGCTGCTGTGTTACTCGTGCGCGATCATGCAGGAGCACACCCAGGTGAAGATCACTGTGCCTGGTAATAACGGAGCGCCGATGACGGTGGATAGCATGCGGCTGCCGATGACGATGGAGTGAGATTTTTTGCTGTGGCGTGGTGCTCGAGCTCTGTTGATTTTTATCTTTAATGGCAAAACACAATGGAATCGCTACCATCCCTCGGGGATGCTGTCCCAGTACTCCTTATCCGCCTTCTCCTTCGGGTCCTCGAGGTCGCGAGCCGACGGCGGGTCGATGTGCTCGAGCGGGCATGGGGAAGAACTGCGGAAGAACTCACTGAAGATCGCATGCGTGATGTTCATGTACTCCACGCCGTCCTTCACGAAAGGCGCAGACATATCGATGCTGGTGACTTCGGACATGGGTTTCGTTTGGTCGACAGTGGCTGGGGTTGTGTTTATATACGCTAGTGTTGGTGTAGTGTCAGTTATATTTTTGAAGGGGCCGCTTAAAATGGCATTCATCTTTGGGGGCCGTTCGACCGTCGGGCATGGTGGGCTTTAATTGTAGGTTCGTATCTCCAGGAACAGCCCACTGTCATACAATATTTTGTATACATTGCCCACATGACTCCCCACCGTGCATTCCACTTGGTCTGGATCGAATGTGGTGTTATCCAGGATGCGGTGTATGATGGCGTTGGGGTATATTGCTTTCAAAAACGCCACAGCAAACTCTGTTCCGCGACGCATTGCTACATAATTAACAGGATCCGGAACCCATGGTGCATTGTCGTCTGGCGATGGAGGACGGTCTTGAAGCAATTCAACACCGCGATCACGCACAGGATCATGCCCTAGTTCGTGTTTCCGCTCATAAGCACGATCCGCATCTGGATTGTTATACACCATTGCTGCAGGGCACCCAATCAAGCAGAAATGATACTGAAAATCATGAATAACTCCGGCATCATCGTGTGGTTCAGGAAGCTTTTCAGTGAAGAGGTCGCGCGTGAAGCAGACCCACAAGTCACTGCCGTGCAACTCTGGTGGGGCCGGACGTTCTAACACGCGGGCATACTCCCGCCGACACACCGCTTCATTGACATCCAAACCAAACTCGAAATAAAACGCTGCCAGCGCCCTCTCCATCGATGACGGCATCAGCTGTGCACTTTGAAGCGCGGACATGTGCACGAGGATGTCGGTGCGTCGGTTCGCGTCATTCCATACACTCATGGGACCTATGGGAATAATTGCTTATATACATGGAGACCCGACCTGTTTGGATTGAAACTTACGAAGAAAAAAGGATCTCTGTTTGCCTATTTTTAATTGCCTAAAAACCTGCTATAAAAAGCGGCTTGGGAAACCAGAGCAAAATGGGAGCAAAAATCGAGGACGGGCCAGATGAGGCTGGCGACGTCCCGCCCCCGCTTCCGGAGTCGAGCGACCCTGTGATTAAAGCTATCACGGATCACGCACGGTATATGGAAATGCGCATGGACAGGATGGAGAAGAAGTTTGACGAACGCATGCAGGCCATTGAGGACGAAGGTGATCCCTGGCTTCGACACCTGGCTGCTTATCTAAAGAAGGCGTACGCTCGGTATTTTGAGGAAAAGATCACCAAATGCAATTAAACGAAGAAAAAAGAATAAAAAGGCCTCAGGCTTGCCACCTCGTTACAACACCCGTCATGTCGCAGTTCGCGCGGGATCGGCTGGGGCACTGGGTGAATGCTGTCACCACCGAGCAGAGGAGAGGTGTCCGCTACACGTGCGACTGCCCTGGGAAGCATAAGGTGAAGCTCGTCAAACCCCTCGGCCTCGGCAAGCGGTCGTTCCGGGACTACTTCGCCCACGTGTCGACGCACAGCATCAAGTCCAAGCAGACCAAGTGCTGCGCCAACGGCGAGAGCGAGGCGCACCGGAACGCGAAGCACCTGCTGCGGGCGATGCAGGGGTCGTTCTCGTTCGCGCTGCAGCAGTGCCCCGACTGCCTGGCGCAGGTGATCGAGACGTGCGGGCGCGGGGTGATTGACGTGGAGATCGCGAGCGCGGACGGGCGGTGGCGGTACGACTGTCTGCTGCGCGTCGATGGGCGCCCGGTGCTCGCGCTGGAGGTCGTGCACACGCATTTCTCGTCGGAGGAGAAGGTGGCATCCACCCGCGCGGACGGCGTGGCCCTGGTGGAGTTTCGCGCTGAGGACGTGCTGCGGCAGCAGGGGGTGGGTCGCCTCGAGAACCTCCAGATGCTGGTGGTGCGGTGCGAGCGGTGCGCTCTGAAGGCAAGGTTGAAATGGCAGGAGACGTGCTGGGCTGAGGAGGTGGCGGCGTGGCTGTGGTGGGACTGGTTCATATGGAAACACTACCAGCAGAGGTGGGACAATGAGGAGAAAATGCGGCGTGATCAGCTGCGCCGGGAGGAGGCAGAGGATGTATTGGTTGTTATTGCTGCTGAAATGGAATGGAAGAGACAGCATGCACAACGAGCTATCGAGATTGCGAGAGAACAAGCAAGCTTGCCACGTTTTCACGGTTGGATGTTTGAATCGTGGGAGCTTGAAATCGCTGTGATGGGAAAGATAGACAGGATGTGGGGTGAGTGGTTCAACTACCTAGGAAGTGAGGACTATCTTGTTTGGTTGAAAACGTGGAATTAAACCAGTGATTTAATTCTCAACTCCCAAGCGCCGCAAGCGCGACCGTGAACGCGGCGACCACCCCTCTGCAGTAGCCGCGGATGACCATGTCGTCGCTGAACATGTCCTCGACTATGATGCTCCCGGTCGCGGCGGTGCGCGGAACGACGGTGAGCACGAAGTCGTGGTTCCCGACGTTGTCCATGTACGCGCGGACGGTGAAGGCGAACTCCATGCGGCCGCGGACGGGAGCGGTCGTTGCGGTGATGATGCTGATGTCGTCGGGGCCGACCGCCGACATGCGGGAGTTGGGACCGGTGCGGGTGGTCTCGATGCGCGGCTCCATCTCAACAAGGTGGCGGAAGAGCTCCCGCTGCGTGCGGCGCGCCAGGCGACCCTCCGCGATCATCGGCCGCAGCGTCCGCTGGAGCTTGTCCCGGAGCGCGCGGCACGAGCACGCGGCGGCCGTGAGCGGTATGAGGTCGAACAACCCGGCGAACATGCTCGCGAGGAGGTCGGCGTCCAGGGAGGCGAGCGTGGTCGCGTCGGTGGGCGTCATCGATGCGTGGTTGGGGAGGAGGTGATAGCTTTTATAGGGATTTTCGCAATGGTGGGCTGGAGTTTTAAGTTTTTGGGTTAAAATTAAGTTCATTTGTTTTTTTTATCTCGCCGCCATGGCGGATGGGGAGAATTTAATGAATGGTGGGTGATTACGGACGGCGCAATGGTTTACCTCCTCGACTTGCGCGACGAAGTCTGTCATGTAATTTCCTTGTCTCGAACAATGGATCATATTCTGGTGGTACCCTATCACTCAGAATCATATCAACGGTTGCACGGTGCATGCACTGAAGGAGCTCGTTGCAGAATGCATTGCATTCCTCCTCCGTTGATGAAGCATTGGGGATTTGCAGTGTCTGACCTGGCCAGCGTTCCACTCCATATTGAAGTATGAGATTCTGGAACATGCCCGAATTGTTAAGACCGCGAATGGCAATCCGTTCTCCCGTGAAGAATGCAACATCACGCACCTCGGTTGCCAGATTACACATAAACCCACTCCTTATTTCCCAGGAGGTCATGTGCCAATAATCGCGTGGACCAAACTTAAAATACACAGCAATCTCCTCCCTCACAAAATTATCGCCCATGGCACTGCGCCCAGTGGAGGCTTTTATAGCAGCGTGTCGTAATAATGGGGAGTATAATATTTATTATCTAACCATGGCGTCGAAGTTGCGCCCATAATTCTTTCAACCATTGCAGAAGTGACTTCGTCTCTGATGATGGTTTAACATTCTCTCCCTGCTCAGGCGGTGCTGCTTTCTCTGGAAACACCTCGCGGAGGGCTGCGTTGAATTCTTCTTCTGTTTTGAAGCCCTCCTTTACAAACAACGAAGCAGAGTCTGCTGCAACTTCTAATCTTGAAGGTATTGTAACACCTTTTTTATCACTGGTCGAAAGTATAATGGCTTCTGAGATAATCAGTTTTTTCCCTGTGTTAAAGGCTGTGGAAACGCATGTGGCCTGCCCGAGAGCGATACTGATGAATTGTCGGTGGTTTGTGTCGGTTTGGATCTGGATGTTTTCCGCCTGGAAGGAGTCATGATATGTGTCTTTGAAGAAAATCTTCACAAGATTGTGCATTTGCTGGATGCCCAGTATTTCCCACGGTGGTGTTTCTGCCATCTCACGCGTTCGCCATGCCCTGGTTTTATACCGTCGTGCCCCGCATGCGGGGATTCGTTTCGTATAAAAACAGCCAGCTCAGCACTACATGGACAACCTAATTCGCTGGATAACAATCGATCACCTACCCGCCTTCACTGCGCGCGAAAAACACCCAAAGGGGGTGCATGCGTTATGGCAAGCAGCGGAGAGAGCTGTCAGATCAATAATACCTATGCTCGAGCGGAATGGCACAGTGGTCGATTTGCAAACCTTCCAGAACGAACACATAATCATACACATGCTGCAGGTTTCCATTCCATTGAGGAGGACAAATTACTATGACGACCCCCGTCGCTCTATCGCGGACCGAACGTGCGTCACTGCGTGGCTCCAGGTTATTACCAACAGTGCTATTGATGACTATCGACCGCACACCCTGCAATTTGCCATCTACAACGGCGTGTACACGGGCGCCAACCGTATTCGATCCATGTCCACATACTCGGTCATTCTTGATAACGCTCTGCGCCTTATCCTCTACCCGTTCTCAGGGACCCCTTTCAGAATCCGCGCCCTTCTGGACGCCAACGAGCACATTTGCTACACGCAGGAATTCACCGGCCCAAGTGTGCGCTTTGTCGTGTACCAGCGCACCACTCCAAACCTGACGTATCTCACTGCTTTTGAGCTTATAGCGCCACACGCTGTGCAGAATTTCACTGACCCTGAGCCCTGCCGGGGAACGTGCAGAGGCGCGAACAACGCACATCAAGGGGATTTTGCGAGCTTTGAACAGCTCACCACCCTTCTCAACGGTATTCTCCCAACTAGCGCACGATGACGAACTCCTTCGGCACCCCGCCGATCTCCTCCAGCGCGTTCGCGTACTGGCGCACCCACTCGCAGTCGCACATGAGGGTGGTGACGTTGCTCTGGATGAAGCACATGGCATCCAGCCCGATGGCGGCGTTCTCATGCAGCCCCGCGACCCGGAGCGCACGCACCGCGACGAAGCCGTCCAACGCCCGCGAGAGCGCCTCCCAGACCGGCGGGACGAAGGCCTCGAGGTCGTAGCGGTAGATCGTCTCGAGGGTGTCGGTGAGGACCTTGCCGTCCTTGGTGCCGATGGTATGGGCGTACATCATGCTCTTCACGCACCCCCACGCGAGCGCGGTCCCCTCGACGGTGACGGTGTCGGTCCTGGCCTCGATGAACTCGCCGTAGAACAGCTTGTCGAAGTACGCGCTCCTGGCGGCTAGGACCGCTCGGTGGAAGCGGACCGCGCCCCCGTCGGCCGTCGCCAGCCGGCAGTCCATGGAGGCTTCGTGCGCGCGGAGCGCCTGGCCGACGGAGGCGATCGCCGGGGTGGGCGGTCCGAAGATGAAGCGCACGTACGTCTTCTTGTCGTCCCTGGTGGTGTCGTACCTTGGGATGGTCATGGTGATGCGGTCGACCTTGTTCGGCAGCGCGTAGCGAACGTGGAAGAGCCCGCTCCCCTGCATCTTTATCTCCGGCGATGGGGCGCCTCCTTCGATCTTGATCACGGATTCGCAGGCGCCTTCGAACTCGACTGATGCTAGGTGTGTGGGCGGGGAGACATCAAACAAGAAGCACACGCTGAGTGGGGTGGCGTCGAAATCTCTGGCCAGGCGGAATGCGTTCTTGGTGAGTATGCGGGACGACTCTTCGGGTGATATCTTATAGACCGCATGCTTGGGTATGGTGACGCCGCAGCTGATCACGGTGACAATCGGCGGCGCGACGGGGTCCGCGCTGACCACCTTCCCCTTGGCGATCTGGAGCATCGTTGTCTGTTTTTTTGGTTGCAAGAGATAAAAAGAAATGGTGCTTCCGAAGGTTTTTTTTTCCACCCACCGATGCGTGCGCTCGTCTTCCCCCGCGCGCGGACTTTGTGCTGCGAGCACGGGTTCGTGCGGTGGAGCGCGTTCGCGGAGGGGATGTTCGAGACGTGGAGCGAGGGCCGCGGGCTCGCGGGCACGATAGCCGACTGCGACCGGCGCGGGACGCTGGTGTTTCGGCTGGAGCGCTGGACGGTGAAGACGATGTGCCTGATCTCGATGCACATGGCGAGCGGGATCCGGACGTCGGTGATGTTCGACGTGACGCCGGTGCCGGAGCTGCTGCACACAATACGGCGCGCGCAGCGGCGGTGGCGGTGGCGGCGGCGGGTGCTCGCGGTGGCGATGGGCTGGCACGGCCGGCTCGGGCGACACTGCGCGCTGGGGCGGGAGTTGCACGCGGACGTGCTGGAGGCGATCGCGCGGTGGGTGTGACGCTCAGTCCCCGACGCTGCTGATAATACGCAGTATAAAAGTGTGTGCACACCCTGGGTTGTGAATGATAGGTGGTTTCAAAACTGCAGGGCATCGCCAACGAGATCTCGAAAATGAACGAGAGGAAAGGGCAAGGCGGTACGCGGAAATAAGAGAGGCACGGGAACTGCAAGAAGCGATTGATCGGAACAGAAATGGCGAACCACCTCCAAAGCCGACGTTTTTGTGTGCGAGTGATGAAGCCGCCACCCCCCTTCAGACCAGGCGTGACATTTTTGCAAATGCCGTTCTCTTCTACGCTGGGCGCATGCACGCTTTTCTGGACGAGTATTTTCAACGAGAGGAGGTTCTTGGTGAATGGGAAACATCAAAGAGGGTGGTTTGCACGAAGCAAGGTGTGGAGACGACCATTGATGACGGCGATGTGTCTAATTGTGATGCAGTCATTACAGGAAGCCCCTTCCCTGCACATGTTGACAAGAATACCATCAAGGTGGCGCAGGAATCAACGAAAGGAGGAGAATATGTGAGCACCATGCCGGCAATGCGGTGCATAATAACTGCTAGACACGGCTCGGGGCGTGTGTTTTTAATTGGTGTGAAGCTGGTCTGCGATACATTCGAAAATGCTCAAAGCCGAAGAATAATTGTGGCCAACGTGTTTGACGCGTTTAATAGGATAATATATAGATGGCAGGTGTCACAGGTGTTCGACGAGGCGAGCTCAAGAACGTTTGCACAGATCAGGGATAAATCCTGGTTAGCGTCTTTTTCTCATTTTCCAAAAGGTAACAGCGATATAATCGGTGAAGATATGACACGGATGCTCAACGTTGGCGTGGTGGGCGCGTTCTTTCCTGTGGTCAAACAGTATCCGCTCACTATTCAGCTGCAGATAGGCGGTGAAACACGGTCATGCGCGTGTGCGACCAGACGGGGGCCAGGGGAAGCGTTCTTCTCAGTGTGGGACGTCGAAGCAGGAGCGAATAAATCGAAAACACACAGCAAGATCATCAGCACGTTGGCGGAATTTGTCGCATGGGCCCTGCTCGTATGCCCCGGTGGGTTCAATGCAACGGTGCTTGTTCCAGATGGCGTGCAGTCCTTCACTCAGATTCGAGCGCTTCTTCGACAGGTGGACGCTCACGTGCAAGGGTTTACTACTCTGGGGGCAGGCGGCCCAGACGACGAAGGCACGCCTCGATGCCATCCGAGTATCCCCCCGACCTGCCGCCGCGGACGGTGAAGGTGCCGGCGGTCGGCGAGTCCATCACAAACGCCGCGATGAACGGGTCGTCCTCGACGCGCCACGCGCTCTCGGGGATCGGCGAGGTCGGCGAGTAGCCAGCTTGGTGGCCCCACGCGGCGGCGGCGTGATTCAGCGTCACCACCACGCGCGGGAGCGGGGCGAAGGTGTCGACCGAGTGGATGACGTGGAAGGTGATTCTGCGGGTCTTCGGGTCGCGCGCGATCATGTGGAAGTACATGGTGTGAACCATCTTCCGAGACACTGTGGCGCCGTCGGTGTCTCTCTGCATCTTTGCGCCCATTCCGCGGAAGAGCGGCCTGAAGATGGCGAACAGCCGATCGACGAGCGCGTCGGGCACGCCGGCGGTTGCCGCGAGGGTGGCCTTCACCTTCTCGTCCAGCGTCGGCTGCAGGAGCGTGTGCATGTCCTTGCTGACGCGCACGAGCCGCGCGGAGGTGGCGATCGTGAGGTGGTCGGAGACGAGGCGGGTGAGGGCGTCGGGGGAAATGAACATCACACAGATGGGTGGGGAGGCGGGGTCGGGTTTTATACTCGCGCTAAATTTAATTACGCGCAAGGAACGCCTCCACGGCGGTGAGGGTGTCGACCTTGGTGTGGAGCTCCGTCACCTTCACGCGGCGCTTGCTCTCCTTCTCCGCGGCCGCCTTGGACGACACGTACTCGTCGTGCGCCTGGCCGTAGGCGTCCCGCAAGGCCTCCGCGATGCGGCGACGCTTCTCCGTCTCGATCTCCCGGGTCGTGATGTCGCCTTCCACACCCTTCGCGTACTTGCGAACGGCGTCAACCATGTCCCCGTCCTTGGGCATGTCGAACCTCTCGCTGATCTCCTCGCGGAGTCGCTTCCCGACCGCCGGTGCGTAGGTGGTGAGGTCCTTGCCCATGGCCGCCAGCGCCGAGGCCTTGAGCTCATCGAACGACGGCTCGCCCTCGTCGAGCGCCTTCGCGAGGATCCCACCGTCCACGGAGTTGCGGACCTTCGCGGCCATCGCGAGCGTGTGGGTGAAGCGCGGGTCCACGTCGGATAAGAACGTCTCGATCTCCTCGAGCATGCTGGCCGCTGCCTTTCGGGGGTTGTTGCCGCTGCTGGGCTGCATCGACTCGATGCGGGAGTACTCGGCAAGAAGGATGTCTACTTGTTGGTCGGCCATTTGTGCGGGGTTTCGCTGGTGGGATCGGTGGGTGTGTTTATATAGCGGTTGGCCGCTGCTGTTGAGCAATTTGGCTTCAATGGTGGGGTTTAAAACATTATTATTTTATCGATTTGATGATCACATCCCCACCCCCTTAAGGTGATATACAAATGCAACGGTTGGTGATATGATGTGAGATCACGTCTGTTGCTGGCGATGGCCTCGCCCATCTCAATAATGTGTTTGGAACTATTTAAACATGCCTCGGTATAATTGTGTATGAGTCAAGCAGGGGATATGTGGAAATTTTCTTGCTTTTTCATTGGATGTGCTATTATTCTTGGGGTCGCGACACTTGGATGCATGTTCTCGGGAGAATGTGAGAAAACGGATGCTGGGATTATATTCAAATTGGGAATATCAGCGTGTGCTGCTCTTGGCGCATCGCTCGTTAGTTGTGTATGCGCAGTAGGTTCCGAACGACGTTAATGAGGCGCAATGGTTACACAAGCTTCAT
>SESG01023738.1_pt1 | contig 10273 bp, 10 predicted proteins | sample 3171421 | NCBI WGS metagenome assembly SESG01 (sample SAMN10866946, study PRJNA518727) | freshwater metagenome | biome: subpolar coniferous forest; feature: holomictic lake; material: water; isolation source: holomictic Lake 227, 6 m and 8 m depth | place: Canada: near Kenora, Ontario | collected... | reverse complement strand
CAACTTTACTGGGTTGTGGAAGACTATCTAAGCGTTGCAGATATTTTGCAACTCCAGAAACTTCAACTTCAGCTTTTTTTACATGCAATGACTTTATAGCAGCCTGTTTTGCAATGTATTTAGCTACATTACTGAGTTGAGGCAAGCTATCTTGTTGCTTCAGGTATTTAGCCACACCTGTCAATTCAGGTGTAGGCTTTTTATTTTTTAAGTATTTTTCAACACCTGTTACTACATTTTTACCGAGTGTTTGTTGTTTTTGTTTTTCAGCAATAGACTGTCTTAATAAGTATTTGCTCACGCCTGAGGATTGAACTTTATCAAGGCTATCTAAATACTTTGCAACGCCACTCAAGGGTTGAGACAATTCATCTTGGGTTTCTATTGCAAGTACTAATGCGCTTTGTTTTTCTAAGTATTTTGCAACACCGGTTGCCCCGCTTGGATCTCTGGTATAAACCGGATAATTGGGTTCAACCTGATATATGTCCTCTGACTTAGGTCGTTTAAGGAAAAAGAACAAGCCTGCTACTGCAGGGAAAAAAAAACCATTCAAGTTTTTTTTGTTCATTGTTAGCCTCTATCACGGACATATTTGTCAACGCCAGTTGCGGCTTTCGCTGCAGTTGGGTTAGCAGCTTGTTTTGCTACATATTTTGCAACACCTGTTGCTTTTGTAGCCGATGCAGCCTTTACATTTGTTTCAATATATCTTGATACGCCAGTGCCAGAAATTTTGTTTAAGTATTTTGCAACACCTGTGTTCAGCGCATAAGATTTCTTGATTGTAGTCGGAGCTGCTGCTGGTGTTTGTGCTGCTTTTACACATGGTTTTTTGAATAAATAAAAACCAGCTAAACCCAATGCAACTAAGCCGAATAAATAAACTAATGTTGATGTTTCTTTTTCAGCTGCAGGGGCAGCAGCGACACTTTCGCTAACAGCACTTACAGAGTGAGTTGTTTCTTTTTCTTTGAAAGAGCTTGCTTTTGGTACGATGGTTGAAGGTTTGTAGTTAGGGTCAACATACAATATTTCAGGTTTAAAATCTGCTGCAGGATATTGAGAGTCATGAGCGCTAGAAGCTGCAGGCGATTCATGGGCGACTGCCTTTGCTGCTGGAGCTGATTTTGCAGTTGCTGCGGGACTGCTTTTAGCGATTAAGTCGCTATTTTGATAGATGACTTCTGGTTGGAAGTCTGCAGCTGGATATTGTTGATCTGCGCTTACAACGGTACTTGATAATAGTAATACCGCAAATGCACTTCTGGTCAAATTATTCTTTTTCACGTTGCTCACCTAAAAGTCGTAAGAATTGGTTCGAGAGCCCCGAATCTACTTTGTTAACAAGGGGCTCTCTATCCAAATTTAATGTGTGTAACTACTCTATATTTGGCTTTTTAATTACAGTACTGCTTCTACGTGCTTAACTACGTTTTCAACGGTGAAACCGAACTCTTTGAAAAGTAGCCCTGCTGGTGCAGATTCGCCAAAACGGTCAAGTCCTACAACTTTACCGTTGCTACCTACATATTTCCACCATAGATCAGTAACACCCGCTTCAACTGCTACACGTTTAGTCACAGCAGACGGCAGTACAGACTCACGGTATTCTGCATCTTGAGCATCAAAAATGTTAGTTGATGGCATAGAAACAACACGTATATTTTTTCCAGCGGCTCTTAATTCTTCAGCTGCTTTTAATGCAAGTTCAACTTCAGAGCCCGTTGCAATAATAATGGCTTCTGGTTGACCTTCGCTGTCACTTAACACATAGCCACCACGTGAAATAGCTGCAATTTGCGCTTCAGTACGTGGCACATGAGGTAAGTTTTGACGAGAGAATACCAAAATAGAAGGGCCATCTTGTCTTTCGAAAGCAGCTTTCCATGAAACTGTAGTTTCAACAGCATCACAGGGGCGCCAAACTTGAATACCTGGAATCAATCTGAGTGTTGCAGTTTGTTCAATAGGTTGATGAGTTGGACCATCTTCACCCAGACCAATAGAGTCATGAGTGTAAACGAAGATAGAACGAATCTTCATCAAAGAAGCCATACGTAATGCGTTACGAGCATATTCTGAGAACATGAGGAATGTTGCACCGAATGGAATTAATCCACCGTGTAAAGCAACACCGTTCATGATAGCAGACATACCGAATTCACGGACACCGTAGTTGATGTAGTTAGCATCTGGCTTATCAGCACGCATGGGTCTGTAACCTGACCATTCAGTCATGTTAGAGCAACCTAAGTCAGCTGAACCACCGAAAATTTCAGGTAAGATTTTAGCAAAACCTTCAATAGCGGCTAATGAAGAAAGACGTGTTGCAGTTGTCTTTGCTTCTGCATTCACTGCAGCTACAAATGCTTCTGCTTTTTCTTGCCAGTCACTGGGTAAATCGCCTGCAATACGACGTTGGTATTCAGCAGCCAACTCAGGGTGAGCAGCTTGGTATGCAGCAAACTTTTCGTTCCAGGCGCTTTCTGCGGCTGCGCCTTTTGCTTTTGCATCCCAACCAGCATAGACATCAGCAGGAATCACAAATGCTTCATGATCCCAGCCTAAAGCAGCTTTAGTCAGATTAATTTCATCTTGACCTAATGCAGCACCGTGACAAGCATGGCTTCCTGCTTTATTAGGTGAGCCAAATCCAATCGTGGTTTTGCAGCAAATCAGAGTCGGTTTATTTGTTACTAATTTAGCTAATTCAATTGCTTTAGTGATGGCAACATGGTCGTGTCCATCAACATCAGCAATAACGTGCCAGCCATAAGCTTCAAAACGTAAAGGTGTATTGTCTGTAAACCAGCCTTCAACGTGACCGTCAATAGATATACCATTGTCGTCCCAGAAAGCGATTAATTTACCTAAACCTAGTGTTCCAGCTAAAGAGCAGGCTTCGTGAGAAATACCTTCCATCAAACAGCCGTCACCTAAAAAGGCGTAGGTGTTATGATCTACGATAGTGTGTCCATCTCTATTGAACTGAGCCGCCAACGCTTTTTCTGCAATGGCCATACCCACTGCATTAGTGATGCCTTGACCTAAAGGTCCAGTTGTTGTTTCAACGCCTGGTGCATAACCGTATTCAGGGTGTCCAGGTGTTTTAGAGTGAAGCTGTCTAAAGTTTTTTAATTCTTCAATGGGTAATGCGTAACCTGTTAAGTGCAATAAAGAATAGATCAGCATTGAGCCATGACCATTCGACAGCACGAAACGGTCCCGATTTGACCATTGTGGATTAGTTGGATTGTGGCTTAAAAAATCATTCCACAAAACTTCGGCTATATCAGCCATTCCCATTGGTGCACCTGGATGTCCAGAGTTTGCTTTTTGAACGGCATCCATGCTCAAAGCGCGTATGGCGTTCGCTAGTTCTCGGCGCGAAGTCATATTATTCTCCTTTATTATTTTTATAAATTACGTGTAGTGACTGCTATCAGTATTGCGATCTTGTCACGAAAAATTCTTTAAACGCTATGTCGTATAATACAGTATGAACGAGTGGTTAGAGCCACTCGTTCCATAGATATTATTCTAAATTGGCGTGCCTTTCTCTCATGATTTCTTCAGGAATACCTTTTTCATGAATGATATGAGAAATAGTAGCTTCCAAAAACAGCAAGGTTGACAGCTCAAATACTGTTCCCATTGGCATGCCCAATACTTTTCCGTATTGTTCACTTTTACCAATTTGGAACACGCTATCAGCCAAGTCGCCAATGGTTGATTCGCTTTTTGCTGAAATCAGCACTATTTTGGCACCTACTTTTTTTGCGCTCTTAGTGAATGCTATTAACTGCTCAGTCTCTCCAGATCCGGAAATAATGATTAGCAAGTCACCATTTTTAATACTAGGTGTCACAATCTCGCCTACAACGCTTACGTCGTAGCCGCCGTGTACCAGTCTCATCGCAAAGAAATTACCAACTAATTTTGAACGACCTGCTCCCGCAATAAAAATGCGTTTAGCACCGTCTAGTAATTGGGTCAGGCTTGCATCATACGTATCATCTGTAGCTTCAAGAATACCTGAAATCTTTTCTATGATAAGTTGCTGATGCATAATTAAACCGCGTCAACTAATTCGCGAATTTCACGAGCTGCTTCAGCAGGTGATGCTGCGCCATAAATGGCAGCGCCAACTACGATGATGTTTGCGCCAGCTTTTACTACATCTTGTACTGTTGATGCTTTGATACCGCCAGCAACAGAAATACGTACTGGTAAACCTAATGCAGCAATTGCATTTAAGTCAGCGAATGGAGTGTGGCCAGCTGCTTGTGCGTCAAGACCAGTGTGGATACCCATGATTTGAGCGCCTGCATCTGCAGTTGCTCTTGCACAAGCTACTTTGTCTTCAACATTGATTAAATCAATTTGTGCTTCAGCGCCGTGAGCATTAGCTGCTTTAATTACGCCTTGGCAAGTTGCTAAACCAGATACACCCAGAACGGTAACAATGTCAGCGCCTGCAGCATAAAAAGGAGTAGCTTCGTATTCGCCAGCATCCATAGTTTTAAGGTCAACTAAAAGCAATTTTTCTGGGAATTTTGCTCTTAATTCTTTAACTAAGTTGATGCCGTTGTGTTTAATGCATGGAGTTCCAATTTCAAAAATGTCAACATAAGGTGCTACTAAAGTAGCAAGACCTACTGTTGCGTCAAAATCCAGTGAATCTAATGCCATTTGAATTAATGGTTTTGCCATGATATGTGCTCCGAAGGGTTATATTAGTAGTTATAGTTGGTTACATACTTGTTTTGCGGACATAACTGTAAAGTAGAAAGGGGACGCGTGTCAATGGCAAATGATTAAAGAACACTATTCCGTATGGGCCCATTGAATTGAGCTGGATCGTATTCAATATAAAATCAATATGTTATCTATCGCTTAGTTCTACTTTTAGGGTTTTATGTAAGCACTTGCAATATGTAGAGTTTTAGGTAATTACCTAAGTAATTTCCCGCTTTCTTCATTTTGTATTTCGTTTTACTTCGCGTGATATTATAACCGAAATAAATTATAAAAGTTATTCGTTGAAATGTCTGCTATTTGAGTGGTCGTAACGCCTCTTAAATCAGCTATTTGCTCTGCAACAAAGCGCACATAAGTTGGATAATTAGGGCGGCCACGAAAGGGAACAGGAGCCAAATAGGGAGAGTCTGTTTCAATAAGCAACCGGTCAGAGGGGATTTTCTTTGCGACGTCTTTTATGCTAACTGCATTTTTGAAGGTAATTATTCCTGAAAAGGAAATATGAAAGTTGAGATCCATCGCTTTTTTAGCAAACTCCCAGTCTTCAGTAAAGCAGTGAATAATACCCCCCACTTCATCTGCGCCTTCTTCTTTTAAAATTCGTAGGGTATCTTCCTGTGCTTCGCGGGTATGAATGATTAAAGGTTTTTTTAATGATTTTGCTGCGTTGATATGGTTCCTGAAGCGTTGGTGTTGCCAGGCAAGGTCTCCTTCGCTACGAAAGTAATCCAGACCAGTTTCGCCTATGCCGATTACTTTTTTTGCTTCTCCAAGGGTAATAAGTTCATCAACACTCGGGTCAGTGCAATGCTGAACATTCGGATGTACGCCAACCGTGACAGAGATGTTGTTGTAATCAGAAACCAGTTTCAACATGTCCGGATAGGATTCCAGGTCTATTGAAATACACAGAAGATGTTCAATTTGATGGGTCTCTACTTCTGTCATAAAGTTTGAGAAATCATTCTGATAGGGTTTTAGATCGATACGATCAAGGTGGCAATGTGAGTCAATGAGCATGAGTTTTTAATTACAGGGTATAAGTTGATTTATCAGATTTTAAAAGGTCTGCTAAATAGGCTTCTATTTTATTTTTTACAAGCAGGCCCTCTGGGTTAATAAACTGAACGCCAATGCCATTAGGTTTATTGCTTCCTGAGTGGGGTGGTGTTTTCCATATTACTTTTCCAGTTAATGCATGACAGGAATTTTCATTCATTAAATTTAATGACAAGGACACTTTCTCTCCCATTTCATAATCATCACTGGTAGAAATAAACAAACCACCGTTGATAACAAATCTCATATAGGCAGAATATAAAGCACTTTTATCTTTTATTAAAACAGTTATAGTCTCCATCTCGCCTCTTGTTTTATTATCAGGTTTGACTTTGATTAAGTTCAAACCAGTTGATTAAAATTTCTTCAAACAGTGATTGTTTGTTGATTTGAGTCATATATCTTTGTCGGCTGATAAGAATTAAATCATAAAATTGATAGAGTCCTTTTAATTCTAATCGTTGTGATAAGGGTTGTAACTGGCCTTTATAGTCTGGATTATATAACCTGATAGGACTTGTTTGGTAATTACATTTAATGATGTCTATCGTCCATGTTGTTATCCAATGTAATAAAGGCGCTTCAGTAAGCTTATGCCAAGTTTCTGCTATAACTACAGGGTGTTGCTTTTGTTTTGCCAGATCCATCCAGGCATTAAAACAATCATTACGAAGCGTTAATATTTTACTATCAATGTAATTTAGTGCTTGTAATGGTGAACCTTGTGTTAAATTGTAAAGGGTATCTGCATGGGAGGGCAAAAGGCTTGGATTGTGTTGTGTAAGCCAAGCGATAACAGTTTCTTTATTGGGTTCGGCGACGTTGAGTTTCTGGCATCGACTGATAATAGTCGCAGGCAAGCGAGTTAGACTGTCGGTGATTAAGATTAGAATAGTGCGTTCAGTCGGTTCTTCAAGGCATTTTAAAAAGGCATTTGAAGCTGCATTATTCATCAAGTCAGCCGGGTTGATGGTAACAACTCTGTAAGTATCAAATTGGGGCTTAAGCGTTAGTCCCGTAATTAAATTTCTAATTTGTCCTATAGTGATGGACTTTCCGGCTTCCTCCGGTTTTATTTGGATAAAGTCGGGATGGGTTTCGGCCTTTAGTAGACGGCATCGATCGCATTGGCCACAACTCAAGCCATCAGTGTTTGGTTTTTCACAAAGTAATGAAAATGCAAATTGAGTGGCTAACTGGTGTTTTCCCAGACCTTTATTGCCGTGAATGAGTAATGCCTGTGGGACTCTATCTTGCTTGCTATAACCTGATAAGTGAATCCAGTCCTTTTGTTGCCAAGGAAGTAGGTTCATCGTAAAAAAGTGCCGATAGCATGGATTAGTGTACTTTGTACCTCAAGTAGTGGCAGGTTAGCCTTTATAACTTTGATGCGTTCAGGATATAGTTCTGCCTGTAATAAATAGGCCCGTCTTACTTGCTCAAAAAAGCTTATCTTTTCTGATTCGAATCGATCGAAGGCACTTCTGGTTCTGGCTCGTTCCAAACCAAGTTCAACAGGTGCATCGAATAACAATGTTAAGTCGGGTTTGAGATTTCCCTGTACCAGATTTTCAAGCCAGGTTATCGTGCTAACACGCATGTTTCTTCCGCCTCCCTGATAAGCGTAAGTGGCATCTGTGAAGCGATCACAAATAACCCAATCGCCTCTTGCTAAAGCGGGTTCAATGACATGTTTGATATGTTGGGCTCGGGCGGCAAAAATCAACAGGAGCTCTGCTTTATCAGAAATGGCCTCACTATTTTTATCAAGTAACAGTTGGCGTAATTTTTCTGCTAAAGGAGTTCCACCAGGTTCACGCGTAACAACAACAGTAATCTTGTGTTGTTCTAAGTAATCTTTTATAAAAGCTAAATTAGTCGTTTTACCAACGCCTTCACCACCTTCTAATGTAATAAATTTACCTTTTGGCATTTTTCATCCTTTGGAAGTTAACGACGGCATGATTATGATCTTTTAACATAGCCGAAAATTGATGAGTACCGTCACCACGAGCAACGAAGTATAAGTTATTGCTATTATCAGGGTGCAATGTAGCATAAATAGCATCTTTACCTGGCATTGCAATGGGTGTAGGAGGCAGTCCGCTAAAAGTATAGGTATTGTAGAGCGTGGGTGTTTTTAAGTCTTTGCTGCTAATGTTGCCCTGGTAGTTTTCACCCATACCATAAATAACCGTCGGGTCTGTTTGAAGCATCATTCCCGATTGGAGTCTGCGTATAAACACCCCCGCTATTAGCGGTCTTTCGGTAACTTGAGCGGTCTCTTTTTCTACAATCGACGCAAGAATCAACGCTTCATAACTGTTTTTAAATGGCAGATTTTCTGCTTTATGCGCCCATTCCTGGGTCAGAACAGATTGCATTTTATCATATGCTCTTTTTAGAAGGGTTACGTCGGTGTCATGCTTTTCAAAATAGTAAGTATCAGGAAATAGCATGCCTTCTAAGGTTGGCAGAGGAGGGGGCGTAAGTTCATTATCAGTTGCGGCATGTTCTGGCGTAAAATCGGTCTGGAAATTTAAATGAGTAACATTATCTGCTTGCAGGGTGTGTTCCAGGTGCTCATTGCTATTAATTTCTTTGAGAATTTCTTTTAAGCTCCAGCCTTCAGGGAAGGTGATGCTATATTTCTTCGTCTTTCCTTGTGCAAACATAGATAGAATTTCGGGCAGTGTTACCCCCGGTGTTAACTCGTATTCGCCTGTTTGTAGTTTATGAGCGATTTTCTGTTGCACGGCAAGTGCTTTAAACCAGAAGGGTTTAAAGTTTACTTTTTGCTGCATCAGCTTATCTGTAATTTGGTTAAATGAATCGCCTTTGATAATCTCAATGGTCACGGGATTGCTGGTCACCGTGGGAGTTACCAGCATCTCTTGATAATCGTGCCAAGCCCAGGCTGATAGGAGGGTTAAAGCTAGCGTTAACAGCCCGATAATTCTAAAAAGCATCCTTAATCGTCCTGTTATAGAATTCATTTAGCATGGTTTGTACCTTTTCAGTGATTAAACCTTTTCTATAAAACGTACTATCAACCTGCCTGACCGGCCAGATTCCAATGATTGAGTTGGTTAGAAATAGCTCATCAGCAGATAACAATTGTTCCTTGGTGAATTTATGTTCTATCACCGGGTATCCAGTTTCGGCCACTATTTGTATTATGACACCGCGTATAATGCCAGCGATACCTGCTTGGTCTAGTGATGAAGTATAAAGCCTATTGTTTTTAACATAGAACAAGTTAGTCATGGTGCCTTCGATCACGTGATCGTTAACATCAAGCATAATGCCTTCTTGAATAGAGGGGTCAGACCACTCTGCTCTAGCCATGACTTGTTCGAGTCGATTGAGATGCTTTATGCCAGCTAAGGCTGGGTTTATGCCGAGTCGGGTATTACAGAAGCGTGTGACTATCCCTTGCTCTTTATAGCTAAGCGAATATTCAGGAAACGGATGTAAGCTTAAAGCTCGGGTGGTATTGATGACCTCGGGCTGACGATAACCACGTCCACCTGATCCACGAGTTAGGATTACTTTAAGGACTGAATCAGCGGCTTGCAGAGAAAGCTGATGAGCTTCAAGAGTAAGAAGCTCAGTAACTGGAAAAGGGATGAAGAGGCGTTCACAGCCTGCTTTTAATCTGGCTAGATGCCGATCAAAACAGACGGGTTTCCCATCTCTTACAGCAATGGTTTCAAATAAACCATCGCCGTATTGAAAGCCCCTATCAGATAAATCAATTTGATCTTTATATTCACCGTTAACCAAAATCATTTGCTGATAGGGCCATAAGCATTTAAATGTTATTCGTAACGCTTAAAAACCAACGTACCGTTAGTGCCGCCAAAGCCAAATGAATTGGACATGGCGACATCAATCTTCATCTCTCTTGCTGTATTAGGCACAAAATCAAGGTCACATTCAGGATCCTGATTGTCAAGGTTGATAGTAGGTGGTGCGATTTGATCTCTAATACTTAATGCAGAAATAACCGCTTCAATACCACCCGCTGCTCCAAGCATATGTCCAAGCATTGATTTTGTAGAGCTGATGGCAACGTTATAGGCATGATCACCTAATGCAGCTTTCATAGCTTTGGTTTCGCCTACGTCACCGGCTGGTGTAGATGTACCGTGTGCATTGATATAATCAACTGCTTCAGCATTAAGTCCTGCATCACGCAAGGCGTTTCTCATGCAGCGAGCTGCACCTTCACCGCCTTCAGAAGGCGTAGTGATGTGATAAGCATCACCGCTCATCCCGTAACCGACTAGTTCGGCATAAATTTTTGCACCACGCGCTTTAGCATGTTCCAATTCTTCAAGAACAACCACGCCTGCACCATCACTTAAAACAAAGCCGTCACGGTCTTTATCCCAAGGCCGACTTGCTCTTTGTGGATCATCGTTACGGCGTGATAGAGCCTTGGCTG
>SESG01036878.1_pt1 | contig 10279 bp, 7 predicted proteins | sample 3171421 | NCBI WGS metagenome assembly SESG01 (sample SAMN10866946, study PRJNA518727) | freshwater metagenome | biome: subpolar coniferous forest; feature: holomictic lake; material: water; isolation source: holomictic Lake 227, 6 m and 8 m depth | place: Canada: near Kenora, Ontario | collected... | reverse complement strand
AAATAATCTTATGCATGTTTATTTTACTATTCCGATTATATCTAAGAATAAAAATAAAAAAGAAAAAGCAAAAATTCACTTAGGTCATGCAGTTGGGAAAGATTTAAATTCTTTGGAAATGACTCTGCCAGTTCTCTTGGGTGGAGGCAAACTTAGAGCGAAAGAAGTTTCTATTGCTCCAGTAAACAAACAAGGATTTCGCTATAATTTAATTGAATCAAAAGATCGTTCAACTGGTATATCATATTCAGTGGTTCAGGTGGCAGTTGCAGAAGATATGGGAAAACCTTGGAAATATGGAGAGATAGTTTTTCACCCCAAAGAGCATAATTTATCATGGATTGCCAGCCATGCTTCGCCGGGTCCTTTATTTTCAAAAAATTTCATTGATGTTGGAGAGGGGAAATTGCTCGGTATTATAAATGGATGTGAAGCAAATCAAAAAGTTGGTGACAAAATAAAATATGGAAACTTTTCAATTGGTCTTTTTGTTTATGATTACGAAAATGGTAAAATAGACTGGGTATTAGATAATCCTTTGATACAAGACAGTGAGGCTGGCAAGGGTGGCAATAGAGCAATCACTTTTGCTAGTCAGTTTATAGAGACGGGTAAGGGTGAAGGTATTTTATGTGCTCATGTGGACGATTCATTTGTGCGGGCATATACGCTTAAAGCTGAATTATTAAAAACCATTTTGCCAGCTAAATTTATTAAAAAATAATTTATGTTTGTTGTAAAAAGATCTCACCATAATCCAATACTTGTTCCAGATAAAGACCATTATTGGGAAGCTTTTGCTACTTTTAATATGAGTATTATTAAAGTTGGTAAATTGTTTTATGGCGTTTATCGTGCTATTTCTGCAGTAGATAGATTGCGTACACCACAGCAGATTTCAACAATTGGTATTGGACAAAGTAAAGATGGTACGGATTTTGAAGAACGCGTGCCATTCATTACTCCCGTAGAAGAATGGGAACAATATGGTTGTGAAGATCCACGTATCACTTATTTTGAAGGGCAATATTACACATTTTACACAGCTCTTTCAAAGTATCCATTTGAAGCCAGTGGTATAAGGGTTGCAGTTGCTATTTCGAAAGATTTAAAAAAAATAAAAGAAAGACATTTGGTAACACCTTTTAATGCAAAAGCTATGGCACTTTTTCCAGAGAGGATAGGGGGCAAGGTCACAGTTATACTTTCAGTAAATACTGATAGGCCTCCCACCAAAATAGCCATAGCGCAATGCGATAATATAGAAGATTTATGGGATGAAAAATTCTGGAATGAATGGTATAAAAATTTAGATCAACATGTTATTGATTTAAAGAGAAATCCTTATGATCATATTGAGGTTGGTGCTCCACCTATAAAAACTTCTAAAGGTTATCTTTTGGTATATTCTCATATTCAAAATTACTTTCCTTCTCCCGAAAATTTAGACCGCATATTTGGAGTTGAAGCTGTGATTTTGGATTTTAATAATCCATTAAAAATTGTGGGGCGTACTAGTGGTCCTTTGTTTGCCCCTCGTGAATCATATGAACTTTTAGGTCATGTTCCTGATGTGGTTTTTCCTACAGGCGCTATCATAAAGAAGCTTGCTTTACCACATGGTCGTTTTGGTAGAAAAGATACACTTTATATATATTATGGAGCAGCTGATATGACTACTTGCGCTGCTCATGTGAATTTAGAGGATTTATTGGGGACTATATGTATAGAAAAACATACACGTTGGAATTTTAAAAGATTTTCTAAAAATCCCATAATTGTGCCTGATAAAAAATATTCTTGGCAAGCAAAAGCAACTTTTAATCCAGCTGTTTTGAGAATACGAAATACCACACATATATTATACAGGACACTCTCGGACGATAATACTTCTTTTATTGGATATGCATCAAGTAAAGATGGTTTTAATATTGATGAGAGTTTAATGGACCCTGTGTATGTTCCGAGAGAGAGTTTTGAATTAAAAAAGATTGCTGGTGGTAATTCTGGTTGTGAAGATCCACGACTTACTAAAATCGGGGATACCATTTATATGTGTTATACAGCATTTGATGGTATTGGCCCACCGAGAGTAGCTATTACGTCTATAAAAGAAAAAGATTTCTTAGATAAAAATTGGAAATGGGAAAATCCTATATTGATTACTCCTTCTGGTTTTGATGATAAAGATACTTGTATTTTTCCTGAAAAAATTAATGGTAAATATTTCTTTTTGCATCGTGTTGGTAATGAAATATGTGGTGACTATCTAAAATCTTTAAATTTTAAGAAAGAAATTATTAGTAAATGTATTAGAATTATAGGGCCTAGGATAAATAGTTGGGATAGTTTAAAGGTTGGTATTTGTGCGCCACCTTTAAAGACTAAATCTGGCTGGCTTCTTCTTTATCATGGTGTTTCAAAGAGCCATAGTATTTACCGTGTTGGGGCTGTTTTGCTTGATCTAAAAGATCCAGCGATAGTTCTAGCACGAACTACTGATAATTTATTTGAACCTAAAGAATTATATGAAAAAGTTGGAATAGTTAATAATGTTGTTTTTCCATGCGGTATGGCTCTAAAAGATAAACTTCTTTATATATATTATGGTGGCGCTGATACAGTCGTCGGAGTTGCGACTATGGAGTTAGATATTATTTTGAAAGCTCTTACGAGGGATATTCAAAAGAAGAAATAACATTTTTTGTTTGAATATTATGTTATAATAAAATTGTTGTTTATGAAAATAATAAAAAATATATGCAAATAAATTTACAAGGTAAAAATATAGAGCTCACAGAGGCTATTAAAGATTATGTTTTAAAAAGGGTTACCAATTTAGGTAAATTGCTTTCCAATATTGAGGAGCAGGGTGGTAAGGTGATGGTTAATTTTGAAGTGGGAAAATCTACAAATCATCACAAATCAGGTGATGTTTTTCATACAGATTGTTTGATTAAAATAGATGGGAAAGAATTTTATGGTAGTGCTGATGAAGAAGATTTATATCAGGCTATAGATGCTATCAAAGACAGTCTTTATAATGAAATAAGTAAGAATAAAAATCGCAAACAGACACTATTGTATCGTGGGGCTCGCAGTATCAAGAAGATGATGAAAGGTCTTTCAAAAAGAAATCCTTTTACTTCTAAATACTAAATTTAATAAATTCCTCGTATTTTATTTCTTTTTTACCTTCAGGTAAAACTTTTTTTATTATAAACTTTTTATCTATTAGTTCTGCATCAGTGATGATTATTCTTTTATCTTTTTTTCCACCCGAGGCGGATCCACCTTTGGCGGAAATGAAAAAAGTTCTTGGCCAATATGCATAAGCTCTAAATTTGTTGTAATTTTTTACTGCGTCATCATTTAAGTTTATGAGTCCATCTTCTTTTTGAATTTTCTTGCAAACGGAAGCAAGGCTTCCGTTTTGGGGAATAGGTTTTATTTTTTCAGCAACAAACTCTGGCAAGGTTTTTATTAAAAGTTCTGCTCCGATTTTTATCAAGCGTTTGCGTAAATCTGGGGATTTTTCATTTGCGAGTATTTCAACTTTTTCTTGAGCAATAATTGGCCCAGAGTCCATTTTGAAAGCCATTTTTTGTATTGTTATTCCAGTCTCTGTGTCTCCATTTAAAATTGCAGATTCAACAGGTGATGCTCCACGATATTTTGGTAATAATGAATAGTGGATATTAATAGAACCAAGTTTTGGTATATTTATAATATTTTCTGGTATTATTTTGCCATAAGCTACTACAACAAAGAGGTCGGGGATATTTTGCTCACCACGAAAGTTTTCTGCTGAAAATTTTCTCTGTCCGTCACCGTCGCTCCTACCAAGGGTTCTCAAAATATCCCCGACCTCTTTGTCTTCTAATTTTTCTGGTTTGAGACAGGGTATATTATTTTTTTCAGCAAAAACAGCGACAGGGGAGCTTTCTAAATGCATTCCTCTACCTTTTTTTGCATCGGGAGAAGTTATAATTAAAGATGGCACATAACCATTTTGCTTTAGTATTTCTAAAGTTTCACTTGCTACATCTGGTGTACCCCAAAATACAAAATTTAAATTAGTCATTATTGTTTTATTCATTTTATTAAAGCTATTAGCTAAAAGCTACAAGCTACTTGTGTGGAAGCTCCTCTTCTTTGATCTCTTTTGCGTGATCGATGAAAAGTATGCCATTTAGGTGATCTGTTTCATGTTGAAAGATTTGTGCTAACAATCCAGACGCTCCTCTTGTAAATTTATTACCATTTTCGTCATAAGCGGTAACTGTCGCCTTGAGAGATCTAAAAGTCTTGCCATAAAGTGGACGGACAGATAGGCAACCTTCTGGTAACCATTCTTTTTTGCGTGAAAGTCTTGAAATCTTTGGATTAATAAAAACCATATTTTTTTCAATCGGAGGATTTTCTTTGATAGGTTCATTATTCGCTTCCAGTAGCATATTGTCATCTATTTCTTCGTCACTTTGTAGAGCATTTTGTTTTAAAAATCCTGTTGTAAAGACTTTACCTGCAACTACAAATATTCTTAATGAATATCCAATCTGTGGTGCTGCTATGGCCACACCATCATTCTGACTTCCAAGTGCTTCACTCATTTCTTTTAGTATTTTTTTTATTTTAGCTGTTTGGATTTCCTCTATGGGAACTTCTTTTGCTATTTCATGGAGTACTTTTTCTTCTTTTTGCAATATTTTTTTTTGCATTGTATTTTTTTATTTGAAAACTATAAGCTAAAAATTACAAGTTAAACTTTTTATTTGAGCTCTTTTAGATATTCTAAAAGTTTATCTAATTTTATTGTATCTTGAGATCTACTTGCCATATCTCGAATTATAACAGAATTATCTAAGGCTTCTTTGACTCCAAAAATAAGAGCATAAGGGACGGCTAGCTTTTCAGCAATTGCTAATTGAGAGCCGAGACTGTCTTTTGAGAGTGATTGAGTTATTGGTATGTGAGCCTTGCGTAGTATCTCAATTATATTTAGGCTTTTTAGTTTTGCTTCAGAACCAAGTTGAATAAAATAAATTTTTGGTTTTTTCATTATGCGAGGTGAAAGTTTCTTGTACCAAGGTGATGCCACTATTCTGTCTACTCCAATAGAAAATCCTACTGCTGGCACATCTTTTTTACTACCCAATTGTTTTGCTAAATAATCATAGCGTCCACCACCACCGAGAGCTATTGGGCTTCCATCTTCTGCTCCTCCTTGCTCGATAATTTCATAAACAGTTCGAGTGTAATATGAAAGTCCTCGTACTAAATTTTTATTTATATTGTATTGTATGTTCATTTCTTCTAAATATTCTAATACTTCTTTGAAATGTTTCTTGCATGAAGGGCAAAGAAAAGAAATTGAATCTGGGGCATTTAGATTTATTTCTTTGGTTTTTTCTTCTTTGGAATCTAATATCCGAAGTGGATTTTTCTTTAGTCTCTCTCTATCAATAGCAGGGAGCTGGCTTGCATTCTTTTTATAGTAATTTGTGAGTTCTCTAATATATCCATTTCGGCATTCTTTATCACCAATTGAATTAATATCAATAGAAAGATTTTTTGCTCCGGCTTCTTCTAAAATACTCATACTAGCTTTTATTACTAGCGCATCCATTATGCTTTTATCACTTCCAAGTACATCTAGATCAAATTGATAAAATTGACGATAGCGTCCACGTTGGGGTTTGTCATGTCTAAAAATTGGACCGTATTGATACATCATTACTGGTTGAGGCATAGTTTGCATTCCATGTTCTATATAAGCACGCATTAATGGGGCAGTGTGTTCTGGTCTAAGAGCTAGATAATCGTCTCCTTTGGTTTTTAGAGAATACATTTCTTTATCCACTATGTCTGTGCCTTCACCGATGGTTGTGGTAAAGATATCTTCGTGTTCCATTATTGGAGTTTCGATTGGCTTGAAACCATAATATACCGCTACCTCTTGTGCCTTTTCAAAAAATCCTTGAAAAGAATAATATTCTTCATTCATCAAATCTCTCATTCCTTTTGGTGAAGACACTTCTGCTCCTTTGTTTTTTATTTTCTTCATAAATTTATTTTACTTGTTTATAATCTCCTGGCATTATGCCTACTTCTTTTATTGGTAATAAACGTAGGAATGCTCTTCCTACTAATAATTTTTTATTTACAAGTCCCCAATATCTAGAATCAGAACTGGCATTTCTGTTGTCGCCCATTACAAAATATTCATCATTTCCAGTTGTGTATGTATTTGTAGTATTAAATGGTTCACGAATATATGGTTCATCTAGTGTTATGCTTGCGCAATCGACTATTTTGGCACATGGAAATATTGTGACTTTTCCATTATTGATTTCTATTGTTTCGTGTGGAAGACCTATTATTCTTTTTATAAAAAATTTCTTTTGATCATTTGGGTAGCGAAATATTACTACGTCATCTCTTTTTGGATTACCGATTTCGTATGATAGTTTGTCTACTATTAAGTAGTTTGAATTTTGGAAAGTGGGAACCATAGAGTCTCCTGATACGACGAATGGTTCTGCAATGAATAAGCGGACGGGGACGACTATTATCAATGCTATAAGTATAAAACGCACAATCTCCCAAAATGATTGTTTTGCGGATTGTTGATTTTCTGGTGTTTTATTTTCCATATGTAACAACATAATAGCATAAAAATTCCTTGACATGATGTATTATAATGTTTTATGATAAAATTCTTTTTTAATATATATTTTGTATTTTGTGCTATCATATATTTATGAAATTGGTTGTTGGATTGGGAAATCCGGGAAAAGAATATGAAAATACTAGACACAATACTGGTCGTATTGTTGTTGGCTTGATAGAGGAAAAACTATCCGCCAAAGGCGGACCCGCCTCGGGTGGGAAAATCAAATTTTTAACTCCTGATAATTTTATGAATAATTCCGGAAAAGCTGTGGCTCCTTTGATAAAAGCCAAGAAAGATTTAAAAGATCTTATTGTGATATATGATGATGTCGATTTGCCTTTGGGGAAAATGAAAATTTCTTTCAATCGTTCTTCGGGTGGTCATAATGGTTTGAATTCTATTATTAAAGCTTTGAAGAGTGAAGAATTTTTGCGTATACGTGTAGGTATTTCTCCTGAAAAGAAATCCGCCCAAGGCGGACTAGCTGTTGCTAGAAAACCAAAAGGTGAAAAAGCTATGTTGGAGTTCTTGCTTGGAGAATACAAGAAATCAGAATTGGAAATAATTAAAAAACTTTCAAAAAAGATAATTGAAGCGATAGAGGTTATATTTACCGAAAGCAAAGAAAAAGCTATGAGTTTGTATAATAATTAAATTTCTTTTACCGCTTCTATAATAATACTTTTTTCGCCATTTCTTAAAGAAATTTTTCCTGAAAAAGCTATACATTTTTCTGGAACCAATATATCTATTGAGTCTTTGAATGTGGAAGGGAAACAGACTGCTTCTATGGAATCAGTGAGATCTGATATTTTCAAGAATGCCATGCGTTCATTATTTTTGGTTATTACTTGTCTTACTGTGTCTATTATTCCAGCGATGGTTATTTGTATTCCATTACCCAAATTGCCTTCTTTGTTTTCTTTTATTTTTTTAATATTTACGTTTCTACTTTCTAGTTTTGAACGAATACGATCTAGAGGATGTCCAGAAATATAAAGTCCTAGTAATTCTTTTTCCCAAAGTAATTTTTCTGCTTGTGTTGCTTCTTTTGCATTTTGTAGTTTAAATTCTGGGGCTGATACTTTTGTCGCTCCACCAAAGAGAGAAACTTGGTTTTCATTTTGTTTATTTATTTCATGATTATATAAGAGCATTCCTTCTAGATTTGCGAGTAATATCCCTCTGTCTGACCATTCATCCATACATCCAGATTTAATCAATGCCTCCATTGATTTTTTATTTAAATTTTTGTGTTTGATTCTATCGAGGAAATCAGAAATTGATTTAAATCTACCGTTATTCTTTCTCTCTTTTGTAATGCTATCTGCGATATCGGTTCCTAGATTTTTAATTGTATAAAATCCAAATCTTATTTTTTTGCTTTTATTTTGTTCACTGATTATTGTGTCTTTTTCATTTGGTAAGCAAGTAAAACCACCATAACTTTCATTGATATGTGGTGGGAGGACTGGTATGTCCATATTTTTACACTCATTGATTATTTCAGATATTTTTTCTACATCACCAGATTCTGCAGTGAGTATGGCTGCCATATATTCGACGGGGTAGTTAGCTTTCATATAAGCTGTCTGATAGGCAACTTTACCATAAGATGCTGCGTGTGCTTTATTGAAACCATAAGCTTGGAAAGGTTCAAAAAGTTTCCAAAGTTTCTCAGCAAATTCTGGAGTTTGTCCGTTTGCAATTATGCCTTTGGTAAGTTTCTCTCTTTGTGCTGCCATTTCTTTTGGTATTTTTTTACCTACAGCTTTTCGAAATTTATCAGCTTCTTCCCAATTGTATCCGGCGAGTTCAATAGCAGAGAATAGAAGGTCGTCTTGATAGACAATCAGTCCATAAGATTCACCTAAGAATTTTTTCATTCGTGGATCTAAATAAGTCACAAGTCTAGGATTATGTTTACGTTTAATATATTCAGGTATGGATTCCATTGGGCCCGGACGATACAGAGCAACCATCGCATTTATGTCATGTATTGATGTTGGTTTTAACTCTTTTAAATATCTAGTCATCCCTGAACCATTTAATTGAAACAGTCCTTCTGTTTGGCCGGAGGCTAATAATTCAAAAGTTCTTTTATCATCAAGTGGAATACGTTCAATATCTATATCTATATTGTAGAATTTTTTTACTAAGGAAACAGCATCAGCTAAAATAGATAAGTTTCTAATACCCAAGAAGTCAAATTTTAAAAGTCCCGCTTCTTCTATATTATACATATCATATTGAGTGATTATTTTATTTTCTCCTTTTGGATCATATTGAAGTGGAACATATTCCACTAAAGGAAGAGGGGAAATAACCACTCCTGCTGCGTGCACTGAAATATGTCTTACGCATCCTTCGAGTTTCTTTGCTAGATCTATTATTTTTTTTGTATCTTTTTCTTTTTTATATGCATCTTTTAATTCTGGCACTATTTCTATAGCATGGTCTATTGTCATTGGCATTCCTTGTGAACCGATAGGAATCATTTTTGAGAGTCTGTCACCTATTACATAAGGATAAGCTAAAGCACGGGCGACATCTTTTACAGCACCTCGAGCCATCATTGTACCGAAAGTTCCTATTTGTGCCACTTTATCTGCACCATATTTACTTTTAGCATATTCGATCATTTCGTCTCGTCTATTGTCGGCGTAGTCCATATCAATATCGGGTGGTGACGGACGAAATGGGTTTAGAAATCTTTCAAAGGGTAATTTATATTCTATTGGGTTTACGTTTGTGATTCCAAGGAGATATGTTGCCATAGATCCCGCCACAGAGCCTCTGATTGTCGTTAGAATTTTATTTTCTTTTGCATATCTTAATAGATCACCGACAACCAAGAAATATGGGGCATATCCTTTATCTTTAATAACTTTTAATTCATATTCCACACGTTCTTTTATTTCTGGTGTTTCTTTTAAATTTAATCTAGCAAAACCTTTATAAGCAAGCTCGCGCAATTTTTCATCATAACTTTTTCCATCTTCAACTTTAAAATCTGGGAAGACCCATTTTCCGAGTTCAAGTTCTAAATTGCACATTTCTGCCACCTTCATAGTATTTTCTACTGCTTCAGGAATGTCTTTGAAAATTTCTAATGCTTTTTTTGTATTCAAGAAAGAAAAATCATCATTTGAGAATTCAAATTTAGCGCCGTCTTTGCTGTCACCTTGAGTATTTATTTGTAATAGTGTGTGGTGTGCATCGTGGTCGTCACTGCATGGATAATGTGAATCTTGGGTTGCGACGACGGGAATGTTGTGTTTTTTAGCAATTTTAATCAACGATGTGCGTACTTCTTTGTCATTTTCAACTGATGGATGACATTGTATTTCTATGAAATAATTTTCTTTACCAAATATATTTTGATATTCAAGTACTAACTCATCAGCTTTTTTAAGATCATTTTTTAAAACTGTTTGTGATAATTCTCCACCTAAACATCCGGATAAGGCAATGATTCCGTTTGAATATTTTTTTAGTATTTCTTTATCCATTCTTGGTTTGTAATAATATCCTTCCAAGTTGGCAAGAGTTACTAATTTCATTAAATTTTTATAACCTTCTAAATTTTTAGCAAGCAATGTC
>SESG01018136.1_pt1 | contig 10282 bp, 7 predicted proteins | sample 3171421 | NCBI WGS metagenome assembly SESG01 (sample SAMN10866946, study PRJNA518727) | freshwater metagenome | biome: subpolar coniferous forest; feature: holomictic lake; material: water; isolation source: holomictic Lake 227, 6 m and 8 m depth | place: Canada: near Kenora, Ontario | collected... | reverse complement strand
CTTGTAGATGCGCAGGTCGGGATCGACCAGGATCCCGTAGCGGTAGAAGCGCTGGATGTCGTTGCCCTTGTGGGTGGAGCCATCCCCGAAGACGTGGACGCCGTCCTCCCGCATGGCCCGCACGATGGCGGTCGTGGTCACGGCGCGACCGAGCGGCGTGGTGTTGAAGTACTTCTTGCCGCCCGAGGAGAGGTGGAACGCGCCGCACTGGATGGCGGCGATGCCCTCGCGGACCATCGCCTCGCGGCAGTCGATGAGCCGCGCCTTCACCGCGCCGTGCGAGAGCGCGATGGGCGGGATGTCGGCCGGGTTCTGCTCGTCCGGCTGGGCCAGGTCGGCGGTGTAGGCGTGCACGGCCAGCCCCTGCTCGGCAAGCCAGGCCACCGCGCAGCGGGTGTCGAGGCCGCCGGAGAAGGCGATGCCCAGGGCGGTTCCCTTCGGGGGGAGCGACTTGTAGATGCGGCTCATGGCTCCGCGACGTACCATCGTCGCCGTTCATGCGCAACCGCGGATACCTCCACGGAGAGCAGGTGGACGGGGACGCCGCCGGGCGCACCGTCCTCGACCACCTGTGCGCCCGCTGGCGCCGGGAGCCGAAGGCGGAGTGGCGCGCCCGGATCGCCTCGGGCGCGGTGCGGCTCGACGGGGCGGTGGTGGCCGAGACCCAGCTGCTCCGCGCCGGGCAGCGGCTCACCTGGGAACGGCCGCCCTGGGACGAGCCGGAGGTCCCCCTGGCGACGGCGATCCTGCTCCGGGACCCGGACCTGCTCGCGGTCGCGAAGCCGCGGGGGCTGCCCACCCTGCCCGGTGGCGGGCAGTTCCTCGACTCGACGCTGCTCGCGCTGGTCCACCGGATCGACCCCGAGGCGACCCCGGTGCACCGGCTGGGGCGGGACACCTCGGGCGTCGTGCTCTTCGCGCGAACTGCGACGGCCCGCTCCGGGCTGAACGCGGCGCTGCGGGAACGAAGGGTGCGAAAGGTCTACCGGGCGCTCTGCACGGGCCATCCGGACCGGGACGCCTTCGAAGTGGACGCCCCCATCGGCGAGGTGCCCTACCCGCCCACCGGGACCCTCCACGCGGCCACCCCGGACGGCCGCCCCTCGCGGAGCCTCGTCCGGGTGCTGGAGCGGCGGGACGGCCCCGAACCCGCGGCGCTCGTGGAGGTGGAGATCGAGACCGGCCGCCCGCACCAGATCCGGATCCACCTGGCCTTCGCCGGCCATCCGCTCGTGGGCGATCCGCTCTTCGGCCCGGGGGGGCGACCGATCGAGGGCGGGCTCGCGGTGCCGGGCGATCCGGGCTACCGGCTGCACGCCTGGCGGCTCGAGCTCGACCACCCGCGGACCGGGGCACGGCTGGAGGTCGAGTGCGCGCCGCCGCCGGTGCTGCGTCACAGCGCCCGATCTCAGTGGCCGATCATCGGCGCCATCCGGTAGGCGCTCCGGAAGGCCTCGAGCGGGACCTCGCTCGTCCAGAAGCCGGTGGCGACGGCGACGCCCCAGAAGAGGAGCATCGTCCCCACACCCAGCACGGGCACGAGCCAGGGCGAGACCCGCTTCGACCGGCTCACGCCCAGGCAGGACGGGACCGTTCCCACCGCCACGCAGGAGAGGCAGCCGGTGCACTCGGGGGAGCGGACCTGCGCCCGCGCGTGGACCGGGATCTCCACCGGGCAGGCCCGCGTGCAGGCTCCGCAGTCGTTGCAGAGTTCGGTGTCGCGGACGATGCGGAGCGGCGAGAAGAAGCTCGCGAGCCCGAGGAGCGCCCCGTACGGGCAGCCCCAGCGGCACCAGGCGTTTTTCACTATTAGTGAAATCAGGACCAGTCCGCCCAGGACCCACGCCGACGTCGCGGTGAGGTCGAGGAAGAAGAGGAGCATCTTCGCGTCGGCCGCCACGTTGTAGGAGGAGAGCTGGAATCCCTCCAGCGCGCGCAGCGGCATCTGCCAGAGGACGGCCCAGGAGAAGAAGGCCAGCAGCAGGTACTTCACCGAGGTGAGCGCGAGGTCGAGCCAGCGGGGAACCGCCGGCCAGCGGCGGCGCCAGAGGAGCTTCTCGCCCAGCCACTCGAGCCCCCGCGAGAGGGTCCCCACCGGGCAGATCCAGCCGCAGAAGGCCTTGCGTGCCACCAGCGCGCCCACGATGGCGGCGGCGAGGAGGGTGAGCCCCGCCGGGTGGACCGGGTCCCAGTAGCCGGTGAGCAGGAAGCGCTTCAGGCCGACCAGCGCGCTGATGGGGAGGAAGGCCTCCACCGACGGCGGCCGCGCCACCGTCACCGGCCCAGCGCCCACCGCCTGCTGGTGGAAGCGCCAGAACTCCCAGCCCACGAGCACGAGGAAGGCGAGGTAGAGCCCCTGCACGCCCCAGCGGACGGCGGGGAGGGCCCGGAACGGGTTCCGCCAGCGCGCCTTCCGCGCCGGCGGGGACTCCCCGAGGGTGACGAGGTCGGACATCGCGGCCGGGTATATCGCCGGAGCGGACCCGGGAGCCACTTCATCCGGACGAAGTGCGAATGACCGGGTCCGGGAGGACCCGGGTCCGCTGCGCCCCGTCAGGCGGCGTCACTTCCCCGGCATCGAGAGGCGCCGCACGCCCTCCGGCAGCGCGATCTCGAAGCGCGCGTCGGGGATCCCCGGGTTGCGCCGGATCTCCTCGAAGGCGATGTCGTTCACGTTCCCCTGCCCGTCCACCACCCGGGTGCGGGTCACCTCGCCGTCCGGTCCCGCAGTGAGCGTGATGCTCTCGACACGCGGATCGGCCTTGCGCGGTCGGAGCACGAGCGTCCCTCCTTCGCCGGCGGAGAGCAGGAACTCCTTCTCCAGGCTCCCCTTGCCGAGGAGGAAGGTGACCGCCGCGCTCATCGCGGTCGCGTCGAAGCGGTCGTCCACGAAGGCCTGGTTGGCCTCCGGCTCCCACTGCACGAGTCGGGACCCGTTCACCGCGATGGTCTTCTGCGTGGGCGAGGCGTAGTCCCAGCGCATCTTCCCGGGCTTCTTCACCTCCAGCGTGCCCTTCGACACCTGCCGGCGCCCGATGGCGGCGTAGGTGTAGGTCTGGACGAAGCGGGCCTTCAGGTCCCGGGTGGACTCGTAGAAGGCCTGGACCTTGCGAGCCAGCGCCGTGGCGTCGCCGGACGGCGGCGGGAGGGCCGGCGCCCCGGCGGGGGGGGCCGCGAGGAAGAGCGCGAGGGTGGCGGTGATCGCGAGCATGTTTCGGTTATACAGGAGGGACCCCCGCGTACGGGACACTGGAGAGGACGATGCCCACCCTCGAATTCTTCTACGATTTCGTGAGCCCCTACTCGTACCTGGCCTCGACCCGCATCGAGGCGGAGGCGGCCAGGGTGGGAGCCACGGTGCGCTACCGCCCCTTCCTGCTGGGCGGCGTATTCAACGCCACAGGGAACCGGGCTCCCATCGACACCGCCGCGAAGGCCGCCCATCTCGCCACCGACCTGGGGCGCTGGGCCAGGAGGCTCGGCGTCCCCTTCGCCTGGCCGGCGAAGTTCCCCATCTCCACCGTGCTCGCGATGCGCACCGCGTTCGCTGCCGAGCGGGCGCGAAAGCTCGTCCCCTTCACGGACGCGATGTTCCGGGCCTACTGGGCGCAGGGGCGCGACATCTCCGACCCCGCCGTGGTGCAGGACGTGGGGAACGGGCTCGGCCTCGACGGGGCCGCGCTCGTGGCCGAGGCGGGCAACCACAAGGAAGCCTTGAAGGCCCAGACCCAGGAGGCGGTGGACCGGGGCTCGTACGGCGCCCCCACCTTCTTCGTCGGCCCGGAGATGTTCATCGGGAACGACCGGCTCGACTTCGCCCTCGAGGCGCTGGCCTCGGCCGGAAAGAGCTGACCGGAGCCCTCCACCGGGGAGCGGGACTCGCTTGACCCCGGGGGGGGTTCGGGCGATCCTCCGCCGCCTCATGCAGACCCGTCTCCCCCTCGTGCTCGCCCTCGGGCTGGTGCTCGCGCTCGGTGCTGCGGGATGCAGCAGCCCGTGCCAGGACCTGGCCAACCGGGTCTGCCAGTGCGAGGCCGAGGGGCAGGTCCGCACCAACTGCAACACGAACGTGAAGGCGCGCATCCGGGCGTCGGCGCTGGGCCAGTCGGAGCAGGACTACTGCTCTGGGCTGCTCGGCACCTGTCCGGATCCCAACGGGGACGTGAACATGTGCGCCTACATGCTCAACACCTGCCCCGGCAAGGTGGCCTGCGGGCTCGCCATCCCCGAACCCGCGCCCACCGGACCCACGGGACCCACCGGACCCTACGGCTGCACGAATCTCGAAGTCGCGGCCGACCCCGCCGTCACGCCGGCGCCCTAGAATCTCCCGGCGATCCGCTCGCCGCAGCCCGGGCAGGAGCCGCCGGGACCGAGCCGGTTCCGGCTCACCTCGTTCCAGCCCCGCTCGATGACCGTCGCCCCGCATCCCGGGCAGAGGGTGCTCTGCCCCTCCGGGTCGCGGACGTTCCCCGTGTAGACGTGGCGCAGGCCGACCTCGCGCGCGATGCGCCGCGCGCGCGTCAGGGTCTCGGGCGGGGTCCGGGGCACGTCGGTCATCTTCCACGCAGGGTGAAATGCCGAGAAGTGGAGCGGGACGTCTTGCCCCATGTGCGAGCCGATCCACTCCGACAGTCGCCGGGTCTCGGCGGGATCGTCGTTCAGCCCGGGGATGAGGAGGTTCGTCACCTCGGTCCAGGTCCGCCCCTGACGGGCCAGCCACTCGAGCGTCTCCAGCACCGGCCCGAGGTGGGAGAGGGTCACCTTCGCGTAGAACGGCTCGGTGAACGCCTTGAGATCGACGTTCACGGCGTCCATCCAGGCGAAGATCTCCTCGCGGGCCCGTTCCGCCACGTAGCCCGACGTCACGAAGACCGTCCGGACCCCGCGGCGCCGTGCCTCGCGCGCCACGTCGATGGCCCACTCGGCCCAGATGACCGGATCGTTGTAGGTGAAGGCGATGGAGGGGCACCCGTTCGCCTCCGCCAGGTCCACCACCTGCTCCGCCGTGGCCTCGATCATCCCGCGCCCCGACTCCCGGGCCTTCGAGGTGCTCCAGTTCTGGCAGAAGCGGCAGCCCAGGTTGCAGCCCACCGTCCCGAAGGAGAGGACCTGGGTGCCGGGGAGGAAGTGGTAGAGCGGCTTCTTCTCCACCGGGTCGGCGGCGAAGCCGGTGCTGCGCCCGTGGGCGAGCGACACCATCTCGCCCCCCTCGTTCATCCTCACGAAGCAGAACCCGGCCTGTCCGTCGGCGAGGATGCAGTCGCGCGGACAGAGGGTGCAGCGCAGCCTCCCGTCGGCGGCACGCTCGAAGAACCGTGCCCGATGGGCGGTCACGGCGCCCGGACGCCCGGCTCGGCGGGCAGGGCGCCCTCCAGCCAGGGCAGCGCGTTCGTGCGGCGGGGCATCGGCCCGAGCCACCGGCTCCAGGCCTCCACGTCCCCCCGGTGGAGCTCCTTCCCCTTCAGGAACACCTCGAAGGAGAAGGTCCGGCCCTGGCCGTCGGCTCGGAACATCCTTCGGTCCTCCGGGTAGTTCCCCATGGCGAGGATGGGCTCGCCGGGTCGCGGCCTGTCGTTCCAGAGGTCGAGCTGGGATGGGCGCTCCACCGCCGGGCCGAACCGGGTCCATCCGGCGTAGAAGGCCAGCTCGGCCGCGTCCTGGTAGTTCGTGGGGTAGACGAACGGGTCGTCGGGACTGCAGCCGGGCGGGGCGCCGACGGAGTCGCAGGCCGAACGGGCCGCCGCGCGCGCCTTCGCGGCGAACTCGGGCCAGCCCCGGAATCGCTTCGCCGCCTCGCTGTCGGCCGGGATGAGGGAGGGGTTGCGGAGCTCGAGCCCGACCCCGACCGCGGCGACCATCCCCAGCCCCACCGTGAAGGAGAGGAGCCCGGCCGACCAGCGCGGGCGCAGCCGGACGAGCTGCGCCGCCGCCGCGCCGCAGAGCGCCGGGAAGACGAGGGCCGCCCAGTTGGCCTCCACCTTGCCGCGCAGGGCCGACAGGGTGGTCACAGCCACCGGCACGAGCGTCGCCGCCGCCACGCGAAGGGAGGCGGTGTCGCGCCCGCGCGCCAGCCGCCAGGCCCCCAGCGGGAAGGCCACCACCCCCGCGCCGCCGACGAGGCCGCCCACGAACTCCAGGAAGGAGCGCAGGGTGGCGCCGCTCGCGGTCCCGTGGCGCATCTGCACCACGATCGAGACCCAGCCGTGCGAGGCGTTCCAGAGCAGGTTGGGGAGGAAGACGAGCACCGCCACCGCCCCGCCCAGCCACGGCCAGGGGGTCTTGAGCTGCCGCCGCAGGTCGGGATCGACGAGCAGGAGCAGGAGGAGCGCCGGGGCGAGCAGCGCCGCCGTGTACTTGGAGAGGAGCGCGAGCCCCACCGCCACGCCGGCCGTGATCCAGCCCCTCCCGCGGGCCCGGACGAGGAGCCAGGTGGCCCCGGCGTAGGCCGCCTCCACCGGGGCGTCGGGGAGCGCCAGCCCGCCGGTGAGCATGAGGATGGGGGAGGTCGCGGCGAGGACCGCAGCCACCCCCGGTGCGCGGGGATCGTCGGAGAGCTCCCGGGCGATCAGCCCGGCGAAGACCACCGCGAGCGCGCCGCAGGCGACGAAGAGGATGCGGACCCCCGGCTCGGCCGGGAGGAGCGCGCCGCCGGCCCGCACGAGCCAGGCCACCATGGGCGGGTGATCGAGGTATCCGGTGGCCGGGCGCCGCCCCCACATCCAGTAGTAGGCCTCGTCGGCGTACAGATCGAGCCCCAGGAAGAGCAGGAGCCGGAAGACCGCCGCGCCGATCGCGATGGCCCAGACCGTCCGCATCTCCCCGCGCGTCGCCGACATGGGCGCGCATCCTACCGGAACGGCGCCCCGTACGCCCCTTGCCCGGCGGGTCGAAACACCATAGGTATCGGCTTTCCGTTCCAGCGGATGGGGTGCAAACGTGACGTTCCGGGAAGCGGTGGAGAAGCGCGTCCTCGTGTTCGACGGGGCCATGGGGACCCAGATCCAGGGGTTCGACCTCCGGGCCACCGACTTCGGGGGGCAGGAGGGGGCGAACGACCTGCTCACCCTGACGCGCCCGGACCTGGTCGAGGCCATCCACGGGCGCTACTACGCCGCCGGCGCCGACGTGGTGGAGACCAACACCTTCGGCTCCTCCCGGCTCAAGCTGGACGAGTACGGGCTCGGCCACCGGACCTACGAGGTCAACTTCCGGGCCGCCATCCTGGCCCGCCGCGCCGCCGAGCGGCACGCCACCCCCGACCGGCCCCGCTTCGTGGCCGGCTCCATCGGGCCCACGGGCATGCTGCCCTCCTCGTCCGACCCGGCCCTCTCCAGCATCACCGGCGACGCGCTGGAGAGGATCTTCTTCGAGCAGGCGCGCGGGCTCATCGACGGCGGCGCCGACGCCATCCTCATCGAGACCCAGCAGGACATCCTGGAGGCCCGCGCGGCGGTCCTGGGGGTGGACGCGGCGCGCCGGGAGGCGGCCCGCGACGTCTTCGTGATGGTGCAGCCCACGCTCATCGACGCCTCCGGGCGCATGCTGCTCGGCACCGACATCTCGGCGGTGATCGCCACCCTGGAGCGGCTGCCCGTGGACTCGATCGGGATCAACTGCTCCACCGGCCCCGCGGAGATGCGGGAGAGCGTCCGCACGCTCTGCCAGAAGTCGAGCCACTTCGTGTCGGTGATGCCGAACGCCGGGCTCCCGGAGAACGTGAACGGGAAGGCCGTCTACCGGCTCTCGCCCGATGCCCTCGCCGACGCGCTCGCCCAGTTCATCTCCGACTACGGGGTGGACCTGGTGGGCGGCTGCTGTGGCACCACGCCGGAGCACATCCGGAAGGTGGCGGAGCGGGTCCGTTCGTTCCCGGCCCCCCGCCGGCGCCGCCCCGCGCCGCTCCCGGAGCTCTCGTCCGCCATGAAGGCGGTCCCGCTCGACCTGCAGCCCCGACCGCTCATCGTGGGGGAGCGGGTGAACTCCCAGGGCAGCCGGAAGGTGAAGGAGCTGCTCATCGCCGACGACTACGCCGGCCTGCTCCAGATCGCCCGCGACCAGGTGGAGGGGGGCGCGCACGTCCTCGACGTCTGCACCGCGCTGAACGAGCGGGAGGACGAGGCGGCGCAGATGCGCTCCCTCTGCCGGCTCCTCGCACAGAGCGTGGACGCGCCGCTCATGATCGACTCCACCGAGGCGGACGTGGTGGAGAGCGCGCTCAAGGTCTACCCGGGGCGCTGCATCGTCAACTCGGTGAACCTCGAGAAGGGAGGCGAGCGGGTCCGCAAGGTGCTCCCGCTCGTGAAGCGGTTCGGGGCCGCGGTGGTCTGCATGACCATCGACGAGAAGGGCATGGCCCAGACCGCCGACCGGAAGGCCGAGATCGCCCAGCGCACGGTGGCGGTGGCGCGCGAGTACGGGCTCACGCCCGACCAGCTCGTCTTCGACGCGCTCACCTTCACGCTGGCCACGGGCGGCGAGGAGTACCGCAGGAGCGCCATCGAGACGCTGGAAGGCATCCGGCGCATCAAGGCGGAGAATCCCGGGGTCTTCACGACGCTCGGCGTCTCCAACGTCAGCTTCGGCCTCGCCAAGGCGGCGCGCGAGGTGGTGACCTCGGTCTTCCTGTTCCACGCGGTGCAGGCCGGCCTCGACCTCGCCATCGTCAACCCCAAGGACATCCGCCCCTACCCGCTCATCGACGCGACGGAGCGGGCGCTCGCCGAGGACCTGATCCTCGACCGGCGCGAGGACGCGCTGGCGCGGCTCATCGCCCACTTCGAGGGAAAGGCCCCGCAGGCGACGGCCACCGCCGAGGCACTCGGCGCGGGGGAGCCGGCCGAGCGGCGCCTCCACCTCCAGATCCTGCACCGCCGCCCGGAGGGGATCGAGGCGCTCATCGACGAGGCGCTGACGCGCCATCCGCCGGTCGCGGTGCTGAACGACGTGCTCCTGCCCGCCATGAAGGACGTGGGCGATCGCTTCGGCTCGGGCGAGCTCATCCTCCCCTTCGTGCTCCAGTCGGCCGAGGTGATGAAGCGGGCCGTCTCCTACCTCGAGAAGTTCCTCGACCGGGTGGAGGGTTCGACGAAGGGCACCGTGGTGCTCGCCACCGTCTACGGCGACGTCCACGACATCGGCAAGAACCTGGTGAAGACCATCCTCGCCAACAACGGCTTCACCGTGCACGACCTGGGCAAGCAGGTTCCGGTGGCCACCATCATCGAGAAGGCGGTCGAGACCGGTGCCGACGCCATCGGCCTCTCGGCGCTGCTCGTCTCCACCTCCAAGCAGATGCCCTACTGCGTGGAGGAGCTGGCGCGCCGAAACCTCTCCTTCCCGGTGATCATCGGGGGCGCCGCCATCAACCGGCGCTTCGGCCTTCGCACGAACCTCCTGCCCGACGGAAACGCCTATGCAGGCGGCGTCTTCTACGCCAAGGACGCCTTCGAGGGGCTGGAGCTCATTCAGAAGCTCGTGGACCCGGCCGCGCGGGAGGCGCTGCGTCGCACCACCGTGGAGAAGGCGCTGCAGGCGCGCAACGCGCCGGTGGTCGAGTCGGCCCCCCGGCCGCCCGCCCCGCGCAGCGACGTGCGCCCCGTCGAGAAGCCTCCCACGCCGCCCTTCTGGGGCACGCGGGTGGTGCCCTCGGGCGCGGTCCCGCTCTCCGACCTGTGGCCCCACCTCGACCTGAACGAGCTCTTCAAGCTCCAGTGGGGCGTCCGCGCCAAGGGGGAGGAGTACGAGCGGATGATCCGGGAGGAGTTCGGCCCGCGGCTCGAGAGCCTGAAGGCCGAGGTCCAGTCGAAGGGCTGGCTCACGCCCCGGGTGGTGTACGGCTACTTCCCCTGCCACGCCGAGGGGCAGGAGCTCGTGATCCTCGACCCGGAGCACCGGCGCGAGGAGCTCGTCCGGCTGCGCTTCCCGCGCCAGCCCGACGAGCGGAACCTCTGCCTCTCCGACTACTTCCGCACCGAGCGGGGCGGCGACGTGGTGGCCTTCCAGGTGGTCACGGTGGGCGACCAGGCGTCGAAGGTGGCGGACGAGATGCAGGAGAAGGCGGACTATGCGCGCGCCCTCTACCTGCACGGACTCGCGGTGGAGACCGCCGAGGCGCTCGCCGACCTCTGGCACGCCCGGGTGCGGAGCGAGCTCGGCCTCGCCGCCGACCAGGGCAAGCGCTACTCGCCCGGCTACCCCGCCTGGCCGGACCTCGCCGACCAGAAGCTCCTCTGGCGGCTGCTCGACCCGGAGCGCGCCATCGGGGTGTCGCTCACCAGCG
>SESG01000954.1_pt1 | contig 10284 bp, 7 predicted proteins | sample 3171421 | NCBI WGS metagenome assembly SESG01 (sample SAMN10866946, study PRJNA518727) | freshwater metagenome | biome: subpolar coniferous forest; feature: holomictic lake; material: water; isolation source: holomictic Lake 227, 6 m and 8 m depth | place: Canada: near Kenora, Ontario | collected... | reverse complement strand
CCCTTGCAGCGCGGCTTGCAGGCCGCTTGGCGAGGCTGCCAGATAGCCTTCCATGTAGTAGATCCGTGACTTGACGATGTCCTTCTCGTGCAAGGCCGTGTCGTCGAGTTCGGCCGTGGCACCCAGAAAGGTGCTCATGCTGCGTTCGGCATCGGGCGTCACCATCACCATGCAGCTGCCGGTCTGGCCGGGCGCTGCTTTGGTGTGTGTGAGGTTGGTGGCCACGCCGTTGGCCAGCAGGTCTTGCGTGTAGAAGGCGCCCAGTTCGTCATCGGCCACGCGGCACGAATAGAAGGCCTTGCCGCCGAGTTGGGCCAGCGCCACCACCGTGTTGCCGGCCGACCCACCGCCGGTGCGCCGCGCATGGACCGCACCCAGATGCCCCAGCAGTTCAGAGCGCCGTGCAGCGTCGATCAGCGTCATGTGCCGCTTGTCCACGCCCATGGTGGCGAGGTGTTCGTCAGAGACTTCGTATTCGGAATCCACCAGCGCGTTGCCGATGGCGTAGAGATCGTATGTTTTCATGGTTTCAGTACCTGGTTGATGCCGGCAATGGCATCGGCATCGGCGCTGCCGGTCAGAGCCAGCAACCTGACCTTGGAGATCAGGTACATGAAGCGGGCCTGCGCCAGGTCGCGCAGGGTCAGCATGCGTTGCTGCTCGGCGTTCATGACGTCCATCAGGGTGCGGCTGCCGGCTTGCAGGGATTTGCGGTTGGACAGCACCAGTTGATCGGCCGAGCGCAGCGCCTGCTCCAGTGCGCGGATGCGGGCCATGTTTTCGGTCACGCCGCGAAACTCCTTGTGCACGCTGACAGCCAGATCGCGCCGACCGCCTTCAAGCAGTTGTTCGGCGCGTTCTACTCCGGCCAGTGCCTGGCGCACGGTGGAGTTGACGTAACCACCCGAGTAGATCGGAACGTTCAGTTGCAGACCGATCGCCTTGTTGGTATAGCTCGATTGCACGTTGAGCACGTTTTCGCTCTGGCTGCGCGACCACTGCACCACCGCATCCAGCGTTGGCGTGTGGCCGGACTGCGCCTTGTCCACTTCCTTGCGCGCGGCCTCTACCTGTGCTTTGAGTGACTGCAGATGGCGGTTGTTCAGCTCCAGCTTTTCGATCCAGCTCTCGACCTGATTGGGTTGCGGGTCAGCCAGTGTGAAGCGGCTCAGGTCAAGCCGTGACAGGCCGTTGATGGGCTGGTTGACCAGCGTCTGCAATTGGCGCAGGGTGTAGTCGATGCTCTGGCGTGCTTCGATTTCGCTGGCCACCGTCATGTCCAGACGGGCCTGGGCTTCGTCGACGTCGGTGCGGGTACCCGAGCCACCGACCAGCGCCTGCTTTGCGGCCGCCAACTGGGTGCTGTAGGAGGCGCGCTGGGCCAGCACCAGGGCCAGTTGTTCATGCGTCAGCATGGCCTCGAAGTAGGCGCCACTGACGCGCACGGCGAGGTCTTGCTCTTCTTGCGCCAGGGCGGCTTCGGTGTCGTCAACCTGGGCCTGGGCCTGCCGGTACTGGGCCATCTGGTAGGCGCGAAACAAGGGTTGACGCAGCGACACGGTCCGGTTGCTGCTGGGGTAGTCGGTGTCGCTGCTTTGTATTTGCCCCAGCGAGTTCGGCACACCACTGCTGAGCTGGTTGCGGTTTGTGCCGACGCTGGCAGTCAGACTGGGCAGCAACTGCGAGCGCGCCTGTGGCAGGCGTTCACGCCCCATATCGGCGGCGGCGCGCGAGGCGCGGATGCTGGCGTCGTTGGCCTTGGCTGCCTCGTAGGCCTGCAGCAGGTCCATCGACCAACTGCTGGTGGCGCATGACAGCAGCGCGAGCGCAAGCAGGGAAAGTTTGAAGGGACTGCGCGTCATGTGCTCACTCCTCTTTCATGGACGCGGCCATGCGCCGGGTCAGCGGGTGCAGCAGATAGGTCAGCATCGAGCGTTCGCCGGTGAGGAAGATCACTTCCACCGGCATGCCCGGCTGCATCTGGCGCTTGCCCAGTTTCTTCAGGCCTTCGGGCGTGACGGCCACGCGCGCCAGGTAGTAGCCGGCGCCGTTGCGGTTGTCGATCAGCAGGTCGCCCGAGACCGAGGCCACCTTGCCTTCAACCACCAGTTGCGGCGAATTGGCAAACGCCGAGAAGCGCACATCCACTGGCAGGTCGGCGTGCACGCGGTCAATCAGGTGCGGGCTGATGCGCGCCTCGAGCATGAGCGCCTGGCCGGCGGGCACGATGTCCATCAGTTTTTGTCCGGGGCCGATCACGCCGCCCACGGTCTGGAACGCCAGACCCACCACCTGGCCGTCGGCGGGTGATTTGATGTCGATGCGGGCCAGGTCGTCCCAGACGGCCTGGTACTTCTGCGCATCAACTTCCACTTCGCGCCCGACGTCGGCCAGTTGCGATTCGACGTCCTTGCGGTAGTCCTGTTGGCGCACGATGGCGCGCTGGCGCATTTCGCTGATGGCGCGCTGGGCGCGCGTGCTGTTGCCCGTCAGCTCTGCAATCGATGAATTGGCTTCGGCCAGCATGCGTTCAAGTTCAAGCTGGCGGTTGCGCGGCGCGTAGCCCTCTTTCACCATCTCGCTGGTGTTCTTGTGTTCTTCGCTGAGCAGCGCCAACTGGTTGCGCCGGTTGCCCAGCATGGCGCCGTAGGCCTGCAGCAGCGCCTGCTGGCCCTGGATGCTTTCCTCGATCGCCTGCAAATCAGCCTGCAGACTGCTGCGGCGTGACAGGTAGAGTTGTTCCTGCGTCAGCACCATGCGCGCAATCTGCGGGTCGGTCATCGCTTCGTGCACGTCCTCGTGCCAGCTGATCTTGCCCAGGCCCTGCTGCTCGGCCAGCAGGCGCCCTTCCATGGCGCGCAGACCCAGGTAGCGTTGCCGCGCTGCTTCAAAGTTGGCACGGGTGGCAGCGTCGTCGAGCTTGAGCAGGAGTTGGCCTTCCTTGACGATCTGGCCTTCGCGTACCAGCACTTCCTTGATGATGCCGCCCGAGATGTGTTGCACCGCTTTGCTCTTGGTGTCCAGGGTCACCATGCCCTGACCCGGCACGCCTTCGTCCAGTGGTGCCAGGCTGGCCCACAGCAGGAAGCCGCCCAGCCCCAGGGCCAAAGCCCACAGGCCGACGCGTCCGGGGTTTGTCTTGGGCTCGGGCTTGGCGATGACGTCAGTGACGCTGGCCAGCGGCTGCGCTGCGTTGGTTTTGGAAGCGTTGAATGTGTTGGGTTGGGCCATGACAGACTCGATTAGATGAAATGGGTAAGACTTTGGACGTTTCCGAAATTCACGACAACCGCGAATTCGTCATTGCGGACCTGATCCGCAATCCATGGTTCGCGTGGCACTGTCAGAAGGCATGGATCCCGGATCAAGTCCGGGATGACAGTGTTTGTTTCTGTGCGTGTCATGATGGATGGAAGGTTCGTTACGCTGGCACCGCCACGCCACTGGGCGCGGCCGGGGTGGCGGGGCGTGCCGCTGCTTGCAGCGCGGCCAGCACGGCGTCGCGCGGGCCTTCGGCTTGCACGCGGCCATCGATCAGCAGCAGGACGCGGTCGGCCACCGCCAGAATGCCGGGGCGGTGCGTGATCAGCACCACGGTTCTGCCCTTGGCCTTCATGGTCTGCACGGTTTGCACCAGCGCGGCTTCGCCGGCCTCGTCCAGATTCGCGTTGGGTTCATCCAGCACGATCAGTGCCGGATTGCCGTAGATGGCGCGCGCCAGGCCGATGCGCTGGCGCTGGCCACCCGAGAGCAGGGCGCCGGCCTCGCCAATGGGCGTGTCGTAGCCTTTGGGAAAGCGCAGGATCATGTCGTGCAGACCCGCGCAGCGCGCCGCTTCAATGACCATGGCCGAGTCGACCTTGCCGAAGCGGGCAATGTTTTCAGCGAGCGTGCCTTCGAACAGTTCGATGTCCTGTGGCAGGTAGCCCAGGTGCGGGCCGATCTCGCTGCGATCCCAGCTGGACAGGGGCAGGCCGTCGAGTACGACCTCACCCGTGAGTTCGGGCCAGATGCCCATCAACACCCGCGCCAGCGTGGATTTGCCGGAGCCCGATGGCCCCAGCACCACCAGCACGGTGCCGGCAGCCAGTGACAGGCTGATGTTCTTGAGAATCGGCGTGCTGCGTCCGGCGGCGCTGGCCACCACGTCGCGCACTTCGAGCTGGCCTGTCGGTGCCACCCGGGTCAGCGCGGGGTCGCGCTGCGGAAAGCCGAGCAGCAGTTTTTCGAGGCGTCCGAAAGCCGCTGCGGCGCCGATGAAGCCGCGCCAGCCGCTGACGATCATGTCAATCGGCCCCAGCGCACGGTTCATCAGCACGTTGGCGGCGATCATGCCGCCGGGAGAGAGCTGGCCGTCGATCACCAGCAGCGCGCCCGCGCCCAGCGCCAGTGACTGCTGGCTGTAGCGGATGAACTTGCTCCAGGCCACCACGCGCTGTGTCAGCGCCTGCGCTGCCGTGCCCTGTGTCAGCGCGTCGGCGTGGCGTTGCGCCCAGCGCTGGCGCAGGTTGCCCAGCATGCCCATGGATTCGATGACCTCGGCATTGCGCAGCTTGCTTTGCAGAAAGTTGCCGGCATCGGAATTGGCGGCTACGGCGGCTTCGGAGGGCGCCAGCGTGTGGCGGTGTCCGACCCAGGCCAGCAGCACCTGGATGGCGGCAAAGAGCAGGCCCAGCACGCCAAGCCAGGGGTGCAGCATGAAGAGCACGGCCATGTAGATCGGGGCCCAGGGCGCATCGAAGAAAGCAAAAATGCCGTTGCCGGTGAGGAACTGGCGCACCTGGATCAGGTCGCCAAAGGCGCGTGCCGGCGAACTGCCAGACTGGCTGAGATGGGATTCAAAGCTGGCGTTGAATACCTGTGTGCCCAGGCGTTCGTCCAGACGCACGCCGGCACGCACCAGCACGCGTGAGCGCAGCCACTCGGCGAAGGCCATGACGCCGAACAGCGCCAGCGTCAGCAGCGACATGGCCAACAGCGTCAGTTCGCTCTGGCTGGCGATGACACGGTCATAGACCTGCAGCATGTACAGGGTGGGGCTCAGCATCAGCACGTTGGCCAGCATGCTGAACAGACCGACGATCAGAAACTCGTTTCTGAAAGTCCACAGCGTGGCGGTCAGTTCGCTGCGCTTGAAAAAGGCGGGGGTTTTCATGGGAGTGGCGTTCCTTGTTGCGTCTAGGCGGCCACGGTTGCTGCCGATGGGGCGGCAGGCCTTGCCTGGTTTTGCTGCGCTGCGTTGGCCTTGGACAGTGCCGCCAGCACTTCATCCCTGGGGCCGAAGGCGCGTGTCTGGCCGTCGTGCAGCACCAGCATCTTGTCCGCCACCGCCAGCACGCTGGCGCGGTGCGTCATGATGACCAGGGTGGTGCCGCGTGCCTTGAGTTGCAGGATGGCGCTGGCCAGGGCGGCGTCGCCGGCCTCGTCCAGACTGGAGTTGGGTTCGTCGAGCACCACGAACATGGGGTCGCCGTAGAGGGCGCGGGCCAGGCCGACGCGCTGGCGCTGGCCGCCTGAGAGCATGGCGCCTTCGCGTCCGACCGGGCTGTCATAGCCCTGCGGCAGGGCCAGAATGGTCTCGTGCAGGCCGACGGCGCGCGCCGCCGCCTCCACCTTGTGCATTTCCACTTCGCCAAAGCGCGCGATGTTCTCGGCCAGGGTGCCGTCGAACAGTTCCACGCCTTGCGGCAGGTAGCCCAAGTGCGGACCGAGTTCGCTTTTGTCCCAGGTGAAGACGTCGACGCCGTCAAGGCGCACCTTGCCGCTGGCAGCTGGCCACAAGCCGACGAGCAGGCGCGCCAGTGTGGTTTTGCCCGAAGCCGAGGGCCCGACCACGGCCAGCACTTCGCCGGCGCTCAGGCCAAAGGCAACGCCGCGCAGAATGGGCACTTGCGAACCAGGTGCCGCTGCCACCAGGGCTTCGACAGTGAGGTCGCCGTGCGGGGCTGGCAGCGACATGCTGGGCGGGCGAACCGGAAGCGCTGCAAGCAGTTGGTCCAGCCGCGACCAGGCGTCGCGCACGTTCACCACCGACTGCCATTGCGTCACGATTTGCACCAGTGGTGCCAGCACACGGCCGCCGAGCACGGACGCGATGATCATCATGGCCGAGCCGCCGTTGAGTTCGTTGCGCAGCAACAGCCAGGCGCCCAGCCCCAGCAGCATGGAACTGGTGACGTTCTGCAGAAACTTGGAGGCGGCCTGGAAGGCGCCACCGGCGTCTGATGCCTGTGCCTGCAGATTCAGGAACTCGCGCTGCTTGTCCATCCAGCGCAGATGGATGTCGCGCAGCATGCCCATGGATTCGATGACCTGCGCGTTGCGCAGCGAACCGTCGGCGTATTGCTGCGCGGCGATGGCGCTGCGGTTGGCTGCCAGCAGCGGCGGCTGCGTGCCGCGCTGGTTCAGCCAGGCGATGAGGGTCTGCAGGATGGCAGCTGCCACGGCCGACCAGCCCAGTACCGGGCTCATGGCAAAGATGAGCATCAGGAATACCAGCGATACCGGTGCTTCCATGCAGGCGATCAGCACCGGGTTGTTGAGAAACTCGCGCACGCTGCGGAAGTCGTTCATCGGCTGCGCCGTGCCGCCGGCCACGCGCTTGCGGTTGGCTTCGAAGATGGCGTTGAAGATGCGTTCACTCAACTGCTGGTCCAGCGCCAGCGAGGCCTGGTGCATCAACTGGCCTCGGGCCCAGTCCAGCACCTCCATCACGACAAACATTACCAGCACCAAGAGCGTCAGCATGGCCAGGGTCATGTGGCTGCGGCTGTTGACGACGCGGTCATAGACTTCCAGCATGTAGGCCGAAGGCGCCAGTACCAGCAGACTGGCCACCAGACTGAGCCAGGCCGCGCTGCGGAAATAGGGCTGTAGCTGGCCCAGCGCCTGGCGCAGTTCAGAGGTGTTTTTTGCGGGGTTCATGCGGCCTCCTCGACCATCAGATATTCGGGTAAAGCCAGGGGCGCTTGCGCTCCGGCGACGGGCCGCTCCAGGGCCAATTCCTGTGGCTCAGCCTGCGTCAATGCCAGCTCGGGGCCTTCGTCCGGTGCGGCGCTGACGGCGGTATCGACAAAGCTGAAGCGCAGCTCAAACGAGCCGTCCACGCGCCGTGAGAGCACGATTTCCTGCAACTTGAGGTCGTGGAACATGGCTTCATGCTCGGGCTGCAGGGCCAGCTCGAAGCGCATGCGACCGTCCAGCGTGTACATGGACAGCTGCCGGTCCTTCACGCTCAGGGTGTGGCGGTCAAAATAGACGGGGCAGTTGTCGCTGAAGCGCAGCAGCGGCAGTGGCCGCTCGCCCAGGCGCGCCAGGTTGAAGGGGCTGCCAGGGCTTTGAAACACCAGACGGCTGGTGCGCGAAACAGAATAAATGGCGTTGCACACCATTTGCGAGCCGATGGCGGGAAACTGGGCGCGCAAGGACTTGTAAACCATGTGGTGCAGGGCGACCCGGTTCCAGCAGCGGGTTTTCTGAACGATAGGACTCATGGCGTTGCAGACCTGCGCAAAGGCGGATTGCAGGGCCTGGAGTCGCGCCTGTTGTTCGGGCGTGGCGGTCAACGGGATGCTGATCACAAAGTTCATATAGGAAGCGAGTATAGCGGGTTCCTATATGAATATTTTGGAGTGACGGGGATTTTCTTGCTGAAGCTTGATTTCGGTCTCGATCCGCACCCTCTGCTGCGGCGGTGCCTGCCCATTCCTGATTAAGATAGCCCCATGCCCCAATCCCTGCAGCACCTGCTTGACAACAACCGCATCTGGGCGACCCGCATGGAGCGTGAGCGCCCGGGTTTCTTCAGCCTGCTGGCGCAGCAGCAAACCCCCAAGTACCTGTGGATCGGCTGTTCTGACAGTCGGGTGCCGGCCAACGAGATCACCGGCCTGGACCCGGGCGAGGTCTTTGTGCACCGCAATGTCGCCAACGTGGTGGTGCACTCGGACCTGAATGCCTTGTCGGTCATCCAGTTCGCGGTGGACCATCTCAAGGTCGAGCACATCATGGTGGTCGGCCATTACGGCTGCGGCGGTGTGCTGGCCGCTTTGCGCGGCACACGCGTCGGCCTGGCCGATAACTGGCTGCGCCATGTGCACGACGTCAAACTGCGCCATCGCCGGCGCATTGAGCACCTCACGGTGCCCGAGCAGGAAGACGTGCTGTGCGAGATGAACGTGATCGAACAAGTCGGCAACGTCGCCATGTCCAATGTGCTGCAGGACGCCTGGCAGCGCGGGCAGAAGGTGGCCGTGCATGGCTGGTGCTATGGTCTGCAGGACGGATTGGTCAAGGACTTGCAGGTCAGCATGCAGGGGCCGCAGGACGTGGTGGGCGTTTTTCGCAATGCGCTCAAGCGTTACCCGCGGGGGACCGCTTTGTCCTCGATGCGCTAAAAGCAGGAGGAGGCCGTTCGTGTTTCCGCAACGCCTTGATTCCACATTGGCCTACGCCATTGCCAAGGCCATGCTGGATGGCTTTAACCGCCATTACCAGTTGTTCAGGACCGAGTCGGCACGGGCCAAGCACCGCTTCGAAACAGCAGACTGGCATGGCCAGCAACGGGCCCAGCGTGAGCGCATCGAGTTTTACGACCTGCGCGTGCGCGAGTGCTCGAACCGACTGGAGCGCGAGTTCAAGGCCGGCGAGCAGGCGATGGACATCTGGCAGCAAGTCAAGCTGCATTACATCGGCCTCTTGGTCAACCACCATCAGCCCGAACTGGCAGAAACCTTTTTCAATTCGGTGACGACCAAGATTCTGCACCGCAGCTATTTCCAGAACGACTTCATCTTTGTGCGCCCAGCGGTCAGCACGGAGTACATCGAGAACGATGAACATGAGTCGCGCCCGACCTATCGTTCCTACTACCCGGGCAGTGGAAATGTTGGCGACGTATTGGTGCGCATGGTGCAGGACTTTGGTCTGCGCCTGCCGTTTGCGCAATTGCAGGCTGATGCCGCACTGGTGCGCAACGCCTTGCTGGCGCGTCTGGGCGATGCGAAACTGCGGGCCAATTTCCAGATTCAGGTGCTGACCGGTTTGTTCTTCCGCAACAAGGGTTGCTACATCGTTGGCAAACTGATCAACGGCTTTAACGAGCACCCGTTTGCGCTGCCGTTGCTGCATGGCCGCGCTGGCAAACTGGTGATTGACGCCGTCCTCTTCGGTGAAGACGATCTGCTGATGCTGTTCAGTTTTGCCCGTGCCTACTTCATGGTCGAGATGGAGATTCCGTCGGCCTATGTGCAGTTTCTGCACAGCATGATGCCGCGCAAGCCGCGCAATGAGATCTACAACGCGCTCGGTCTGGCCAAGCAGGGCAAGACGCTTTTTTACCGCGATTTTCTGCACCACCTGCGACATTCTTCCGACAAGTTTCGCATCGCGCCCGGCATCAAGGGCATGGTGATGCTGGTCTTTGACCTGCCGTCTTTCCCTTATGTGTTCAAGGTCATCAAGGACTTCTACCCGCCGCCCAAAGAGACGACGCGCGAACAGATCAAGGCCAAGTACCAACTGGTCAAGCAGCACGACCGGGTTGGCCGCATGGCCGATACGCTGGAGTACAGCGGGGTTGGTTTTCCGCGCGAGCGTTTCGAGGACGAACTGATTGAGGAACTCCGGACGTTTGCGCCGAGTCAGTTGGAAATCAGTGACCGCGATGGCGACGGCCGCACCGAGGTCTTCGTCAGGCACGTTTACATCGAACGGCGCATGATTCCGCTCAATATTTATTTGCATGAGGCGATAGACGCTGGCGGCGCCGAGCCCAACCCGCAGGGTGCTGCGGTGTTTGCGCGCGCGCAGATTGAACGCGCCGTCATCGAGTACGGCAACGCCATCAAGGACCTGGTGGCCGCCAACATTTTTCCCGGCGACATGCTGTGGAAAAACTTCGGCGTTACGCGCCATGGCAAAGTGGTTTTCTATGACTACGACGAGATCGAGTACATCACCGACTGCAACTTTCGGCAGGTGCCCGAGCCGCGCAACGAAGAAGAGGAAATGTCGGGCGAGGTCTGGTACCGCGTCGGCCCCAGGGATGTGTTTCCGCAGACCTTCAGCCCGTTTCTTTTAGGCAACCCGCTGGTGCGCGAAGTATTCATGAAACACCATGCCGACTTGCTCGACGTTGCCTTTTGGCAGGCCCAAAAAGAGCGTATTCTGGAAGGCCACGTGTTCGATGTTTTTCCGTATGAGCACGACAAGCGCTTTCACCCTGAACAGGACAAATGAAACCTCACTTTTTCGATGTCATTGCGGACCTGCTCCGCAATCCAG
>SESG01000373.1_pt1 | contig 10285 bp, 12 predicted proteins | sample 3171421 | NCBI WGS metagenome assembly SESG01 (sample SAMN10866946, study PRJNA518727) | freshwater metagenome | biome: subpolar coniferous forest; feature: holomictic lake; material: water; isolation source: holomictic Lake 227, 6 m and 8 m depth | place: Canada: near Kenora, Ontario | collected... | reverse complement strand
AGATTCGGGTTGTGGTTAAACATATACAGTTCACGGACTGTCGGACTGCGGAATCCCTTTGAAAAAGCTGCTCTCCATGTTGTTTGGGACGAGAGTTGCCAGGCGAAACCGGTAGATGGAATCCATTCGTTGCCATATTTGCTATGATTTTGCAACCTTAATCCACCGTTCAGGGTAAGATTACGCAAAATTGTTTGTTGCATAAAACCGTAAATACCAGCTTCGCTGACTGTTGTATCCGCAAAAGTGATGCCTTTGCCATTCATGGCTTTGGTGTTTTCAGCCTTTCCTCCATACTTTGCCAGATCGGCTCCGAATGACAGGTTGTTCCCTTCAAAAAGCTTTAAAGTCTGGTATAGGTTTAGTCCCGTGTTCTTATCTGTTGAATGAAAACCATCCGTGATGGTGTGCTCTCCGAAGTTGTTGTAAATTTTTATGGCTCCTGAAAGTTTATCGTATTCATTTGTTAAAGATATAGCCCAGTACCCACGGGTGATATCGAGCCGATTTCCTGCCAATGCTTTTAAAGTGTCAGGTCCCGGATCCTGTGCATTGAATTTGGCCAAAGAGAAATCAGCGTCCGCTTTGAAATGTTTATTGAATTCATATCCCAATTTGGCATATCCATTGGCTATTTCGAAATCAGAGAATGGACGGTGGCCATCTGTCTTATCGTGGTTGAATGAGATAAATGAGCTGAGCTTATTTTTTCTAATGCCTAACGAAATCGCCTGTTTTTGGGTATTGTAAGATCCATAAGAGAGCCTTGCACTTCCTCCCATTCCTTCAGCGTTCTCTTTTCTGGTGATGATGTTGATGACGCCACCCATGGCATTGGATCCATAAAGAATCGATGCCGGACCGCGGATTACTTCTACCCTTTCAACATCTGATGCCACATAACTGTCGGGAAGGGGATGTCCCATCAGTCCCATAAATTGCGGATGACCGTCAATCAACATCAGTACTCCTGTGGTCGGGTTTCCACCTATGCCCCGGATGGAGATTTGCCCTGCCGATCCTGCCGCTACACCAAAACCGGTAACGCCTCTTTCAGTTACGAACAGACCTGGTACCCTGCCGTTGAGCATCGGTAAAATAGCCGATTCATTTCCTTCTGCAATCTGCCTTCGGTCCAGAATGGAAACAGCAAGAGGGGTCATATTGCGGTTTATTTTGGCTCTGGTCCCGGTTACGATTATCTCTTTGATGTTGATTGTATCCTTTATTGAGATGGATTTATCTTGACCATAAGTGATATAAATGGAACTGAATAGGAGAAAATATATGAATAGCTTTTTCATTTTAGGTATTACGAATTATAAATATAGTGTTACCAGAGACTTAAATTTTTTTACTTTACCTTACTCATAATCAACTTACCATGTTCAATCCCTTTGATTCCAATGAGTTGGTCTGACAGTTCGGTTAAAGTGTGAGCCGTACCTTTTACTGTGATTACTTCCATGGTGTGGTCGTTTTCGATAAAGAAGCGCTGAGAAGAGAGAATGACTTCAGCATGTTGTGTCTGCAGCTCAAACGATCTGTTCCATACCTCCTTTTTGCTGTTGGGAAGCACCAACACGATGGCGCCTGCGACCAGGTTGTTGCACTGCCATTTTTTCTCAACAGTGTTTTTCTCGATCAGGGCACGAATGGCTTGAGACCTGTTTGGGAATTGATTTTCCTTCACGTAGGTGTCAAGTGCCTGAAGCAACTCCTCTTCCAGGGATACGCTAAAACGAGAGACGGTCATGGTATTACGAATATTAATATTCGTGTGCAAAGATAGAAAATAAAAGGAAGATAGGAAGATGAGAAGATGGGAGGATTGGAATCGAGGATTATTTCGCGAGGGCTTTTTTGGAGACGAAATAGATCTTGGCAATCCCATACATTAGCACCAGTGCAAAAATGATGGCGGCGCCGGATGGAATGTCGTAGATGTAGGAAAAAATCAGTCCGGAGAGAGATCCGACAAAACCAAAGAGGATAGACAAAAAGATCATCTTGTGAAAGTAGCGGGTAAAAAGGTTGGAGATAGCCTGTGGAATAGTGAGCAATGACATCACCAGGATAATTCCGACAACCCTGATATTTAGCACAATCGTTAAAGCAACCAAGCAAATGAGGATCATATTAAATAGCCTGACCGGTGTATTGTTTGTCAAGGCGTATTCTTCATCGAACGAAATGAAGAGGATCATCCGGTAGAAGAGTATAAAAAAGGCGGCGATCCCGATGGTGAGTAATGTTAGAAAGACAAGGTCCGTATAAGAAACTGTGAGGATATTCCCGAAGAGGTAGCTCATCAGGTTTGGGGCATAGCCTGGGGTCAGGAAGATGAAGATGATCCCAAGGGCCATTCCCAGCGCCCAGAGCATCGCAATGGCTGAATCTTCCCGGAGATCGGCCTTCCTGGTAAAGAATTCTATGCCCAAAGCGGAAAAAATGCCAAAAAGTACGGCACCCAAAATGGGATCAAATCCCATGTAATAACCCATTCCGATGCCACCGAATGAAGCGTGGGTAATGCCACCGCTGATAAAGACGATTCTGCGCGAAACGATGTAGGTCCCGATGATCCCACAGGTGATGCTGGCCAGGAGAGAGGCCAGCAAAGCGTTGCGAAAGAAATTCATGGCCAGCAATGACATCAGGTTGTCCATCATTGTTCGTGTTGGTGTAAGACGGTATGAGGAATTTTGCCGTGGCTAATAATTTGGATCGGGCACTCATAGGCCTCCATCAATTCGGGAGTTATTTTGTTCCCGGGATGGTAGTGCAAGGAGTGGTTCACACAAGCGATGGATTTCACATAAGTCGAGATGGTACCAAGGTCATGAGAAACCAACAAGATGGCTATCTTCTCATTGAGTTTGCGAAGCTTTTCGTAGAGTTCCCGCTCAAATCGATTGTCCACGTACGTATTGGGTTCATCCAGGACAAGCAGCCTGGGTTGATTCACCAGTGCCCGGCAAAGCAATGCACGCTGGATCTGTCCGCCGGAAAGTTCGCCAATGGCTTTGTTGCGGATGTCATATATGCCCATTTGGTGCATCAATTCCTCCGCAAACTCAAGATCTTTTTGCGCATATTTTCTGATGATGCTCCTTTTTGACATGAGTCCGGATTTCACTACTTCAGCCACAGAAATAGGGAATTTGCGGTCGATGTTGTTGATCTGAGGGAGGTAACCGATGCGATGGCGGTTGCCTTGGGTCATGCAATCATGAAAAATCACCTCACCTTTGAGTGGAGGTAAAAGTCCTAAAATGGCCTTCAGAAGTGTCGTTTTTCCTCCACCATTCGGACCAATAACCCCGATAAAATCACTGTCGTGGATGGTGAGGGAGACATCAGATAGAATGATGTTGTCCTCGTATCCAACCGTCAGGTGGCGAATATCGATCAAAGGAACCAGGTAGGTGAGATTCTGAAGCATACTAGTTTATTTCCACACAAATTTATAAATAATCAGGCTAAAAGAAGGCTATTTTGCGGCGGCCATTTTTCGGGCCAAAGAGATCATCTGACCCGGCCAATCGTAGGCCAGAGGATCGATTTGGATCACTTTGCTGCCGGTTTCGTTGGCAATGATATCTGCATTTTCGACATCAAACTCTTTTTGAATCATGATGTATTTGATTTTTTGAGCTTTTGCTTCCAGAACAATGTCCTGAATGTGCCGGGGGGTAGGAATCTTGCCTTCAAATTCAATTGACAGCTGTTCCAGACTGTATTCCCTGGCAAAATAGCCCAATGCCGGATGGAAAACCATGAATTTTCGGGAAGGGATATCGGTGAGAATATCCTTCACTGCACGATCAACACTGTCGATTTTTGTAAGCAGGCGGTCGAGGTTGGTCTGAAACTTCGCCTGGTTGGCAGGATCGATTTTTACCATTCCGTCATAGATGTTTCGGGCAATGATTCTGGCTCCTTCCGGGGATGACCATGTATGTGGATCTACTCCTTTTTCGTGGGCATGATCGCCATGATCATGGCCGACAGCATGGATCAGCTCAACGCCTGAAGATGTATTTACAAAAACAAGGTTGGGATTATTTGATTTAAATTTTTCAAGATAGGCTTCTTCGAAACCCAGAAATCCATTGGCAAAAAAAGCTCCGGCCTGAGCCATTTCGCCCATTTGCCTGGGGGTGGGATTGTAGGTTTCCGGCCCGACTCCAGGAGGGACCATTACTTCAGAAACATATAAACTACCTGTAATCTGATCTGTAAAATACTGCAGCGGAAGAATACTGGCAAAGACAATCTTCTCTTTGTTTTTTTTGTTCGCTGTCTGGCAAGAGGCCAGAACAGCTGTGGCTAACAAAAGCAGTACTATTTTTCTCATTTTAAAAATTCCTAAAATTCAATTCTCAATTTCGCTCGTAACCATTCTCCGTATCCCGTTTCTCTCTTCCCTCTTCAACCACTCTCCCAGTCTCCAAGTCCCCCCGTCTCCCAGTCCTTCTTCTCCGTTTCTCCGTTTCCCGTTTCATCTTCAACCACTCTCCCCCTCGCCTAGTCTCCCCGTCACCCCCTCTTCTTCCGAGGTGGTACCGGATCAAACCCCGAAGTCCCCCATGGATGACAGTGAAGTATTCGATTTGTTGCCATCCAAAATCCTTTAAATGGTCCATGGATTTTTACTGCATCAACTGCATACTGAGAGCAGGTTGGAATATGGCGGCATGAGGCTGGAGTGAGAGGCGAAATGGCAGCACGGTAGAAATGTACTGGAAGAAGAACAATCTGAACCAACAACCACCTTAATCCAGCTATTATTTTATTGATCATAGCATCCTTTACGAAGCATCTTATACTTTAAAACCTGCACGAAGTTACCCAAAAATCAGAATAAATACGTTTGGAATTATTTGACACCCAAGTAATAATTTGTTAATCAGGGGGATATATTCTTGTTTTTTTAAAACTTTCCCTTCTGCTTTACGTTAATTAGTTAATATAGCCCTGGATTAAGAATGCATACTATTCCATCATCCAAAAATCGAAAATTAGATTAAAGCTAATGCAGTTATCAAATCCAAATAAGCACGAATTAAAGCCGGTAAAGATTACTGGAAACGAGGAGATTTCACCCAATGTATTTGTCGTTTCCTGGAAGAGGGCAGGGAATTTTAACCCCGGTCAGGTAGTTAAAATATCAGCAGATCTTCATGAACCTCCGAGGATCTACAGCATTTGCAGTGGGAATAATGAAGAGAATATTTCTGTTCTGTTCAACGTAAAGCCCAGAGGAGCACTTACACCCCGATTGGCACAGATGAAGCCAGGAGAGGTTATTTATGTTTCGGATCCTTATGGAAGTTTTACCTGCGATGATACACCGGCTCACTGGATTGCAACAGGCACCGGAATTGCTCCTTTTTATAGTATGATCCGTTCCGGCAGATTCCAGAATAAAAAACTGTTGCACGGGGTGAGTTATGTCAACCAGTTTTATTTTGAAGATTTTCTGAAAATGGAGCTTGGTGACCAATACATTTGCTGTTGCAGTCGCGAAACTGCAGGCAATCACTTTTCAGGCAGGATAACTGATTATCTTCTGGCCCAGCCAGAACTTCCCAAAGGGGATAAGTACTATCTTTGCGGTCAGGCACTGATGGTTGTTGAGGTTCGTGATCTCCTGATCCAAAAAGGAGTTCCTTACGGCCAGATTTATGCCGAGATTTTTTTCTAAAGTGATGGAGACTACCAAAGAATTTTTGTTCGGAAAAACCTTGAACGAGTTGATTCAACTCGTGTCAGATATGGGATTGCCAAAATTTACGGCCGGTCAGCTGGCAGATTGGCTATACAAGAAACGAATTGGTTCAATAGAAGAGATGAGCAATCTCTCCAAAAAGGCGAGGGAGCTTCTGAGCGAAAAATATGAGCTGGGCATTGTTAATCCCTCGAAAGTTCAGGTCAGTGAGGACGGCACAAAAAAATATCTGTTTGTCACCAGAAACAACCGGTTTGTAGAAACGGCGATGATTCCGGATGATGAACGAACCACCGTTTGTGTTTCATCTCAGGTAGGATGTAAGATGGGCTGCCTTTTTTGCATGACGGCCAAACAGGGATTTCAAGGACAGCTAACGGCAGGTGAAATAATCAATCAGATTCATAGTATTGAAGAGGCGGCTTCCGTTTCCAATATTGTTTACATGGGCATGGGCGAACCTTTCGATAACCTGGATGAGGTTCTGAAGAGCATCGAAATCCTTACTGCAGACTGGGGTTTCGGAATGAGTCCGAGACGAATCACGGTATCATCCATTGGGATCATCCCGGCGATGGTACGATTTTTAACCGAGTGCCAGGCCCATCTGGCCATTAGTCTGCACACACCTTTTGATGAACAGCGCAAGAGCCTGATGCCGGTACAAATTGCCTATCCTATCGCGGAAGTTGTTGATGAGATTAGAAAGTGGGACTTCAGCGGACAAAGACGCGTATCATTTGAATACATCCTCTTCAAGGATTTAAATGATACGCCGGTGCATGTGAAAGAGCTTGCCCGCCTGCTCAATGGCATCAAATGCAGAATCAACCTGATCCGGTTTCATCCTGTTCCGGGAACCCCACTGGTGAGTCCTGACGAGGAGACGATACTGCACTTTAAAAATCAGCTGAACGACAAAGGCATCTTCACCTCGGTGAGAGCATCGAGGGGGCAGGATATATATGCGGCATGCGGATTGCTTTCTACGAAGGAAGAAAATAAGAAAACTGGAAACTTCAAGGATTGAAGTTTCCAGTATCCACCCATTCATTTTTGAGCAGCGACCACCAGTCGATGGCCAATCCCTTCAGAATGTAATCGTATGGCAACCACCCATATCCATTTTGGCCCCAGACAGCACCCCATGAATTCCTTATCAGGATAGCTCCGGTAGTTTCTTTGGCTCCGACTGCATTGTTTTTGATTTTAATGGTGTCATCGTAACCGGCCGCGACCACCGCATGACCCCCTTCGATTTTGTCGTTTCTTTCGGGAAAAGGGATCTTGCCTCCGTTGGTGTTGGATTGTGCAATTGACTGATACACGGTAAAACCAAACATTAACGGGAGTCCGGATGCTAGATTTTTCTTGATGTTGGCAAGCAAAGCTACAGGAGTAGTTCCGGGCGGATCCAAACGATAATAACTGATAGCCTGGAAATTTTGGGCAAAAGCATAACAAAATGGAGTCGGCTCAACATCATATTGTGAAATATTATAAGGCCAGTATTCTTCGGGCGGAACTCCGAAAAGCACCATTGCACCCATCATACTCCGAAGAAATGCTCCGGAGTCGCCGGTTTGATGCATCAAATTCCGGGCAGTTTTGTATAAGAACAGCCTGGAAGGAGGTGTGATCTTGCCGAAGGCGCGTTGTTCGAAATATTCGACCATGCTGACTGCAGCATTGGCTGTACAAGAATTCAGATTTCCTTGATTTTTTACAGGCGCAAACCATTGAGTTAAACTGACCGAAGTTGGAGAAGGCAAGGAAGGTGCAGCAGCAGCTAATTTGGACTTCATCTTCTTAATTGAATCCTTTTGGCCAAGTCCGGCAAGACGGGGAGATACATGATCATCCTCTTCTGTTTTGTCTCTGAAGTCGGGCCAATCAGGCAACCAACCCCGCTTTTTAATTAAGTTTGATTCTTCCATTTTTAAGGGATTGAAATTTGATAAATTTGTAGTTAGAAATTAGAGATAATTTTCGAAAGATAATAGAAATTGTAATTATTACAAAAATCTAGTTTAAAACTCTAAATAATTCAACCTACAATGTTCCGAACAGTTTTTATTCTTCTTCTGTGTTTCACTATTCAGTCGATCATTGCACAAAATAATGATAGTTGGACCATCCCGGCAGGTGGGAACAGTTTTCTATTAGTCAAAACTTCATCTTCAAGTGAAGGCAAGGAATTCTGGCAGTCGACAGATGACAAATTCATGATTTACTTCTATGCTGATAAGGAAGGGAAGGCGGATCTTTCCCTAAATCTGGCTGTTCCGGAAGGAAAATCCAAAATAAAAGTATCCGTCGGTAGAAAGAATTTTACACTTTTAATTACCGGGAAGGAGGTTCATGCTTCAAAGATCGGGACTCTTCAGCTAAAAGCAGGTTATAACAAGGTTGAGATTCGCGGCCTGGCAAAAGAGGGAACGGAGTTTGCAGTAGTCTCCGAGTTATTGGTCCAATCCCTGTCTCCGGGACTTACTCTAAAATATGTCAAGGATAATCTGGACAACCGGTTCTATTGGGGAAGGCGTGGACCTTCGGTGCACCTCAATTATGAGCTTCCTAAAGGAGTTGACATTGAATATTTCTACAACGAAGTAACCATTCCTGGTGGCATGGATCCGGAAGGTTCCTATTTTATGGCGGATGGTTTTGGCGAGGGTTATTTCGGGATGCAGGTGAATGGTCCGGAAGAGCGGAGGATTCTGTTTTCCGTATGGAGCCCTTTCAAAACAGATCATCCCGGGGAGATCCCCGCTTCGGATAAAATCCTGTTGCTTTCCAAGGGTGAAGTGGTTCATACCGGAGAGTTTGGCAACGAAGGGTCAGGCGGACAAAGTTATTTCCGCTACAACTGGAAGGCAGAGACGACCTATCGGTTTCTGTTAAAAGGTACCCCGGATGGAAAAGGAAGCACCATTTTCACTGCCTGGTTTTATGCGCCGGAAGTAGCCAAATGGCAATTGATTGCCAGTTTTAGCAGACCGAAAACGGATCATTATTTGACCCGGCTCCACTCATTCCTTGAAAATTTCGATGACAGGAATGGCTATCTTACCAGGAAAGCGCTATACACCAACCAATGGTGCCGGGATAAAAACGGACAGTGGTTTCAGTTAACAAAAGCTCGCTTTACCGGGGATGACATTGCCAAAAGAGGTTATCGGCTCGATTATGCCGGAGGGACTGAAGGCAGTGGGTTTTTTCTGCAGAATGGGGGATTTTTTGATGCAGCCGTAACCCTTAATTCAACATTTGAGCTCAGAGCAAAATCTCAAACACCACCTGTTATTGAATTCTTAGGGAAGTGACTTGTCCTGATTTTTGTTCAGTATTTCAGTAAACCTATTTCAGGACTTGACAGTTCTGCCGTCATTTATTTTTTGCCTTTCCTCTTTTAGAATTATAATGAAATCCTGAACAGTTCGATCAGCGAACTTACATTTTGATAGTGAGATAATTGGAGATAATTTTTGTGATAAGGACATTATGAAACATGTCGATATTGTAAATGATGTACCATACAGTTGCTCGGTTCCGGCGATAAGTTAAAACCTTATCTCCGTAAACCTTATGAGTGGAAGAAGAAGTTCGGAAATGATATGTTTTGTTTGCCAGAGAAATACATTTAGCCTCAATATCATTAACATATTGTAGGGCGTGTTCAACCTCCAGCGGTCCTTTTCCCCAGGTTATCAAAGCCGTAAAAACATTTTTTAAGTCATTTACGGCTTGGTGTGAGATATAGACCTCAGCCATATTTTATCTATGCACTGTTATTTGGTTTGAGAGTCGTTTTTATACAAGGATCTAACATGATTTCTGATCTCGTCAAAACCTTCTTTAACCAGAATATGACCTTCAGGGATCGGTTCTGAAATCTGGGCAGGTTCAACAAACCGAACTACATCAGGATAGCGGCGAAGTTCTGTAATTAATTTCAGGCCAGCCTCTGAGTTTGTTTCAATTTGAACTGTAACAGTCATATTGTTAATGAATTATTATGAATCTCTTTTACAAAGATAACCATTTTTTATCAATTTATCAGTGCCAGCGGGTGCTACTAAATAACATGCAAAACGAGTGAGGGCAATGTCATCTAAGGCTTTTTCCGACCTGGAACCAATAATTACCATTTTCCTGACGTCAGGTAAATGATTGGCAATATCTTCACCAGCATTTACGCATGCATCCTTTGCTTTTTGAATTACTTTCTCGAAATTTTCCCATTTGCTATATCCCAGAAGTGTTTGCAATTCTCTGGCGCTCCAACATTCCACACCCTCAATTTCAGATGCAGCTGTCTCAAATTCGGAAAATAGATGTTTGATATCTTCTGTTTTCATGCTTCATCTAGCGATTATTTGAAAGCCTCGTAATTTACCATACCCGTTTAGTTAAAGTTATGGATAAATCACCAGAAGGTGAAATTGGCGAAAAGTGAATTCTTCCATTTTTGGTCAAAATAGGGCTATTTGACGTTAGTATTTTACATTAATTATTTTATAGGCTGTAAATATTTTGCCCTCTGATGTA
>SESG01036807.1_pt1 | contig 10292 bp, 13 predicted proteins | sample 3171421 | NCBI WGS metagenome assembly SESG01 (sample SAMN10866946, study PRJNA518727) | freshwater metagenome | biome: subpolar coniferous forest; feature: holomictic lake; material: water; isolation source: holomictic Lake 227, 6 m and 8 m depth | place: Canada: near Kenora, Ontario | collected... | reverse complement strand
TCACCATGAACGAGCCCACAGGCGACTTCATGCAATCCACACATATCTGTATCGTGAATAAAGCATGACTTAATCATCTTAAAAACAGGTGCTAAAGGATAAGTAGTATGTAGAAACTTATCGAGGAAATTATGATGGATGAATTTATAACAGATGAAGCATTATGTAATGCTCTCGGTTTGGAATTAACAGATTATCACAGAGTAGTAGATGGGTTGCGACTCAAAAAATATAATATAACCGGAATTATTAAAGTTATAAGAGGTGATTTAATAGAGAAGATTGAAGAAAGAAAAGATGCGATATATTCCCAAAACTTCAACAACATCAATCCAAAGGTTGTTTGGGTGTGGAATATTGATGTTGTGGAAGAAGTTGCCCAAAAGATAATAAACTACAAGCAATCAAATCGCATAATTCAATCATGCGAAAAAATTATATCTATTATGTGATTTTAACATATATAAAATATTGATATAATCGCTTGAAGATTGCTAAATATATAGAAGTTAGTTATTACATAATCACCATCAAATTGTTGCGCTGCTATTGACAGCCGAAGCATGGAAAAGGGTGGAATACGAGACCACTACATGCACTTAAGGCAGGTGATGCCGAGTGGAAAGAAACTTTGTAAAGCCCCGTGTCAAAATCGGGATTTCTTTATAATACGGTGTGCCACGATAAATAAAGACTGCATTTGCAGGGAGAAATCTCTGTGTTTGCGGGTTCGCTACCAACACAGGGAGAAATTTCTGTGTTGATCAAAAGATGCTGCTCTGCTTTGTTTAATTTGGCAACAGCAATGAGTTATCATAATAGATTTGTTAATTATGATATTCCACCCGTTAGGATTAGAAATAATCGGGAAAGAGATTGAGATTTGGTAAATGCTAACCACCAAATTGTTTGAGATCGATAACAAAAGCAACTCGTCGGCTTTAAATGCAAGATGATTATTATTCCCCTAGGCCAAAGTGTATGAATTATCTTCATATCTTGGCCGGGGGGATAAAGCAATCTGTGCAGCATTGCTGCAATGAATTAAAAAAAGTTAATCGCCTTCGAAAATCGATCGGGTGAATATGGACGTGCTTCGCCCCTTGGTGAAGTGCGGCCTAATTCGCCCGATCTGCATTAAACGACGAAACGACGAGTGAAGTTGTTTAAGGCATTAAAAATGGTAAATTACGTGAATTTGTAAACCGAGATATCCAAGAAGAATAATTCGGTTATTATTCAATTATTAAAGCACCAATTCATCACTGCGTTCGAATTGGATGCTGTGATTTGTATTTTGTTATCTCTCCGTAAACTCCGAGATCAAAATACAAATCACCAATTTAGTTAACAATAATAGTTGTTTGGAAATTACATTTATTGATACCGCTAAATAATAAGCATAATATATTAAATAACAAGCAATAACAAAGGATTGGATTAATAATGGGATATAGATACGAAGTTAGCACCGGACTTGCGTGGCATTTATTTGAATATTTCTCGACAACAAAATTACGAGCATATCTTGACGAAATTGGCGTGGACTTGGCATTGGATAATGTTGATTTATGCGACGAGTGCAGAAACAAAAATATGACACATCCAATAATAATGGACGACAGCCGCTTTAATTACTCGTTCATTGAAAATCGCATTGAAGTAAGTGGGTTTGGATATATTACAAGGTATACGACTAATGTAATATGCAAGAAATCCGGAACAAATTTAACAATGACAATTGATAACTTTGAATCAGAAATAAATGGTATAATTGATTGCAAGATATGGAGCGAAATACCAAAGGAGTTTTTGGCATATATCACAGAAAAGTCGATTATGGATTACCAATTAATGTGTAGCAATATATAATAATTGATTCACTGAGTATAAATACATATACACACGCGAAAAAGGAATTCAAATGAGATTATACGAGATATTCCCGAATTACTCCAAGATATTTTCTTCGACACATGATGCTATGATGAAACAAGCAGGGCAAAACATTAAGACAGGCAAAGTTCAAAAAAAGAACGCCGAGATAGCAAAATCAAAGGAAACTACAAAAAAAAAGCAAGCGGAATTACAAAAACTTAACACGACAAATGAATCAATAAAAGGAAAAACAAGATGAATCAAACATTACAAGAAATATGTGATTTAATGAAGTCACTCAATATTGTTCAATCTGATATTCAATTCTCAATCGAATTACTCCATAGAAGCCCAAGATTGTATTCATGGGCAAAATCATCAAAACAAGCACCAGCACTTGACGTTCTTCTTGGATTATATAATAGGTTAGATGATTTGGTTGGGAAGTTCGAGGCAAATAATGACATTAACAATGCGAGACTTATTAACGAATTGGCCGATAGATTATGGGACGAGATAAGAAAGGAAAGTTTATCAAAAACTTTTTTCACGAGGAAGAAGCCTGTTGTTCGGAAGTCCACATACGCAATTTTGTAAACAACGGCAGGCTGCATACAACGCTGCTTATCCCATAGCGCCAACGGCGTCGAGCCTATAGCACGGTTTCCCAGCGTAGTAGCAGCCCCGAAAACTACTACACGATACGGCTGGGGCACCAAGCGAAGTTTAATGACGTATCCAAAACATTGCCGCACTCACTATAATTAGATGAAAAGTGCGGCGATGATGCGGGACACATTAAGAGTTATAATCGAATTTTTATCCAATCTTCTGTTGATTTATTCCAATAAATTCATAGGCTGGAATTAGCAAAACAAGCATATGGAGAGTTGCAAATGAGCATTTTGGAAACCTTGGCGTTTTCTGATTTCAGCAAGAAGGCCGAAAAGGGAACGCCACATCTCGCACTTCGCCAGCGGCTTATTTCTGCAATCGACGAGCAGATTGCAGGAGCAAATGCCGAGAATAACAATGAACATTATGTTCGTGAAGTTCAAAAGGCAGTGAAGAACGTCGAAACCGGTGAAAAGAAAATCCGGACTATCCAAAAGCAGTTGCGGAAAATGTGGTGGAAGTCTGCAAACGGCATTTTGTTGGAAGTCCGGTTTGCAAACAAGGTTTTGAAGATCGTGAATAAGTCGAGCGTGATTATCGGCGAATTTAGCAACCTTGTTCCGGTGCTTCTGAAAATTCAAGACGCTACAAGGAACGGCGAATTGGATGAAGCGATGAAGCAGGCTTTGGCCGGTCGGAAGCGCAAGACGGGCAAGGCCGACACCGAAGTTGCACCGCCGAGCAATGGTAAGCCTGCTGCGAAGGCCGTGAAGTGAACTTGTTATGTGTGGCCGGCTGCAAATGTAGTCGGCCACACAAATGATATTATGGAGGAAAACATGGACAGAGAATATTTAAGAGATAACTGCAATAGAATATTGGGCTGGAGAATAACAATGGGAAATAAAGTTTATGGTTATGAACGAAATGGGAAATTGGTGGGTTTTTACGATTTGTTTTTCAAGGATACAAAAGACGTGCTCGGAAAATTGGTTGGTAGGGGTGATTTGTTGACGACTTTGATAGTGATGAAGTAGCCCTGTTTTGCAGGAATAATGAGAAAAAACCAATCCCATTATCCCTGCATCATCAATTCAAATCATGCGTCTTGCTTCTTCTTTTTGCTGCCTCTCGGAGCACGCACCTTTGGCGTTCCGTCTGCGTTTTGATGGATGCTAACCAATGCCTTCATTGCGTCTTCAAACACGGTATCGTAAATACCCCTCTCGATAGCAGTTATAGTCAACTTCCAAAAATTAACCTCCATCGCAGCCGGTATAATATGGTCGGACTTCCACTCCCCCTTAAAATACATTTTGAGATTACCGGCAGGACCATGGGGCAAGCGAACAGAGACAAAAGCAGGATCGACTAACACGTTGCTCAAGTTCTTCTTCGCGCCTCGACCAACTATACGAGGCTCATTACTATTAAGCGCCTCGATCCAATTACTAATAATGGCAATCTTATCTGCCGCAAAATCCTTAACGGTTCTTTCCTTAACTTCCTTGGCTTTTTTGGGCTTTTTTACTTTTAAAGGAACGTCAAAGTTAGCAAACATCGCATCGAATTCTGCAAGGAAATCTTTTTGGTCGCTCATATCGGTGTTTCCTTCCTCGGATTAGCAAGCGTGCGTTCGGTGAAAACTGGATAACAATTTGGCAAGATTTTGTCCACAGGATTGTGTCACCACCCTTGATCAATCAAACCTGCCGGGAATTATAATTACAAAATCCAAAGCATCATTACCGCATGAAATTGCGGTCATGCTAACTTTCATTAGCCCTGTTCGGCGCGATAGTGAAACTTCAATATCGTTTTGAATATTAAGTAATTTAATGGCGTTAATGATATTCAGCAACGAATTAACATACCAATGTGCCTTGCATATGCTATCGTTAGTTTTGCACTTTCCTATCGGCATAATAACATGACCACCCCACTCCTCGCCAATTTGTATAAATCCAGCATCGCCGTCTATTATAAAATAAAACTTGACGTGATCATAAGTGCCTTTTAATCGGGCGGCCTCTTTCTTCAATGTGCCAAACAATTCTAAATTATTAGGGGATACCAATATTGAAATATCCCAACCCGGATCAGCTTTAAGAACAGCTTTTGGTGCGTAAGAATAATTATATCCGGGGTGTCTTGCTACAAATCCTGCTTTCTGAAAAATTAAATTGGTTAATCTCCGCTTTTTAATCCACTTCTCATCGTTGCTATTAAAATAATCATAGTCTTCAAAATCATATCCAAACTCAAGATCATTGTTATCAAACAATGGTATCAATGCTGCGAGATTATTTAGTGCAAAAATCTCATTGAAAGTAGCCTCGCTGTTATTGGCGGTTCCATATACAAAGGCAGTCTTGTCAATGCCATCACAAGCAAAGGTTTTGATAATGCCGTCTGCCGCTTCAATTCGCAACGCTTCTATGTTGAAAGCATTTGCGATCTTCACGCCGCAGGACAATGCGTGCCTTAATGGATTGCTAATTATTATTTTCGGAGCTTCACTTTTAGAAGCCTTCTTTGACGGACTTTTCTTCTTTTCGGGAGCTGGCGGCCCTAATATTTTATCGAAAAGAGCGTCAACGTAATCGACCATTTTAGGAATCCAAGCTATAAGGTTAGCAGCATATTGCAACCCGAAAATTTTATTCTTCTAACTCAACGCAGTCCGGCCATCTTGATTTCTCGGCAACTTCCATCGTTGTGTTCTCTGTAAAGAAAGTAAGAAACGTTCCGCGGTCTTTTTGTAGCTCTTCATATGCAATCCGAGCTTTATCAAGAGCATCTTCACGGGAATTTGCCTCAAACTGACGAACCAATTTGTTGGGCTGTGAGATCGTCATTACATAGGACGGCATAATTATACCCTTTCATGATTACGGTTGGTGTGATATTGGTAAATTGCTCGTGCTTGCGTCTCTATTTTCGTCGCTATCGTTATCGGTTAGCATTGGGCTTGTTAGAACCGTAAAAACTCTTTTCAAAAAAAGGTCTCTTTCACAGCACTCTCTTGTATCCAACCACTCAATACAAACCGTGTAATTCCATATTTCGGCAAGCTCACAACTTACCTCATCAGCATGCCCTCTATCCACAATATTATTCCGAAACTTCTGCTGGGCATTTGTCAGCGAAATGCTATCAGCACCGAATTTTTTAAATGAGTATCCATAATAATTCGATAGGTGGCTTATTATTTCTGCAAAATCCCTCGTGTCTTGGCATACTACTGACTTTACGTAGTCTTGCATCTTGAAATCAGCCCTTTCTTTGTTTTTGCGCTCCAAAGACTTTAATATCTTTTCGGCGGCAGTATCCTCGGCGATTTTGCTGTATCGCATACGCCTCCGTGTTGTGTGTTGCTCATCCCATAGAATTTCAGAAAGATCGACAGGTGTAAATGCTTCTTGCTTAAAGTCATGAACTTCTGTGGCATAAAAAGCTTTCATTAATGGAGCGATGTCAATGTTTAATTCATTAACATCAACCATAACGAGTTTATGTCTTTTTTCGGAACCTTCAATAGTTCTCCGCCGCCAAAACCGCTTCTGTTTATCTCTGCTATGCTCCCATGTTTCTGCCAATCTATTATCTTCAACATACCGAGATAGAAATCCGCCAAAGGTGCCGCTATTATTGTATTTTACACCAACCTCTGTGCTATAAAAATAAAACATGGCGTCTACGTCAAACTTTTGAATTGCATCACTTTCAAAGACAAACTTTGCAAGCTTTATTGCCGCCATTTCGTCCCCGGATTTCGCGAGAGCAGCGGTGCGTGCAATGCTCACGGCATCCAAATAATCATTCCCATAAATGGCCTCCGGCCGATTATTGAGTTTTGGTTCGGAGTGTTTATTAAGTAAGTAGCCCAACCAATGTGAAATCGCTATGTCATTGTGTTTTAGAAAATTCGCCCGATTATTAACATACATACGGGGGGTCAAAAACCGACCCTTTCCAAAATTGTTCATATAATCGGGCGATTGTTCTACCCAATATAACAAGTCATGCGCCTGCTTTAATATGAACCACCTCCGGTCAGCACCATCTCCACCGTCGCCTTTTAGTGCGACCGGCGGTAAGCTTGCCTTCCCGTTTTTATCATTTTGAGAAACAAACCACCACACCATGTTCTCGGTATCGACTTCGTTTACATATTTTCCGTATATTGTTAATGTGTTGTCGTCTGTAATAGCTTTAAGGGCCTCTGTATCTTCATCATCAACAGCCGTGTCGTTCAAAAATACAATTATCTTGCCATCAATTACGGTATTAAAGTTAGCGGCCAAAGCTCGTCTTGGATTGGTTGTTGTTGCATATCCGCCGAATATTCTTTTACAAATCTCATAAAATGTGTTTTTACCAACTCCACCAGCCCCATACATAACGAGAGCGGGAAGGCCAACATCCAAGGGAAACCGATACTTATGAATAAGAAATTGCTCAATCTTATCTTTATACTCCTGTCTACCATCTGCAAGTGATGTCATTAGGATGTCAAAAAATGGGTGCGGCGGTTCGTCAAAATCGTAAATTGGTTGCAACCACTTCTCGGGTGTGAAAGTGTTTAATTCACCGGTTCTTTTAGAAAGACCGCGATATGTTCCATGCTTAATGCGATCCATTCTGTTCAGCATATCACCAATTGCATTGCCGCCGGTCGCTTCAGCTTCCAACTTTTGAGCCTTTTTTACTACGGACGTTTCATGAACCGCTGATTTTGATATTCTAATCCAATTGCGTTCATCGTGATCATAATACATATAATAATTCTTATCACCTTGAATTAGATACAGGTCATTATCCATGATAAAATCGGTGAGATTATTAGGCTGAAGCAGCGGCATTTTGTTCTGTCCCCAAAAAAACTTTTGAGATCGGCCGTCACAGCCGTCACAGCCGTCACCCCAACGCATGATTACGCCTCGACCGGATTATGCACTACGAGAAAGGACGTTGCAGCGTGTGGCAGAGCGTCGCGGAGTTGTGCTGGATTTATAAAAAGGAAGATGGCGCGGAATTGTGACGCCACCAATCAGAATTCACGTGATGTAATTACAAAACGAACATAACATATGGGCATCACAGAGATGTGGAGCGTGTTATGTGCAAGTTTGTAGCGTATTACCGAACATCGACATCAAAACAAAGCCTGTCCTTCGACGCACAGAAAGCAACGGTAAACTCATATATCCGTGATGGTGAATTGATCGCGGAATTTACCGAGGTGGAGACCGGTAAAAATAATGATCGCCCGAAACTTAAAGAGGCGATTGTGTTAGCGAAGAAAACAAAGTCAATCCTTATAATTGCAAAACTTGACAGGCTTTCGAGGAATTTAGCATTTATCGCAAACATATTAGATGGGAACATTGAATTTGTATGTGCTGATATGCCAAACGCGAATAAGATGATGCTGCAAATGATGGCGGTTATAGCGGAATTTGAAGCGAAGCAGATATCGGAACGAACTATTGCTGCATTACAAGCCGCAAAAGCACGGGGAACATTATTGGGGAATAGAACTAATTGGAAAGAAGCGCAAGCACTTGGGCACGAGACAAATATTAAACTTGCAGCCGAACATGCCGATAAAATCATCCCGATAATTCGCGATCTTGCTCGCAGAGATGCAGGAAGTTTGCACCGGATAGCCGACGAACTTAACGCACGGAATATACCCACGCGGCGGAACGCGGCATGGACGGGAACGGCGGTAAGGCACATTATCCGCCGAGCCGGTTTTGCAACGCTGCGAGAATTGGCGTAGCGGGAACGAGAGAGGACGACGATGGTCGGGGCGTCGGACAAGAGCATGGCGTTGGATACCGCGCCGGTAATTTTGGGTGTCGCCGAGATCGATGCCGACCACCTTAAAATCGCCGACCTGCTCGACGCTCTCCTCGGATCACAAATTGATAATGCCGACGCTGCTTTTAGCCTTATACATCTCTCAAATCTCGTGGATGCCATGTGTGAACATTTTGTTCGCGAAGAGGAAATTATGCGATCTGTAAAATACCACCGCATCCAAGATCACAAACACGAACATGATAACTTTATGCAAAACTTAAGCACGATTTTAAATAACAATGAAACAGATAACTCACAAATAACTATCGACACTATCACCATGATACGAGATTGGAAGTTTGAACACATCTACGCGCATGATAAACCTCTCGCAGAGTTTATTTTGGGGCATTAAAATAATTCGCTTGAACTTTATAATTCTTATTAACTTTTATTCATGTTCCCTTCAACCAATCTCCACGCAGAACGTCCGCCTGTTTATGTATGTTAACCGCTGCGTAAAATCGCTTAATCATATCAGGCGATGTTCCTGTATTTTGCGCAACCAAAAACACGTCAACATTGTTTACCAGCATTTGTGAAATATAAAAATGTCGGAACGAATATGCTGTCCGGCTTACGCCTCTGTGGTCCTTTTCAAGTTCTGCTAACTTCAACAGGTTTGTAAGGCTTTTTGCAAGGCTGCCCAGCCGTTCACCGGCACGATTAAAAAATACAGGCTCATCCTTTCGCGGCTCTCTTCCGAACCAATCGAGAAAAACTCTTCCAAGAATATCAAACGAAAATACAGAGTGTTTATGCGGGATAAATTCACGGTCCAATTTTTTTCCGCGAACCGTAAGTGTTATATCTTGTTTTTCCCGAAACTCCTCACTCTTTCCTTCATAATCCGGTGGCGTATAGTTTCGCACATCTCCCCAATTTAAGTTTTTCAATTCTGTCGGCCGCATTCCCGAATATGCTGCAAGGTTAACATATGCAAATAATATGTAGCGTTCGTTTGCGATATGTTTTGTAATTCCCTTCTCGCCGGTTCGAGAAAATGCCAACTTTTTCAATGCCTTGAATTCCTCCGCGGAGAAACTCGGGCGTGGATTATCCTCTGCTTTTTCGGTCTCGATAATCGGCACGTGGTTCGCTGTGATGTAGCCCCACCTGTATGCTTGATTGAAAATCTGCCGCAGTATGACGCTCTCCCTTTTCAATCGACTCGGGGACGCGATTTCGCGGGTTGTGGGAATAGGCCTGCGTATGCGGCGACCTGCTCTTTCATACACAATCTGATCAATTTTACTTCCCGGTCCGGTAGTCCAATATACTTTACGCCATTGTAGGTATTTGGTTATGTCCCGAAGTCCGATAGCGTCGATGGGGCGATCACCGAAAAATTCGATAAAATATCTTGTGATTGTAGCGGTATCCAATTTTGCACTGCTCTTTTTCTTCTCGCCGTTCTCACATTGTAAAAGAAGGTGATCGATAAATTGTTTTGCAACATCCCGAAATGAACGCTCTTTAATATCAAGGCCAAGTTTCGCTCGGTGCTGCGTTTCGAACCAAACGCGATACGCTTTCTTCTCCGCTTCTGTCTTATCTTCTGTTTCAAGACTTTTGCGAGTTTGTCCGTGGCCTTTAAGGCTAAAGCGGACATACCAATTTAGCGATCCTCCACGCTGGTAAATTTGATAATCGGATGTCGGCGGTGGGGCTGTCATGTCGGGCACTCCCTGCGGGGCACAAGTCCATGTGTGTGCTTAAGTTGTGCTAAAACACAAGGTCAAGGGAATTGTGATATGGAGCAAAACCATAGAGAGAGCGGGGTGTTTTGCAGGACACGCATAGGGCATGGGCTAGGCTGTGCTAGGGTTTTTGGGGCATAAAAAAGGGGTTAGAATTGCTTCTAACCCCTTGAAAAGTTTGGTGGACCCGACTGAATTCGAATCAGTGACCTCTGCCTTCGGAGGAGA
>SESG01021755.1_pt1 | contig 10294 bp, 16 predicted proteins | sample 3171421 | NCBI WGS metagenome assembly SESG01 (sample SAMN10866946, study PRJNA518727) | freshwater metagenome | biome: subpolar coniferous forest; feature: holomictic lake; material: water; isolation source: holomictic Lake 227, 6 m and 8 m depth | place: Canada: near Kenora, Ontario | collected... | reverse complement strand
TCCCGGAAGTGGCTTGCTGATTATGACCTCGCCTGTGTCCAGGTTGATCAATTCATCGTCAATCCACGCTTGCCGGATTGGCGGTGCAGGTTCCATCGGAGGCAGATGCTGCGCCCGTTCCACCCGCAAATAGCCCGGTCCCTCAGGATGAATTGAATATGCAGATTTCTTTGTCATTGCCTTAACCTCCGTTTCCATTTGCCAAACATTCTATATGTACAGGCTCTTTTTTATCACAACCTCTTCCATCGGGAGAATCCCGCCATTTGCTTTCCGTGCCTCTTCCATCTTTGATATCTCAGCGTCCAGCGCCGTTACGGCCTCCGGACTCATGGTGTAAGCCGGCATCATGCGAGAAGGCAGGATGTTCACTTTCTTCTGGTCTTCCGGATCAATTCGTTCGTCCAGCCACTGCTGTCTCTCGTCCGGTGTCATCTTGTCCCTCGTCATAAAATGTAATCCTCCGCCGTCTCTCCCGAAGTCGATTTTCTAAGAATTACTCTCCCCGTTTCCAGATTGATCAACTCGTCGCCTATCCACTCCTGTGGCGGCGGGGGCGGCGGCGGTTCCATCGGGGGCAGATGCTGCGCCCGTTCCACTCGCAAATAGCTCGCTCCTTCCGGATGAATTGAGAACGCCGATCTCGGTTTGTTGTTGTCCATCACATCACCTCGCGATCATGAACGCCCAAGCCAGCCTGCCAGCATCATCGGCTGCCCGATGCCGGTTAGGCCAGTGCTGGCGTGCTGTATTCTCAGCCATCAGGATGTCCACCCCATCCGCCACCTGTCCCATCACCGAATAATATTCGACAATGGGGCGCAGCAGCGGCCAATCCACCATGGCCGCCATGGCAAGCTGCTGCAGCCAGTGCCCATCGAACTCGGGGGCGTCGGAAACCAACAGCCGGGAGCCGACAGCAACTCGGAACCGCTCCAGGGCTTCGGATGCCGGCAGCCCATCACTCTCCAGCATCGCCCTGGTGATGCCAGTGACGATTTGGGATTGTATCGACCAGCAACCGGGCACCGCCAACCACGCCGGCTCCGGCCGGATCAATGCCGACCCGGTTTCCACGGTGCCGGGTCCGGTCAGGATGGCCCACCCCAGCTCGGTCGGGAAAGACTCCGGACCTAGACCGGAGGATTCGAAGTCGAAAAAGGCAAATTCAGGTATTTCTGACATAATTTTATTCGGCTTCGTCACGGGGTTTAGGTTTTGGTACAGACCTCACTCTCCTGCCCGTCCGCCTTTCCATCTCTTCGATGGACATGATTTCACCGGGGGCATTAAAATCTATATCGGCCGGCACATAATACGGCTCATCGGCAAGAGTAATTAATGTTACCTCTTTCAAATCATCATTCTTTGCATCCTCAATGCGTTTTCTGGCATCAGCAAAAAAAGCATCGGTTTCTTCATCAGACAAATACCCTCTCTTTTCGGCCTCAATCGCCCGTTCTGTAAGAGTTTTATCGTCCATTCGAGTCTCCGCACGATGAATAATTTTTCCCAGATTATGAACCGCGTCAGACAAATTTACCGTAAGATGTCGTAATTCACGATATGTATTATCGCTGAACACCTTTTTCGCAATATCTTCCATGGCAAAATTCAGTTCAGTTAATGCGTGTTCAATCTGCTGTTGCTCATCATTCCGTGTCCGACGGCAAAGCATTTCTTCCATGCTCATTTCTTTGTCAGCCATCGTTGTCTCCATCACCCAAAAAAATCAAGGTCTTCCTGCGATACTTCGTAACCCATCGCCTTCATCCGGCTTGCAGCCCCACCTTGATGCGCCTTTTTTTCTTTGATGATTATCTCACCAGTCTCCGGATCGCGCGGCGCATTCGATAGGTCCATCACGTCGAAAAAGGATTTCTCTATCGGCTTTCCATCACTATCCAATCGAATGGATATTCTAGCTTCCGCCGGTTTGGTTGACAAAATGACAACTCCGGAATCCCTTAATTTCTGAATATATAAATCAATATCTTCCTGTGTCTTAATGTTCATCTTCGGACGAGGATCATCATCAACTGTCACTTCATCAGCAATCATTGCCATATGTGTAATAGGAGTCTCTATTGACATTGCCGCCTCCTATGCAAGTTGCTTGCCAGAAAAGAACCCTTTAATCAGTGTCGCTTTCTGGTTGTCTGGTATATCCATCGCCAATATCTCGGAGAATTCCATATTTCCGCTGTTATCAAACCGATTACTTGGTTCCATCGGGTCCATTGAACACCCGATCACTTGTGGCAGTATCTGCAACAATTCAGCGTCCATATCCGTCCCCATTATACCGGCACTTATCCAAAAAGGTCGATTTCTTCGTCTGTCACTTCGACACCTGCCGCTCTTAACTGAGTCGCGAAACCGTCCTTTGAAATTTCCGATTCAATCATCATAATTTCGCCAGTCACCGGATCGCGCGGCGCGTTCGACAGGTCAATGATCGAAAGAATTGACACCTCTATCGGTTGTCCATCTTTATCCAGACGAAGTAGCATTGTCGCCTCCGTTTACCCGAACAGTGCCATGACCTCATTTTCCTCTTCTGGCGTCAGCTTCTGATCATCCGAAGTCTTGTCTTGATCAGCAGGCATCGGCTGAGGTCGACCACGCCTCGGTGATGTCGGGTCCAAGCGATTGACTCTTGGGCGAGCGATTTCGTACACATGCATAATCGGAATTTCGATTGGCATCGCCACCTCCCATCGACAATGATCACACTACCATCATTTGCTTATAATGTCAATGGCCTGCCCAGATCATTGCATCAAGATATCGCCTGACATCGGCAATGCGCCCAGTTGTCATCAGGTCAATGGCAGGTTTTCCGCCAAATACCGGGGCCTTATTAGGCCGACGTATCCACGTATCGGCTGATTGTTTATCAGGTGTAAGGATTCGCAGCGCTGCATATACTCCGAGTGTATATGATATTGTTTCGAGTGTTGCCGACGGCAGCGGGTCAACCCCGATGTCACACATCGACACCCCGAGTATCGCCGCCTGTTCATCGCTGGACAGCCCCCAAAGCTCCGCGATGCGGGAGAATGCGCGCAGCGCCGGGCGGTCTAGCTCACTCATCGTGGTTGCTCCCTTGTCATCGTCGGCGACATCGGCGATTATGCCCCTGCCCCGGAGAGCGCGTCACGGACGTTGTGAGTGTGGGGCGGCCCTCACGCCGCCATTCGCTCGCTCCGGGGAGCCTCGCCGAAAAGCGAAAGCTGAAAAGACTCTGGCGTAATTTTCTTTCGGCTTTTAGCAATTTCATTACCCGAAAACCAGCCCAGATTCTCGCCGATCAGCACTTCCCTGCTGGGCGCATTGAAGCGATTTGAGACTAAAACAAAGGGTTTGACAGCCAAACCAATGGCCCTGGCTGCCGTCGCAATCTCGGGAATATCATTCCAGGTGCCGACGGCGGCTCGGCCAGGGAGAGATTGCAAAATCTCGCTGTGGTCGACGAGGGCATGGCGATAGAGGTTTTCCCCCACTCCGGGATAGGGTGGATCAATGAACGCGGCTGCCGTCGGCGGAAGGGCTTTCAGAGCGTCGATGCCATCACCCTCCACGATGCAGAGACGGGAGGCTATCAGTCCGATCCGCTCAATGCGCTCAATCGTCCTGGCCGGGGTCCAGCGAGCATATCCACAGGTTCCGGCCTTGCCCAACTTCCCGCCGAAGCTCGTTCGATTTCGCGCGATGCACCAAGTCGCGGCGCTCAGATCGTCGCCCTGCCCTTCACCCTCCTGTGCTCTGCCGACGGCATCGGAAAGCGTCCGGATGTTGTTGATGAGCCGGAATCTCCCCCTTGGCGAAAGGACGCAGCGCCAGAAAGCCGCCACGGCCGGATCGCGCTCTACCAGCACAGCCCTTTCGCACCATCCATTCGCGACGGCAAGCAGGCTCACGCTTGCCCCACCAGCGAACGTCTCGAACAACACCGGCTGCCGATGCTGTTGAAACCAGGGCAGAAGCAAGGGTGCAAATTTGCTTTTGCCTCCGGGATATCGCAGTGGGCTCAGCATCGGATTCATCGCGATTGATCCCCCCGTGGCTCGCCCCGGCGCGGCTTCGTGGCGCCTGTTTCGGCGGCGGGTTCAGCCGGCTTGTCAACAGTTTCCACATCAGAAAAAATCGTCTCGCTGATAAGCGTAAGATATTCATGAAGAGGATGGTGCGGGTTTGCTTTGAGCTTTATCGGCGTAATATTTGGTGTATTCCATCGAATGCGTTCAGCAGCAGCACCAAGCCGCTTAATCAAAAAATCCCGCTCCCTTTTTACCGTATAAAGCTCAATATCAACTTCATGCAGCACGGCCTTTGCACCGCAAGCCTCTTTCATCCACTTTTCCGCCTCAGCCCTGGCGCGTTTTAGGGCTGCCTTGAGCGTCCTGATTTTTTTCCTGAGCTTCTTTGCCATCATATCCCCCTGGCACCGGTCATTTCGTTGACAACGTCCAAAAAATCTTTTGTCGAAATGGTGATGTCGTAAGCGTCGTAAAACGTTGAGCAAATCCTGTTTTTTGGCTGTTTGCGATGCAAAAGCTCAATCGTGAAATTTAGGACGTCAGGATTTTCCTTAAAGACAGATACAAGGCGTGCCTTGTTTTCGGCACGATCCCTTTCTCTTTCTTTAAGGGCAATCTCGTTCCTACATAGGTTCCCTTTTAGCCATAGCAGGAATAACGATTTCTTATCGTCATCATTACCGGTGTCGTCCATCGTCCGCTCCCTTGCAAAAAAGGACGGCCCCTGGTGGGGCCGCCATCCTGGTCGATTAGGCCGCTTTTCGGAGAGCGCGGGCGAGGGATTGGCGGTGGTCGCCTTTCCAATTGATCCGTGATTGTCTATTGCCTGATCCCTCGATAGGCTTGAAACTAAGGTCGTCTAGCAATTGGCTGTTTGCGACAAGGTTCTTCCCGGACACCCGAGTATATGGAGTCTTATTTTTTGTCAGGCTCGATACGACGTCGAGATCAGCCGATTTGAAAATCACATCCATTTCCTCATCGGTCAGATCACGGTCATCGTCATCCGGAGTGGCGATTTCATCGGCAGAATCTTCGGTGGTATCAGGCTCAGCCTGCCCCGTAGAATCGTCTTCGAGGGAACCGCTTTCCGCGACGACATCGAACACATCCGTGATCGTCTCCGACGGCAGATCGGCGGCATCCGCGCTTGGCGCCAGGGCCGTTTCGTGGGGCACATCAGCGTCAGAATCGAAGACATTCTCCACCGGTGCAGCATCGTCGCCGGCATCAGAAAACCGCGAATACTGATCACGCTCAGAGTCGCTCAGCGTGGCGCTGGCGTCGGTCACCGGAGTCACTTCGGGCACGGTGCCATCATCAAAATTGATGGGGTTTCCCTCGTCATCCACGATATGGCCGGTGGTGCCGATCAGCAGGCGGCGGATCACATTTTGGTGGCCGTGTCCCTCCCAATACATCCCCCGTCCCTTATGAAAATTTTCGGCGGAAAGCTCCCGTTGAGCAGCGGCATCATCGCCCTCGGTGGTGAAAAATCGCACACGCATTGGCAGCCACTCACCCGTCCCTTCGGGCACAGGCCCGCTGGCAATCGGGTGCTGCTTTTTCTCGCGAGCGGGCGGTTTTTCCCGCGAATCCAATACCGTCTCAAGCGCAGCTTCCGCGCTCTCAGGGACGTCTGCATCCTCATCGGATTCGTCGTCATCATCCTCGTTGAATTCGTCGAAACAGCACTCTTCAGTCATGCCGTTTTCGAAAAATTCGAGGCCAGCACCATCTTCATCGAATATCGCACCGGAATGACCCTGGACAATTGTTAAGATGTCATCGATGTCCCCCTTACCTACCCAAAACCGTTTATCCGATCCTGGAATCGTGCAGAAATCCATCGTGCGAAGGGAATGCTGCAGGGGGAATTCAGGCTCGATTCTAAACCTTACAAAAAGGGTGTCCAGGTCAGAATCAGACCCTGGCGATGGGGGTGTATCAGATGCAGATTTTTGTGATGCCGCCGGTTTGGTCGGCCCCGTCTTTTGATCGGAGCCATCACCAAAATCCGGATAGCTCCGAAGCGGCGATGATGCTTTCCACGGCTCATGCCCACCATTCAATGCCGTTATGACATCCAGAAAAGTTTTCGTTGAAAGCTTGATCCCATAGCCTTCCACGAAAGTACCACAGACAGTGCCTTTCGGTTCCTTGCGCCGCAAAAGGGTAATCGTATATTCCCACAGCTCCTTATCACGAAAAACGTCCCTCAGCTTGGCGATGTATTCCGCATCGAGGTCAGCTTTGGTCTTTTTCGACGGACCAAGCATTGAAAGGCGCCACTGCAAAGCCCGCTTAACGGCTGGAGTGCCGCCGTGGATGGATTTGCTGTCCAGATAGCTGTCAACCATGACACTGACTCCTTTGAGAATCAGAAAAAATTTGAGTGGATTATAGGGACAAGAGACTCGACGCGCAAGACTTTTTGCGCATCTTGTCCAGGGCTTTCACATCGACCTGACTCGAAACCACGACCGATTCCGACGATGGTTTTTGAGCTTGATGTGATAGCCCTTTATGGGGATTCTGAACGCGAATTTCCCAATTTTTGGGATATGCCAATTTAGCGTTTAGAATCAACATTTTAAGAGAGAATATAGAGACAGATAGCCCAATTAGAGTAAAATCGTACTCTATTTGGGCTATCTGTCTCTAATAACTCAATTTTTTCTGACTCTGAAGGCTACAATTTTTGTACCTCAGAGCCCTCAAAAATGTCAACAGTCCCTATGGTCGGTTGACTCCATGATCCCATCAGTGGTATCATACATTCTTATACGCGGGGGGCGTTGGGGGGAATCCCAATGCCCAAGCGTGAATAAGGAGTTTCGCGATGCAAAGCATCTTACGTTCCGACGTCGGCGGTGGTCAGAAAGCGCGGTCCGCTTTGACCTGCAGGATGCTGTCCTGCGATATGCAAGGCATGCGATCTTTCCTGAATCGTGACAGGACTCCGATTCAGTACGGCGATGAAATGGCCTTTATGAATGACGTGACGGTCATCCAATCCTGGATCGAATCCTTCACGACAGATCGGGCGTTTTTGTCCAAAAATCGCCCTCCCCCTGCGGTGAAAATCTTCACCGTCGCCCTTCCTGAATGCGTTTCCGCCGACGTAAGTCGACTCGCGTTTTCGTGGCTAGACCGCGTCGCCGCTCAGGGCTATCGATCCATCATTCGGATCGAAAAATCTGCATCACAGATCATGATGCATCACATCGTCACCGCGCGAAAAGTTCGCGACGGCCGCGTTGACTCATCCCTCGGATCGATTCTCTGGGCATCGCGCAACGCGCTCCGGTCTGAGCGAATTTTTCTCGCTCACTCCCTCCCTTAACCGCCCGCAGGAGTCATCACCATGGCTGTCCGGAATCGCGACAACGAGTGGGAACGGACCCGCAAAGTCGGCGGCCATGATCGCGACGAACAGGCGGCGATGAAGGCGTTACTGCGGCGCCCAATGTTTCGGTCAGGACGCATCGGCGAGCACTCAGGACATCTGACCAGAACGTGTCATCTGAAGATCGGCACGGTCCGGGCCGACTCTAAAGCCAAGCGGGGGCGGTCATCAAAGAAAGACGCTCTTTCTGCCATCGATTATGCGACCCGTGAAGGCGAGTATAAGCCTCCTAAGGATGTCGACACCGACCTTCTCTGTGTGTCTGGTGATACCAAAAAAATGCGTGAGATTGTCAAAGACATTGCAAAAAATGTCGTTCGAAAAGTCGGCCCGCAGGCCGAGTCCATCGTCAAGACTCTCACCTATGAACTTCCGGAAATACCGCTCAACGCGACTGAAGAGGATATCAAAAGGCATCTGGAAAAGATTAGGTCCGCATGCGACGCGATAGTCAAACGACTTGCAGATCAGGGGTATTATGCTCTCGCAGCCGCCCATAATCATGATGGCAATATTCATGTCCATGTCATTGCTGGAGCGCGGCGATACATTGATGGAAAAATAGATCGGACGGGGGCAAAAACCGTCCTCGATGGCAATGGCAAAGTTTTGTCGCGCGAATACGGGTCAATGCTTTGGCAATATAAGGATCAGGTCATAGCGGAGCGGCATGCTGTTGCTAACCTGATCAATCAGATTTTCGACGGCCCTGTTCGATTCTTTGGCGGAAAAGATCGCGAGATGGACCGTCCGGGACTTGCGATGCTCGATGAAAATGGCCAGCCCCTGTTTGATCAGAACGGTCGCATGATCATGCGCCGACCGCCAAAATTTCGTATTCCAGAAGCCGAATATCGTGTCCATGGCGAACGCGAGAATGCCGACGAACTCCGCTCCAACCGACATTCAGAATGGCAAAAAAAGCGCGAGGAAGGGCGCGAGAATGCCAACCGCCGCCGCGCCGAAAAAGCCGAAAGGGATCGTCTCCGCCTTGAGAGGCTTGCTCAAAAAACTCTCGAAGCCGAGAACCGCGAAGCGAAAAAGCGCGGGCGCAAGCCGGGCTCATCCTCCCCTCCCCCTGCAGACAGACCTTGGGAACCCGCTACGGCGGCCCAGCGCGCCATGGTCGCCAAAGCGTTGGTCAACAATCATTTTTCTATCCGCGAGGATTGGGCGGAAATCGTCGACGGTGGCAAGATGGCTGCCGGCATCCGAGTTGCGGAAAAACTGAAAAGGATCGAGGGCCTGGAGACGGCTCAGGAGCATCTTGATGGCGTGATCGCCCAAGCTCTGACCGCAAAGGAAAACGACCGGCTGAAAGCGGAACTTGCGACCCGGCCTGTTGAGACTGAAGGTCACATCAATCTGGTTGACGGCGATGACACCCCTCTTCCCGAGGTTGTCCCAGCTTCGATCCGGGAGTTGAATGCACCCAAAAAATGGGAAGCCCCAAAACCGGGTCAGATTCGCCACGTCGAGGCGATAGCCCGAGGCGACTCAAAGCGTCTCGGGGATGAAAAGGTCGGCGCCCCCATCATCAAAATCGCCCCAGACTGGTATAAAACTTTCGACGGCGGCGACGCAGTGCGAGCGATTGCGGTCGCAAAAAACCTTTTCACACTGAAAAAGCCCGCCGAAGCCCAGGAGCATTGGGATAGCGCCCACCAGTCATCCCGCGACCGTCTTGCTCTGGAGCTTAAGCAGGATGAACTCACCCACCACTTAGGGAATCTACATACAGCCGTCGAGGCCGAGCGCTTGGCCAAGGAGCAGGCAGAAAATGAGGCTAAAGCGGCAGCCAAGAAGGCCGAGGAAGAGGCCGCGAAGGCTGCTCAAGAGGCTGAAAACAACAGACGGTTGCAAGAGGTCGTCAACGAACAAATTAGGCAGCTCGAAAACTATGATGAAATGGCTAAAAAGCTGGAAGATGCCGACGCCGCTGCTAATACTACAAAAACACTTATTGAGGAAACAAATCAGAGATATAACGACGCTATGGAAAAGCTTTCGGAGGTTGCTCATATTACGGCTGAAGAGATCGAAGGCAGGCGACTGGTTGAGGCCGTTAATACTGCGCGGAATGAACGGGATGACTGGAGCAAAGTTATAAACGAAACTGGTGTTAGTAATTGGGATACATATACAAAGGCTAAAGTGATTGTCGCAGAAGCTCCTATTGATGTATTGTCGCGGCAGGTTATTTATGAACAAAGCAGAAGAGCCGTTGAGCATGAGTACAATTGTGCGAAAGATGAACATAGGAAATGGAACGGCATTATTGGCTTTCAGATATATGACGATAAGGAATATCAGGAGAGAGCTAATAATGCTAGTGATAGATACACAAATGCTCAAAAAGCAAAAAATGATTTTAAGTACAAGGGATGGGGTTTGGCAGTCGATGAAGAAAAGAGACTCACAGAGGAAAAAGAGCAACAATACATCATGTGGGAGAAGGCCGCCAAGGTCATTGAAAGATATGAAGCCTTGGAACAGTGCATAAAAGACGCTGAAGCTGCCGTTAGGAGGAACCTTGCGGCAAGGGCATATGCAATCCAGACTTACACTGTGATTACAGGAATGCCAATAGAGTCAATCACGCGTGATGTCCCAACCGATGACCAGACCAAGAAAAAGAAGGGTCGCAAAAAAGACGAAGAAAGTAATGAACGCTAACCCCATCAACAATGAGGTTTGTCATGTCGGAATCCCTGATTACACATCCATTTATCCCGGCCACGCCCGGACAGATTGCCAGGGTTCCTATTATCTCTGCGAAACGAGGGCTGGTCATCGATACCGTCTGGGATCAGTGAGTTCGCGCAGACGGCAGCGGCGCGAC